>Ga0308160_10003497_pt1 | contig 17637 bp, 17 predicted proteins | sample PhyFR1_FD_201036 | JGI IMG/M metagenome (GOLD analysis project Ga0308160, IMG submission 201036) | Phyllosphere microbial communities from UC Gill Tract Community Farm, Albany, California, United States - DLSLF.R1 | ecosystem: Host-associated > Plants > Phyllosphere > Unclassified | place: USA...
CGAGATTAAAACGCGAACATGGCGTCACGCTGATCAACTTCGCCGACGAGTTGCCGACCGGCTCGCGCAAGGCCTGGAAGGCTTTCCTGGAAGCGCTGATCGCAGAAGATGTCGGCCTGACCCTGGTAGGTTCGACCCGCGCCGGCGACATCGTGCGCGATGCCGACATCCTGCACCTGTACAAGCAGGCCGGTGTCGTGCGTTTCTTGCTGGGTATCGAAAGCTATGACGAAGCCATGCTCAAGACCATCAAGAAGGGTGGCAGCATGAGCGAGGACCGGCAAGCGATCCGCTTGCTGCGCCAGCACGGCATCATTTCGATGGCCACCTACGTGGTCGGCTTCGAGGAAGAAACCGATGCCGACTACTGGCGTTCGCTGAAGCACTTGCTGCACTACGACCCCGACCAGATCCAGATGCTGTACGTCACGCCGCACCGCTGGACGCCGTACTTCAAAACGGTCGAGGAGCGCAAGGTCATCGAGACGGATGCGGCGAAATGGGACTACAAGCACCAGGTGCTGGACACCGCACGCGTGCCGCCCTGGCGCATTTTGCTGTGGGTGAAGTCCATCGAAGTAATCATGCAGTTGCGTCCGAAGGCGATTCTGCGCGTACTGCTGGGCAAGGACCGCCATGTGCGCCATGGCATGCGCTGGTACACGCGCATGGGCCGGCGTGTCTGGTTCCACGAGATCGCCGAATTCATGTTGGGCAAGCGGCTGAAGAACAGCACGCTCACGCTGCGCCGCTTCTGGGGCGCGTCGCTGGCGGAGCACGAGGAATCGATGGTCAAGCGCAAGCGCGCCGTGATACCCATCGCAGCGGCGCGGTCAGGGCAACAGGACGAACGTCAGGCTATATGAAGCTGCGACCGGACTGCCGATACGTGAGGCTGCCGATGTGTCAGGCTGGCGATGTGTATCGCTGGAAGGCCACGCGTTGTGCGCAGGCTGCCTTGGAGAGCATCTGAATCTGCGCAGCAAATTCTTCTTCGCAAAGCACGGGGGAGGGGGAGGCTCGTGACAGCCCGTCTGCCAAACCTTCTCATTTGGCGTACTCATTTTCTCTCATTTCTTCTCTTTTCGAACTTGTCGAAATGGCAGAGGTCAAACGGATGAGAATGAGAATAAATGAGAGGGCTAAATGAATACTGTTGGAAGAGGGGCAGGATTGCCTGTCTCCCCCGCGCTGCGTGACCTTGCCGATTATCTAGAGCGTACTGGCAGTATTTTGTCGCCGGACGAAGCGGTGGAGCATGCCGTGCGCGAATGGATTGCCTTGCGTGAAAATGGGGAAATGGTGCGCGATGCCGGTGCCACACAGCGCCGGCCTGGCGGCTACCAGTGGAAATGCCTGTTCCTTGCGCACGGTAGCGAACTGCGTTTTTTTCACAACGGCATTTTTCATTACGCAGAGGTGCGGAACGATTTACTGATGTATAAAAACCGGCCCGTTTCTCCACGCCAGTTCATGCTGACAGTCATCGGTGAGCCGCGTAATGCCTGGCACGAACTGTGGGTGCGCCGGCCCAGCGACGCGCGCTGGAAGCTGGCGTCGGTGTTGCGGCGCGAACTCGCCTCAGGCAAGCCGCCGCCGGAGTCGCCCATCGGCGCGATGCGTGAAGTTGCCGCCGCCATGGCGCAAACGCTGGAAACTGCCAATGCGGTCGTCAAGAAAGCACAGGAGCTTGCTCTGCCGCAGTTCGAACGTCGCCGCACCGACCTGCGCCGCACGACCGACAGACTGGTGGATGAGTGGATTAAGGACTGACGAGTCTTACAGCAATGGCTGCAGCAATGGCTGCAACACCGCCCGCGTTGTCTCGGGAATCGGCACCGGTTTGCCGCTCGGCCGGTGCACATACACATGCACGAAATGCCCGGCCGCGGCCGGCATCGGCTCGTCGTTGCGGTACAGCGCAATCTCGTAGCGCACGCTGGAATTGCCCAGCTTGGCCACGCGCACGCCAACGTGCACGACATCGGGGAAGGAAAGGGAACTGAAGTAGGAACAGCCGGTCTCGACCACGAAGCCGACGATCTCGTCCTGGTGGATGTCGAGCACGCCGCGGTCGATCAGGTAGCGATTGACCGCGGTGTCGAAGAAGCTGTAGTAGTTGACGTTGTTGACATGCCCGTAGCTGTCGTTGTCCATCCACCGTGTCGGCAAGGCCGCGATGTGGGGAAAGGCAGAGCGGGGCGTGTCGCGCATCGTCAAAAGCTTCCTGTCAAAGTTTTACTTGATACTCAGCACTGCGTGCTTAGTGCTCAGTGCTTGGTGTCGTCGGCAGGCGTGATGGCATCGGCCGTGATTGGCGTGGCAAACAATTGCGCGCAGTCGACCTTGTCGAAGGCATAGTGCTTGCCGCAGAAATCGCAGTTGATGCCCAGTTCGCCCAGATCGGCCAGGGCCGCGTCGACTTCCGGCTGGCCCAGCATCTTCAGCATGTTGCCCACTTTTTCACGGGTGCAGCTGCAATGGAATTGCGGGTGCTGCGGATCGAACACGCGGATCGTTTCCTCCCAGAACAGACGGGTCAGCAGGGTCTCGATATCGGTGCTCAGCAATTCTTCCTGTTTCAGGGTGCTGCCCAGCACCACGGCGCGGTTCCAGGTTTCCAGGTCTTCCTCTTCGGATGCCTGTTTCACCTGGTCGTCCTTGCCGGTGTGGCGCGGCAGCTTTTGCAGCAGCAGGCCGCGCGAGACCTTGTCGTCGGCCGCCAGCCACAGGCGCGTGTCCATCTGCTCGGAACGCAGCATGTAGTTTTCGATGACGGTGGCCATGCTCTCGCCGTCGAGCGGCACGATGCCCTGGTAAGGCTGCTGGCCCGGCACTTTGTCGAGCGGGTCGAGGGTGATCACGAAGCGGCCCTGGCCGTTGGCGTTGAGCAACTGGCGCAACGAAGCGTCGTCGGCCACCTCGGCATCCGGCGCCAGTTTCGCCGTCGCGCGGATGCGCAGGTCGGCATCGCACTCCACCACCAGCAGGCGCACCGGACCGTCGCCGTGGATCTGCATCACGATCGAGCCGTTGAACTTCAGGTTGGCCGAGAGCAGGGCGGCCGCGGCCACCATTTCGCCCAGCAGGGAACGCACGGCTTTCGGGTAGCCGTGGCGGGCCTGGATCTCGCGCCAGGTATCGGAAATCTCGACCAGCTCGCCGCGCACGGCGGCGTTGTCGAAGATGAATTTCTGCAGGGTGTCTTTGGTGTCCGTTGTCGTCATTGTCTATCCAATTTGCTTGAGCTGTGCCTTGAACAATTGGCCACGCGCCACATAACTGGCAGCGTTGGCCTGCAGGCGCAGCAGGTCTTCTTCCGTGAGGGTGCGCACCGCCTTGGCCGGCGCACCGATGATGAGCGAGTTGTCGGGAAATTCCTTGCCTTCGGTAACCAGCGCACCGGCACCGACCAGGCATCCCTTGCCGATCTTTGCGCCGTTCAGGATCACGGCCTGGATACCGATCAGCGAGCCGTCGCCAACCGTGCAGCCATGCAGCATCGCCTGGTGGCCGACGGTGACACCCTTGCCGAGCGTAAGCGGGTAGCCCATGTCGGTGTGCATCACCGTGCCTTCCTGCACGTTGCTGTTTTCGCCGATCGTGATCCGCTCGTTGTCGCCGCGGATCGTGACCCCGTACCACACCGAGGTATTCGCCTCGAGCGTGACTTTGCCGATCAGGTTAGCCGTGTCGGCCACGAAGGCCGACGCATCGATCTCGGGCGCATGCTCGCCCAGCTGGTAAATCGCCATGGATGTGCTCGCGGAAGCTTGAAGTATCGCTATTTTACGCCCTCGCGCCCGCCATCGCCCGATCCGCCCCATGTTGGGACCGCGCACATAAATTCAATGGCATGGGTATAATCCGCACGGTCGTACTTTTTTCGCCCGTCCACTCAACCAGAGCGCACCCATGACACCATCCCGTTCCGAATTCCTCACCGTGCGCGGCCTGCGCACCCACGTGCGCCACTGGGGCCGCGAAGGCGCGCCCAAGATTTTCATGGCACATGGCTGGATGGACATGTCGGCCTCGTTCCAGTTCATCGTCGATTGCCTGGAAGGCGACTGGCACGTCATCGCCCACGACTGGCGCGGCTTCGGTCTGACCGAGCGCACCGGCACCGATACCTATTGGTTCCCCGACTACGTGGCCGACCTCGATTTCCTGCTCGACCATTATTCGCCGAACGAGCCGGTAAATTTGCTCGGCCACAGCATGGGCGGGAATGCGGTCAGCCTGTACGCCGGCGTGCGCCCCGAGCGCGTGGCGAAGCTGATCAACCTGGAAGGCATCGGCCTGCAGGGCAGCGTGCCGGAGCAGGCGCCCAAGCGCATGGCGCGCTGGCTCGACGAACTGAAAACGCCGCCGGCGATGCGCGGCTATGCCAGTCTGGACGACGTGGCGGCGCGCCTGAAGAAAACCAATCCGCGTCTGCCCGAAGACCGCGCCGCCTTCCTTGCCGAGCACTGGTCGGCACGCAACGAGGCAGGGGAGTACGAGATTCTGGGCGACCCGGCGCACAAGATGAACGGGCCGCTGCTGTACCACCTCGACGAGATGATCGCGATCTGGAAAAAGATTGCGGCGCCGATGCTGTGGATCGAGGCGGCCGACACCGACATGTGGCGCTGGATGGGGCCGCAGGACCAGATGCGCGCCGAAGTCGATCGCCGCCTGGCGCACATGGCGTCGGTCGAGGCGCATATCGTGGCGGATGCGGGGCACATGGTGCATCACGACCAGCCGCAGGTGCTGGCGCGCTTGATCGAGGTGTTTTTGGGGCGTTGATTTTTGACGGTATGCAGGGGTTAATGGGGCTGTTGCCTGTGACGTTATCGGTCATTTTGATCCGCGTGGGCACGGGGTGCCCACCCTACGAGACACGTTACGTATCCGCGTTTCGAATGATCTGCCATCAACGGTGACGCATCATGTACCGGGGTTCGCACGACCTCGCTGATGACGCTGACCGTAGGATGGGCACCCCGTGCCCACGCGGATTCAGCACACCATCAACCCAACAGGCAACAGCCCCACCCCCGTCCGCAAACGATCACAAATGCCGCGTCTCCCCCGGCGCCGTCACCCAGTTATCGTTCAACCCATCGATATACCTCACCGGCGCCCCCACCAATTCCTCGACCGCCACCTCATCCAGGCTTGCCACCGTCACCGCCACAAACGCCCCAATCCCTACCGCTTCCCCCTTTGAAAACACATTGATCCCACAAACACGGCAAAAACAATGCCCCTCCCGCCGCGCCCCGAACCGGTACTCCCCCAGCGCCTGCGCCCCCTCCACCAGCCGAAAACGCGCCACAGGCACCTGCACCGCCCAGAACCGCATCTTCGTGCAAATCGAACAATTGCACTTCACCGTCCCCGCCGCCAGATCGAACGTCGCCTCATACCGCACCGCCCCGCAATGACAGCTGCCGCGATAGCTCTTCATTTCCACTCACCAAAGTTACGAAAGAATCAACTCTAGCATCGACCCGACAGCACCGCACAGTTGCTGCATTGCGGCGTACAATGTCCGCTCCGTCCAGTACCGCCACGCGCCAGTCACCATGCTGAAAGTCGACCTTCACTGCCATTCCAACGTATCCGACGGCGTCCTGGCGCCTGCCGCCGTGGCCGCCTACGCGCGCAAGGGCGGCGTCGATGTCTGGGCCCTGACCGACCACGACGAAGTCGGCGGCATCAAGACGGCACGTGCTGCCGCGAACGAACTCGGCATGCGCTTCGTGTCCGGCGTCGAAATTTCCGTCACCTGGGCCAACCAGACCGTGCACCTGGTCGGGCTGCAAGTGGACGAAGACAACCCGGACCTGCTGGCCGGCCTGGCCGCCACCCGCCATGGCCGCGATGCGCGCGGGCGCGAGATCGCGCGCCAGCTGGAAGCTGCCGGCATTCCGGACGCGTATGAGGGCGCGCTGAAATACGTCGGCAACCCGGATTTGCTGTCGCGCACCCACTTCGCCCGCTACATCGTCGAAACCGGCCGCTGCAGCAGCACGCCCGAGGTCTTCCGCAAGTTCCTTACCGAAGGCAAGCCGGGCTACGTGCCGCACCGCTGGGCCGCGCTGGACCAGGCCATGGGCTGGATCCAGAGCGCCGGCGGCATCCCCGTGATTGCCCACCCGGGCCGCTACCACTTCGGCGACACGGCCGAGGGCGTGCTGTTCGACGCATTCCGCCAACTCGGCGGCAAGGCGATCGAGGTCGTCACCGGCAGCCACACGCCCGACCAGTACGCCATCTACGCCGAAGTGGCGCGCCGCTACGGCTTCCTCGCCTCGCGCGGCACCGACTTCCACGCCCCCGGCGAAGCGCGCGTCGAATTCGACGCCTTGCCGCCGCTGCCGGGCAACGTGACGCCGGTCTGGCACGACTGGTTCTGAAGTCGGCTTCCCTGGCGCTACCTGAACGCGTGGGCACCCTGTGCCCACGCGTCAAACCACGTCCGCATCCATACGCGCGCCTTAAGCCCCCCATAAGCCCCCGCCCTTGAATTTCCCAAGGCCGAGCCCTATCTTGGCAGCCTGTCAATGTCATTCTGCCGGAGGCTGTTTCCATGAAGCGCATCGTTCTGTTCCTCGCCACCAACCTCGCGGTTGTGCTGGTGCTCACTGTTGTCCTGAACGTACTGGGTGTCGGGCGCGCGGTGACCGCCGAGGGCATCAATGTCGGCGCCCTGGCTGTCTTTTCTCTGGTGGTCGGCTTCACCGGCTCCTTTATTTCTCTGCTGCTGAGCAAGCCGATGGCCAAGTGGTCGACTGGCGCGCGCGTCATTCAGCAGCCGCAAAATGCCACCGAGCAGTGGCTGGTGAATACCGTGCGCAAGCTGTCCGAGCGTGCCGGCATCGGCATGCCGGAAGTGGCGGTCTACGATGGCGAACCGAATGCCTTCGCCACCGGCGCCTTCAAGAACTCGGCGCTGGTCGCCGTCTCCACCGGCCTGCTGCAAGGCATGACCCAGGATGAAGTCGAAGCCGTGCTCGGCCACGAAGTGGCGCACATCGCCAACGGCGACATGGTCACGCTGACTCTGATCCAGGGCGTGGTGAACACCTTCGTCGTGTTCCTGGCGCGCGTGGTCGGCTTCTTTGTCGACAAGGTCCTGCTGCGCGGTAACGACGACCGCGGCCCCGGCATCGGCTACATGGTCACCGTGTTCGTCTGCGAAATCGTGTTCGGCCTGGTGGCTTCGATCATCGTCGCCTGGTTCTCGCGCCAACGCGAATTCCGCGCCGACGCAGGCTCGGCTAAACTGTTGGGGAGCACGGTGCCGATGCAGCATGCGCTGGCGCGCCTGGGCGGCCTTCAGCCGGGCGCCTTGCCGTCCTCGCTGAACGCCTCGGGTATTTCGGGCGGCGGTGGTGGCTGGGGCGCGCTGTTCTCGACCCACCCGCCGATGGAGCAACGCATCGCCGCGCTGCAGGCTCTCCATTAATCATCCGATCATCGAATAAAAACAGGACACCGATGAGCCAATTTTTCCAGATCCATCCAGAGAACCCGCAGGCGCGCCTGATCAAGCAGGCGGCGCAGATCATCCGCTCCGGCGGCGTGGTCGCGCTGCCGACCGACTCGGCCTATGCCCTGGTCTGCCAGCTCGACGACAAAGGCGCGGTCGAGAAACTGCGCCGCGTGCGCGGTATCGACGACAAGCACCACCTGACCCTGCTGTGCCGCGACCTGTCGGAAATCGCCCAGTACGCGCGCGTCGATAACGTCCAGTACCGCCTGCTGAAGGCCACCACGCCGGGGCCGTACACGGTGATCCTGGAGGCGACGAAAGAAGTGCCGCGCCGCCTGTCGCACCCGTCGCGCAAGACCATCGGCCTGCGTGTGCCGTCGAACCTGATCACGCTGGCGCTGCTGGAAGAACTCGGTGAGCCGCTGATCGGCACCACGCTGCAGCTGCCGGGCGACGACCACATGCTGTCCGATCCCGACGAGGTGCGCGAGCGCCTGGAGAAGCAGATCGACCTGGTCATCGACGGCGGCGCTGGCACCCTGGAAGCGACCACCATCATCGACCTCACCGGCCCCGAACCCGTGCTGCTGCGCGAGGGCAGGGGCGACCCCGCCGCTTTCGGCCTCTGAACGTACTTCCTGCATCTTCCCGCTGCGGCAGGCAGCCTCATCCGAGGCAGCTTGCCGTACGTCATGTCCCACGCCCGGCTCTGTTAGAATCGCTTCCCTATGGATGAAATCATACGCACTATCGCGGTCTTCGCGCTGCCTGTCCTGTTCGCGATCACCATGCACGCCGCGGCGCAGGGCTATGCCGCGCGCTACTTCGGCGACAACAGCGCCTACGCCGCCGGGCGCGTGACCATCAACCCGCTGGTCCACATCGATCCGATCGGCACCATCGTGGTGCCGGTCGTGCTCTACCTGTTCACCGGCTTCGCCTTCGGCTGGTCGAAACCGGTGCCGATCGACTTTTCGCAGATGCGCAATCCGAAGCGCGACATGGCCTGGGTTTCGCTGGCCGGTCCGCTGGCGAACCTGGCGATGGCGCTGTTCTGGCTGATCGTCGGCATGCTGCTGGTGGCGACCAATGTCGGCGAAGAATTCCCGCACAAGGTGGCCGAGGCCGGCATCTTCGTGAACCTGCTGCTGTTCGCCTTCAGTCTGTTCCCGCTGCCGCCGCTCGACGGCGGACGCATCGTGATCAGCCTGCTGCCGCACCGCCTTGCTTACCAGTACGCGAAGATCGAGCCCTACGGCTTCTTCATCATGCTGGCGCTCATTTACTTCAAGGTGCTGAGCTTCTGGGTGCTGCCGGTGATGTGGCTGGGGAATGTGGCCGTGAATCTGATCGCGTCGCCGATCAGTTTCCTGCTGGGCTGAGCATGACGCCCGCGCACCAGCCGCTCGCGGCGCCGTCGAACTGGGTCCGCCGCTTCGCGCCGCTGGCGCCGGCCGGTGAAGTGCTCGACCTGGCCTGCGGGGGAGGGCGCCATGCTCGCCTGTTTGCCACGCTCGGCCACCCGGTGCTGGCAGTCGACCGCGACCCGCAGGCGCTGGCGCTGGCCGCCGGTCCCGGCATCACGACGATGGAAGTCGACCTGGAAGGCGAGGGCGCCGCCTGGCCTTTCGCGCCTGGCCGCTTTGCCGCCATCGTCGTCACGAATTACCTGCACCGGCCGCTGATGGCGCAGTTGATGGCGAGCCTGGCGCCGAACGGCGTCCTGATCTATGAGACCTTCGCCCTAGGTAACGAACTCTTCGGCAGGCCTTCGAATCCGGCCTTCCTGCTGCGTCCGGGCGAACTGCTGGAGCATGCGCATGCCGGTGGCCTGGCGGTGCTGGCCTTCGAGGACGGCGTGGTCGAACAGCCGAAGCCGGCGCGGGTCCAGCGCCTGTGCGCGGCGGGGCGCGCCCTCGTGCAAACCGAGGTAAAGCTCGACCATTTATCTGGCGCTTAATGAACCATAGGGGCGGGCTATCCGCTACAATCAGATTTTTATTTTCCAGCACGTACCAGAAATGATGATCAAGGGCAGCATAGTAGCAATTGTCACGCCGATGTTTGAAGATGGCAGTCTCGACCGGGACAGCCTGCGCAAACTGCTCGACTGGCACGTGGAAGAAGGCACCGACGGCATCGTCATCGTCGGCACCACCGGCGAATCGGCCACCGTCAGCCCGGAAGAGCACTGCGAGCTGATCAAGCTGACGGTCGACCACGTGGCCGGCCGCATTCCGGTCATCGCCGGTTCCGGCGGCAACTCCACCGCCGAAGCCATCGCCCTGACCCGTCACGCGAAGGAAGTCGGCGCCGATGCCTCGCTGCAGGTGGTGCCGTACTACAACCGTCCGACCCAGGAAGGCATGTACCGCCACTTCAAGGCCATTGCCGAAGCGGTCGATCTGCCGATCATCCTGTACAACGTGCCGGGCCGCACCGTCGCCGACATGAGCAACGAGACCATCGCGCGCCTGGCGCCGATCGCCAACATCGTCGGTGTGAAGGATGCCACCGGCAATATCGGACGCGGCATCGAGCTGCTGAAGATGGTCGATCCATCGTTCGCCGTCTACTCGGGCGACGATCCGACCGCGATGGCGCTGATGTTCTGCGGCGGCGCCGGCAACATCTCGGTCACCGCCAACGTCGCTCCGCGCGCGATGCACGAATTGTGCGTTGCCGCCATGGCCGGCGACATCGCGAAAGCCGTCGAGATCAACAACCGCGTGCTGGAACTGCACGCCAAGCTGTTCGTCGAGCCGAATCCGGTGCCGGTGAAGTGGGCGCTGACGGAAATGGGCAAGATGCCGACCGGTCTGCGCCTGCCGCTGGCGCCGCTGTCCGCGCCTTTCCACGACACCGTGCGCACTGCGCTGCGCCAGGCGGGCCTCCTGCCGCAATCCTGAGTCCCGCAAGGGTGTTGGTTCACAGATCTGAAATCGTAACGATATGACTACTAGCAACAAAAAGACCTTCGCGAACCGCGTTTCCGCGCCGACCGCAGCGCGCGTGCTGGCATTGTCCGCACTGGCGCTGAGCATGGCTGCTTGCACCACCGTCTTCGAGTCGGACAAGGTGGATTACAAGGGTTCGAAGAAAGCGGCGCCGCTCGACGTGCCGCCGGACCTGACCCAGCTTCAGAAAGACAACCGTTACGCCGTGCCGGAAGGCCGCGGCGTGGCCACCGCATCGGGCCTGGCTGCTGCCCCGGCGGGTACTGCCGCCGCCGCGCCTGTTGCTGGCGGCGCCACCATCGGCCCGGTCTCGACCGAGGCTGTGCGCGTCGAACGTGCCGGCGACCAGCGCTGGCTGGTGGTCAAGCAGACGCCCGAGCAACTCTGGCCGCAACTGCGCGACTTCTGGAACGACGCCGGCCTGCCGGTGGCGACCGAATCGCAGACGACCGGCGTGATGGAAACCGAGTGGGTGGAAAACCGCTCGAAGATCCCGCAAGACTTCCTGCGCAACACCATCGGCAAGGTCTTCGACAAGGCCTATTCCACCGGCGAGCGCGACAAGTTCCGTACCCGCCTCGAGCGCCTGCCGGACGGTTCGACCGAGATCTACATCAGCCACCGCGGCGCCGAAGAGGTGCTGACCGGTGCCCAGAAGGAATCGACGGTCTGGACCGTGCGTCCGAACGACCCGACCCTGGAAGCGCAATTCCTGGGCCGCCTGGTGGCACGCCTGACCGGCGCCACCGCGCCGGAGCAGGTGCAGGCCGCACAGGCCAAGGTCGACAGCGCCGCCCCGGCGCCGCAGCGCGCCAAGCTGGCCGGCAACGCCGTCGAAGTCGACGAAGGTTTCGACCGCGCCTGGCGCCGCGTCGGCCTGGCGCTCGACCGCGTCGGCTTCACCGTCGAAGACCGCGACCGCGTGCAGGGCATCTACTTTGTCCGCTACGTCGATCCGGAAGCGACCGGCAAGGACGGCTTCTTCTCGAAACTGTTCAGCTTCGGCAACGACGACAAGGCCAAGGAAGCCCAGCGCTACCGCGTGCTGGTCAAGGGCAACGACGGCGGCAACAGCAGCGCGGTCACCGTCCAGGACAACGAAGGCAAGGCCGATACCTCGCCGACGGCGGGCAAGATCCTGTCGCTGCTGAACGACGAATTGAAGTAATCGTTCTCGGCTTCGTTTGAAGAACCGGCCCGTGTGGCCGGTTTTTTTATGGGTGCTGCGCGTCATGGTGGGTACGAGTACCCACCCTACGTCAACGCTAGGGTGGGTTCTCGAACCCACCAATCCACACGTCCATTCCATCCACAAACGTACAGACGAAAAAAAACCGGCCCAGAGGCCGGTCTTTCGAACCAGAAAAAATCTGATTACTTGGTAGCAGCAGCCGAAGCAGCAGCGTCAGCAGCGGTCGAAGCGGCCGAAGCGGCTTCCGAAGCAGCAGCCGAAGCGGTAGCGGCAGCAGCAGCAGCGTCAGCAGCTGGGGTGGTAGCAGCAGCGTCGGTGGTTGCAGCTGGAGCAACTTCGGTGGTGGTGGTGGTGGTGGTTGCGTCAGCAGCTGGAGCTTCGACAGCAGCTGGGGTCGCTGGCACTTCTTCTTTTTTCGAGCAAGCAGCCAGAGCAACGGCCATCAGGGAGACGATCAGCAGGGATTTTTTCATGATTTTCCTTTTAATTAAAAGTGAAGTACTTCTTGTTTTACGATGAATAATTACCGGTAATTATCGCTCGCTGGAATTCTCGTGTACTTTGCAAATATTGCAACAGTGATGCAGATACAACGGAACCTTCCTAACCCGATATTATAGCCAAATTTACTCATTCGCAATAGAAAAGTCATGCCAAAATGTAAGTATTGTGTGACTTGTTATGCTTCATTTTGTTACAAGATGCAACAGCGGTTAAGACCTTTCTTAACGGCTCATTTTCTTGCTTATATGCTACAGCCCGGCAACGCTGGGAGCCAGTGTCGGACGGGATTCTTCCCAGATCGCGGCAAAGCGGTGGGACGGTAAATCGGCGGCATCCGGAACGTCGAAAGCGGCTTCGCCACGTGGCCAGTCGCTGTGAAAGCGGCGCAGTACGTGCAGCCCGTCTGCAATGCAGAACGAGTCGGTCAGCTGGCGCAGCGAACGCGGCGTTTGCCGGCATTCGACCAGGTGGCTGTAGTCGCGCAGCAGGCGCAGGAAGCGCGGGGCATCCCGTTCGATATGGGCCGGTTCGTGCAGTGCCAGCCGCAGCACCCCGCCGCCGTGCAGGAAAGCGCGCAGCTGGGCATCCACCTCGCTCGATCCGAGCGGAAACACCGAAAAGTCAGGGTCGAACATGTCGAGCCGCGCGCGCGCGCGTACGATGACGGCGCGCCACTGCGCTGCGCATTCGCTGCGGGTATCGAAACGGATCGTCAGCGGCTCGTCCATGGTGTTCCCTTCGTGATTACCCCAGTTCGACCCAGCCGTCCTGGTACCAGGTGTACAGCGCTTCGAGCACGTCGTCGGAGGCTTGCGCCAGCGTCGCGCCGTCGAGGCGGCGTTCGTTGGCCAGCACGTCCAGCACCTGCTTGTCGGCACGGCTGACGGCAAACGACTCGCCGTTGATGAAAACGTGCTTGCCGCGGTACAGCATCAGGGTCTTGCTTGATAACTTCAGGCCTTTCTTGGCCGCCGTTTCCATGAAGCGGCCCACGACCAGCGGCTTGGCCGGCCCGGTGAAGAACACGTTGTGCTTCGGCTCGGACATGTATTCGCCAAAGAAGATGGTCACGTCTTCCTCGTCCCAGCGCACCTTGTTCAGCTCTTCGGTGATATTGGCCAGCATCTCGCGCGGAATTTCGGCCGGGTTCTTGGCCGGCTGCTGCTCCGGGTCGGCATAGCGGCCGGGCAGGTCGATCGAGTCGGCCATGAACTGCAGGAAGGCTTCGCCGATTTCCTGGTACGAGGGCGAGCGGAAGCCGATCGAATAGGTCATGCATTCGCCCTCGGCGACGCCGTCGTGGGCATAGTGCGGCGGCAGATAAAGCATGTCGCCCGGTTCCAGCACGAATTCTTCTTCCGGGGTAAAGTTCGACAGGATCTTCAGCGGCAGGCCGTCGACCAGCGACAGGTCTTGCTGGGCGCTGATCTTCCAGCGGCGTTTGCCATGGGCTTGCAGCAGGAACACGTCATAGGAATCGAAGTGGGGGCCGACGCCGGCGCCATCGGTGGCGAAGCTGATCATCAGGTCGTCCAGGCGCGCATCCGGCAGGAAGCGGAACTGGCGCAGCAGATCGTCGGCCTTTTCGTCGTACAGGTTCACGCCCTGCACCAGCATGGTCCAGTGATCCTGGTCGCGCGGCGGCAGCTCGGTGAGCGGGCCGTGCTGCATGTCCCACTGGCCGTCGACCTGGGTGACCAGGCGCGATTCGACGAAGTTCTTGGTGGCCAGGTCGGCCAGGCGCTCGAACTTCAGCAGCGGCTTGAAGCCGGGGATGGCGCCGCGGATCAGCAACGGCTTCTTGTGCCAGTAATCGCGCAGGAATTGGGCGGGCGTGATGTTCCCGAGGAGCGGTAATTTTTTCATGCGTCATTATAACGGGGTGCGCCACAGCAGGCAGCGATGAACGGGCAGCGAGGGTATAATCCGAACCTTACAACGAAAGGATGTGCGATGAAGATTGCCAAGAATACGGTCGTGTCGGTCAACTACAAACTGTCGGATGCGCAAAACAACCTCATCGAGGAAGGCGCCCAGCCGATGGTCTACCTGCACGGCGGCTACGAAAACACCCTGCCGAAGATCGAGGAACACCTGGACGGCAAGGAAGCCGGATTCACGTCGACCCTGCAGATCGAGCCGGAAGACGGCTTCGGCGAATACGATTCCGAACTGGTGAAGGTCGAAGACCGCAAGGTCCTGCCGGAGCCGCTGGAAGTGGGCATGCAGTTCGAAGGCATGGCCGACGGCGCGGACGACGAGCCGGTCATCTTCACCGTCACCGAAATCGCCGACGACAAGGTCGTGCTCGACGGTAACCACCCGCTGGCCGGCATGGCCCTGCGCTTCGAACTGTCGGTCATCGACGTGCGCGAAGCCACCGAAGAAGAAATCGCCCACGGCCACGTGCACGGCGCCCACGGTCATCACCACGGTGAAGACGACGGCGACGACGAAGGCGAAGAGGGCGATCAGTTCCGTAGCCAGCCGCTGCACTGATCGTTCGGTAGCTTTACATGAAAACCGGGACTGTGTGTCCCGGTTTTTTTTTGCCCGTTGACTGGCGCTGCAAGGTTTCCCTTGTCAGGCGTCTCGATATGAGGGCGTCGGCGGCAACATTTCGCTCACGCGAACCACGCCCCCCACCAACGCATCCCAACGATCACCCACCACCCTTATTCCGCCGCATCCTTCACCACAAACAAGGCCTTCGCCCCCGGCTGCACCTCCACCTCGACCGCCTCCCCATCCACCGACAGGTGCCCCAGGTTTTCGCGCCATTCGATCCCGGGCTTCTTGCCCTTGCCCACCGACGCACTGTCGATCAGCAGCACCTTGCCGTCGAATTTCCTGGCCAGCGCCTGCACCTGCTTGCGCGTGGCCGCGAAGCCGTCGAACGCGGGCGAACCACGCCGCAGCAGACTGCGCCCCTCGGGTTCGGACAACGGTTTCAGGTCGCCCTCGGAAAACAGCACGATCGCATCGAGCTTGTCGCCGCGCGCCAGCGTGAATAAACGGTTCAGCCAGAAGCGCGTGGCCACCTGGCGGTCTTCGTACTCGCTGTTGCGCCCGGCCGCCGCCAGGTAGTGATTGTTATTCGCCGGCAGGTTCACGCTCGCATACAGCACCTTGCCCACGGTCCAGTGGGCGTTCTCGGCATACGCGCGAAAACGCGGGCTCATCGACAAACGCGTCATCGACAGCTTCTTCACGCCGAGCGAACCCGTCTCACCATGGAACAGTTCGCGCAAGCGGTTCAGCCGTTCGACCGCATTCGTACGGCCGGCCGAATTGCGGCAGGCGGTCCAGTCGCTGCCGGCCGGCAGCACGATCACCGGGCGCTTGACGCGCTCGACCAGGTCGCGCCGCGTTTCATACAAGCGGTCGCCGCAGGGTTCTTCGGCATGCTTGATGCCGGTGATGACGACGAAGGCATTCGTCTTGTCCGAAGTGTCTTCCAGCGCCTGGCGAAAACGCTTGTCGCTCTTGCCGTCGAAGCTGTGGCCGATCACGCCGAAGCTGTGCGCAGCGTTTGTGCGCGCATCGCCGCGCGCCGCCACGGCCGGCAGGCTTGGCGCCGCGCTCAGGGCGGCTGCCAGCAGGACGGAGGCGGACGCGCGGCGCATCAGGCGGCGAGACGTTTCAGTTCGTACAAACGGGCCAGCGCCTCGCGCGGCGTGAGCGCGTCCGGATCGAGGTCGGCCAGGGCATCGAGCAGTTCGCTCGATGCAGCCGATTGCGCCGATTCAGCCGATGCCGGCGCGGCTTCCTCCTCGGCCGGCTCCTCGCACACCTGGGCAAACAGATCGCGCTGCGGCGTGGCGTCGAGCGCCTGCGATTCCAGCCGCGCCAGATGCTTGCGCGCAGCCTTGATCACGGCCGGCGGCACGCCCGCCAGTTGCGCCACCTGCAAGCCATAGCTCTGCGAGGCCGGGCCTTCCTGCACCGCGTGCAGGAACACGATGCTGTCCTTGTGCTCGACCGCCGACAGGTGCACGTTGGCGGCGCTGGCGTGGGTTTCCGGAAGCTGGGTCAGTTCGAAATAGTGGGTGGCGAACAGGGTGAAGCTGCGGCTGATGTCGATCAGGTGGCGCGCGATTGCCCAGGCCAGGGCCAGGCCGTCGAACGTGGAAGTGCCGCGCCCGACTTCGTCCATCAGCACCAGCGAGTGTTCGGTTGCGCCGTTCAGGATCGCGGCCGATTCGGTCATCTCGACCATGAAGGTCGAGCGGCCGCCGGCCAGGTCGTCGTTGGCGCCGATGCGGGTGAAGATGCGGTCGATCGGGCCGATGGTGGCACTGCTGGCCGGCACATAGCTGCCGACGTAGGCCAGCAGCACGATCAGCGCGGTCTGGCGCATGAAGGTCGATTTACCGCCCATGTTCGGACCGGTAATCAAGAGCAGGCGCCGTTCGTTCGACAGCTTGCAATCGTTGGCAATGAAGCGCTCGATCTGCTTTTCCACCACCGGATGGCGGCCTTCGACTATCGTCATGCAGGGCGCGTCGACCAGTTGCGGCGCGCACCAGTTGTTGCGCAGCGCGTGGTTCGTCAGCGCCACCAGGGTGTCGATCTGGGCCAGTCCCTGCGCCACGGTCTGCAGTTGGCCGATGTGCGGTGCCAGGCAAGCCAGCAGTTCGTCGTAGAGCTGTTTTTCGCGGGCGAGGGCGCGGTCCTGGGCCGATAAGGCCTTGTCCTCGAAAGCCTTGAGTTCCGGCGTGATGTAGCGCTCGCAGTTCTTCAGGGTCTGGCGGCGGCGGTAATCGTCGGGCACCTTGTCGGTCTGGCCGTTGGTGACTTCGATATAAAAGCCGTGCACGCGGTTGTATTCCACGCGCAGGTTCGTAATGCCGGTACGGGCGCGCTCGCGCGTTTCGAGGTCGACCAGGAACTGGCCGGCGTTCTCGGACAGCGCGCGCAGTTCATCGAGATCGGCGTCGTAGCCGCGCGCGAACACGCCGCCGTCGCGCACCATCGCCGCCGGTTCTTCCATCACCGCGCGCGTGAGCAGATCGAGGCAATCGGCGGGCGGCATGAGCGCATCGTGGATCTCGCGCAGCAGGCAGGAGTCGCCCGGAATGAAGCAGCGCGCCACGCCATGGCGCAGGGCCGGCAGCTGCTTCAAACCGTCGCGCAGGCTGGCCAAATCGCGCGGGCGCGCCGACAGGAGAGCGATGCGCGTGGTGATGCGTTCGATATCGGGCACTTCGGCCAGGATGGCGGACAGCCCATCGCCGGCGTCGGCCTGGGCCAGCGCTTCGATCGCTTCGTGGCGCGAGCGTGCCACAGCCTGGTCGCGCCGTGCATGGTGCAGCCAGTGGCGCAGCAGGCGCGAACCCATCGCAGTGCGGCAGCCGTCCAGCAGCGAGAACAGGGTCGGCGATTCCTGGCCGCGGATGGTTTCGGTCAGTTCCAGGTTGCGGCGGGTGGCGGCATCGAGGCCGATGAATTCGTTCTCGGATTCCACCGTGAGGCTGTTCACGTGCTGCAGACCG
>Ga0308160_10003498_pt1 | contig 17633 bp, 22 predicted proteins | sample PhyFR1_FD_201036 | JGI IMG/M metagenome (GOLD analysis project Ga0308160, IMG submission 201036) | Phyllosphere microbial communities from UC Gill Tract Community Farm, Albany, California, United States - DLSLF.R1 | ecosystem: Host-associated > Plants > Phyllosphere > Unclassified | place: USA...
TAAAGGTCAGCAAACGCACAGCCGGCCATGCGGGTCTTCCTGAATTCTGACAGACCTCTTACATCTCTACAGCTGGATCATGACGTGGACCTCCTGTTACGGATACCGGAAACTCATAGCCTACTCGCCGCAACTGCAACCGCTATTACAGTAATTTCGCCCAGCTTGAAGACTTGCACCATCCCTATCGCGCGGCCAGCCAAGAACGCATCACTGGTTCGGATCTTCTTCTTACCAAGAGTTCCGCATACTGAGGTCAGCGTATACGGACTAGTCTTTGACAATGGCGAGGTCGTATTTGCTGGCGTGAAAGGAGCTGACGAGGACACCTGCTCCGGCGAGGATGCGAGGCGTGGAAAGAAGAGCCTACCGGAAAAGACGTTGGCGAAAGGCGAAAAGGTTGTGGACGCCTTCATGGACGACAAAAGCATGGTTTTGCATCTTTTAAGTGAGCAATCTGGTAATGCTGGCTTTAGTTGATCTTTTCAGCTGACACGGGATCTGCTTCGTTCCAGCTTCGCAAGGCAGAATGATCCCCAACGCAATGTCTCTCAGGGCTGAATCACTCCTGCGGCCAACCTCCAGCTACACCTTCAACGAATCAACCGTTGTCAACCGGCCAGTGGTTGCCTCTCTACCGGACACTGCTGGACCTGTGTTCGCCTTTGCTACGTCCACTCCGTCTATTGTGGTGTTCCAACCCACGTATCCTGCTGTCCTCGCCCACCGCGAGATCAACACAAAGAATCTCCACGTCAAGAAGCTTGTATCTTTGGCTAACAATCTTGTCGCGGTCATCAGCTCGACGACCAACGATGCTGCTGCGGAACGCTGGATGGTCCACACTGTGGACATGACGGTGCCCGTCGATGGAGTGGGAATCGCTCAGCTGCTGGACTCGGCTTCCTTGACGACGAGATTCCTGCAGTCTACAACAGCGGCGTCAAGCGAGGCCAAGAAGAACCCTGCACCAGAAGACCCTTACCACGCCACAGCAGCGCGAGATCAAGTCTTTTTGTCATCGCTCCGATCAAAGCTGTTCTCCGCATCCAACGGGGATGTCGAGCCTGCACTGAAGCTATGGCGCACGTGGATTGAGACGGAAGAACACCCGTTTACTAGGAAACGAGCCGACGTCAAGCGCATGCGAAGTCGAGGGGTTTTGGCTGGAGATATCGTCAAAGCTGTCTTCGAAGGGGCTTTGCCCAACGCCAGATCAGGCGGGGTTGAGAAGGTCCGAGCCGATGGCGAGGAGGCCAAACCTGCATCATCATGGTCTATCACGGGTCCGAAGGGACCTTACCTTGCCAGCGTGATGACCGTCTTGATCGAGCATGGTTGGGCGAACGATGGAATGTGGGCAAATGGTGGTTTGGTCCAAGGAGGACTTTTGGTAGTAGGAGATTGGGTGAGCATACAGATCTCATCAGCGTACTTGAGACAGAGACTGATCGCTTTCGTTGTTCCTGGCCGGAACAGGACAACATCATGCGAGCACTACAGAAGCTACCTTCCGTTCCCTCGAAAGCGCTCGTTGCCCTCCTCTCTCACGTCACGCAATACCACCTCGCTCCTACCGAGGTCGGCTCTACCGGTCTTACTGCTCCTCCTTCTCTCGTTGACTTCTTGAAGACCTACTTGACCGTAACCGTGTCTCCGGCCATGCACAAGCAAGCGCTGAAAGAGGGTTTGACCAAGGTCGAGCAAGTACAAAGCGTTCTGAACCTCATGGTTGATTGGTTGGAAGTCGTCGGAAAAGATGCACAGGGTCAAGGACTTGTGGGTTGGGAGAACGACGAAGTCACTCAGAAAGCAAGCATATATTCGGTAGAAGGTGTAAGTCTCCGCTGGCATTGTCACCAACCCGAGCTCTCAAACCCTAATCTTGATTTCTTTTGGCGACATTCTACAGCTTGTTTTGCATACTCAGCTTTTGCTCGATGCGCACTTGCCATTGTTAATCTCCCACCCCCCCGCTCATCGCCTCATTGAACGTCTCAAGAGCGCGCTCGCCCCGCTTCTTGTCGCTCAATCCGAACTCGCGGCTGCGCGTGGGCTCGTCGAAGGTTTCGTTCGATTGGCTGAACAGAGGTCGAGCGGACCTAGTAAGAACAAGAAGGGAAGTGGGAAGGGCGGCAAATCGACGCCCGCTGGAGGCGCTGGCAAGAAGATTCTGGGAGACTGGGTGGATCCATTGTACAGTGTGGACGAGGTCGTGCTATAGAAGCAAACCTGGACAGATCAGATCTATTGATGAGTTGATGATGAGTAATGATCATAACTATTCGATTTCCCATGTACAAAATTACCAGATCTGTCGTTGCGCTGGCTCTGCACGCTCTCCCAGCGTACGAGGGCGGGCTTGATTGACGTGCGATAAATCCCGTCCCTGCAGCCGAAACCTTCTCTTCTTCCTTTGCCTCTGGGGCGATGGATGTGTCCCGGACGTATAATAACGATTAATAAAGAAGAGGCGCGCGCATGGAAAACACGGATAAACATCCCGTCCGCCTGCGCCGTGGGGTCCGGGCGATCGAGCTGCCAGCTGGATGGATGGAGGACATACGAATCCAGCACTAGAGAAAACCGCTCTGGGATCTCCTATGATCCCATGATCAGCTGTTCGTCATTTTCGCACTGAACAGCTCGACTCAATAGCTCGCATGTGATTGAGACTCGCGAGTTGGTCTGAATTCATTGGCTCAGATGACAAGTTGCAAGTTACTACTTGTATCTCGTTTCGACCGAACTCAAGGCACGTGATAATTTCTGATGACTACTCACTCACTGCTGCTACTCACGCCCGCAAACCATGATGATGGGAATTGAGACAGGACAAACCAAGTAGTAACGCGCGCGACAGACGAGCGAGCGAGAATCCACGTCCCTAGATCTGCTTGAGTTTTCCTGTGAGAGCCCAAGCATCATTGGACGATTGTCTTCCACGAAACAAGCAGGAGCTACCTGCGAGCCTCCGTCGTGTCAAGCGATCTGAAGCCCTTTCTCTCTCTCGATTCGACCTACGTTGACCCAACGACTGCGAAAACACGGCGGCGGTTTCCAAACAGACGTCTTCAGACAATCCAAGTGCGCACCCAGGACGTCCAACGCCCAGCCCGGTACTTTTCGGTCTCGATTCCCGTTTAGGTTCCGCATACGAACGACTACCGACTCAACCGACGACGATCTCTGCCGCCCGGCTTGTTAATTTCCTAGTCCTATTCCCCCACAAAGCTAGTACAAGCGATTCAAGGGATCAGATCTAGACTCTCTTTCGTATACGAACGAACGAACTTTTGAAGCCGACAGCCTATTTCCACAACGTGATAGCTGTTCAAGTCGTCTAGTCCTCGACGAAAGAATCGATCGCAAGGACCTAGTCTCTACGCTGGACATCGCAACTCACTGGTGTAATAATACTAGAGCGATTGGACCTCGTAACAATCGACAAGAACGACAACTCAACAGTTCGACGCCCTCAAGTAGCGTCTACGCATTGCTAACGATACCTTCAGAGAGAAAGGTACCATGATCGGTCGCCATCCTCAAGAAGGATCCTCTCAGGATCCTACATCGAGATTCAACCAAAACGCCAACTCTCAAGGTCACGGTCAGCAGTCTTACGCCCAGCTGCCTACTGGTTACCAGTATCAACCTGCGCCGTCCATTCAAGGTTATGATCCCTCGACCCAGGCTGCTCGTACTACGAATGACGGACTCGCCTATGGACAAAGTCAATCGTATTCTCAGCACCAGTATCCGCTAGGGCAGCAATCATTGAATGTGAGTGCTGGGCAAAGCCACGTTCGAAGTGATCTGTTGGGATAGGAGGAGCTGACATATCTGTCGCCGGGAATCATTATAGCCTTCTTACGGTTATGACGCCTCGATGTCTTATCCTCTGCAACACCACTCATCTCAACAAGCTCCTCAGCTTCAATCCCAGCCTTCTTTCCAGTATTCGAATTCTGCTCAACCAGGCTCACAATACATGGCTTCCCAGCAGTATCAGCAAGATTATGGATATGCAGTAGACAAGCCCTTGCCTCCTCCACCTGTTTCTGCGCAATCAGGATTTGTTCAGGAGCACCATCAGTCGGAGATTGATGGCTTTGACTACATCAACGAGAGTCGATACGCCTCGACTGTCTCGACACCGCATGGTGGAGGTGCCAATCATGCAGGAAACAATGGATTGCAATACCCACCTATCAACGATGGCGCCAATATGAACCATGGTGGCTCTAGAGATCCAGTCAACTACTCAAATGGGTACGAATACCAAGGTCGTCGTAACGATGCCCCGCAAGCCACTCATCCGGGGATGTATGCCGCAACGCCTGCTCACGACTCGGCGCCAGGTGGAGGCATGTTTGTACCTTTCGCGCAACAACGGGCTGCCCGAGAAGCTTATTCCGACGAGGTCACATCGACTGGACCGAAAGGGAATGGCTCTCAAGACGGACCTGCGACCTCGAGAAGTCGAATGGGACCAGACGGTCACGGTCCTTCTGCTTCTCCCACAAGGCATGGGGCTGGTCGATCCCCGAACCCTATCTTCGATCCGAGCGGGGCGTCGCATTATCCGCAAACCAGTTCGCTCTCGCAGTACCAGCAGAACACGTATGATCAATTCCAAGGCGGCACTCATTCACCTTCCAATTACTCTGGCACTAGCAGGGGTGGCGTCAGCGCGGCGCCTCTCGACGTTCGTCCCATCAACGCCGGTTTCGGGCTACCTCTCGCTCCTGAAGCACATCAAGCTGTGTTTTCCGCCGGCTCGAGGATGCCGACCGATGCTGCGTTGGGGAATTCTTCAGGACCAGTCAAAAAGCAGAAAAAGATCGAGGTCGATGATGCTACTTCTAGTGACGAAGTTCCGAACGCAGCTGGGTCCAACCGAGCTGTGATTCCCCCGCCCGTCAAGAATGCCTGTCTCTCCTGCAGGACGAAGAAAGCGCGTTGCGATGGGCAACAGCCGATTTGCATGCAGTGTTCATCGAAAGGCCGAGAATGCGTCTACGTTAAATCCAGACGTGGAGGCGCTCGTAGACGTCGTGACAAGACCGGGCAAGGTCCTCCTCCTCCCGCACCTAGTGCGCTCAAGGAATTCTTGTCTCGTCTGGACGGGCTGCAAGCGCCTGGAGGCGAGCCTCCCGAGCTGGACTCTCTGACAATGAGCGGCGGGGCCGAGGGCGGAGCCTCAGGAGCGGTTGATCCCTCGATTGCGGTGCGAAGCTATGCTCCTCACGACATTGATGGCATGTAAGTGTCACGCAGTGCCCTTGAAGATCAATGATTTAAACTAATCATTTGAACCCTTTCTTTCTTCTCACCGATAGTCTCACCAGTTACTGGGAAGAGATCCATCCTTTCCAGCCTTTGCTGCCTCCTATCAAGCACAAGAATTGGGTCATGGGCAGTCTCATGCAAGACTCGCCTTTCATTACGGCCATTCGTGCCATTTTGTCGCTCAGCCCTCATCCCAAGGACCCGAACCCCAAGTCATTGTCATCGAGAAGTTTGCGCCGATCGCAAGCATCACGCCTCGCAAGAGAAGCTTCCGATAGGGTCGAGGAGCTACTTACCGAAGTCGGCGAAAGCGACGACAGGTCAATCCTTATCGAATGCGTACAGGCTCTCTCCCTCCTTGGGTTATACGAATTTGCTCAGACTGGCAATGCGGTCAAGAACCGCATGAGGATGAATCAGGCAGTCGAGCTTGCAATGGATATCGGCATCCACCAGGTTGATGAAGCTACATTCGCCGACAACAAGCCTCGAGACGCTCAAGCAATAGGCAGGTCCGCCAGGCCCGCCCCTGGGAAGCAAGTCGAGGGCAAGGATATTTACAAGGATATGCAGAGACGAACCTGGTGGGTAGTGTTTGCCGGGATGCTCATCTCAGGTCTGGTGGCAGGCAGAGTGAGTCGGATGTGTACCATATTATATATCCTTATGCCCTAGGCTAACGGCTTTCGTACAGCGTCCACTCGTTTCGCACGACGATCGACGAATCATGTCAGATTATCCTTCAACTGTTGTTGGGGATGATGTGAGTACTGCACATACGGATTCCTCGTGACCTCGCTAAACTTTTTCGCCGCATCGCAGTCCTGGGGCATTTGGATCGAGTCTATCGGTCTGGCTTGCCAAGCGATGGATCTCATCATGACGCTGGACTACAATTTACCGAATCCAAACTCAACCTCACCGACTGTCGACCCCGAGGTTTCTGATGACGATATGGTAGGGATGAGTGCTCAGGAAAAACAGGCTGCGAAGGAGAAAAAGACATTGCATAAACGCATGGTCAAACTCGATCGATCTGTCTTGGATCTGCTGAAGCAAGGCGAAACGATGGCGGTCATCCCTCTTGTACCGGGAGGCGAAGAGGAAGTGGTCAGGAATCAGCAATTGGCTGCATCAATGATGTTGGCAGTGTAAGTCTAGTCGCTCCTCTAAGCGTCGTTCGCCGACAGCGATGTGCTGACTGAATTGGCAATCGCTACTTTAGCTGTCATATTCAGTTACACCGCAGACAGGCCTTCCCGGAAGTCGCGCTGTTCTCCCGAAAAATGTGCGGATTACCAAAAGCGGCCATCGACAACGCCAACATTCCGACCCCACAGCAGTCCATTTCCCCGTACTCTGGAGCGCCTGACTACTCTGATACCAATTCCGCCTATGGGTCTCAACATCTGGGTTCCGCTCATGGGAGTAGCTTGATGAACAGCACCATCCCGTCGATAGCGGGATCTGCTGTGACTAGCACGCAAACAAGTGCGGTCACTCAGCATGGCGCAATTCCGGCGGACCCAACTACGCTGCCCTTGTCCCAGGAGGCTTTGAACGCAATGAATATCCTTAATGGTACCCTTGATGGGTTGTTATGGGATTCGTCGATATATCCCGCCTCGTTCCCGACGCCGTGGTTTGATGCACCAAAGGGGGCAGCCGAGCTGTACCAACCACTACAGGAGACTCCTGCTTGGCTGCCACCCCTCAACGGATACTTCACCGCGGAAACAGGATACATTGGAGCTCCTCTTGAGGGATTCAGCCACATGAGCATGCCTCACGAGGGCGTGCAGGACATCTTTCCCGTCGGTGCGCAGCCTCCGTCCTTGGCTTCCTCATCCGGTGTCCCAAAACCATCCGAGCAGCCACCTGCGGTGCCTCCCAAACCTCACAAGGCTTGGGGTGTCGATATAGCTCAACAGGCGGTCCAGCTGAAATTAGCAAAACCAGCTAGCAGTGTCGATGCCGACGAACCTTTGGATGACGACACGGATACCAGCGATGCTGTCGTGGTGGGACCTGACGGACCCTTCCCACCAGGCATGAGTTTGGCCAGGGTTGCCCAAGCTGCTCATAGTGAGTGCTCGATCATGACATGAAAATCTCTCGAAGAGCTGGGATCTGACCATCGATCTCCGACTTAGGTGTCATCCGATTGGAAGTGCTTCACCGAAGCGCGACTCTAGCTCTTTGTAAGTCCCTTCCGCTCGCAGTGTCAGAGACAAAGCCTCACTTTGGTGTGTTATGCGCGTGCGCAGGGAAGGGCCCGCCCAAATGGTTACCGTTCTGCGCCTGCGTAAGCATAATCGTCGTCCTCAAATCTGACGCTCGTGCTGACCCAAAGCACGCTCAACAGGGTCTATTGAGTGGCGCATACTCTTTCCTTCTTCTCTCCTTGGCCGTTCAAGCCTCGTCTTTCTCTGAGACCGAGGAAGCTCCGCCATCCGAAGAGCTAGAGGCTCTCATGACGAATGTCAAAGTCATCCTGGCGGGTCTGGACGCATACGGAACAATGTGGGACGGGATTGACATGATGGCAGGTTGGTCATATAGTGACGATTGATTATGATTATGGGACGTCCAACTGATCTAACTTTGGAACAAACAGGAGAAGTAAGAGCGGCATTGGATGCTGCCAAGAAGCTACCGGAAGAGCTGCGCAACAGCTCCCAATCTCCTCCGACGGCGATATGACCGCCGATCCTACCGATACAGAAGCAGCCTTAAGGAGTCGATAAACGAGAAGGCTTCCAGTCGATGACTCACCACGCCCGTCGAAGGTTGGAGATATCATATATTGTATTAAAAGCGGCATCCAAAATAAGCGGCGTGTGAGACCTCTATGTTGTATTTCGTATCTCTGTAGACTATGATCTCCGTCCACGAACGGATCAGACGCACACCATATCATATGATTTAACGGAATATCGCTCAGCAAGGAGGTGGTCTTGTTGCGGACCAAAACTAGCAATCAAGGGATTCAAGGACGCGTGACTAGCAGCAAACAGCTAGCGTACGGGATCAGGGTCGAGATAGCCTCCGAGCATTGACAGCCAACTGACTGTCATAGCGACTTATCGATTATCGATCTCTCTGCGTTGCTACATCAAGGTAACCTGTGCCCACATTATCTGGAGACCATCGAGCTGCTTACAGGTACTAGCCAATCTGCTCTGTCATAGAAGCGGAAGCGACCCGGAGGAGCGGGCTCTATAGGCCAACATGCCATCTTCAACGCCGTCCGAAACGTCTCCAGAGGACGAGGAATTCTATGCTTCGTGAGTCAGGAGTTATACAAATCGTTCTTTGAGCATGAGTAAGGGCTAATACGAGCCATTTGCGGTGCTTGCGTCGTGCTGAAGTTGGGGACTGTATGTAGCCGAAAATTGACAGCGTGCCGTCAAAGCAGTTCCGCTGACAAGGGCTCATCTTCTAAAGATGCATTCTTTGCGTCTTGCTGATCGGTGCTCTTATATGCTCCTATTATCTGCAAGTGAAAAAAATCCGAGCGATCCATGAGACTGTCGTCTCAATCTTTGCCGGTAAGCATGTTCCCACTCGTCGTAATTGTAGCGATGTATTGGGACGGCTGACAGACTTCGCGATGACAATTGCAGGAATGGTCGTTGGTCTCATAATCCGACTTTCTCCAGGACATTTGATTCGGGAAATGCTGGTCAGTGCTTTCTCTCGGGCTATTTGTAGGGATAAAGCCTGATGACCTTTCCTTCGATGGAGCAGTCTTTCAAGCATACGCTCTTTTTCAACCTCTTGCTGCCGCCAATCATTCTCAACTCTGGCTACGAATTGAAACAAGTAAGAATTGCTCGAGGCATTGATTGTCTACAGAATCCGTTGCTGATAGTCTAGCGTCCATAAGGAAAACTTTTTCCGAAACTTCGGGACCATCCTAACATTCGCGTTTCTGGGGACATTTATTTCGGCAGTAGGACTGGGGTACGTCATGACCCCTTTCCTTATCCCTCGGGACGACGTATTGACATTTGCTTGTTTGGTGGTTAAAGGGTTCTGGTGTATATATGGTCTTTCCTAGGACTCGAAGGACTCAAATTCACTCTCCTAGAGTGCTTGATTTTCGGCTCGACTTTATCAGCTACGGACCCGGTGACCATCTTGGCTATCTTCAATACCTATAAGGTAGATCGTGAGTAACCGGTCTCGAACCACTCTAACCTCAACCTTCCTGACCACAATATTTGCAGCCAAGCTATATACTATCATCTTCGGGGAGAGCATTCTGAATGATGCTGTCTCAATCGTCATGTATGAGTAAGTATTGTAGGCGCTTCAGCTGGACGTTTTATAAGCGTGTTCGACTGACCTTGTTCTCTTACAATGACAGGACCCTTTCGCAATTCCATGGTGAGGACATCTACCTCTCGTCCTTGTTTCACGGCATTGGGATTTTCTTGCTCTCGTTCTCGATCTCAATGGCGCTCGGAGTCTTTTTCGGCCTCATGTGCTCGCTGGGCTTGAAGCACTCAAATCTTGCTCTGTTCCCACACATCGAAAGCTGCATCGTCTCCCTGGTAGCGTACTGCGCGTATTTCTTCTCCAACGGATTGAGTATGAGTGGTGCGTAAAGTTTGGGAGTTTCCTGTTGCTGCTGCAAGCTGATCACAGATTCGCTCTTCAGGTATCGTCTCGTTGCTGTTCTGCGGTATCACATTGAAGCACTACGCGTATCATACGATGTCGGTCAAGACCCAGAAAACCACCAAATACATGTTCGCTGTCATGTCTCAGCTGTCGGAGAATTTCATCTTCATCTACCTCGGTCTCAATCTGTTCACCCAGGATGCTCAAGTTTTCAAGCCCCTTTTCATCATTGTGACTGCAGTACGTCCCGGAAAGATTGATACAAAGTGGTACGCAGACCGCTAAGACAACAATTCCTTAGATCGCAGTGATGGCGTCACGATATGCTGCAGTCTTCCCTCTCTCAGAGCTTATCAACTGGGTTTTCCATACTCGAGGCCAAAGACATGAAGAGATCCCTCATTCGTACCAGATGATGTTGTTCTGGGCGGGTCTACGAGGGGCAGTAGGTGTCGCTCTGGCTGCCGGAATCACCGGAGATAACGCCGATGCTCTACGAACGACAATCCTGGTAGTTGTCGTCATGACTGTCGTCATCTTCGGCGGCACGACCGCAAGGATGTTGGAAGTTCTCGGCATCCGGGTCGGAGTGGAAGATGATGACGACAGCTCGGATGATGACGGTGGATGGGCTGCTCACGGTGGTAATCTGGCCCTAGCTATGGGCCCTGGGAGTCGAAAATACGCGGGTCGGCACCCATACGGTGATGATTATGGCGAAGACTACAATAGCTTTGGCGGGTCTCCTGTGGAATCCCCCTATAATAGTGGTTCCTTCCCCTTGGACGTCGGGAGAGCGAGAAATTCTTCTTCTGGATTTCCCCGATCTGATTCGTATGGACCAAAAGGCAGACAAGCTTCTACAGGATACTCGGCCGGCTCCAGTTCGGAGTCGGAGGACAACGAGATCCTGCCCCACGCGCAAGATATCGAGCAAGGCGTTGGAGCAGGAGAGCCACCCTCGGCTGGGATGGTCTTCCGGGACGGTCAATGGTTCACCCAACTGGACGAACGCTACCTCTTACCTCTGTTTTCAAACTCGGTGGCTAGTCGGAGACATCACTTGAAAAAGGCCGGAAGGAAGGGCAGCACATACGGTGGTGATAGTTCACCAAATCAGACGCGAGGACCGAGCCTGGATTGGGGTGGAAGAGAAGGTCACTTTACCGGTGATGGGGCAGACAGCGAGAGTGGCAAGGGGAAAGGGCCGTCGAAGAACTTTGGGTAAGCAGGGTCTCTCTGCCCTGGATTTGAGGAGATCCTAATGTTCGCGATGCGCTCCTATGTGTGTTCATCGAACAGCGAGTCCGTGACAGATTTTTTCTTCACTCGCCCGGAGGGGACCGCCTCACCTTCCGGGACGACGACACCTCCAGTGGGGCAGCAGATGGGAGGAGGCGGAAACGAACTGCCTAATCAGATGAATGCGACAACCAATTCGAGTCGTGGTCGATCGAGGGCTGAGATGCGAGGTCTAGCCATGACACAAGGCTCACCAAACCTGGGACCGACTCCTGAAGGTTCTCGTGGCTCGAACAAATCGTAGATCCTGCCCTCGTACGCAATCGTTGGGTTCGCAATAGGGCATAGCATAGCTCGATAAACGAGCTCCCATGCTCTACGTCAAATCCTGTACATTTACAGCTCAATGCAATAATAGACAAACATGCGTGACGGATTCTATATTCTAGAACACCGTGTCGATCTCACACCCTACAAACCGATGGCAGCCGACTTGCAACCATTGACATTTCGTGCGTTTGCTGTTTGGCCTGGACTGGACATCGCCGAGCGTGGTGAATCATGGCATTGGTTACCCTGCCTAACGGAAGGTCGTAAGCGCTGACAGCAAGGACGCTAGATAAAGTTCACTGTCAGACCATGGGTCATTCCTGCTAGATCGAATCGACTCATAAAACCCCTTGGTCAGGCAGATGCAGCTTGATGCGCAACTCATGAATCGTTTCTTGTGACCGGGAACGACATCGGAAAGGGGCACTTCGGTGGCATTCGCTCTAATCTTACTGATTACGACTGAACAAGGAGCCTCAGTCATTATTGGACCCTAGTCGCGGAGTCTCTACACATCACGCCAGTGGGCAATGCCACGGCGGCTCGAACGTCCCAGTCCGCAGGCAGAGTCAATCGGAGATACCTACCTTCAGCCTGACTGTGATAAAGTATCCAGAAGCGATCCGAGTGCTGTCGAATCCGGGAGCATCAAGATCAGAAGATGATTTCATAGGGGTATACAACTGTGATAACAGGAGACAAAGAACAGATGATCGTCGATCCATATCGACCGACTTGGTCTTGTCCCTTTCCAAGATGACCGGATGAAGGAAATGCCTCGAGCTCGTTCGGCGACCGGACGTAGATATGCGATTGTTTTAGGGTTGTTCCGGTGTTAAGCGGGATTAAACATATAGGAGGGTGACGACCGAGCAGGGCTGTGCAGTGGTTGAAACGGAGAGAAGGGGAAGATATTTCAAAGGGTGTTTGATCACGCTCCACCGCTATTCAATCCGCGAAGAGAGAGAGATTGAGTTCAGTTGGTGCAAGCTGTGTTCTAGCAGACTCGATCGCGTGACTTACACCAAGATTTGGTTACTGTTAGACGCAATAGAGTAAAAGGCAAGTGACAAGTCTTCCGTCAGCCTCCCGCATTACAACATCGAATCAGCTGGCAGAAGATGCTGGACCTGGAACTTACATCGGGATGTGAATGAGCTTCACAAAGTATCCGATGAATCCCATCACGGCAAATCCTACTGCTACAGCCCGGCAAAGCTGGATATACTCTGCGATACCACACATTAATGCGAAACAGAGTGGAGGGGTGTCATATTAGCGAAATGATACGGGTTGGCTTGGCGAACTGACAAAGGCTGTATTTACCTTGCTTAGTCGGCTTCGTGCATCGGTTGACGAACTAGGGGTGCGTCGCAGTCCAATGGAACCGTACAGGACCGAATGAAAAGTGCGAGTGACAGGGTGGAGGGATAAAAGTGATCAGTTCGTGGCTTGGGATCAACCAACAGTAGCCTAGCTTCGTGAAGAAACCCAGCAGATCAAAGCAGTTTCTACGCACCTGAGAGCCGTCCTTGATGAACTTTTGGGGCACATCGGCAAAGTCCCTGACCATGTTGTTGTCCGACATCTTGTAGGGTAATGAGAATGTCCAATGAGTGTGTTAGGGGTCTGTCAACGGCGAATGCTTTTAGGGGACGAAGACCGTCGTCAAGTAGGCAGTTGAGCTGAACATCAGGTCTGAGGTCGAGCGAGTCTTGTCCAGGTGTCAACCCGACCGCCGAGGTGGAGGGAAGCGCCCTTGAACCAATAACGGCATCAATTAACGCATTCAGCGTGAGAAAGCGAAAAGCGCGATCAGCTTGCAACAATCGAGACCGGCACTTTCGAACTTGGACCGACCATGTTGTTCAAGGGATATTAGTTCGTGAATACGAAACCTCTGTTAGGCGTCCATGCTATCGAGTGCAAGCGTCTTGGACAGCAAAACAATCATCAAAATGGTGCGTATATCAGGACTGAATTCACCTGGCGGGAACAAGCTACAAGGATTAATCTGAACGTTGCGTTTCTATGCTCTTTTAGTCTTACGAATCTGCCTACAACGCCCCGCCTTTCGAAGGCAACGGTGCGCCCGAATGTGAGACGACTTTGGCAGTCATTTCAACAAAAAGTGCTAATTTATTTTCCTCCTTCCTGCCGACAGCGGCTCGATACTCGGATGCCGGTCGAGAGCCTGCACGAGGAGGATTCAGCGAGTCTGGACGTGCTCCTCGAGAGGATCTTGACCACCCGATGGAGGCCCCCAGGGACACTCCCAGAGAGCCCGCTCGTGAGCCATACAGAGACAACCGACGAGACGACAGGGACGGAGGCCGAGGAGGTTACGGCGGTGGTCGAGACGGTGGCCGTGGCTACGAAGGTGGACAGCGATCTGGGTGAGCCCTCCCAATCTCTGATTCAAACGGACTGAACGAAAGGGCTGATCGGAAGGTGTCTTTAGTGGAGGTGCTCGAGGACCTGCTGCCAGGCCTGAGCCGTCGAACTGCTTGGGAGTCTTTGGCTTGTCTTTGCGAACTCGTGAAGCCGATCTCGATGACGAGTTCAAGCAATTTGGAACTGTCGAAAGCGTCACCATTGTTTACGATCAGAAGGTGATTGCTGTTCCAAGCAGCAGCGCTTTCGGTACTCGATCGCTCATTCGCTTTCGTTTACATCCCTCGTAGACCGGCCGATCGCGATGTTTCGGCTTCATCCAGATGGGAACCACCGAGGAAGCTACGCTCTGCATTGAGAAGTTGAACGGAGTTGACTTGCACGGCCGCAATATGCGAGTCGACTACTCTACTACTCAGAGGCCTCATGAACCCACTCCTGGTGCTTACATGGGTCACAGGAGGCCTGGTAGGTTGATCACATTAGTTGGAAAACCCTAAGCCAAGGCTGACCTTCTTGTCTTCTTATGGTAGATCCCCCTCGCGGTGGTTACTCCGGCGGCGGTGGATATTCTGGTGGTGGTGGTGGATACTCTCGAGGCGGACAGGATGACCGACGACGATACGACGACCATGACCGATACGACCGACGAGCTGGTGGCGATGATTACGATAGGCGTGGAGGTGGTCGTGACGACAGGTACGATAGCTACTATTATCGCAACGACTCTCATTATGACGATCGCAACGATCATTACGATCGAAGGGATAGGTGGGGGCCTATACTAATAATGCGCTTAGGAAATAATTGGGCGGACCATGCTGAATAATTGGGTCATTTGTTTTACCCTACAGGGACAGGTACGATCGTCGAGACCGATCTCCTCCCAGGAAGAGGGAATACTACGAGTAAGCTTTCATTTGTTCTTCAGCGAATCGAGTGGGCACTCAACCTTGCTTGCCTATTTCATTTGCAGCAGCGACGCTCAACGTGCTCCACGTCGATACTCTGGATCCCCCGACCCCCGTGACGACCGTAGGGAGAGGGACCCTCGATCTGCCACCGGAAGGGCTACCTACGACGAGGTCGCGCCCCCTCCCGCCGAAGCCAGGTACTAGGATGTATTGGCGAAGTCAGCAATGCGTTAGGATCTTGAAAATAGCGACGACGATTCGGTCTGCTGTCTCTCGGACCTGAACCTGAAAATGCGATACGGTCGGGCAGAGACGACAAAAGCTAGTTTTGGTATTCAAATCACAAGTCGAACGAGAAGAAGTCAAGCTACGAGGTCTATGCAAGAATAGCCATTCCACATGTTTTCCTTTTGAAGAAGCCCATGAATACAAGCCTTAAGAACTTTCGAGAAAACGTCTCTGACAACCCTTGAAGGAGGAAGTCACTACAGCGTCCGTAGCGCCGTCAATCTGCTCCAGGATGATGCGTCAGCAATGGCCATACAGTGAGAGAAATATCGATCAGAACTGTCGTGAAGAGAAGAGTCTCCAGCACCACCTAGAGCGTCGTTTCTCGATGGAGCAGGAGCAGACAACAAATCTAGGCTGACAAATGAGCTAGGGAGACTGATTTGATGCGGAGCTATGTCACGGTAAGTCAGTTTCGGGTGTCTTCTGGACGCTCGAGATGCCATGGCCTGCCAAATGACTTCTCCTTGTAACCGGTTGCGCGCATGGCATGAATACATTCATTTGCTTGTCTCGGGCAGCATGTTCCCATCGGTTGCCGCTCGCTTCAGTGGTCGAAAGCAGCGCCGGAGATGAGATGCAAGTATGCGCTTCCGAATTGCATGATCGAATGGCCATTGTAATCTATAGCCTTCAAGCTAACGGTATGTCCACTTATTGCGTTCTGTATGCGCCTTGCTCGGTTATTCTGCTCTGGCGAAATCGAGAATCATGGCGCTTTGTTTGCTTACCTAAGCCAAATAACCCGTCCCTCTCGAATGTTGACAAGTTCCTGCATACGAATTAGTTTAAAGAGGTTGCATGACGAAAGGTCGTTCTTCCCACTTATCATTTTTGCCGCTAGTACGGTTCGCAGAATCTCGCTCGTCACTTCATTCATTGATTCAGGATCGTCTTGACTCACAAGGAACGTCTCAGAGCGTCAAGATGGCCAGTGTAGGGTTTAGAACGCTTCAAAGAGCTCGACCGTAATTGCTGACCGTAGCTGCTTGCGATTACAGGCTCAGGAGATTGAACAGCACTACAAGGTAAGCTGCTACTCATTGTACTCTCATTCAGGACTAATAATAAGTGACTTTCAGAGCTATCTGCAAGCAAGATATCGGAGTGTCGGAACTAGCAGCTTTGCATACTTGCTCCGATATGCATTCCTCTGGTTTGGAGTATGGATTGGTTCCAGCTCGTTGACCGACTGTCGTGAGTGCCTGGTCATGATTGAGAGGTCAGACGCACGAAAACCAACGATCACCTCTTCTTGGTAGTATCTGCCCCGGATGCTAAGATCTTCTGGACATTTGCTGGGGCTGCAGCCGTGGGCTCATTATGTATCTGGCCGATTCTTCAGCTGCGAGAGCGGTCGCTTCGTAGTCAGTCTACGATGACCCCCAACTTTCGGAATTCCAACTGATCGCCATTCCTACAGCCGTTACTCAAGCGCCCCCTCCTGCAGCTTCTAGCTCACTCGTCAGCCTGGTAATGCGACCATTCGCTGGCCCCCCTACCAAAAGGATCCTCGCCTGGTATACCATCATCTCCGTCATCTCGACCGTCGTGTTCTCGCTTCTTTGGGAAGCAAGACATACTGAAGTGGAGCTTGGGCTGTTAAGGAGTACCTCGTGAGTCCGGTCATCACACGCATGACTTGGGAAGTGGCTGACAACTCCGATTCTCTACCAAAAAGACATCTGCCGCACCACCTCAATGAGCGGTTGGTCTTCCTGCTGATCGGGAATGGCTTATTTTCTTTGTCCTTGGGTCTGTGGGACGTCTACTCTGGCAAATGGAATCAGCCGCAGTGGGCTCGCGATGGTGTGAGTAGCCAAGACCGTGATAGAGCGGTTCGGCTGCGCAGTAGCTCAAGCTGGGTTCGCAAACAGGAAACTCGAGGGATGCGATTCGAACGAGAAGTCAAGAAGATCCTAGCGTCGGTGCCTTCGGCAGCCGTCGCTTTCACTGTCATCTTCACCTTTTCGTGGCTGTCATTCAGAACCCAGCTCGCGAGATGGACCATTCAGCTGTCAGGCGGGCTTCTTAGGTATGTAATGGTTATATTGTGGATCTTCAATATCATATCGCTGATTCGCTGTATACAATCTCTACTTCAGGCCGTTCATCATCCGATTCGCTAGATACGAGTTTGACATTGGATTTGGCCTTCCCTTTCGCTTGCTCACTCTGGCTATCAACACCGCGGTTATTCTGAGATTGCCCAAGGTCTTCTTCGATGTCAATGCCACTCAGGTAAGGCATGCTGTGACAGTATCCCTGTAACAGCATTCTGGGACGCTGAACTCGTTTCCTTTTGCGCAGCCTTTCGACTTTTCTCCCCTGACGAGCAAGATGAAAGGCACAGACGCTGAAAAGTACCTGACTTCAGCCTTGGGTTCGAGCGACGACTACCTGCTCGTGAGTTCTGAACCTCTTTGAGATATAAGAGACCAGATGCTGATTCGGTGGTCTTGGACTAGAACTTCACCGCCTTTGAGTGGGCTGACCGGGCTCAACAAGCCACTCGTCGAAAAGCCGTGCTTGAGGATATTAGCA
>Ga0308160_10003502_pt1 | contig 17612 bp, 17 predicted proteins | sample PhyFR1_FD_201036 | JGI IMG/M metagenome (GOLD analysis project Ga0308160, IMG submission 201036) | Phyllosphere microbial communities from UC Gill Tract Community Farm, Albany, California, United States - DLSLF.R1 | ecosystem: Host-associated > Plants > Phyllosphere > Unclassified | place: USA...
TTGATTATAAGGGTTTTGCTTGACGTTAGGGAAAGCGGCCCGATTAGTACAGCGTCTGGGCCGATTCGTGCAGCAGCTGGCCATACAGTTCATGCCGGTGCTTCGCGATCTTGCCCTCGGCCAGCGCCGTCAGCACGGCGCACTGCGGCTCGGCCAGGTGCCGGCAGTTGTAGTACTTGCAGCCGCCCAGATAAGGCTTGAACTCGACGAAAGCCCGTTCCAGCATGCCTTCGCTCAGGTGGTACAGGCCGAATTCCTGGAAGCCGGGCGAATCGATGATGGAGCCGCCGTCCGGCAGCCAGTACAGGCGCGTAAAAGTCGTCGTGTGCTTGCCGGTGTCGAGCGCGGCGGAGATCTCGCGCACGGCGATGTCGGCGTCCGGCACCAGGAGGTTGATGAGCGAGGACTTGCCCATGCCCGACTGGCCGATGAAGATCGAGGACTGGCCGGCCAGCAGCGGCTGCAGCACGCTCAGCGCATGTTCCGGATCGGCCTTGGCCGACACTTCGTGCACCGGGTAGCCGAGCGCGGCGTAGACGGCGGCGCGTTCGCGCGCGCGCGGCAGCAGATCCGCGACGTCGGTCTTGTTCAGGATGATGTGGGCCTCGATGCCGGCCGCTTCGGCGGCGACGAGCGAGCGCGAAACCAGGTCGTCGGCAAAACCCGGTTCGGTGGCGACGACGATGAACAGGCGCGAGATGTTCGCCGCGAGCAGCTTCGATTTATATTGGTCCGAGCGATAGAGCAGGGTCTGGCGCTCGGCGATCTCTTCGATCACGGCCTGGTCGTTCGAGGTCTGCTTCAGGTGGACGACGTCGCCCACGGCCACGTTGGTCTTCTTGCCGCGCGTGACGCACTGGAATTTTTCGCCATTCACATCGGCCAGGTAATGGCGGCCGTGCGCCGCGATGATGGTGCCAGTTAATTTCGTATCTTTGCTCACGCGCGGGTCCGTTCTTCGTAGAGTGCGTCGGCTTTCGCAGCGCAGATCAGGTCGTTCAGCGAGACGGCATTGCCCGCCGAGTGGGTGGTGTAAGCGACAATGCAGTGGCGATAGCGCACCGTCAGCTCGGGGTGGTGGTCCTCGGCGTGGATCATCCAGGCCAGGGCGTTCACGAAGGCGATCGTTTCGTGATAATCCTTGAATTCGTAGGAGCGCTCGATGCGGTGACCGTCCAGCTGCCACTGCGGCACTTCAAGCATGAGCGCGGCGAGGGCGCCCGCATCGAGCGCCGGCGCACCGTGCGTGCAGCGTTGTTCCAGCAGCTTCATGCCGCCGCTCCATGCAAGTGCGCGATGCGCACCGAGGCCGGCGGGTGCGAATCGTAAAACGCCGAGTGCAGCGGATCGGGCGTCAGGGTCGAGGCATTGTCCTCGTACATTTTTACCAAAGCCGAGACCAGGTGATTCGCATCGCTGTGCCTGGCCGCAAAGGCGTCGGCCTCGAACTCGTGCTTGCGCGAAGTGATCGCATTCAGCGGGCCGAAGACAAAAGTAAAAATCGGCAGCACCAGCGCGAACAGCAGCAGGGCCATCGCATCGTTCGGGCCGGCCAGCAGCGGCATCACGCCCAGGCCCGTGTAGAACCAGGCTTGCTCCTTCAGGTAGCCGAGCAGGGCGAGGAAGGCCAGCGACAGGGCGAACATGACGACGATGCGCTTGACGATGTGGCGCAGCTTGAAGTGGCCGAGTTCGTGGGCGAGCACGGCTTCGATCTCGTGCGGCGCCAGGCGCTCGATCAGGGTGTCGAAGAAGACGATGCGCTTGGCCGCGCCAAAACCCGAGAAATAGGCGTTGCCGTGGGCGCTGCGGCGGCTGCCGTCCATCACGAACAGGCCCTTCGAAGCAAAGCCGACGCGCGTCATCAGGCCCTCGATGCGTGCACGCAAAGCTTCGTCGCTCAGCGGCGTGAACTTGTTGAACATCGGCGCGATCACGCTCGGGTACAAGACCATCATCAAGAGCTGGAAACCGCTCCAGACCAGCCAGGTCCAGAACCACCAGAGCGAACCGGTCGATTCCATGAGTTTCAACACCACCCACAGCAGCGGCAGGCCGATGACGGCGCCAACCAGCGCGCCCTTGAGCATGTCGGTCAGCCACAGCTTGACGCTCATCTTGTTGAAGCCGAAGCGCTGTTCCAGCACGAACTGGCGGTAATAGTCGAAGGGCAGGTCGAGCAGGCCTGAGACGATCGCGAACGCGGCGATCAGGCCGATCTGGTATAGCATTCCGGGACCGGCCGCATGCAGCAGGGCGGTGGACAATGCCTGCAGGCCGCCGAGCAGGGTGAAGCCGACCAGGGTCAGGCCACCCCAGAGCAGGGCGGCGATGCCGAAGCGGGTCTTGGCGACCGTGTAGTCGGCCGCCTTCTGGTGCGTCTCGAGCGGGATCTTGTGCGCGAACTCGGCCGGCACGCTGCCGCGGTGGCGCAGCACGTGCCGGATCTGGCGATTGGCCAGCCAGAAGCGCAGGCCCAGCGTGAGCACGAAGAAAACGACGAACAATACCGAAAACGCGAGTGAAGACATTCCGTGCCTGTGAGAAAATGCAGGATTGATTAGGCAAAGAGAGAATTATGTCACACCCAACCGATTCCGCAGTCTCCACCACGGCCCAGCGTCCCAACGACATGAACCTGGTGTGGGTCGACATGGAAATGACCGGCCTCGACCCGGACACCGACCGCATCATCGAAGTCGCCGTCGTCGTCACCGACATGCACCTGAACGTACTGGCCGAAGGCCCCGTGTTCGCGATCCACCAGTCCGACGAAACCCTGGACAAGATGGACAACTGGAACAAGGGCACCCACGGCCGTTCCGGCCTGATCGACCGCGTGCGCGCCTCGACCGTGACTGAAGCCGACGCCGAGACCGCTTTGATCGCCTTCCTGAAGAACTTCGTTCCCGCCGGTAAATCGCCGATGTGCGGCAACACCATCTGCCAGGACCGCCGCTTCATGGCGCGCGGCATGCCGAAGCTGGAAGCCTTCTTCCACTACCGCAACCTGGACGTGTCGACGCTGAAGGAACTGTGCCGCCGCTGGAAGCCCGAGCTGGCCTCCGGTTTCAAGAAGCACCAGAAGCACACGGCCCTGGCCGACATCATCGAGTCGGTCGAGGAACTGAAGTATTACCGCGAGCATTTCATTAAATTATAAGAAAGTTTCGCCGAGGCAATTCGTGCTCCGGCAAGCGCCGGCCTGTGGGACAATCGGAAGATGCGCCGACTTTTCACCACCGATCCTTCCCGTCCCCTGACCGGCGTCCGCGCGCTGATTGCCGCGCATGATTGGAACAGCTGTCCGCTCGGCCACCCCGACACCTGGCCTCCCGAGCTGGCGACCGCGGTCGGCATGTCGCTCGACTCGGCCTTTCCGATGTTCGTCGCCTGGGGGCCGGACCTGCGCTTCCTCTACAACGACGCCTACGCGATCATCCTCGGCGCCAAGCACCCGGCCGCGCTGGCCCAGCCCTTCCAGCAGATCTGGGCCGAAATCTGGGCCGATCTGGTGCCGATCATCGACCGCGCGCTGTCGAACAAGTCCGCCTTCCACGAAGACCTGCCGCTGGTGGTGGTGCGCCAGGGCTTTCCGGAGCAGGGCTATTTCACCTTCTCGTATTCGCCCCTGCACGACGGCAGCGGCCGCGTCGCGGGGATGTATTGCACGGTCATGGAAACCACCAGCCGGGTGCAGTCCGAACGCCGCGCCGCGCTCGAGCTGAAGCTGTCGGACGCCCTGCATCCGCTCGGCACGCCCGACGAGGTGCTGGCCACGGCCAGCGCACTGCTGGGCGAGGAACTGGGGCTCTCCCGCGCCACCTATGCCGAGGTGGACGACGCGGGCCTGAGCTTTACCGTGCGCCACCAGTGGAACGCCGGCGGCGCCCTCGAACTGTCGCGTGCGACCTATCCGCTCGACGGATTCGGCCCGGCCATCGCCGCGCGCACGCGCGCAGGCAAGACCTTCGCCGTCGACGATATCGAAACCGATCCGCGCTGCACCGAGGCTCGCCCGATCTTCCGCGCGGAAGCGGCGGCGGCCGTGCTGACCGTGCCGCTGATGCGCGGCGGCCGCCTGGTCGGCTTCCTCAGCCTGAACCGCGCCCAACCCTGTCACTGGAGCGAGGCCGACGTGCGCTTCACGCGCGAGACGGCCGAACGCACCTGGGCCGCGCTGGAGACGGCGCGCGCCCAGGCCGCGCTGCGCGCCGAGCGCGACCGCAGCCGCTACATCTTCGACACCATGGTCGAGGGCTTCGGGCTGATGACGCCCGACTGGACCATCGCCACCATGAACGCCGAGGGCCTGCGCATTTGCAGGATGACGGCCAACCAGGTCATCGGGCACAACTACTGGGAACTGTTCCCGGAAGTGAAGGGCAGCGGCGCCGAGGCAATGCTGCGGCGGGTGATGGAAACGCGCGAGGCGGGCGCCGTCGAACACCGGCTGTCGCCGACCGGCGGGCGCAGCGGCTGGAACGAGATCCGCGCCTTCCCGACCCAGGACGGCGGCATCGCCGTGTTCTTCCGCGAGATCACCGACCGCAAGCAGGCCGAGGAACAATTGAAGCTGGCCGACCAGCGCAAGGATGAATTCCTGGCGATGCTGGCGCACGAGCTGCGCAACCCGCTGGCGCCGATCAGCGCGGCGGCCATGCTGCTCGACATGGGTTCGCTCAATGAAACCCGGGTGCGCCACAGCAGCGCCATCATCGGACGCCAGGTGCGCCACATGACGCGCCTGGTCGACGACTTGCTCGACGTGTCGCGCGTCACGCGCGGCCTGATCGAACTCGAGCGCAGCCTGCTCGACGTGCGCGCGGTCGTCGACGAAGCCGTCGAACAGGTGCGCCCGCAGCTGGACGCACGGCGCCAGCGCCTGGCGCTGCACCTGCCGAGCCAGCCCCTGATGGTCGAGGGCGACCGTGCGCGCCTGGTGCAGGTGCTGGCCAACCTGCTCGGCAACGCCGTGAAATACACGCTTGATGACGGCGCCATCGGCGTCCAGGCCGAGGTCCGCGAGGACCAATTGGTGCTGACCGTCAGCGACAACGGCATCGGCATGGAACCGGAGCTGACCGCACGCGCCTTCGACCTGTTCTCCCAGGCCAAGCGCAGCTCGGACCGCTCGCAGGGCGGTCTCGGGCTCGGCCTGGCCCTGGTACGCAACCTGGTCGAGCTGCACGGCGGCACGGTCACCTGCGCCAGCCCCGGCCTGGGGCAGGGCAGCACCTTCACCTTGACCCTGCCGCTGGCGGCGAGCGCGGTGGCGGTCCAGCCGCAGCCTGGCGCCGCCTCCCGGCGTGCCGGCGGCCTGCGCCTGCTGGTGGTGGACGACAACGTCGACGCCGCGACCACGCTGGCCATGCTGCTGGAAGCGAGCGGCCACGAGGTCTTCATCGAACACGAATCGCTGCGCGCGCTGGAACTGGCACGCAGCGCCCGGCCCGACGCCTGCCTGCTCGACATCGGCCTGCCCGACATCGACGGCAACGAACTCGCGCGGCGCCTGCGCGCGCAGCCGGAAACGGCGCACAGCGTGCTGATTGCGGTGTCGGGGTATGGGCAGGAAGCGGACCGCCGGCTGGCGCTGGATGCGGGGTTTGCGCATCACCTGGTCAAGCCGGTGGATCTGGATAGTTTGATGTCGGTTTTAGCGACGGTGCGTCCAGATACACGAGACGCAGCGTAGGGTGGGCATGCCCACGCGTGAACGTCGCGCTGTGTTGGCTTCGTTTTAGGAAAGACCCCGCCAACACGACGCAAGCGTCACGCGTGGGCATGCCCACCCTACAAAATCATGGCATGCGGCTGTAGTTGACCGGGATATAGCGATATCCCTTGCCCTCTTTCTGTAGATAACCCATCCCCGGGAACTGCAGGTGGGCGCCGCCGATCAGCAAACCCTCCTTGGCCGCCGCATCGAACAGTTTCTTGCGCGCGGCAGCGGCCGCCTTCTGGTCGCCGTCGAAGCCGATCGTCACCGCCGGATCCTCGAACTGCACCGCACCCACGTGGATCAGGTCGCCGATCACGACCATCTTCTGGCCGCGGCTCTCGACGACATAGGTGGTGTGGCCCGGCGTGTGGCCGTGTCCGCCCTGGGCGCGGATGCCGGGCGAGACTTCGATGTCGCCGTCGAAGGTCTTGAACTTGCCGGCCTTGACGTAGGGGTCGAGCGCGGCCATCGCATTCCTGAAGCTGCCCTTGCCGTCTTCCGGCGCCTTGTCCATGTTCGCCTGGCTCAGCCAGTGGTCGGCCTCGCGCTTCGATGCGCGCACGACCGCGTTCGGGAAGGCGGCTTTCGATTGCGCGCTCAGGCCGCCGAGGTGGTCGCTGTGCATTTGGGTCAGGTAGATCTCGTCGACCTGCTCCGGCGTGTAGCCAGCCGCTTTCAGGTTCGCCTGGATCTTGCCCAGGGTCGGGCCGAAGAACACGCCGGCGCCGGTGTCGATCAGGATCAGCTTGCTGCCGGTATTGATCAGGAAGGCATTGTCCGAGGTTTCGAGCGGGGCCTTCAGGTGGGCCTTGGCCAGCGCCGCATTGGTCTTGTCGGCCTTCTGGGTTAGCAGCTTGTCGACCGGCAGGTCGACGGTGCCGTCGGACAGGGGCGTGACCTCGAAGTCGCCCAGCATGATGCGGTAATAGCCGGGGGCCTGGGTTTTGGCCATCGGGGCGGCGGCGAAGGCGGGAGCGGCGAGGAGGGCGGCGAGCAGGCACAGGGAGGTGCGTTTCATGGGGTCTCCATTGATGTGGTCGAGTTGACAGCGTTGCGTATCGTACATCAATGCAGCTGAGAATATGCGAGCGCCCGTAAACGCGTGGAGTCAGGACTCCACCCTACGTATGTCGCGATTCGTAGGGTGGAGTCCTGACTCCACGCGGTACATCGCAGGCATGCCGGCGTCGTTTATTTCGCCTTGAATGCCTTCTTCAACGCATCCGCCGCATACTGCTCCGCCTCCTTCGCCTTCGGCACGACGGCCCCCATGCCGAAGAACTCGTGCGTCACGCCGCTGTATTCCTTGTAGTCCACCGCCACGCCATCCTTCTTCAGCTTGTCCGCATAGGCTTTACCCTCGGACAGCAGCGGATCGATCTCGGCCGCGATGATGGTTGCCGGCGGCAGGCCCTTGAGCGAGTCGGCCTTCATGGGCAGTGCGTACGGATTCTTCGGGTCGCCCTTGTAGTGCTTGAAGAACCAGCCCATCATCGCCTTGTTGAGCGGCTTGGCGTTGGCGTTCTTCTGGTACGAAGGCGTGTTCATGTCGTCGTTCACGACCGGATACACCAGCAGCTGGTGCACGGGCAGGGCGACCTTCTTGTCGCGCGCCATCATCGAGACCACGGTCGCCAGGTTGCCGCCCGCGCTCTCGCCGCCGACCGCGACGCGCGTCGGGTCGCCGTTGAATTCCTTCGCATGGTCGAGCGTCCACTGGTAAGCAGTGAAAGCGTCGTTTGGCGCGGCTGGGAAGGGATGCTCCGGCGCCTGGCGGTAGTCGACCGCGACCATGATCGCGTTCGCCATCTTCGCCAGCGCCCGCGGGCTGGCGTCATAGACCTTGGTGTCGGCAATGACGAAGCCGCCGCCGTGGTAATACATCATGATCGGGAACGGGCCCTTGCCTTCGGGGGTATAGATGTGGACCGGGAAGCTGGCGTCGCCGCTGCCCACCGTCATGGTCTTCATCGTCACGCCGGGTTCAGGCGCCGTCGATTTCTTCATGTCGGTCAGGACTTTCTTGACGGCGTCGGCCGGCGTCGGCTGCTTGCGCGCTTCCTCCGGCGTCAGGGTCTCGATCGGTTTCGGGTTCAGCGATGCGTGGGCGTCGAGCACCTTCTGCATGTGCGATTCCGCTTTGGGCGGCTTGGCGGCGTCGGCAGCCCAGGCGCTGGTGGCGAGCAGGGCGGCGCCAGCGAGCAGCGTCAATGGCAATGCTTTTTTCATGGGAGGATCCTTTTCGTCATTTTTGTATCACGCAGCACGGCGCGCCGCCTGTGATTACCGAGGCTCAGGGTCGCAGGGGAAAATGAATTCGTCCGTGCGTTCACGCGCATTGACGAAATTGATGATGAAAATGGCCGGGTACCTCGCACGAAAATGGTGCGTCTCCTGCAGCGCAGCAATCCTTGTGGTGTAATTGCAGTCTTTGCCTGATTCACGCAGTCCGACTTCATGCGCGCCACCTTCATCCAATGGCTGCACGGCTTCCTGCCCCAGCCTCTCCCCGCCGGCAACACCGAGCGCCTCCGTGCCGGCATCGGCGCCTGCATCGGCCTTTTCCTCACCGCGCTGCTGACCCACGTACTGGCCCCGGGCCAGGCTTCCTGGCTGATCGCGCCGATGGGCGCCTCGGCCGTGCTGCTGTTCTGCGTACCGGCCAGTCCGCTCGCACAACCCTGGTCGGTCGTGGGCGGGAATACGATCTCGGCCCTGGTCGGCGTCGCCTGCCTGCACCTGGTGCCCGATCCGCTGCTGGCCGCGCCGCTGGCCGGCGCGCTGGCGATCGGCATCATGTTCGCGCTGCGTTGCCTGCACCCGCCGGGCGGCGCCGTCGCCCTGACCACGGTGCTCGGCGGGCAGGCGGTGCACGACGCCGGCTTCCTGTTCGCCCTCAGCCCGGTGGCGCTGAACTCGGCCCTGATCGTGATCGCGGCCATCCTCTACAACAACCTGACCGGCCGCCGCTACCCGCACGCCCAGCACGCGGCGGACAAGAATGTCCACGCCACCGGCGATCCGACACCGGGCGCGCGCCTGGGTATTACCGAAAGCGACCTGGAAGCGGCGCTGGCGCGTTACGGCGAAGTGCTGGACGTCAGCCGCGACGACTTGCTGGCCATCGTCGACGACGCCCGCCAGCTGGCGCTGCACCGCCACTTCAACGAACGCACCTGCGCCGAGCTGATGTCGACCCACATCGTCTTCGTCTCCCCGCGCGACACCCTCGAACACGCGCGCGAACTGCTGCTGCGCTACCGCCTGCAATCGCTGCCGGTGCTCGACGAAAGCCGCCACCTGCGCGGCGTGATCGCCCAGGACGACCTGCTGCGCATGGTGGGCTGGGGGACGCGCCTGCGCCAGCTGGTGCCAGGGGCAGGGCCGTACGTGGAGGATGCGATGCGCCAGCGCGTGGTGGCGCTGGACGCCTCGGCGCCGCTGGCGCAGCTGGTACCGCTGCTGCGCGACGGCGGCTATCACCAGGTGGCGATCACCGGCGCCGATGGAGCGATGGTGGGGCTGGTCAGCCAGTCCGATTTGTTGGCGGCCTTGAGCGAGGAGCGGTTAGCCGCCTAGCGGCTGGACCTAGCGTCCTATTCCGATGCCAATGCCCAGGCCGGAACGTCCACCGCTGCCGAATCCGCCGAAAATGGAGGTCGATACCCCGCCGCGGTAGCTGCCGTTCTTGGTCGCCATCTGCACGACGCAGTTGCGCCAGGGATCCGTATTTGCAGCGAAGCCGAGCTGCACGCAGGCCGGCCCGTATTCGGCCATCATGCGGTCCATCTCCGCTTGCTGCTGCATCGCCTTTTCCTGAGGCGTTGTACATCCGAATAAGCAAACGACGCTTGCTGTCATCAATAGTAACGCGCGCATGGCGGCCTCCTTGAGTGATCGATCGAGCCGGCTCGAGCCCGGCAGGCTATGGAAGGATCATACCGCGCTATCGATTCGGCCGATTTCTACCGGACGGCAGCGTACAAACCGGCCGGGTGGCTTCTGGCACAATCCTTTGCACCAGGAGAAACGACACATGCATCTTGCACAGGGAATCCGCACGGTAGCGGCGTTCGAAGCGGCCAAGGGTCTTGTGGTCCTGCTCGCCGGCTTCGGCCTGTTCGCCCTGTTGCACCGGGATGTGCAGCAGTTTGCCGAGGCACTGGTCCGGCATGCCCATCTGAACCCCGCATCCCATACGCCGCGCGTCTTCATCGACTACGCCGCCAAGCTCAACGACGCGCGCCTGCAGCAGCTTGCCGCCGCTGCGCTGGCCTATTCGGCCGTGCGCCTGGTGGAAGCCTATGGCCTGTGGTTCGAGCGGGTGTGGGGCGAAGGCTTCGCGGCCCTCAGCGGTGCTGTCTACGTGCCGTTCGAAGTGCGCGGGCTGATTTATCGTCCGAGCCTGCTCAGCGTTTGCCTGCTGCTCGTCAACCTGGCGATCGTGCTGTTCATGGTGTACAGCCTGCGGCGACGGATGAAGGTCCCGAAGGATCTATGTTAGCGGGCTAACGGTTACCCGCCGACGAAGCGCGTACTGTGAAGCTCGTTGACTTACACAAGGAGAGCTTCATGCGTACCAGAATTTCGCTCGCGGTCGTCAGCACCGCATTGTTGCTGGCTGCCGGATCGGCTCAGGCCGGCTGCGGCAAGGGCGCCGTCGCCGGCGGCGTCATCGGCCACGTCGCAGGCAAGCACGGCGTGGCCGGCGCCGCGATCGGGTGCGCGGTTGGTCATCATGCTGAAAAGAAAAAGGAAAAGCAGAAGCAGCAAGCTGCCGCGGCGGCGGCCGCGCAGAATCGCGCCGCACCCGCCGGCGACGCCGCCAAGCCAAGGAAATGATGTGATTTGGTGAACCGTCGCCCGGTTTCTGAAACCGGAAGCAAAAAGCCCGGCGTATCGCCGGGCTCCATTACTGTAGGCAATGCCCGATCAGGCCGATTCCGCCCCACAGCACTTCTTGAACTTCTTCCCACTCCCGCAAGGGCAGTCGTCATTGCGCCCGACCTTCGGCGTCTCGTGCCGCACGGTCTCCACCGCCGCCTTGCGCAGTGGCAGCCAGTACTTGTAGATCGCCGGCAGGTTGGCTTCGATTTCCAGCGCCAGCTGGTGCGCCTTGACCGGGTCTTCGACCAGGGGCAGTTCTTCTTCCTCGATCTCGTCGGCGCCCAGCAGGTAAAGGGGACGCATCAGTTCGGCGACCTCGGATTCCCAGATCGGGTCCCAGGAGCCGGGGCGCAGTTCCATGCCTTCCCAGAAGCCCCAGCACCAGGCTTCGGCGTCGATCAGGGTCTGGCCCTTGTGCTCGTGCTCGCAGTAGAGCGGCTCGAATTCCTTGGGCGCGACTTCGAAGGTGATCAGGACTTCGTTCATGAAGCGCATGATCAGGTTGATGATGCGTTCTTCTTCCTTGCCGTTCTTCCATTTCGGCACGGCAGCGTCGCCTTCGCCCCACACGCGCGGCAGCCATTCGGCCGGCATGATGGTTTCCGGACCGATCGCAATCGCCGTCAGGTAGCCGTGCAGGGTGTCCATCGTCATCGCGTCTTCCGGGCTGCGCTCGGAGAGGAGGAACTGGTCGAGTTCGTCGAATTCTTTTTCGGTGAGGGGCTGTTCGAGTTGCATGGAGTGCTCTTAATGTGTGCTTTAAATGCGTGAAGTCCGCCAGTTTAACGCCTCAGGGCCGCCAGGCGTACGAAATAACACGCCGCGACTTACAATAGCGATATGCATAACGAGTCTATTTCTTCCGACGAAAGCGCGGCGCACCCATTCTCCCGGCTCGATCCGGGCTGCGTGCTCGACGCCGTCGACAGCGTCGGCCTGCACGGCGACGGCCGCCTGCTGGCCCTGAACAGCTACGAAAACCGGGTCTACCAGATCGGGCGCGACGAGGGCGAGCCGGTCGTGGTCAAGTTCTATCGGCCCGAGCGCTGGAGCGATGCCGCCATCCTCGAGGAGCATGCCTTCGTTGCCGAGCTGGTCGAGCACGAGATCCCGGTGGTGCCGGCGCTCGGCATCGACGGACGCACCTTGCATACCTTCGACGGCTTCCGCTTCGCCGTCTTCCCGCGCCGCGGGGGCAGGGCGCCGGAGCTGGGCGACCCGGACACGCTCGAGTGGATGGGACGCTTCATCGGCCGCATCCACGCCGTCGGCGCGGTGAAACCCTACGCTTTGCGTCCCGAGCTCAATCCCCAGACCTTCGGACGCGAGCCCTTCGATTATCTCGTCAGGCACGACTTCATTCCGTCCGAGCTGCGCGCGACCTATGCCAGCGTGGTCGAGCAGGCCCTGGATGGCGTCGCGCGCTGCTATGAGCGCGCCGGCAGGCAGCCGACGCTGCGCCTGCACGGCGACTGCCACGGCGGCAACGTGCTGTGGACGCCCGACGGGCCGCACTTCGTCGACTTCGACGACAGCCGCATGGGGCCCGCGATCCAGGACCTCTGGATGCTGCTCTCGGGCGAGCGGCACGAGATGGTGCGCCAGATGAGCGACGTCCTGGCCGGCTACGAGGACTTTTGCGAGGTCGACCCGCGCCAGCTCTACCTGGTCGAAGCCCTTCGCACCCTGCGCCTGATCCACTATGCCGGCTGGCTGGCGATGCGCTGGGACGATCCGGCCTTCCCGGTGGCTTTCCCGTGGTTTAACACGCAGCGCTATTGGCAGGACCGCATCCTCGAATTGCGCGAGCAGGTCGCGCTCATGGACGAGCCGCCTTTGTGGCCGGTGTAAGCACCTGATAACGCCCTCATGGCTGCGTTGCATCGTCTCGCCGTACTAGCGTACTGTCTTCGACGATGCGCCTTGCCCTGAGGGCTTTTTCAGGCGCTCATTTTAAGAAGTGAAATACGGTGGATTCACCGCGCAGTTCGGCGTGCCATGATCGTCTGGTTTAACAGATAATGGACGGGCGCGCCTTAGAAAGAACGATCATGGAACCAGCACCACACGACGATACCGACTTCACCATCGACATGCCGCCGGCCCTCGCCCAGCATGTGCCGCCGGCCGCCTCGCCGGCCGACCGGGAAGGTTCGGAAAAGATGGCGATCAAGGAAGCCATCGCCCGTGTGGAGGCGGAGGCGAAAGCCAACGTCGCCGCCGAGACGCGCGCCCACGCCGAGGCACGTGCCCGCTCGCTGGCCGAGGAGCGCGCCGCCCTCGATGCCGCCGCCGCGGCCGCCGCGCTGGCGAATGCCCAGGCCTCGGAAGAGGTCATCGAACTCAACCGCGACCGCCTGGAAACCCTGCGCGCCGCCGCCTTGGCCACCAACGAGCGCCTGGAAGCGATGCGCCTGGAAACGGCCGAGCTGCGCGCGCGGGTCCAGGCCGACACCGAAGGGCGCCTGGCCGTCGAAGCACGCGCCCGTGCGGCCGAGGAAGCCCGGCGCCGCGCCGCCGAGCAGATCGAGGCCGAGGCGGCGATGGCGGCGGAAGCTGCGCGCGCCGCCGCAGAACTACTCTTGCAGACCGAGGAAGCGCGGCGCCAGGCCGCCGAGCGCGTCGCCGCCGTCCAGGCCGCGCGCGAAGAGGTGCTGCACAGCGCCAGCGCCGATGCGCGCGTCGCCGTACTGGCGCGCGAGCGCGAACGGGCCGAAAAGGCCGCGCGCCAGACCGCCGAAAAGCTGGCGCAGGTCGAAGCCGAGGCGCTGGAACTGGCCGTGCAGCGCGAGCGCGCCGACCAGATCGCCCTGAGCTCGGCCTTTGCCCGCGCCACCGCCGAAGCGCGCGCGCTGGAAGAGGCGCGCGCCCTGGCCCACGTCGAACACGAGCGCGAATCGATCGCCCAGTCGCAGGCCGATTCGACCCGCATCGCCGCCGACACCCTGCGCGCTAGATTGCAGCTGGAGAAGGAATTGCGCGACGCCGCGCTCCACCGCGAGCGCCTGGAACAGACCGCCGCCGCCACCGCCGAAGCGCGGCGCGACGCCGAGGCGCGCATCGCCGCCGCAACCGAAGCGCGCATCGAGGCCGACCGCAAGCTGCGCGAAGTGGCCCTGGCGCGCGCCGAAGCCGAACACGAAGCGGGCCTGCAAGTCGAAGCCCGCCTGCAGGCCGAGACCCTGGCCGCCCAGCATGCGCGCGAGCGCGCCGAGGCCGACCGCGAGGCGGCCCAGGCGGCCGAGGTGGATGCGCGCGAGCAGGAACGCGAGCGCACGCTCGCCAACGAACGTGCCGTGCTGGCGCAGGCCGCGGCCGACGCGAGAGCACGCGCCAACGCGGCCCAGGAAGCCGAGCTGGCGCTGGCCAGAGAAGCGCTCGAATGCGAACAGGCGGCAGCGGACCTGGCCGAACGCCGCGCCCAAGAGGCGGAAAACCTGGCCGCGGCCGAACGCACGCGCTTCGATGCGGAGAATGCGGCGCTGGCGCGCCAGCAGGAAAAGCTGGACGCCGAGCGTGCCCTGACCGCGGCGGCCACGGCGCGCGCCGACGCCGAAGCACTTGATGCGGCAGCGCTGCGCGAGCGGCTCGACGCCGAACAGCGCGCCGCGCAAGCCGCGCAGGCGGCCCTGGAAGCGCAGCGCCTCGAGACCGCGCAGGCCCTCGAGGCGGCGGCCGCGCAGCAAGCCGCGGCAGCCGCCGCGCAGGCGGCGCTGGATGCAGCCGCCGAACTGGCGCGGATGCAGGCCGAACGGGTAGCCAGCGAACAGGCGCGCCTGGCCGCGACCGAAGCGGCACTTCAGGCCGAACGCGAAGCAGCAGCCGCTGCGGCGGAAGCTCTGGCCCAGGCCGAACGCAAGCTGGCTGCCCAGCGCGAGCAGCTCGATTTCGATACCCGTGCGAATGCCGCCGCGGCCGAACGCCTGGCGTCGGACGAGGAAGCGGCGGTGGCCGCGCGCGTGCGCTGCGAAGCCGAGGAAGAAGCGGCGCGTCTTGCGCGCGAGCGCGAGCTTGCCGAATCGGCGGCCGCGCAGGCGGCCCTGGAAAAACGCGACGCCCAACGCGCGCTGCTGGAACACGCGCAAGCCCACGCCGAGATGCAGAAGCGCACCGCCGCGACCACGCAGCAGATGGCCGACGCCCGGCGCGAATTGCTGGAACTGGAAACGAAGCGTCTGGAAGAGCAGGCGGCCGAGCTGTCGGCGACCGAGGATGCCATTGTCGAGCGCAAGTCGGAAGCGCGTCAGCGCACGGCATCGGAAAACATCACCCGCGAGGTGCTGGGCCGGCTGAAGAAACAGCCGTCGGCGCAGCAGGCGGCGGCGCGCCTGGCCGAGGTGATCATGGCCCAGCGCAAGAACACCAGCGAATAATCAACGATATGTAAAACGTATCACTGGTCAGCGGTGATACGTCATCAATATCACTGCGCGCCCTGCGGCGCATCGCTCGGCGATACGGGCGACACCGGCCCGGTATTCACCGCATTCACGAAATACTCGGTCTCACCGAAGCAGCTGGTCGGCACGCCGCGGTGCTGTTCGTAGCTGATTTCTACTCGCTGACCCATGGTCGACTGCAGCTTCTGCACCAGCTTGTCGTCGCGCACGGTGAAGGCGAAGCGTTCCGGAATTGCCCCCGGCATGCTCGAGAGCAGGATTTCGCCTTCCCAGGTCTTGCACAGCCAGCCCTTTTTCGAAAACTTCTGCAGGTAGCCGGCCCGCGTGCCTTCCGAATACGACCAGGTCAGCGTGAACCAGGTATAGAGCCCGCCGATGACGACGAGGGCGACGACGAGGGACAGCAGGATGGCGACGGCGCGTTGCGGCATTGCTTTCGGCATGGTGTCAGGAAAGTAGAGTGGAAGAGGGCGCTCGGGGCGCGGTGGCGCCATTCTGCCACGCGCGCCCCGATTGTCAAAATGGCAGCGTCGTCATTTAAGGGAGTCCTAAGACGCTTAAACGATCTCGGCCTTGTCGTGGGTTTCTTCCAGCGCCAGGCGCCTGCGGTGCCGCACCGAGGACCACAGCGAGACCAGGATGAAGGCCAGCCCCGACAGGCCCGTGAACCATTCCGGAATGTGGTAGTGCACGCTGGCGAACATGATGAGCGCCAGGATGCCGATCGCGTAGTGGGCGCCGTGTTCCAGGAAGACGAATTCCTGCAGCGTGCCCTTGTAGACCAGGAACACGGTCAGCGAACGCACGAACATCGCGCCGATCGCCAGGCCCAGCATGATGATGACGACGTCGTTGGTGATGGCAAAGGCGCCGATCACGCCGTCGAAGGAGAAAGAGGCGTCCAGCACTTCCAGGTAAAGGAAGCCGCCGATGCTGCCCTGCGAGATCATCTTGCCGATGGTGGGGTCTTCTTCCTCTTCTTCCAGCAGGCCGCTGATCCAGTCCACGCCCACATACACGAGCACCCCGACCACGCCGGAAATCAGCACCGGCAGCTTGCGCGGCTCGGGCATCAGGCTCATGGCGAAGAACACGGCCAGCAGGGTGAGCAGGATGGCCAGGCCTTCGGAGCCGTACTTGCCGACTTTTTCCTCGATCCAGCCGAGCCAGTGCAATTCTTTTTCCTCGTCAAACAGGAAGTTCAGGAAAACCAGCATCAGGAAGGCACCGCCGAAGGCCGAGACTTCCGCATGGTGCTCGGTCAGGTGGCGCGAGTATTCCTGCGGGGTCTGGATCGCCATATGCCAGACGTCGATCAGGCCCAGGCCGGTGGCGACCGAGACGATGACCAGCGGGAACAGCAGGCGCATGCCGAACACGGCCACCAGGATGCCGACCGTCAGGAACAATTTGCGCCAGAACTCGTTCCAATGGCGCAGGACCGACGCGTTGACGACCGCATTATCGAAGGACAGCGACACTTCCAGCACGCCCAGCACCGCCGTGATCCACAGCGCGCTGAGCAGGCCCGGCATCCCCCCATGTTCGAAACCCCACCAGCCCGCCAGCGCCATCAGCACGATGGTCACGGCAAAGGAAAGCCTGAAGTGTTGCATGTCGATTCCTCGTTTTCCGTTTTGTTGTTTGGTATTGGCAAAATGCCACAGTTTTCTCTATCTTAACCGCAGCAGGGGCCTCATGGCGCAGTGCAGGCCGCTATCAGGTCGCTATCGGGCATTGCTTCTGCGATAATTCCGCCCGGCATATGCATTCAACCCGGGGCACTTCCCCGCACAAGGATTCCATGGACTACGCTTACCTCGTCACCCCTTTTCTTACCTGGCTGATCGTCGGCCCGATCAAGTTCCTGATCAACAGCGCGCGCCAGCGGCGCTGGGCCTTCAACCTGGTCGGCAATGGCGGCTTTCCCAGCAACCACAGCTCGGTCGTCACCAGCATGGCGACCCTGATCGCGCTGCGCGAGGGCATCGGCCACCCGGCCTTCGGCGTGGCGGTCACGCTCGCCTTCATCGTGATGATCGACGCCAACAGCCTGCGCCAGCACGTCGGTCGCCAGGCCGCCGCCATCAACCAGCATGCCGGCGCCCTCAACCGCCTGTCGCTGGGCGCCGCCAACCATAAGGTCCTGCGCGAGCGCATGGGGCATACGCTGGTGGAAATCTGCGGCGGCATCGCCACCGGCATCGGCATGGGTTTTTTGGTCTTTCACGCGTTCGGCGGGTAATCACCATCGTAGCCCGGGCACTGCCCGGGTCGTCCCAGCGGGACGACGGCCTGGCGTCACCGGTCAGCCCGCATTTCGTCCCATACATATGCAGCTCATCGCAGCATTTCGCAGTTCATCCCACCAAAATAACAACGGGAGCGGTCCTCAATTGACGGGTGGGGCCGCCTCCTAGATACTGCGCGCTGACAGATTTCGTCCAATTTTTATAAATACACGTCAGAGTCCAATCTGGGAGATCCTCAATGCTGCGCAACACACTACTCGTCCTTGCCATCGCGTCCACCCTGGCCGCCTGCAACAAGGAAGCCAAGGATCCGGCCAAGCCGGACGGAAAAGCCCAGGCCAGCCAGAA
>Ga0308160_10003503_pt1 | contig 17611 bp, 32 predicted proteins | sample PhyFR1_FD_201036 | JGI IMG/M metagenome (GOLD analysis project Ga0308160, IMG submission 201036) | Phyllosphere microbial communities from UC Gill Tract Community Farm, Albany, California, United States - DLSLF.R1 | ecosystem: Host-associated > Plants > Phyllosphere > Unclassified | place: USA...
ATTCAGACCTTCTTTCTGATTTAGATATCATACGCCGGCTCGATAAGCTTTCGACGATCGTTGGACCTACTATCATTATAGGAAAAGTGTAGGGCTGCTCGGCCAAAAATAGTCGTTCCGCCGAGCAAATAAGTACTCGCCCTTCGAAGGGCGAGTATTTTGCTCGGCGGAACAGCGGCTTTTGCTCGGCCGAGCTGCAGCGGTCTCCGGCGGAGCAACTGAGGCTCCGGCCGGGCAAGCGTGCTCAGCCGGACAAGGGGCATGCACGGCCGTGCAGCTGTGCTCGGCCAAGTTTGTCAGGGGTGAGCACACGCGCTCGGCCGGGCATTGACAAAAATTGGCTCGGCCGAGCAGAACGACTCGGCCGAGCTCCATCTGCTCGGCCAGCTCATAGCGCTTGGCCCAGCTCGCTCTGCTCGGGCGGGATTTGGGGGGCACAGCCAGTCAACTGCATCCGTCGCACCCCTGGACCTTCCCCTTGCGCCCCTTCCCTCATCGTACAGAGGGAGATGTGGCGGTGGGGGGGGGGGGGCGGCCGGCGACGGACGGAGCCACAACCAAACAGGAGAGAAACACCCTTGGGCACGGGCAGGGAGCGACGAGGATCTGGAGCTGCGGAGGAGAGGAAGAAGCAGCTGGTCAGGATGCTGCAGAGGGCAGAGAAAGAGGTGTCAGCGGGGGCAGAGGCAGCTCGGACGAGAGGGCGAGACGAAGGAGCCCGAGCAAGAGCGGAGAAGAAGAGGGGAGCGTGGCGCACCGTACTCGGGGCGAGTGGAAAACCGTGCGAGCAGCGAGCGACGAGATCTGTTAAGTCGGGGAAGGAGGTGAGGGAGGGGAGGGGTCAGGGGGAGTGGGAGGTGGGGTGGGTGGTGGAGATATATGGTGGTTGGGAGAAAGCGATGGAGGGGCGCGCGCGCGCGACTTTGGCTCGGTGGCGGTGCTCGCGCGTCAGCCACACGGTCAGGTGACCATTTCCTCAAATTGACCTCCTGCCTCAGGGAATGGCACTAGATTCAGTCTTTTTGACGTGGCAAAAGCCCTGACCCAGGGGCTTTGAGGCGGTATAAGATTGAGGCGGGTGATATGGAGAATTCTCGCTCTAGCAAGAAAAAGTATTCGGCCGAGCAGATTGTGCTCGGCCGAGCATGACCCAGGAGCCAAAACGGCCAAGTGAGACGGCCGCGCGCGCCGCCCTGACGAGAGGTGAAACGATCATCATGCTCGGCCGAGGACCTGTATGCTCGGCCGAGCAACGTTAATCCGCCGAGCAGATCACCGTCCATTTTGCTAGGCCGAGCATTACGTTGCTCGGCCGAGCACATGCCTTGCTCGGCATGCCTTGCTCGGCCGAGCATGTTAGCCACTCGGCCGAGCAAAATATTGTTCGGCCGCAGATTATTCCCGGCCAAGCAAAAAGCATGGCTCAGCCGAGCGCACTTTTCCTATATAACGGTTTTTTGTGCTCGACCTGCGCCTGCCTATTGCGACAGCACGGATCCGTCTTTCATTTGTCACTCGTGCGCCGGCTGGTACAGCTCTCCATTTATCTCCCCTTTGCGTCGCCCGGCCGCGGTCCAGGCGCCAGGCGATTTTCCTGCTGCGCTGTTGGGCTGTACCGCTGGATGAACGGGACTAGAGGCCATCATTGGCATTGCCGATGATGTCAACGTTCACTACGACCGTCAGATTTAGCTCGCAGGGTTGTCCATGTTCGGTATGTTATTGCGTCCCGCATGCAAAAGCGGTACCCGGTACCTCCCGGCTAAACGTTTTCGTGGGTCCACTGCAATCAATATGACAAATCAAACGGCGACAATCGGTCGAAGGTGTCTTTGCTTGGGCAAGCCGAGTATCCCTGTTTCTCCTGTCACACCACTGATGCGCGGGTTTAGCCGGCGAGCCCGACGTGAGGAGACATTGAGACGCTATATGGGCAAAAAGAGAACTTTAGCCCCATGGGGGGGTCGAACCCCCAGCCTTCAGATGAAACCCCGCTGTTGGACAGACCGTGTTAAGAGTCTGACGCTCTACCGATTGAGCTAACAGGGCTTTTGTTGAATATGTTTTTTTTTTTAACAAATGTCTTCAACTTCAAACTGCAGACACCCGCCTTGTAGTCAGGAGCCGGCCCTTGCTCTTCTTGGAACGAGCAGAACATTTCCCGCTTGATGCATCTGCTTCCTTGGTGTCAGTCGCCGCTGCAGGTGCGGCGCCGACCGACGTCCAGCGCGTGCAGGCGGCTTCGCCTTCGGCTGCGCAACGGCAGAGCTGCTGCCGCTGCTGCTGCCTCCGAGCTGCCCGCGCGCGAAAGTGACGCAGGCGGCGTCTCCCCCGCTGCCTTCCTCTCTCCGTCTGGACCACCTCCAACCGTCTCTGTCTCCCGCCCAGCTTCGCCTCCCGAACCCTCTACACCGGGAGAGTCGATGCCCGCTCGAGACCCTTCTGTCGCGTCATCGCCCTCGGCCACGAGCCACATGTCGTCGGCCGCCCTACGTGCTCGGCGGGCGTCGCACGGGTCGGGCCCTGCCCAACCGCACGCCGGCGCGTACCCGTCCATCCCCGAGGGCGAAGACGGCGGCGGCAGCACGAGCCTCTGGAGTCGGCACGGCGACGCCGACGGGCATCGGGCGGCCGATGAGAGCGCCATCAGCTTCATGAGCGCCGACAGCGGCGACCTCGGCCTTGGCTCAAGGAAGGGCGACTTGCACGTCGGCGGCGTCGGAGCCCGTCGGTGAGTCTTTCCGTCGTGCTCTCTCCCTCCCTTTTTACCACGCCAGCTGGGACAGTGTCCGTGGGGCCAGTAGCCAGGTCTCTGATTCGCAGGCTACGATAGTCCTGTCCGGGACGGTGGGAGTCGAGGGCCGCGGCTCGGATGCCGACGGCGTCGCTGCCGCCCCGAACAGGCCACCGAGGAAGGTGCTATCTCGGGTCAACCCCGACCTAGCTTGCGTCTGACCAACACGCTCGACTGGAGGGCTGGTTTTGCTGTTGACCGCTCCGTCATTTAATTGGCGGTCCTCTCTGTCGGGCCGTCTTTCGGTCGACATGGCAGGTGGCCGACCTGACCAAATGCTGACTGGGCCCTTATCGCACGCTTCTGTCCCCGGCTCCCCTCTCAGCATGTCGACGGCGGCTGGCGTGCCTGCGTCCATGTTCGTCCCTCACTCGTTCTCGGCGACGCAGTCGTCCATCCGGTCCTCGACCGCACGGCTGGCCGACTTTGCCTCGCGCCAAGAGCACTCGTCGCATGGCGCAGGCAGCTCCGGTACGAGCACTGCCGGGCGGAGTGCGAGCGCCGGCGCTGCTATCGCCGACCACACCAAGCAAGAGGTCTCGCCGAGCTCGCTCAGCGGTCCTTCAGCGCTCAGCATGATGCTCGCCTCACAAGGTGTCTCGCCTCCCAAGGCCAAGGACATCCTCAGCCCGCGTAAGCAGGCCGCCGCGTCGGTTGCCGAGAGCCAGGACGAGATCAGCCCGAGCACGAGCGTGACGCCGCGGGCTTCCCAGTTTGACCTCCCTGGTGCGCTCGGCGCCATGCCAACCCCAAAGCCCTCGTTCTACTCGGAGAGCGCTCTTGACGTCAGCACGCCGGCGACCGAGGTCAGCGACGGCCCGACGCCGCCCAACCTGCCTCGCAAGGAGTCACCGGCCATCCAGGAATCGCAGACGGACGAGCGCACCCCACTTCTCAGAGTCTCTGCACCGGCCGAAGACGCTTCCGTCGCGCCGGGTGCAACCAGGAAGGGTGACGACACGGCTGAGCCGGCGACCAAGAAGCGCCGCCTGTTGTCTTCAATCACCCGGCGGCTGCCTCGCATCCAGCTTCGTCGGCCGACCGGCAAGGAGGTCTTCGACAACGCGGTTAAGGCTCCGGTCGCTGCGCTGCCGGCTGTCGTCCTGGGTCTGTTGCTCAACGTTCTCGACGGCGTCTCCTATGATGAGTCCCTCTCTGCTTCTCGCTTTCATCCTGTCGTGTTGCGCATCATGTGCTGACATCCCGGCCTCCGCTCGTTCTCCTCACGCATGATCATGTTCCCGAGCAACGACACCTTCCCCGATTTCGGCGCCCCGGGCGTCGCCATGTTCTTCATGTCCTGTGCGTCACGACTCGCCGTCGTAAAAAGTCATCGACCAAGGACTGACATGTCTGACCCCCGTCCGCGCGCCTAGGCATCGTCTCGCAGTTGACGTTCACGTTGGGCGGCAGCATCTTCAAGTAAGTTCTCGCTCGTACGCTCGCCCGTTTGTGCAGCTTTGCGACTGACTAGATTTGCCGTTCATCTTCCAAAAGGGGCGGCAACGGCTCCATGATGATCGAAGCCGTGCCCTTCTTCCACATCCTCGTCAACCTGATTACGGCCGAGGTCGGCGAGGACAAGGTGCGCGTTTCGAACTCAAAATGCGTGAATACATGAAACTGAACCCGACCCACCCTCCCTCTACCCCAGCCGCACGTCATCATCCCGACCGTCATGGTCAGCTTTGCCTTCAGCGCGGTCCTCACCGGTATCGTGTTCATGCTCCTCGGCCGCTTCAAGCTCGGCGCGCTGATCGGCTTCTTCCCGAGGTGCGCCTGACCGCCGCGATCGCCCTGTCTGCTCACGCCTGACCTTGTAACGGCGCACCCGCTGCCAGGCATATCCTCGTCGGCTGCATCGGTGGCGTCGGCGTGTTCCTGATCGAGACTGGACTCGAGGTGGCGGCCGGCCTCGAGGAGGTCTTGTTCAATCACGAAACGTATGAGCAGAGTACGTCGTCACCCCAAGTCTCCTGCGCGGGCTTTCATTTGCTGATCAGGTGCTTCCAATCCTTCTCTCTTAGTGTTCGGCAGCTGGCACAATGCTTTGCTATGGACCCTGCCGCTCGTGCTCGCCATCTTGCTCCGGCTCATCACGCTTCGCTTCACGCACGAGCTCATCTTCCCGGCCTACTTCTTCTGCGTCCCCGTCGTCTTCTACATCGTCGTCGCCTGCATCGGCGTCCCGATGGACACCCTGCGTGCGAGCCGTTGGGTCTTTGACGTCGGCACTAAGAAGGAGCCCTGGTACCGCTTCTACACCTGCTACGACTTTCGGCAGACTCACTGGGGTGCCTTCTGGAAGGCGATGCCGACGCAATTTGCGTGCGTCCGCCTCCCTTGGCCTTCGTCATCTGACCTGACCTGCGCTGACGGCTTCCTCGTGACGGCGGCCCTGCCCCTGTTTACCCTCCAGCCTCGTCTTCTTCGGCATCCTGCATGTCCCGCTCAACGTGCCCGCGCTCGGCGTCTCTCTCAGCGAGGACAATGTCAAACTCGACCGGGAGCTTATCGCGCATGGCTACTCGAACGTCCTCGCCGGCCTCGTCGGCACGGTGCCCAACTACCTTTGCTACGTCAACACTGTCCTCTGTGAGTCGGCCCCCACCATCTGAACCCGATCCGGTGAGGAATGCGCGAGACTGATCGCAGTGCCTCCTCCTCGGCAGTCTACCGGCTCGGCGGCGGAACGCGACTCGCAGGCTGCATGCTCGCTGCCGCCACCGCCGGCGTCATGTTCGCCGGACCGTCCGTCATCGGTTTCCTGCCCGTCATGGTCGTTGCCGCGCTCATTTTTGTCCTCGGCATCGACCTCGTCAAGGAGGTGCGTCTCTTGGCACGTCGCTCGCTCGTCCCTCGTCCGTGCCTGACGCCCGCCCGCCACTCGTTCGTTGTCCTAGGCCCTCTGGGACACGCGGCATAAGGTGACGGCCTTCGAGTACATCACAATCGTCGCCATCACCATCGGCATGACCGTCTGGGATTTCGTCTTTGGTCTCTTGTTTGGCATCGTCATCGCCTGCTTCTTCTTTGTCGTCCAGTCGTCACGTCGGCGGGCGATCCGAGCGGGTGCGTCTAGTGCACGCCGCCGCCCTTCTCTCCCCCCCCCTCCCCCCCCTTCCCTCCCCCCCCTCTTTTCCGTTGTCGACGTCTCGGCTGACCCTTCTGCCGACCCTTCAGAGTTCGACGGCTCGACAGCCAAGTCGACTGTTCGGCGGCCAGCAACGCAGCGGGCCTTCATCAAGGATATTGGCCGCCAGACGCAGGTCATGAAGCTCCAGGGTTTCCTCTTCTTTGGCACCTTTAGCGCCGTCGAGGACGAGATCCGGCGCCTGCTCGACGTGGCCGCCTGGGAGCACAACCCGATCCGCTTCCTCATTCTTGATCTCTGGTGCGTCAGGGACGGCTGGCTTCAGCCCGACGAGCGCTGCTCCGTCTCGCACGCTGACCCCTCCGGCTGTCGCGCAGGATGGTCTACGGGCTCGACTTCTCGAGCGCCGAGGCGTTCGTCCGGATCCAACGCCTGTTGGCGGCCAAAGGGGTCGTCCTCGTCTTCTGTGGCGCCCACCCAGAGGGCGCCGTCGGCAAGGCCCTCCAGGCGGTCGAGCTGTGGTCGCCCGAGGATTCGGATGGCCGGGTCCAGGTGATGGACACGCTCAACGACGCGCTCGAGTGGACGGAGAACGCTTACCTGTGAGTGGTCGCCCGCTAAAGATATGCTGCAGTGGGTAGCAACGCTGACTCGTTGACGCGCCTCACCCTGACCGCGTAGGACTGCCTTCTACGCGGCGCCGCAGCGCAAGCAGGAGGCGACGCCGATCGACCTTGCCCTGCCGCAGTCGCAGGCGCCCTTTGCGCTCGGCGAATCGTACGAGAACAGTCCCCGGCGGCGGCACCTGGCGCAAGCGGGCGACAATACGATCGTCTCGGACACGGCTCATCACTTTTCCCCGGCGCCGAGCCACGACGCTCTGCCGGCCACCAGCGCGGGCCCCGGCTTGACGCCCCCGCTGCCGCTCCTCCTCAAGACCTTTGCGCCCTTCACCGACCTCCGCGAGGAGTTTTGGTTCAAGATTGCGCCTTACTTCCGGCTCGTCCACTTTGCTCCGGGCCAGGTGCTCTGGCAGCAGGGCGACGAGGCCGAGGGCATGTACGTCATCGAGCACGGCATCCTCAAGGCAGTCTACAAGGTGCGTCTGACGGTCGTCCATCGTAGCAGCCCGATGAGAGACTGCTCTCCTGATCGTGCGACTCTTCGACCTACCCAGTTCACCGCGCAGGAGCAGCTCGTCTCCGAATCGATGGTCGCCGGGACGGTCGCTGGCGAGCTGACGTTCATCTCGCGCACGCCCCGTAATGCTACCGTCACGGCCGAGATGGCGACGTCGGTCTGGATGCTCGACCTGGACGGCCTAGAGCGGCTCGAGGAGGAGAAGCCGCGCGAGGCCATCAAGTTTGTCAAGGTCCTGATGAAAGTCAGCAAGGAGGAACACGACAGTACGTCCACGGCTGTGCTCGGACACAGGCGAGCTTCAGATCAGCCGCTGATCCGATGCCTCCGCGCTTCTGGCAGTCCTCACGTCCAACCTTGTTACCGTTCTGTCCTAGGCCCTCCGCAGAGCAGGCAGGGCGGACGACGAAGCAAAACACGAAGACTCATCCTTTTTTTCATGCCGACATTTCACTAGATCACGACCCGACTCCCGCATGCTCATCATTGTATGCTCTAAACATCGCTCGCTCCACTCATCCTTGACCGAGTGCCAACTCCTCTCCGACCCACAACGGCGCGCGTGCGATCTACAAGGTCCATGATGATAGCGGTGCCGCGCCCGCAGGTGACCGGCCCATGATGCGCGGAAGACCCGGATCCGCGTCCAACAAATCATCAGGCGGTCCGGAGGATGAGATGGACGCCGCTGTCGGTTGAGACGACGCTCGAGACCTCGCCGACCCGCAAGCGGAACGTCGCGTCCTCGAAGGGCTTCTGCATCTGGCCGCGGGTGAAAAAGCCGAGGTCGCCCGAAGCCGAGTGCGAAGAGCAGTCGGACTGGGTCGAGGCTGAAGAGGATGTCAGGCCCGGCGGGGAGTCGCATGGCGCATCGCGAGGAAGCATCGGTCGGCGTCGGTCCCGCAGGCGCACGAAGGGAGGTCAAAGGAGGTGTAGGTGGCGGCATGATCAGCGATACCGTCTCCCTGCTTCTATCGTGCCGTATGAGCAGGACGCACCGAGTTTGGGGAACTGCGACAGGTCTTGCTTGATTGTCTGCTCGTAGCCCTGGAGGATCGCGATGGCCTCCTCCTTGGTGCGCGTGATGGAGGGCTGATTGCGACCGGGCGGGGGGTCGTGACGGTATGCGGCCAGGTCAGCAATCTGGTGTCTCGGCCAGGGCGACACATCTCACGTCGAGGAAGAAGAGGGGTCCTCCAACGGACCTCCTTCCATGAGCTCGGCCGCCGGCTACCCTTGTGCTTGACGAGCAGGTGGCTCGCCCGGACGCGCTCGGGGCCGACGCCGGCGCCTCCGCCACCGGGCGCGTCCTCCTTCTCGACCGGCCGGAGGTGGTGGGCGCCAGGCAGGCTGGCCACCTGAGCCGGGCTCAAGCTCGCAGGTGCCTCCCAGATCGAGGTCGAGGTCGATGGCGAATAGAAGTAGGGCAGCTGGCGCGACTTCGAGAAGCGGATCTCCCAGTCGGTTGGGTCAGACTGCGGCGGGGCGAACATGACGGCCCGATCAGCGACCTGCATATCTAGCAACACATTCATCTCGGAGCACAGATACGAACCATGATGAGGGGTTGGATGAAGATCTGGAGGGGCGAGGGGCGGGGTGTTGAGAGAAGGAGGCGTCGCTGGACTGCCGTCGTCGCTCCCTCCGAGCTTCGAGCTTCGAGGCCGCGCCTCCGCGCCGGGCGGCGGGGCATCCGAAGGAGGCATCGAGCGCAACGTCCCCTCGACGACGACGACCTCCTCGACTCGACCAGACACTCCGGTCATGCTCGCCTCCAGCTCTCGCACACAGCGCTCCTGGCTCCAGGCGTGCTGTCTCTCCCACCTGCGGTCCTATGCAAGCACTTCGAGCCGGGCACCGCCGACGGCGTTCGAACGGCTTGGCTATGACGGCGACGAGCTGCAGCAAACTCCGCCGCTCGATGTCAAGGCGCAGAAGAAGGCGTGGAAGGCCCAACAAGCGGCTGAGAAGGAGGCTCTCAACCAGGCCCGACTCCAGCGGATGGCCGACGAGGTCGAGCGCGGCAAGCGGCACAAGGTCGGCGACTGGAAGGCCCACCTCAAGGAGCAGGCCCGGGAGCGCGAGGAGCAGGACCGCAGCACACTCGCCCGCGACCGCGAGGATAAGCGGCGGCGGAACGTCGAGAAGTTTCTCGTCAGTCTGCGTGTTGCCTGGGCAAGGAGGATCGTGTACTGACCCGGATGCTCTCTGCGCCTGCCGACAGGCGGCGAAGGCGGCTAAGGAGAAGCGAACGGCCGACGTGCGTCCTCTCCCTGTTTGCACGTTGGACCGCGCCGTGCACTGACGGTCCTCATTGCTCCGTCGTTCCAGCGCTTGGCACAGGAGCAGGCTCGGATGCGGCTCGAAGAGGCCATGCAGCGCGCTGCCTACGAACTCTACGTGCGTCGTTCATTGCGGCGATCCCATCCTTGCACACCGACCATCGGCTGAACTCGTCTGCGGTCTTTGCGATCGTGCACCAGGGCTCAAGACGCCGGACAACGGCCAATGCGCCGGCCAAGATCTACGACCTTGACTCGCACTATGCGGCGCTCGCGTTTGGCTTGACCGAGATGAGCAAGCTCCCGACCGACGACGAGGTCAAGGACGCCTGGCGGCGGCGCATGCGCGAGGTCCACCCGGACGTCCCCGGCGGAAGCACCGACAAGGCCAGCAGGGTCAATCAGGCCTTCGAGGCGCTTGAGACAGGTGCGTAAAGGCGGGCCGACCTCGTGTTTTGCGATCTTGCAGAGCCGACCATGGCTGACCATCCTGACTGCCCCACTCTCCGCTCCTCTCACGGCGACAGATGCCAACCGACGCGCGTACCAGCGGAAGGGTTTGGTGCTCAGTGGAGTGGGAGGCGTCTACCGATGATCTCTTTCCACGCGTCGAGAGGGCCCCTTTGCAATTTTGAGGCGCCACTTTTGTCGGAGGGACAGAGGGCAGGCGATCGCTGGTAGCAGGAGCCGTGCAAAGACTGCGCTGCTTGAACGACAGATGGAATGCGACAGCGCTGGCGAAGACTTTGACTCTGTTTACCCTTGCCCGCTTTTCGCGAAGGCTTTGCGCCGCCATGAGTGCCCTCGGTCAGGACGCATGGCCGAGCGTCGGACTCTCACGCTCGGCTCACGACGGCGAGAGCCGTCGGTCGTCCGCTCGACCCCTGAACCGCGAGCCTCCCTGCCAGCCGGCACCACCTTCCCGCCCTCCTTCGGCCTCGCACCTGGACCAAGCTCTGGATATCGCTCGTTCAATGGCGCTCATCACTGTCTCTGGCTTCCCCTCGGCCGGCAAGACGCGCTTCGCTGAGCGTCTGACGGTTTCGTTCGAGGAGCGCCTGCGCGACCCGGCCTACGGCGGCCCGGCGCTCGAGCTCGTCCGGATCGAGGACGACCTCGGCCACCTCGGCCGGGAAGCCTACTCTGGTGCGCCCGCCTCGTGCTTCTCGCCGTGACCTTTATGAGGAGCCGCCAGTCTGACGACGGCTTGGCGTGACGATGAAAGAGAGCCGGCTCGAGAAGCCTGTCCGGGCGAGCTTCCTAACGACGCTCAACCGCAAGCTGGCCAAGCGGTCGGTCGTCATCGCCGACGGGCTCAACTACATCAAGGGCTACCGCTACCAGATGAACTGCGCGGCCAAGGAGGCCGGTGTCCGCTATTGCACGGTGCGTCCCGTCTTAGCTCGGCAAAGGTTAGGGACGCAAGAGCGTCTGCGAAGGGGCGGCGCAGCGGCCTATCCCTCGAACTCGTCGACCTCCCGTCGCGGCCGAGGCACCCCGGTTCCGCGGTCGGCTGATCTTCATCCCGTGGTCCTCCGACCTGCTAGGTTCACGTCGCTGCGCCGGTGACGAAGGTCGAAGAGTGGAACGCGGCCCGACCGGACGGCGAGCGTTACACAGAGTCGACGTTCGTCCTCGAGCCTGCACCTTCGTATGCCCATCGGGAACCTCTAGCTGAAGACATCTTTGACATCTGCCCGGCAAACCATTTGTATTCCTAAACCAGGCTCGCAGCGCTCATCATGCGCTACGAGGAGCCCTCATCGATGGTCCGCTGGGACTCGCCGCTGTTCACCGTCGCCTGGGACGACGACGATGCCGCGGTCGAGCGGACGGTGACTGACATCTGGAACGCCGTCACGACGGGCGTCATCAAGAAGGCAAATCCGAGCGTTGTCCCGGTGCGTCCCAAATTCACGCCCTGCTCGCCGACCTGACGATCTTCGGCGACTCTGGTTGCATCGTCGCAGAGGATGCTGACTTCCGCCCCAAACTGCGCCTCCCCCACGCTCCTGCCTCTCGCTCCCTAAGAACGGTCAAACGGCGACCGACACGATCCAAGCTCTGCACAGCACGACCTCGTCCATCATCACCCTCCTCCTTTCCCACCTCTCCCTCGCCCCGCTCTCGCCCCACCTCCCCCTCCCCGCGCCCTACCCCTCGCGCGGTCTCCGTCTCCCGCCTCGAGCGGTCAACCTCGCCGAGCTTCAGCGGCTCAAGCGGCAGTTTGAAGCGATCCAGCGCGAGGGGTTCAAGCGGGGCGGACAGGGTGTACTACGGGCTGGTTGGGGCGAGACAGAGTGGGCCGAGGCTTGGATCCGCTTCCTCGAGGGCCAGTGGGGGACAGGCGATTGATGGGATGCGAGAGCCGTCAAGAAAGATCTGGTGCAGGCGATGCTAAGGCTCGAACGGACGGTCGTCCCACGATCAACGTCACCTGCCAAGCTCTGAATCGTCTGAGAAACGCAGAAGCCTACCCCGCCGACAACGCCGCGCCACGTCGGCCGGCCGAGCTCGATTCCAAAAGATGCTTAACGATACAGTTGCGGATCCTTCCTTCCATGCGTGACTCCCCCCGCCCTCTCTACGCAAGCACGCCGCAGACAAGCTCCAAGAGTCGCCCGTCCAGAGCCGGTCTGTGCTGGGGGTCGTCGACTGGCTCCGAGCTGGGCAGCTGGCGCTTCTACTCGTCGTGCTTCTTAGGCGGGTGGTCCTTGACGAGGGGCGGGTCCATGTGGTCGGTCCGCTTGTCCTTGTCGGGTGCCGGCAGGGTGCGGACCTGCCAAAACAGGAGAGGGGCGCCAAGAGCAACAAGGGGTGGTTCAGCTTTTTCCCGAGCTGACGGCCTGTAGGGAGGGACGCAGGGATGGGCGGGACCGACCTCGTCCGTCTTTGTGTAATTCCAGGCGAGCGTTCCAAGTCCGAGCGAGACGACAAAGCCGAGGAAGACAAAGAGAGGCGTGTTCTCGAGCGGGACGTTGAGCCGAGCCTCTGCCGCGAGGAGAGGGAGGCTGTCGTCAGCCCTCGGCGCGTTGAGCAAGAGCAGCTCTTTCCAGCGGTGGCGGCAACGGTAGCAGTGAAAGGCCTCGGAAGCTAGTTTGCGCAGGCGCCCTGGCGGACAGAGGAGGAGCGACAGAGAGGACAGGACGTACTCTGACCGGGACCCCAGCGTTGGCCCGAGGCGTGGCTCGAGTGCGCACCCGAGGCGACCGGGTCAGGTAGGCCGTCGGTCGACGACTTGGTCAACCGACTCGGGCTGGCGACGAACGACCGGCGAGCGGCGGCGGGGGCGGCGGACCGAAGCGAGCCGGTCGCAGTGGTAGCGGCGGTGGCGAGACGAGGGGTGAGGAGGGTGAGCATGGTTGAAGGGGTGTGTGTGCAGGGTGTGATGGTCGGGTCGACGACGGCTGTCGTCCGTTTTGGCTTGGGCCGGACCCGCCGCCCGTCGTCATCGAAGCTCCTGCCGGGCGGCGCCAGTTAATTTACGCTTGACCATGACCGGCCGTAACGGAGTGTAAGGGGTGCGCTCGCAGGTCGAGGCCCTCGCGCTCTCCACGGCGGCGCCTTCCCCTTCGCCTCGCTCGACGACCCACCACGACTCCCTCCAAACCCCTCTCGCCCGCCATGTTCATCCTCGTACGTGTGCCTCCTCAGCCCACACTCACTAACAGCATACACGTCGGCTGACCCTCCTGTACGCCACCGCCAGAACTGGTTCTTCGACGTCCTCGCCCAGCTCGGTCCGTCGCACACGCATGCGCCGCGCGTGCGCGCCTCGCTCCCATTCTCCTCCCCGGCTGATCTCCCCTCTCCTCTGCACACGCGCATCAGGGCTGATGAACAAGAATGCCAAGATCCTCTTCCTCGGTCTTGACAACGCAGGCAAGACGGTGCGTTCTTCTCATCGCCATCAGGCCGGTCAAGGCGAGTGCGGCTGGGACAGGCCCGGCAGGGACGCGCCCTCTCTAGCTCCGGCGGCCTCGACGCCTGCCTCCCTGCCCGCCTGCCTTTGTTGCCTCGCCATCTCGTCCCGCTTTCTCATCCTCGTGCTCTCGCTGATCACGTACCCGCACACGCACCCCTCATCGCGCACCAGACGCTCCTCCACATGCTCAAGAACGACCGGCTGGCGACCCTCCAGCCCACGCTGCACCCGACGTCCGAGGAGCTCGCCATCGGCAACATCAAGTTTACGACGTACGACCTCGGCGGTCACCAGCAAGGTGCGTTCTGGCCCGGCTGACTGGGCGAACGCGGTGGCCTCGGACGAGGCCAGCGTTTGCATCAACGATTGGAGCCAAGGTTGACTCCCTTCCGCGCCCCTACGCTCCATCTCTCTGCCCGTCATCTGTCCTCGACACTCAACCCCCCCCCCTTTCCCGCTCGACTACCGTCAACCGTCCAGCTCGCCGGCTCTGGCGTGACTACTTCCCCGAGGTCGACGGCATCGTCTTCCTCGTCGACTCGGCCGACACCGAGCGCCTGGCCGAGTCCAAGGCTGAGCTTGACGCCCTCCTCTCAATCGAGGAGCTCTCGAAGGTGCGCTCTCTTGCAGGCTGTCAGCGTCACGCTCAGAGGTGGGAGCTGGCTCACTCCCTCCGGTCTCCGCCCGGATGGGCAAGCTCCTCGCTTCGTGCTCCAGCCCTAGCCCTGCCGGTCAGCTACTGACCTGTGACCCCCGCAAACGCGTAGGTCCCCTTCCTCATCCTCGGCAACAAGATCGACGCCCCGGGCGCTATCTCGGAGGACGAGCTCCGGCACTCGCTCGGCCTCTACCAGACGACGGGCAAGGGCCTCAAGGTGCCGCTGACCGACATCCGGCCGATCGAGGTCTTCATGTGCTCGGTCGTCATGCGCCAGGGCTACGGCGAAGGCTTCCGCTGGATTTCGCAATACGTGCGTCCGCTACCTCTTGAGAGCCCGGTTTTCACCAATCTAGCTGCCGACGATGGCTGACCGACCCATCGCTGCCTGCTTCCGACACCTAGATGAACTGAGGCAATCACCACCTCTTGCGCCCGCCTCTGTTCTCACGCCGTAACAACCTTTTTCCACGAACGCCGGCCCTACATCTGTCCTGTTCGGCTCACGCATCCCTTGCGCACGCGGTCGTCTCGCTAGCAACCACGATTGCGCCTCCCTTCTCCGATCTCCCCCCCCCCCCTCCCCCGTCTCTTCTCCCTCGCTACCGCTTCCGAATGTGAAATGACATCGCAACGCTCGCCGGCCGCGCAGACCTGAGAGGGCGCCATCGTGTGACCCCAAGCGAACCGATTCGAGCATAGGTTTCCGTCTCAAATGTCACGGGCAGAGGGGGGGGTCCAACGCAGGTGAGGTGAAGCATAGAGCAGCAGTCGAACGAGTTTCCGAAGTCAGCATGAGAATGGCAAAAAAATGAGTGCGGCGAGAATCGAACTCGCGTCCTCAGAATGGAAATCTGAGATAATAACCATTATACGACACACCCGAACGACGAAAGACAATCAAAAACCAATTTATCATATAGATCAAAAAAAGAAAAGGATCAATGAGAGCGGCACAGCTAAGGAGAGCTCTGTTTCTTGTTATCATCAACTTTGTGCTTATGGCTTACCTCCGAGTTTGGGCTCACCTTAGAACCCTAAAGCCGGTACTTGATGGTTCCCGCGGGGCACTAGCCTTAAGGATTGAGATAGTGTTTGTAAAAGCAAACAAAGCTTCCATCAATTCCTTAATTGTCTAACGGCTATGATATTCGCCTCTCACGCGAAAGGCCCGGGTTCGACTCCCGGTTAGGGATTGCTTTTTTGCTAACGCAGACTCATCGAGCTCTTCAGCTTGAGCAATCGGTTTGGTTTTGTGCCCTCTCATCGTCACGTCTCCTTTTGAGCTGCACAAAAGTACGTTCTCGAGTGCTTCCTTCTTGCACCTAACAGCCTGTCTGTCCGCGAGCTCGGCTAAGTCGCACAACAACGGCAGCATCCTTCCGCCCATGGACCTGGCGAGCGTCGGTCACCTTCATCACTTCTCCATCAAAGTCAGGAGAACGTCACAACGAGGTCGTCGATCGTATCATGAATCATGTGCTGGGCGGGCGCCGAAAGGCGATAGGCGTGTCCGAAGGGGAGAAGACGTGAACGGGTTGTGTTTGATCGAAAGGAGTGCTCGCTCACTCCCGCAAACGCTCAAAGCTTGAGCTCGGTCAGGATACGCTTGGCCAGCATCTGGTACTGCCACGCGTTGCCGCCGACGCGACGGAATTGAACGCCGTGCAGCGGCAGCCAGGGCACCTGTAGAGGAAGCATGACAGCAGGGTTTAGCAGGGGACTCGTCTCGCCATGCAGGCAGACTAAGTTCCGGGCATACCTTGATCACCATGATCTCGAAGCGAACGACCATCTCGCTCATGCCGCCGCCGTTGACGCCTGACGCGAGTCCGCCGCCGCCGCCGGCCGCGCTCGACCGCCGGCCCATGGTCGTCGTCCGGGTGGGCGACGTGCCCCAAATATCCGCCTCGTCGTCCGTTGCCGAGTCGTGCTGGTCGGTGGCCGTTGCCGGTATGCGGTGGGCCGATGCCTTGGAGGGCGACACGGGCGGCGAGAGCGGGAGCGACGACGGCGACGATGGACGGCCGAGAGACAAGGCCGAGGGCGAGACGGTAGCGTCAGGCTGGGCCGGAGGGGGCGAGGTCTGTTTGACGGCAATGGTCGTCAGACACCAGGCAGTCGGACGGGCATCGCATGACACCGATCGCACCTCATCCGTCTTCTCCTTCTTGCCGAGGCTGATGCTCAGCTTTGAGCTTTTGCGCTTGATGCTCGGCCGCTTCTCGAGGCCGGTTGCGGGCACAATCGACGCCAGGTCGATCGATGGCGAGTGGACGCATTCGAAACCGCCACGCAGGGGCCGGTACTGGACACCTAGTGTGCCGAGGACCCGCTGGATGTCTGCCGACAGCGCCGAGGCCGACCGGGTCGAAGTTGTCGCCACGCTGCATGGAGCAAGGAGCTCATCGTCAGCACATGCGCCAAGTCAGTCGTCACTGCGTCGGCAGCATGACGTACGAAAAGAGGCCCTTGAGATAGATCGGTTTGAACTCGTCCTTGGTGCCCTCAACGTCGAGCCGGCTGGCGTCGGGCGTTCGGTGACTGTTACGCTGAGCGGAGACCTCGGCACTCTCCTCCTGAACGCCAAGCGCCTGGCTCGCCGCTCCCGACCGCGCCCAGTCGGCCGGCTCGCCGAGGACGGTTGACGGCCGCTGCTGGTGGCCCTGGCCTGACGCACGACGGGTGCCAGCAGTGACAGTCGCCGAGCGCCCGACCGTGGCCCCGCCAACTGACGTCCTCCTGGCGTGATTGAGCGTTGCCGCGGCCGGCTCGGGCGACCCGAGAGTGGTAGCCCCTCGCTGGTGGGCGATTGGCGATCCCCCGAGCGGCGCCGACTGCGACAGGGGCTCGACGGCGGCTGGCGAGGCCGGATCGGGCAGGGCGGCCGCCAGGTCCCTCGCCGCGCTGTCGAGCCCGTTGGACGTCCCGCGCGAGAAGGACCGCGGGAGCGTCATACTCTGGCGCTTGGCTGATCGCTTGGCCTGCTCCTCGGGCGAGCGCGAGAGGATCGAGCCGAACCGCTTGGCGAGGCTCGAGCTATGAACTGCACCCTCGGGCGACGGCGCAGAGGGGACGGGAACTGGTGCCGGTAGCGGCGTGGCCATGCTGGTGACGGGCGATGCCTCGCTCAATGCGGCCTCGTCGTCTTCCGCAGTCGGCGGCAGCATCGGCTGGGTAAACACATCGGCGCCGGCTGCCGGTCGGTCGATCTGGATCGACAGCGGCCGAGTTTGCTGCGCGGCAGATGTGCCGGAAGGGTCGTAGAAGAAGGACGAGTGGACGCTCGACTCTTTAGGCACCTCGGCCGGCGTGCGCGGCGACGCCATCGGGTTGGCCTGCGAGAGCGATCGGCTTCGCCGATGAGTTGCAGCACTCGGCGCCCGAGGCAGATTTGGCGTCGTTGGCGTCGGGGGGCCGGTCGAGGAGGGAAGGGCCAGCCGCGTCGTCGCCTCATCGGCGCTCGGATGCTGCATGACGACCGCGGGGTCACCGAGCCCGGGCTCGTCGAGGCCTGCTCGGGCCCGCGGGGTCGGACCGGCACGCGATCCAAGGTCGACCGAAGGCATGCGCGACGATGGCGACGGCACGGCTGAGGCCGGGGCGGGCAGTCTCGGCAGGGCCATCGAGTAGTCGGGGCCTGGAGCCGCACGTGCGGCCGCACTCTTGGGCGGGAGAGCCGGCGCCGCCACCATCGGCAGCGGCATCGCGGGGATGC
>Ga0308160_10003505_pt1 | contig 17608 bp, 12 predicted proteins | sample PhyFR1_FD_201036 | JGI IMG/M metagenome (GOLD analysis project Ga0308160, IMG submission 201036) | Phyllosphere microbial communities from UC Gill Tract Community Farm, Albany, California, United States - DLSLF.R1 | ecosystem: Host-associated > Plants > Phyllosphere > Unclassified | place: USA...
GACCCGCCAGCCCGCACCTCACGCCGCAGCACTCGCACTACAGCCCGCGCAGCGTCGGCACGTCGAGCCCGATCCCGGACCTGCCCTCCATCGAAGGGCGGGGTCTTGGCCTCGGTGAGCCTGCCCTACCGCTCCCGGCGTCGGCGCTCGGCTCGGGCTTGACGAGCAGCCGCCTCCCCGAGTCGGCACTCGACGAGGACGACGAGGACGAGGACGATGCGCGCCCGTTGTCGCAGTCGCCGACCGAGGACCTGGACGGCGACGACGGCGAGTCGGTCCCGCCCGTCTCGACCGGGCTCAAGCTCCTCTATTCGCCCCGCCTGTCGCTCGACCCGAGCCGGCACACGACGCCGCACCACTCGCCGCCGCAGGCGCTCCTCGGCGAGCGGCGACGCCCGGACCGGCCGCGCGAGTCGTCCGTACATGCGCCACGCCCGCTCGAGGCCGCCGCCGCGCCTGCGCCCGCGCACGCACCCACCCCTGCACCCTCCCTGCCGACCTCGCCTCCGCCTACGTCGATGCCTACGGCGCTTAGGATCCCTCCTCACGTCGGCGGCGCCGGCAGCAGCAGCAGCAGCAGCAGCCGAGTCGGTTTCGCCGAGCGCCTCGAGCACCCCGCGCCGGCGCCGCCTCGGCCCATCTCGGACGCCGATGAGGAGCGCAGCGAGTACGACTCGTGGACGGGCAGCACGAGCGAGTACTCGTCGAGCGTGTCGGACTGGACGGGCGACGACTACCTCACGGGCGAGGAGGGGACCGAGCGGTCAGGGTCCGAGGTCGACCTCGACGAGGGCGACGAGGGCGACGAGGCGTTCGACGATGCGCACGAGGGCGCCGAGGAGGAGTACGAGGTCGACATGGGTGCGCTCCAGGACAAGCTCGCCCAGGGCGGCGGCGGCGAGGTCAGCATGCGGCGCGACATGGGCCGCGCGAGCGACTTCAAGAGCCGGCTCGTCGGCGGCGACGGGCGCACGAGCGCGACGGTGCCGCTCGAGCCGTTCCGCCACCAGGTCGGCGGGCACTCGCATATCTTCCGCTTCTCGAAAAAGGCCGTCTGCAAGGTGCGTCCCTCTCTCTCTTTCTCTCTTCCGCTGCGCTCGACCGGCGCGCTGACGCCTGCCTTCCCCTTGCAGCCCCTCACGTCGCGCGAGAACCAGTTCTACGAGGCCGTCGAGCGCACGAGCCCGCGCCTGCTCGGCTTCGTCCCGCAGTACCTCGGCGTCCTCAACGTCACGTACCGCCGCGCGCCGTCAGCCGCCCTTCCTCGGCCCGCCTCGCCCGTCGAGACCGACGACAAGGCCGGCGCGCGTCTCTCGCGCCGGCACTCTTCGCCCGCAGGGACCGGCGCCAACTCGCCGGCGAGGAGGGTGTTCCGCCAGAAGAGCGGCCAGCTCGACGAGCGCGACGAGGAGGTGCCCGAGGTGACGCTCGAGCGCAACCGTCACATCATCCCCGACAGCATGGTGTGGGACGCCGTCAAAGGGCTGCGCAAGTCGACCGGGCGCCGTCGTGCGCGTCGAGTCGGCGAGCGCTCGACCGACCCCGAGACGGCCGCCAACGACTCGCCGGGAGGAGGCCTCCTCTCGTCGCCCGACTTCCTCCCGTCGTCGTACTCGATCGCCGGCAGCGTGTGCGAGAAGGCGCAGCTCGCGCACGTCCCCTCGTTCCCGCCGCTCGCCGAGTCGCCCTCGACCCCGGTCGCCGTTCCGCCGACGCCCAACTCGACCCCGGTCGACGGCGCCCTGTTCGGCGGCTCGGCTCGCGGCCGCGCCCACTCGTCCGACTTTTCCGGCTTCCCCTCGGCCTTCGCACGGCGCTTCTCGCCCGCCCGCCCGACCACCCTTTGCCCTCCCTCGCCCGCCTCGTGGACGTCGCACCGCGCCAGCCCGAGCATCGCCGGCACCGGCTCGACCAAGGTCAACACCAAGCTGTGCGAGCAGGTCCTGCGCGAGGTCTTCAGCTCGCCCAAGCTGCGCGAGGGCCGGCGAGGGTGGAAGGAGGGCAAGCGCCGCAAGATGCGCAGCCTGCACAGCACGGGCGACGTCGCTGCGGCGCTGCGCGAGGCGGCGGCGGCAGAAGAGCGCGGCACGGCGTCGGACCGAGGTGCGTCGGCGTCGCCCGAGACGACGCCGCTCGGCGGCAGCCCGGCCGAAGCGTCGATGCGCCCGAGCCTGCGCGCGTCGCACAGCGCCGTCTTTGCGCCTCGCTCGCCCCTCGAGCGCGAGGAGCACGTCGTCGACCGCGGCGAGGACGTCGAGGCCGAGGACCCGGGCGAGGCGGCCGACGGCGAGTGCGAGGGAGACGGCGACGGCGACGAGGTGCGGCGCAGCACGAGCAGCGACCGCGCAGCCGCTGCGGCCGCCTTCCGAGGCCGCAAGTCGAGCCTCGGCGGCGACGAGGGCATGTTCGCCATGGACGACGTCGGCGAGACGCCGACCACGCCGACGACGGCGAGCCGCCCTCCTCCTCTCGCCGACGACACGCCCATGGCTCGCCGCGCCGACGCCGGCTCGCCCTCCTCGCTCGCACCCGCCTACCCTACTCCCGATCCGTCCTCGCCCGCCGCCCGTGCACCCTCGCCGCCGCAGCCGGCGACGCCGTCGCGCCAGGAGCAGTTCATCCTCATGGAGGACCTCACGGGCACGCTCAAGAAGCCGTGCGTGCTCGACCTCAAGATGGGCACGCGCCAGTACGGCATCCTCGCGACGCCCGAGAAGAAGAAGAGCCAGACCAAGAAGTGCTCCAAGACGACGAGCCACGACCTCGGCGTCCGGATCTGCGGCATGCAGGTGCGCTCTCCCTTCCTCTTCTTCCCCTCATCGCGCCCCTGTCTTTCTCTCCATGAGGACGGCGTCGCTGACTCTGAGCTCGTCCACTGCGTACAGGTCTACCAGGCGCCCGACGAGCGGTATGTGTTCCAGGACAAGTACTTCGGCCGCAAGGTCACGATCGGCGACTTCCCCTCGGTCCTCGCCTCGTTCCTGCACGACGGCGAGCGCATCCTCGCGTACCACATCCCGCACATCCTGCGCCAGCTGTACCGCCTCGCCTCGATCGTGTTCGGCCTCGACCGGTTCCGGTTCTACGCCGCGTCGCTCCTCTTCATCTACGACGGCGATCCCGACGTGCAAGCGGCGTACCGCAAGAGCGTTCTCGAGCAGATGGCCGAGCCGACTGCGCCCGCCGTCAACCTCAAGGCGCTCTCGTCGAGCTTGCCCAACCACTCGCCGGCGAGCGACTGGGCCCGCCTCGCCTCGGCCCGCGACTCGCCGCCCGACGCCGACGTCACCAACGGTCGCAGCTCGGGCCCGCCTCGGCGGCGCGCTCGAGCGCTCTCGGTCGGCGGCAACGAGGACGACGAGGACGACGGCTCGGACGAGCGCACGATCCACCCTTCGTCGTCGGGCGCGCACCGTCACCACGCGCACGAGCCGCACTCGCGCAGCCATGGCGCTCACGAGCGGCACGGCGGGCACCACCGTCACGGCTCGAGGCCCAAGGGCGAGCACTCGCACCGCCGGTCCAAGAGCAAGAAGAGCAAGGTCGCCGGCGCCGTCACGATCCGGCTCATCGACTTTGCGCACTGCACGACGGGCGACGACTTTGTCGACCCGGTCGAGGCCGACTCGCTGTCGCTCGACCTCGAGCCGGGCGAGTTTGCGCCCGACGGCCGCATCGTCGCGCGCTTCCCGCCGACGCACCCGGACCAGCCCGACCGCGGCTTTGCGCTCGGGTTGCGCAGCCTGTGCGCCGCGCTCAAGATGATCTGGGCCGACGAGTGCCGCGCGGGCCATCTCGAGGGGCTCGAGCGCGAGCTGCACGTCGAGGGCGAGGACGTGTTCAAGCGCGTGTGGGGGCCAGAGGCGGACGAGCCGGGTCTCGTCCTCAAGTCGCTCACGCCCGAGACGGTGTACGAGCTCGCGACGTCGTGAGCGCTCGTCCTTGCGGTCTTCGGCGGCGTCGGCGGCGTCCAGCTCGGCGGCTTCCTCGAGTCGTTCCTCCTGTTTCTAGTTTCCCCTGGTCGTCGTCCTGTCTGCGCCGCCGTCCCCTTGTCCTACTTGCCCTTCTTCTCTCTCGCTGGTAATCCTAGACGCCCTTTGCATGACTGCCGAAGCGCACGAGGAGAGCTGCGCTTTCCGGCACTCGGCCGACGGCAAGCGGGTGGGGCGGCTTCCCTCCTCCTCCTCCTCTCCCTGGCCCTGACGCCTCGCTCGCTGCACCCGACATGCTGCCGACTCTCGAGCTCGTGTACTGGCCCATCAGAGGTGCGCTCACTCCTCCCTCTTCACCCCTCGCGCCCGAGCTGACCCCGCCCACTCCCTCTCGTTCGCTCGCCGCAGGACGAGCCTACCCGGTCCTCCTCCAGCTCAAGGCTGCGCGCGTGCCGTTCGCCTACACCGAGCTACCCTACGATGTGCGTCGGCCGCCCTCTCAGGCAGCACAGGCACAGCTGACGCCCGCTCCCCTCGTCTCGCAGGACAAGGCGCACCACGCCCGCAAGCAGCGCGGCGAGATCGACCCGGACGAGTGGCCATTCGGCGCGCTCCCGGTTCTCAAGGCCAAGGGTGACGAGGGCGAGGCGGTCGTCGCTGAGACGAGCGCGATCCTGCGCTACCTCGAGCGGGTCGTCGGCGAGGAGCTAGCAGTGGACGACGTCAAGCCGGTGCGTCCTGCCTCTCTCGTACATAGCAGTCGCTGTTATAGCTCTAGGGCTGACCCTCGCTCTCTGCACGCAGCTGAACGCGCTCGACCAAGCCCGGGTCGACATGCTCGCCTCGGCCGCTCTCTTCAACTCGACCGCGCTGTACCAGCGCGCCTCGTCGCCGACCTGGCTCGAGGGCGACGAGCGTGCCGAGCTCGAGCGCGAGCGCATCCTGCCCTTCCTGCGCAGCCTCGAGCACCACCTCGCGCAGGGCGGGCCCGCGCGCGATGCGGCGCTCCGACCTCGCGAGCTCCAGAACGGCGGCGTCCTGTTCGGCGCGGCGGCGTGCAGCATCGCCTACACGCTCAGCATGGTGTGCGACCTGTTCCCGCTGACGCTCGCGCACCCGCTCGCGGCGCCGAGCGCCGAGCAGCACGGCACGCTCGCCGAGCGGTTCCCGGCGTGCGCGGCCGCGCTGCGCGACGTCGAGGCCTCGCGCGGGTTCGCCGAGTGGGTCGCGAGCGGGGAGAGGAAGGCGCGGTGGAGCAACTGGTCGTCGTTCACGCCGGACAAGGTGCGAGCGTCGGCCGAGCGGTGGGACAGTCGTCGCAGCGGGGACGAGAAGGAGCGGTGACAGGAGTTGGGTCGCGCGGCGGGTGCAATGGCGAGCTGGTAGCGGTCTCTTTGCCCCAGACGAGCGCATGCAGCGAGAGCGCATGAGAGGAGGCCTGAAGGGCCGGCCGGCGGCGGCGCTCGAGCTCGAGGACGAGGACGAGGACGAGAGCTCGCTCCTCCCCTTCCTCACGCACACCCTACTGCTCTTTGCTCAAGATGTCTGCTGTCAAGGTCTACGGTGTGCGTCCACGCTCCCTCTGCGCCCCTCCCCGACCGCCCCAGCGTTGTCGTCGTCGAGCACCGAGGCCACGTTCGCTCGTCGCTCCACCCGCGCCAGCAAGAATTGCGCCACGCTCGCCACACAGCCCCTGGCGGGTCCACAGCAGCGTGTGCAGCGAGATCGGCGGCCTTGGCAGCGACTGCGCGGGGCGGCGGCCTCGTCGAGCGGCGACGAGGCGAGCGAGGGGATCGGCACGGCGGGCCGACGACGACGACGAGCACCACAGCACCGCTTTCGCGCAACAAGAACCTCAAGGCTGACTCGAATCTTGCCCGCCTTGCAGTTCGAGGGCAACCCCCGCACCCGCGCTGCGCTCGTCGTCGCCAAGTACGAGGGCGTCGACGTCGAGTGGGTCAAGGTCAACCCGTTCGCTGAGGGCGGTGTCGGTGCCGACTACCTCGCCAAGTTCCCGCTTGGTCTCGTGCGTCTCCTTCCCCTCGACGTGTCCTCCTTGACTCTGCCTTGCTCGGGCGACACGCGCTGACGCCGACCTCGCTCCCCCTCTGCAGGTCCCGGCGCTCGAGAAGGGCGACTACAAGCTCACCGAGGCGCTCGCCATCGCCTCGTACCTCGCCCAGGACAACAAGTCGGGCCTCCTCGGTGCCTCGAAGGAGGACGCCGCCGACGCGCTCCGCTGGGCCTCGTGGGCCAACGCCGACCTCCTCCCCTCGCTCGCCGCCTGGTTCCGCCCCCTCACCGGCGCCGCGCCGTACCAGAAGCCCGCTGTCGAGGCCGCCAAGGCCAAGGCCGTCAAGCACCTCGAGTACCTCGAGAACGCGCTCAAGACCCGCACCTTCCTCGTCGGCGAGCGCGTCACCCTCGCCGACGTCTTCGTCGCGTCGGTCCTCTTCCGCGGCTTCGAGAACGTCCTCGACGCCGAGTGGCGCAAGGTCAACGTCAACACTGTCCGCTACTGGCAGACGGTGATCCACCAGCAGCCGTTCTTCGAGGTCCTCGGCAAGGTCGAGCCGACCCCGGTCGAGACGGCCGTCGTCTACACGCCGCCCAAGAAGGAGGCCAAGCCCAAGGCCGAGACGCCCGCTGCCGCCCCCAAGAAGGAGGCCAAGCCGGCCAAGGAGGAGGAGGACGAGGAGCCGGCGGCTGAGGCCCCCAAGGCCAAGCACCCGTGCGAGGCCCTCGGCAAGCCCGCGTCGTTCCCGCTCGACGAGTGGAAGCGCCAGTACTCGAACCTCGAGACGGTCGACGCCCTCAAGTGGCTCGACAGCCAGTACCCGGCCTTCACCCAGGACTACTCGCTCTGGAAGGTGTCGTACAGTGCGTCCTCTCTCCTCGTCGCTCGCTCGGTCCTCCTCTCCTTGCACGCCCGACTGACTCTCTCCTCGTCTCGCCTGCAGAGTACAACGACGAGCTCACCCAGGTCTTCATGTCGTCCAACCTTGTCGGCGGTGCGTCCTTCTCGCCGTCGCCCGCAGCCTCCTCGTCGTCGTCTGGAAGCTGACCTCGCCTTGCTTGCGCTTCCTCGCACCCGCAGGTCTCCACGCTCGTCTTGAGGCGTACGTCGAGCCCCTCACTCCCCTTGCTCGGCCCGAGATGACGTGCTGACCCTCTCGCCGTTCGCTGAAACAGGTCGCGCAAGTACCTCTTCGGCTCGATGGGCGTCTACGGCAAGGCCAACGACTCGCTCATCACGTGCGTCCTCCTCTCTCCTTCTCGCGCGCCTCTCGATGTGCGCATGCTGACGGCGTCGCGGCCTCCTCCTGCAGCGGTGTCTACCTCCTCCGCGGCTCGGACGCCAACGCCATCTTTGAGGTCGCGCCCGACGCCGAGTCGTACTCGTTCGAGCCGCTCGACTGGGTCAAGGACCGGGAGTTCATCACCGGCGCCTGGACCTGGGAGCACACCGTCGACGGCAAGGAGTACGCCGACGGCAAGGGTGCGTCCTGCTCTCCCTCTGGCTGACTTGCTCTCTCGTGCCCGCCGTCGCTGACGCTCCCGCTCTCGCTCTTTTTCTCGTGCGCAGTCTTCAAGTAAACGCTGACTCATCTGTAGCAGTTCCCTTGACGAGTACACGCTTGCACAGCATCACGAGTCGTGTGTGCCATCTGCGAGCGACGAGCGAGAGGAGCGGGTCCGAGCGTGCTTGAGCGAGCTACGCTTCGCGGTGCGAGTTCAGCGTCAGCTCGAACGGCTCTGCGTCCTCGCTGCATCGCTCGGGCTGAGTGTGAGGCCCCGGAAGGTCCGGCACGAGCGCAGGACGAGCCGGCGAGGCGGTGCTCGCACGTCGACCCGCTCTCGCTCGCCCGCAACAGCGCAAACGCCAGCTCGCACTCGCTATAGCGCTCCAGCTGCGCCCTTAAAGCGCGCTCACGCCTCAGCCGCCCCGCCCAGCCGCTCCTCGCGCTTGTCCAGCGCCTTCCCCGCCTCATCACCTCGACGATGGCCAACTCGTGGAACGGCATCGACCTCGCAGAGAACCGCGCCCGCATGGGTGCGTCCCTTCTCCCTGACCCTCTCTGTGTGCACCCTACTGATGCGCCGCTCTCTGCAGAGCGTGGAGAACTCTACACCGCCTTCGTCCCCGATCTCACGGCCGAGCGACGCAAGGCGAGCCAGGCCTGCGCTGCCTACAACCGCGACGCGCTCGATGTCACGAGGAGGGAACAGGTCGAGCTCCTGCGCAAGTGCGTCCTGCCCTCTCCCCCCTCACCTTCCTTTCTTTCGCCCCTTCGCCGGCGTCGAAGGCCCGACCAGCTGACCCGGCTCGTCCCCTCGCAGGTGCGTCCTGAGCCTGCCCGAGCTGCCGCCCAAGAAGGACGACGAGCAACAAGACGACGAGCAGCTGGGCGACTACCCCTGGGTCGAGCCGCCGATGAAGCTCGACTACCGCGAGCGCATCTCGTGCGTCCCGTCCTCGGGCTCTCCTCGCCAAACCTGTGGGAGCTTGACCTCACTCGACTCACGCTGACGTTATCGACGCTGCTCGCAGGTTCGGCAAGAATGTGCGTCTCTCCCTTTTGCGAGCCAGCCCGGCTCGGCTTCTCGTCATTTTCGAGCGCCCGTCGTCCTCCTGCTCGAGCTGTGACGGCTCACTCGCCCGCCGCTCGTGTGCAGGTCTTCCTCAACTTTAACTTTGTGTGCCTCAACACGTGCGACGTCAAGATTGGCTCGCGCGTGCTCTGTGGAAGCAACGTCTCCCTGTGCGTCCTCTTCCCTCGTCTCCTCTCCGCGCAGCCTCGCTCCTGGCACTGCTGCGTCGTGCAGACCTCGCAGTCGACGTCACTGACACTTTCCCTCGTCTACATCTGCCCGCTTCGTGCTCGCTCGCAGCTTGTCCGGCACGCACCCGACCGATCCGGCCATCCGTCACGGCACCGCCGGACCCGAGATGGGCGCGCCCATCGAGATCGGCGACGACTGCTGGCTCGCTGCGTCGGTCGTCGTTCTCCCCGGCGTCAAGATTGGCCGCGGGACGACGGTCGGCGCCGGGAGCGTCGTGACCAAGGTGCGTCGGCCGGCTCCTCGACTCGCTGCCGTTCTCCTTCCGCCTGTCGTGCCAGCTCTTCGGCTCGTTCTTTCGTATCATACTGACGCACCCCCCTCCCCCTTCGCAGAGCATTCCGCCGTTCGTCGTCGCCGTCGGCAACCCGGCGCGCGTCATCAAGAAGGTCGAGAGCGAGTGGGCGACGGCTTACTTCAAGGAGCACCCGGACGAGGAATGGTTCCCGCAGGCGCAGACGGCCAAGTAGAGCAGGTGGGAGAGTATGTACACTGCGAGCGAGCTCGTAGAGAGAGCGTGCAATGGACACTGCGAGTCGATGTCCGTCTTCTCGCTCGAACCTCGCTCGTCTTGCCGACCTCGCCATTCTGCCGGCGCTGGTCTGCTCTCTCGCTTTGTGCAGTCGAACGCTTTCGATGACTCAGCTGCGCGAGTCGGCTCACCCTCTCGGTGCAGGCTCTAGCGCAAGAGCGGGCGTCGCGGTCCTTTTACCTCGCTGCGGTCGGTCCTCCTCCTCCTCCTCATCAGCGAGCTGCGCCAATGACCGTCTCGTGCTCTCGCTCGCCCGGTGTGACAAGGAGGGCGATGAGCGCGACGTTGCGCAGCGACGGAGGGCCGAGAGCGAGGGAGAGTCGGACGCGAGGCAGGACCGGACGGTCGAGGGGAGGCGCGAGGAACTTGGGCGGAGCGCGCGAGCGATGGCAGGCGAGCCGCTCTTCCCAGTTCTCACGGCGCCTCGTCGCTCGTCGCAGGGGTGCAGAGCTTTCCCGTGTAGAGTTGCACTACTAGTCGCTCTCATCGCCTCGTCGCCCGACGCAGCCTCGTCGGCAGCTCCTCGCCCCTCGCTCGTCGTCACCGCCTCGTCGTCCAATCCGCCTCGTTCCAGCTCCCAGCTCTGGCATTTTCGCTCGTGAGAGCCGTCTGGACGTGGTGCGAGCAACTTGTCACGGTCACGGCCCGCCCAGGCGAGCTCGCGGCCGCACAGCATCGAGACGGACGGTCGAGACAAGGAAGCGGACCGTGCGTCGAGCGTGACGGCTGCGAATCCGACTCGACGACCGCGCAGGGCTCTCACACTCGACGCAGTGCTCCTCGAGGCGTGTGTCGAGCCTTCAGCAGAGCTGGAAGAGAGCGGGAGCCGACTTCGCCCGACCTGCTCCTCCTGGTCTCCCCGCACGGTCCCTCTCGACGCTCACGACGCCAAAACGGCTCTCGCTCGCTGCACAAGCACACACAGTCACAGAAGGGTCCATTACACGTCCTCGCCGTCTCGCTCTACTCCCTCGGCCCGAGCTTGTCGAGCGCGCGCACGCCCTGCTCCTCCCACTCCTCCTTGGTGACCCAGAAGCTCGTGTTGTCCTTGAGCACGTCGGCGAGGACGGCGCCGCCGAGGTAGACCATGTGCTTGCGCCGAGGCGGGTCCTCGATGCGGATCTTGAACTTCTGCGGGCGCTCGCAAGAGGGAAGAGGTCAGCGCTCAGGCCTCGAGGCGGTCCGAGCGGCAAAAGAGAGAGAGAGACGAAGAGGACGCACAGAGAGACGCTCCGGGTTGCCGTTGAGGACGCGCGTGAGGTACAGCTGCTTCATCTCCTTCTCAAGGCGCGACGGCAGGCCCGGGTACATGGACGAGCCGCCCGACAGGACGACGTGCTTGTACAGCTCTTGGCGAACGTCGACCGGCGCGGCCTGGATCGTGTTGAACAAAAGCTCTGCGGTCAGACGTGGAGGAGAGTCAGGTTCGGCTTCGAGGGCGAGAGCAGAAGAGTGAGCCAACGAAACGCACCAGCGACACCGGGCTGCTCGACGTCGACGAGGTGCGGCTGGAACATGCACTCGGGCGCCTCGAAGCGCTCAGAGCCGACCTTGATGACACGGCCGTCGGGGAGCTGCGAGCGGAAGGCGAGAGGAAGAGGTGGCGAGAGGGGAGAGGGCGTGAAGAGGCCGTGTCAGTGGAGGGAGGGCAGAGGGGACGACAGGGACGAGCGCACCTCGTAGTTCTCAACGAGGGTCGTCGTCTCCTCGCTTAGCCGCTTGTCGAGGTCGAGGTCGTAGCTGCGGAGGAACAGTGTGTAAGCGCGCGCCCGTCGAATTCGGCAAGGCTTCGAGTCGGCCGACTCGTCGTCCTCGAGAAAGGGGAAGAGACGGCGCCGACGCACCTCGTGTAGCACAGCTTCTCCTTGATCTGGCGGACCGTCTCAAAGTCGGCCGTGCGGTTGAAGGCGTAGCCCCTCATGAGGAGGAGCTTGATGAGGTACCGAGTCACGTCGCGACCGGCGACGTCGAGGCGCTTGGTGAGGTGCGGGAGCGCAAAGCCCTCGTAGACGGGGACGATGTGCGTCACACCGTCGCCCGAGTCGACGACGACGCCCGACTGGAGGCCTGCGCGAGCGAGCGAGAGGTAGGAGTGGGGTCAGTTGGGGTGCGAGCGGTGGCGGCAGGGATGAGGGAGAGCGGGACGCACCCTGGGCGTAAAGCGTGAGGACGGCCTGGATGGCGACGTAGATGCCGCCGAAGCCGTACTCCTCGAACATGACCTCGGCCATCTTCTCGCGGTTCTTGAGCGGGTTCATCGGCGGCTCGGTGAGGAGGATCTTGCGGCCCTGCGTGTCGACCTTGAGCTTTTCCTGGAACGTGTAGTCCCACAGGACCTTCATGTCGTCCCAGTTCTTGACTATTCCGTGGTCCATGGGCTGCGAGAGCTGCAGGTACGAGCGGTACTCGGACGCCTCGTCGCCGACCATGATGTCCTTGATCGCCGCCGTCGTCGCGCTCTGGCCGCGCTCCTCGGCGCGCAGGATGGGGCGACCGATGAGGGAGGGGAAGGTGTGGGCGGGGAAGTCTGCGCGCAGCGAGGAGAGGTCAGGTCGGTTCGTGAGGCCGACGTGATCGGCGAGCAGGAGCCGGCCGCCGAGCGAAGAGCTGACGACCGCATCTCGCAGAAGGTAGGTCGACTCACTGGATCCAGCATAGCCGCACTTGACGAACTGCAGGCGACGAGTGGGTCAGCCCCCTAAACACCTCGAGCGTGGGGAGGGGGAAGGAGAGCGAGCGCGAGACGCACGCCGGTACCGTTGTCGACCACGAGCGGGGTGTCGTACTCGGCCATAGTGAATCTGCGGATGAGCTAGAGAGTCAGTGCTGGGCTCGAGGAGGGATTGCTCGCTGGCTGTGTGGTGCGTGGGCCGAGGAGGCGGTGCGCTGCGAGGGGGGTTTGCGCCGTCACGCCAACCAGGGCGTGAGCCCTGAAGCCGTCTCTGGAGAGATCCAGCCCCCCTCGCCCTCCTCGCGCGACGCAGCCGTGGTGCCCGCCCCGCTCCACCTGGCCGAACACCTCGCGAGGTCCGCGCCTGCGCCCGCTCACCCATCATGAGGCTCCACCGCTGCACTCGATCGGCTGCAACAAAGCTGAAGAGGTGGCTCACCGATTCGTGCGAGTCCTAGTGCTGTCGAAGAGAAGCGAGTCGGGGTGGGTGTGGGGAGGTGATGACGAGGGCGAGGGCGACGACGATGGGCTGATGCGGTGCGGCGTCGAGCTTGTCGGGGTGTGCGGATGTGAGTGAAGGTGTTGAGCTGTCTCGGCGTCGAGCGAGAGAGCGTGAGCAGGCGGACGAGCCTCGTCTCGCTGCGAGCGACGACGACAAGGACCGGCGGCGACAGCGAGTCTGAGATCGCTCTCGTAGCAGTCGAGCAGGGCAGCCACCCTCGTGCAACACTATCACAGAGTCACGGCCATGCGACTCTTCCTCGCTCGACGAGCCCGCAGTTTCCCGCTCTCCTGCTCGACCTCGCCCACCGCCAACTCGCTCGCCCCGGCTCACTGCCGCACGCAGATCTCGCTCGACCCGAGTCCGACGACCAAGAGGCATAACAGTGTCTGTTGCACAGCGTGAAGACGGCACGGCCGAGTCGAGAGAGACGTGAGCGAGCGAGAAGAGGAGGACGGCGTCCGGCGCGCGCCTCGAGAGTGTCCGTCAGCGAGACGCTTCAGCGATCTGCGAGGAGCTCTGCATCAGTACGTTGACCTCGGAAGGTGGATGAGCAAGGAGAGAGAGAAGGGACGCACCTCCCACGGCCCACCACGCACCCTCCCCTCCGCCCTCGACCGCCGCCGCCGCTCTCCCTGCCGCGCGACCTCCAGCCCGCCCGCTCTCGCGCACCTCGTCATCCTGCTCGAGCTCCTGCTCCTCATTGTGCGCATGCCCATGCCCGTGCCCGTGTCCCGCGCTCGCCGCCAAGCTCTCACCGCCGTCGCCCGCCGAGCTTCCGACCGCGCTCGAGCCCGTGCACGCCATCGACGCCGAGACCGACCCCACAGCGTCGAGCGCAAGACGCTTACGACGCTCCTCGGCGCGGGCGACGCTCATCGTGCTGCGGCGACGCAGCAGAGACGACGAGCCGGCGGGCGAGAGCGACGAGGGCGTCGCGGCTGCGGTCTTGCCGTGCTTGCGCGACTGGGAGCGCGTGCGAGACGTAGTGGGCGTCGAGCGCGAAGAAGGGGTTGGCGTGGAGGGGGTCGAGTTGTCGGAGGCGAGGAGGCGCGCAGCCTGCAGGTCCAGCTCCGGGTCAGGACGGCGCCCCAGCGAGCGAGCGCGAACGATGGAACGACTCGACGCACCTCGTCGAAGAACTCTGCAGCCCGCACGTCGTCCTTGACGTCCACGCCGCCCTCCTTGCCGCCGACCGCGCCGCTCAGGATCTCGGCGATCCGCAGGCAGCAGCTCCCCTCGGCGTGGCGCTCGTCGCTCGGCGCCTCGGCGAACAGCTGCCGCGCGTCGACGAGGTACGAGATGGCGAGCGACGCCGAGCGGACCTTGAGCATGACGAGCGCGAGGCGGTACGACGCCCACGCCTCGTCGACGGGCAGGTGCGCCGAGTGGAAGAGGGATGAGGCCTGCGCGCGCCGACAACAGGCAGCAGCGTCAGTGCAGCCCTTGAGAAGGGTCTCAGATACCGCAGGACGAGAGGGAGCCCAACGCACCTCCTCAAAGTACTTGACGGCCTGCTCGAATGCGCCGTTCCTGACGCACGACTTGCCGAGCGCGTAGCACGCATCGCCCTCGTCGGCCGTGTCGCCTCGCCGCCGGAAGATGACGCGCGCCTGCGCGAGGTAGTTGTAGCCCGTGCGACGGTCGTCGAGCGCCGCAGACGAGGCGAGGAGGCCGATCGTGTACAGGACCTTGCCCTCGCGGTGGGAGTCGCCGAGCTTGAGGTAGAGGAGGAGGCACTGCACGTGGGAGAAGAGGTGCATGAGCTCTTGCGTCTGAAATGAGGGAGGGTGAGAGCGAGGGGACGCACCTGCTTGAGGAAGAAGACGGCCGTGTCGGGGTCCGACGCCGAGAAGAGGTGGCCCAGCTCGGCGTAGCACATGGCCTCGCGCGCCTCGTCGCCGAGCTCGGCGTACATGACGGCCGCCGCCTTGAGCTGCTCGGTCGCCTGGCTCAGGTCGGGGAGGGCGAGGAGCGCGAGCTGGAAGACGGCCATGGCCTCCTTGGCGCGCTCGTTGATGAAGTGGAAGCACGACCGAGCCTGCGAGGGGTGCTTCGTCAGCTTCGGCACGTCGGCAAGGGAGGTCGGACTTCGAAGAAGAGAGGGACGCACCTGCTCGAGCGCACCCCTCGCCGTTTCCCTCTCGCCGCGCTTCGCCCTCATGCCCAAACTCGCGTAGCACATGCCCGCCTGCCACATGCTCTTGTCGCGCCGCTTCTCCTGCCCGTCCATGTCGCCGAACACGACGGCCGCCTGCCGGAAGTGGCGCGTCGCGGCGAGAGGGTTGCCATCCCGCGCGAGGGAGACGCCCGAGTCGTACAGGGCACGCGCCTCGTTGAACGCGGCGCGGTCGGCCGAGCGCGAGCGCGCTGCTTGTGCTTGTGCTTGCGCGGTGGCGGTGCTGGTGCTGGTGGTTGGAGTGGGCGACGAGCGAGGCGAGAGGTCGTCCGGGGTCGAAGGGAGCGAGAGCGGCGGGGACGAGTAGGGGACGGGCTTGCGCGCGCTGGCCGGCAGCGTGCGGGTGTACAGAGGCTCGTCGGCTTCTGCTATAGGCGCGAGGGGCGACATGCCCGCATCGAGGCGAGGTGAGGAGGGCGAGGGAGATGAGGACGACCGAGGGCAGGCGGCGGCGCGAGCAGCGAGGCGGTGCAGCGGCTCGATGGATGCGCCTCGTTCGAGCGTGAAGGCGGTGCACAGGCACTCTCGCTCGAGGTAGAGACGCGTCGCAGCCCGCAGGGGGCGAGTGCGGACGAGCGGGGCGAAGTTGCGTGTGCTCGTCCTCGTCGCGACCAGCTCCCCGCTTCTCTCGCACCGTATGAAGCACTGAAAGACCTTGAATTGCATCACAAAAGACCATAGCGCTGATCAGGAACGCCGAGAAGCCCGCACGAGAGCTCCCCTCACATGTTCTGGCCGGGCACGACAGGGAGCGAGCTGCTCAGGCCGCCGTCGACGGGCAGGTGGATGCCGTTGACCTGCAGGGGTGCGACAAGGTCAGCGTACCGTCGCGGGCGGTCTACGACCTGGCGCTCTGCGGCGGCGCCAGCTGCGGGCGACGGAAAGAGCGCAAGGCGACGAGGTGACGAGGGACGCACGTAAGACGAGTCGTCTGCGGGCAAGGGAGCATCTCGTCAGTCCCTGAACGTCGTGAGCGAGAAGGAGCAGGCGAGGGACGCACCGGACGCGAGCCAGAGCGCCGCCTGGGCGATCTCCTCGGCGATGCCGAACCTGTCGACGAGCGCGTGCACGAGGGTCAGCGCGCTTCAAGATGCCCGGTCACCCCTCGACGTCCTCCCTCCGTTTTTTAGGAGGACCCGAGAGAAGAGAGGTAGGCGAGAAGAGCGCCGACGCACCTCCTGAGCGGGTTGAGCTGCCCGACCTTGCCGAGCGTGCCGCGCTCGCGCGCCCGGTCAAACGTGAACGTCGTCATGCCCGTCTCGATCAGGCCGGGGCAGATGGCGTTCTGCGGGCGGGCGAAGAGGGCGGGGAGCAATGAGGTCAGCGAGACGCTCAGGGAGGCTGGGCGCCGAAGGGGAGCGTGCGAGGGAGAGGAGAGCGAGGGACGCACGACACGGATGCCCGTGCCGGTGAGCATGTTGGCCGACGTGTTGGCGAGGTTGATGACGCCCGCCTTCGAAGCGCTGTGAGGGAGTGCAAGGTCGAGAGAGGGTCAGTGCGGCTCGCGGCTTGAGAAGGCGAGCGAGCCGTACCTGTAGTCCATCGGTCCTGCGCCCGAGCGGATACCAGCCACTGCGAGACGTTCTAGACGTCAGGAGAGGCCCAAGGAGAGGCTGAAGGGAGGGAAGGAGACGGACCCGAAGCCGTGAGGACGATGCTGCCGCCCGCCGCCTCGGCCGGGTTCTCCTTCATGGCGTTCGACGCGTGCTTGACGGCGAGGAAGCAGCTGCGAGGGCAAACCGTCAGCTCACTCGGTCGAGTGACTGCACTCGACTCTGCGGCTCTTCAAAAAGCCGCAGCTCGAGAACCGAGTGGACGAGCGAGAACGGCACGACGCACCTGAGCAAGTTTACGCGCATGACCTCCATGATGCCCTCCTCGTCCATAGTCGGCAGGTGGAAGTTGGCGCCCGTGATGCCCGCGTTGGCGTAGAAGAAGTCGAGGCGGCCGTGCTCCTTGAGCGCGCGCTGGCAGAGCGACTCGACGAGGGCCGAGTCGGCGGCGTCGCCCGTCACAGCGGTCACCTGCGGTCGAGCAAGAGGATGAGGTAGTGTCAGGGACCGGCTCGGAGAGTGGCAGTTGCATAAAGGCGCTCGTGACGAGGCGGGGGACGCACCGAGAGGCCCTTGTGCTTCTTCTCGAGCTCGTCGGCGAATTCCTGGAGGGTCGAGCCGTCAAAGTCGAGGACGAGGAGGGCCTTTGCACCTGCGTGTGTAGGGAAGGCAAGAGTCAGCGAGCAGGCTTGGGCGCAAGGGCGAGCAAGAGGTGCGGTTGACGGACCCTCGCGAGCGAGAAGGCGGGCGGTGGCTCGGCTGCAGGACACGGTCGCTTTGGGTCAGCGGCGCCGGCAGGAGCTAGACTGGGAGAGAAGGGGACGCACCCGATGCCCTTCTGCGAGCCGGTGCCCGTGACGATGGCGACCTTTTGGCTGAAGCGACCCGAGCCAGGTTGGCTGTCGAAGTGGGTCTTGACCTGGTTGAGACGGGCGATGGTGCGGTCCTGGGCGTGCTTGAGCTGCTCTGCTGAGGGGCGGGACATGGCGTGCCGAGCTGTGCGAGAGGTGTAGGAGCGAGAGCAGAGGAGGAGCAAGGAGGAGACGGACCCGGCTCGGCGGCCGCGAGCCGACCAGGCGGGGGAGCCGGCGTCGCTCACCTCGAGCAGCTCGTTGGGCAGCTGTACGAGCTTGTGAAGGTAATGCAGCTGTTTCGGTAACACTCTGACAATTTCCAGTGCCGTGCGTCGCGAGAGCGGGCCCTCGGCGCGGTCGCCAGCCGCCGCCGCTCGCAGCGACGAGGCTGCAGCTCTCGTCCTCACGGCTCGCACCAGCAGCACAGCGTGCACAGCCCCTACGACGCAGCTCAGCGACCAGCACCGCGCCCCCCACCGCCTGCCGCACTCGCCCGCCGGCCTCGCCAGCCCGCTCTCCCCCTCCCCCCGCCTCCACGTCATT
>Ga0308160_10003507_pt1 | contig 17594 bp, 14 predicted proteins | sample PhyFR1_FD_201036 | JGI IMG/M metagenome (GOLD analysis project Ga0308160, IMG submission 201036) | Phyllosphere microbial communities from UC Gill Tract Community Farm, Albany, California, United States - DLSLF.R1 | ecosystem: Host-associated > Plants > Phyllosphere > Unclassified | place: USA...
ACCGCATCGCCGTGATGCGCGCGGGCGAGATCGTCGAGATCGGGGAGTCCACCGAGCTCTACACGAACCCGCAGCACGAGTACACGAAGAAGCTGCTCGGGTCGTTCCCGAGCCTCACGGGCGACCGTGGGGCGTTCATCCGCAGCGGGGTCGACGAGACGGCCGGGGACGGCGCGACCCGCGCCTCCTCGGGGCACGAACCGGCGACGTCCGTCGCCACGAGCACAGGAGGCGCGGCGTGAGCACGCTCGAGTTCCGGAACGTCGTCAAGGACTACCGGGTGCGCGGGGGCCGGGGTGAGAAGGGTCGCCTGCGCGCGGTGGACGACGTCAGCTTCACGCTGGAGGCCGGCAGGACGGTGGCCCTGGTCGGCGAGAGCGGCAGCGGCAAGTCGACCATCGCCAAGATGCTGCTGCAGCTCGAACGGCCGACGAGCGGCTCGATCGTGCTCGACGGTGCGGTCGCGCCCCGGCACGGCGAGGCCCTCCGTCGCTACCGGAGCGACGTGCAGATGGTCTTCCAGGACCCGTTCGCCTCGCTCAACCCGTTCCACTCGATCGGGCACCACCTGGCGCGGCCGCTGCTGCTGCACGGCAAGGCGACCCGCTCGACGGTCGACGAGAAGGTGCGCGACCTGCTCGGGCGGGTGCAGCTCGGCCCGGCCGCCGACGTCGCCGCGCGTCGACCGCACGAGCTGTCGGGTGGGCAGCGGCAGCGCGTGGCGATCGCCCGGGCCCTGGCGCCCGAGCCGCGCATCCTGATCGCGGACGAGCCGGTCTCGATGCTCGACGTGTCGATCCGGCTCGGGGTGCTCAACCTGCTGGCCGACCTGCAGCGGCAGGAGGACCTCGGCGTGCTCTACATCACGCACGACCTGGCGACGGCCCGCCACTTCTCGGACGAGATCCTCGTGATGTACAAGGGGCAGGTGGTCGAGCGTGGGACCCCCGACGAGGTCATCCTGAACCCGCAGCACCCCTACACGCAGCAGCTTGCCGAGGCCGCGCCCGACCCCGAGAAGCGCATCGCCGAGCGGCGCGCCGCCCGCGCCTGACCCTCGCCCGACTCCACGCCACACCCTCGATCGCTGGGAGCGACATGAGCACCACCGACACCACCACCACCGACACCACCACCACCGACACCACCACCACCGGCACCACGACCCGCGCGACGCCGCGCGCCGTCCGCCCCCTGCACACCGGCTGGAGCCTGCGCAGCACGGCGGGCCCCGTGCCTCCCGAGATCGCGGCCGTCGACGTGCCGGCGACCGTCCCGGGCACGGTGCACACCGACCTGCTGGCGGCCGGCCTGATCGTCGACCCGTACCTGGACGCGAACGAGCACCTGCTCGCCTGGATCGGCCAGGCCGACTGGTCGTACGCGACGACGTTCGACTGGCGGCCCGACGGGCACGACCGTCACGAGCTGGTCTTCGCGGGCCTCGACACCGTGGCCACCGTGCTGCTCAACGGCGAGGTCGTCGCCGAGACGCGCAACCAGCACCGCACCTACCGGGTCGGGGTCGACGGACGGCTCCGCGAGGGGTCGAACGACCTCGAGGTGCGCTTCGGGTCGCCCGTGGCCTACGCCGACGCGCAGAGCCTGGCGCTCGGCTACCGGCCGCACGTGAACCACCACCCCTACAACGCGATCCGCAAGATGGCGTGCAGCTTCGGCTGGGACTGGGGACTCGACACGGCGACCTCGGGCATCTGGAAGCCGGTGACGCTCGAGTCCTGGTCGTCGGTGCGGCTGGCGTCGGTCCGACCGGTCGTGACGGTCGACGGGTCGCGGGGCGTCGTCGACGTGCACGTCGACCTCGAGCGCGCCGGGGTGTCGGTCGGGGACGCGGCCGCCCCGGTGACCGTTAGGGCGACCGTCGGCGCCGTCATGCAGGAGGCGCGGGTCGAGTCGGGCGCGGACTCCACGGTCGTGCAGGTGGTCGTCGACGACCCCGAGCTGTGGTGGCCGCGGGGTCACGGCGGGCAGCCGCTCTACGACGTGACGGTCTCGGTGACCGGGGGAGGGGACGGGGACGCGGGCCGCGCCTCCTCGGGGGATGACGGCGACGGGGTCGACGGGACCCGCGCCTCCTCGGCTGACGGGGAGACGGCAGGCGACGTGCGCGACGAGTGGTCGTCGCGGATCGGGTTCCGCACCGTCGAGGTGCAGGTCGAGCCCGACGAGGTCGGCACGAGCTTCACGGTGGTGGTGAACGGCGAGCCGCTGTGGATCAAGGGGGCGAACTGGATCCCCGACGACGCGTTCCCGCACCGCATCGGGCGCGACCGCTACCGGGACCGCATCGAGCAGGCCGAGTTCGGCAACGTGAACCTGCTGCGGGTGTGGGGTGGCGGCATCTTCGAGTCGGACGACTTCTACGAGCTGTGCGACGAGCGCGGCATGCTCACCTGGCAGGACTTCCTCTTCGCCTGTGCCGCCTACGCCGAGGAGGACCCACTGCGCGGCGAGGTCGAGGCCGAGGTGCGCGACAACGTGACGCGGCTCATGACCCACCCGAGCCTGGTGCTGTGGACGGGAAACAACGAGAACATCTGGGGCCACGACGAGTGGGGCTGGGAGCGCCGGCTCGACGGGGCGACCTGGGGGCTGGGCTACTACCTCGACCTGCTGCCGGCGCTGGTGGGCGAGCTCGACCCGGGGCATCCGTACGCGGCGGGCAGCCCCTGGTCGGGCAGCCTCGCCGTGGCGCAGAGCGACCCCGACCACGGGTCGGTCCACCTGTGGGAGCAGTGGAACCGCAAGGACTACCCGACGTACCGCGACGTCGTGCCGCGCTTCGTGGCCGAGTTCGGCTGGCAGGGGCCGCCCACCTGGTCGGCGATGACCCGGGCGATCCACGACGAGCCGCTGACGCCCGAGTCGCCCGGCATGATCGTGCACCAGAAGGCCATGCAGGGCAACGACAAGCTGACCGACGGCCTGCTGGCGCACTACGGGCTGCCCGACGAGATCGAGGCGTGGCACTGGGCGATGCAGCTGAACCAGGCGAACGCGGTGCAGGTGGCGCTCGAGCACTTCCGCTCGCACGCCCCGCGGTGCATGGGCGCCGTGGTGTGGCAGATCAACGACTGCTGGCCGGTGACGTCATGGGCCGCGGTCGACGGCGACGGGCAGCGCAAGCCGCTGCTCTACGCGATGCGGCACGCGTTCGCCGACCGGCTCGTGACGATCCAGCCCCGGGACGGCAGCCTCGCGGTGGTCGTGGTCAACGACACCGAGGAGGCGCTGGCCGGCCCGCTCACGGTGCGTCGCGTCGCGTACGACGGTCGCGTCCTCGCCTCGGAGCAGGTGTCGCTCGCGGTGGCGGCCCGCGACACGGTGACCGTGCCGGTGCCCTCGGCCGTGGCGGCGTTCGGTGCTCCGGAGTCGGAGCTGATCGTGGCGTCGCTGCCCGGGGTGACCCGCGGACTGTGGTTCCCGGTCGAGCCGCGGGACTCGGCGCTCGCCGCGGCGTCGCTGTCGACGTCGGTGACCGCGCTGGGCGAGGGTTCGGGCTACCGGGTCGAGGTGACGGCGGGTTCGCTCGTGCGTGACCTGGCCCTGCTCGTCGACAAGGTCGACCCTGCCGCGACCGTGGACGAGATGCTCGTGACTCTGCTGCCGGGCGAGGCGGCCGTGTTCACGGTGACGTCCGCCGTGGTGGGCGTGGGGGAGGAGTTCGTCACGCAACGGGTGTTGCGTACCGCGAACGAGTTGGTCGTGTGAGGGAAGCCCTCGTCCGGGGCGGGGGAGTCCGGCGAGGAATCGTCGGCTCCTTGTTATAGTCAGGTGCGCTGTGGCCGAGATCCGTGACCGAGTGCTAGGGGAGCGAGCCGCATGAGCGACATCTTCACGCTGACGCCGGACGAGGGCGACGGTGGCGAGCCGACGCCGCAGAAGAAGCGCAGGCGTCGTCGCTCGAAGCCGGTCATCGCTCTGATCACGCTGGCGTCGGTGCTGGTGGGGGTCATCGTGATCGTCGGGGTCGTGGGTGGCGTCTACGCGTCGCGGCTGGCGAACTCGTTCAACGACAACGCGACGAAGATCGAGCAGGCCTTCCCCGAGGAGTCGACGCGTCCGGCGCCGGCACCCGACGGGGCGATGAACATCCTGCTGATGGGTTCGGACTCCCGGGCCGACGCGACGACCATCGACGACCCGTCGTCGTCGGACCAGCGGACCGACTCGATGATGCTCGTGCACGTCGACGCCGACCGCGAGAACGTCTACGTGATGTCGATCATGCGCGACCTCTACGTGCCGATCCCCGGCCACGGCTCGAACAAGATCAACGCCGCTTTCGCCTACGGCGGTTCACCCCTGACCGTGCAGACCGTCGAGCAGCTGCTCGGCGTCCGCATCGACCACGTGGCCATCATCGACTTCGAGGGCTTCAAGGGCATGACCACGGCGCTGGGCGGGGTCGACGTGTTCTCGCCGCAGGCGTTCTCAGCCGGTGAGTACTCGTACGTAGCCGGTCTGAACAAGCTCGAAGGCGACCGGGCTCTCCGCTTCGTCCGGGAACGTCATGCTTTTGCCGATGCGGACTTCACCCGCGTCAAGAACCAACAGGCGTTCGTCAAGGGCCTGGCGAACACGGTCCTGAGCCGGTCGACGCTGACCGACCCGGGCAAGGTCTCGGCCTTCGTCACCGCGATGTCGCCCTACCTCACCGTCGACAAGCAATTCGACATCGGAACGATCGCCTCGCTCGGTGTCAGCCTGCGGTCGATCGACACGTCCAAGATGCACTTCTTCACCGTCCCGACGGCCGGCACCGGCTCGGTCGGAGGCCAGTCCATCGTGAACGTCGACCAACCAGGCCTCGACGCCGTCAAGGCCGCCCTGGCCAACGACTCGTTGAACACCCTGCCCATCAGCCAGTAGCAGCACTCATCTGGCAATCACGCCGCATCGCACGTGTTCGCGTCGTCGCGTCACGATCAAAAGAGAGTCACGAAAATGAAGACGGTCATCGTAGGTCAGGGGTACGTGGGATTGCCGGTCGCCATGAGGGCGGTCGAGGCAGGCCACGTCGTCGTAGGCATCGACCTCGACGTCAATCGAATCGAACTGCTTCAAGCGGGCACATCGTACGTCGATGACATCAGCGATGCCACGCTGACCAGCGCGCTTGACAGTGGTCGCTATCTGGCGACCACCCAATACGATGACGTCGAGGGCTTCGATTTTGCGGTCATCACCGTACCCACCCCGTTGCGGGATTCCCTGCCCGATCTCAGTTTCATCGAGAAGTCAGCCGCCTCACTGGCGCCATTCGTCAGGCCTGGGGTCACGGTCATTCTCGAGTCGACGACCTACCCGGGCACCACAGAAGAACTCCTGTCTCCCATTCTCGAAAGCGGATCAGGCCTTCGAGCAGGCGTAGATTTCTACGTTGGATACAGCCCAGAGCGCATCGACCCCGGCAATAAAGTCTGGGGATTCAAGGAGACGCCGAAGGTCGTCTCGGGCATGAATCCAGTTTCGCTGAAGAGCGTTCAGGGCTTTTACGACGAACTCGTGGACACCACCGTGCCAGTGTCCGGTACGAAGGAGGCCGAGCTCACGAAGTTGCTGGAGAACACTTTTCGACACGTCAACATAGCCCTCGTGAACGAGTTGGCCATCTTCGCCGATCAACTCGGAGTCAACGTCTGGGAGAGCATCGAAGCAGCGTCGTCGAAGCCATTCGGATTCATGAAGTTCACACCGGGCCCGGGCGTGGGGGGTCATTGTCTTCCCGTCGATCCGAGCTACCTTTCGTGGCAGGTGCGCAAGCAACTCGGTATGAACTTCCGCTTCGTCGAGCTTGCGAACGACGTGAACGACCACATGCCGAATTATGTGGTGCAGCGGGTGATGACCATGCTGAACGATCGATCGAAGTCGGTTCGAGGAGCCCGGATCAGTCTCGTTGGACTCGCGTACAAACCGAATACTGGTGACATCAGAGAAGCGCCGTCTATCCGAATCATCGAGCTCCTCCTCGGTCTCGGTGCCGTCGTGAGCGGCCTCGACTCCCACGTCGAAGACCACCGATGGCCGTCGGGCGTCGTCCGGGTCCCCTCAGTCGAGGCCGCGGTCGACGAAGCGGACTTGGTCATCGTCTTGACCAACCACGCTGACATCGAACTGAATGTGTTGTCGACGTCGGGAGTCCCCGTCTTCGATGCGAGGAACGTGGTCACGGGGCCAGAAGTGGAAAGACTCTGATGGTCTGTTCCGTGATCCGTCTCCGAGACGTGGCCTAGGGTGCCGGTGGCTGCCGGCACGTCTGCCCCGAAAATGTCACAGGGCTTGCCCCGAGACAACAACTTCGATTTCCTCCGGCTGCTCGCAGCGCTGACCATCGTGGTGCATCACGTCGTCTTCTACGTCGATGTCCAATTCCTGTGGGTCACTCGGGAGAACAATTGGTGGTTTTCGGGCGGAGTGCCTCTCTTCTTCATCCTGAGTGGCATGCTCATCTACGCCTCCGCGGAGAAAGCATCCGACACCGGCCGCCGTTGGCGCGAGTTCTACTTCAACCGCTTCCTTAGGATCGCTCCCGCTCTCTACATCTGTCTTGCGGGAACACTTCTCATCCTCGCCGCTGCGGGATCCTTGACCGCAGCCAGCCCACGGGAGGTTCTGGCGCTCGTCGGTAGTTACCTTTTCTTCGTCCCGGTCTACAACCCGGACTTTGTCGGCGCTTTCGGCGGCGGAATCGTCAACAGCAGCCTGTGGACGATTCCGGTCGAGGTGTCCTTCTACGTCGTCGTGCCCCTGCTGGTCAAGATGCGGGCCAAGACGAATTGGCGTTGGATGATCGCCGTCGTTCTGGTCGTCGGCATAAGCAGCCTCCTCCTCTATGCCGCTGTGGGTGGCAACGCGGCGGCGTCTCGCCTCTGGCTCCTGTTCGGGCTGTCCTTTGCCCCGTACCTCTTCTACTTCGCCCTCGGCATGATCATCGGCCACACGTGGCGGAGCATTCCTTGGCGTGGTGATGTAGCCCTGATCGCTGTGGTGCTCTACTTCGCCATCACGATCAACGGGTTGGGTATCTCGCCGCAGGCAGATCTACTCGTCAATGCTGCCGCGGCGATTCCGCTTGCTTACTCCGCCACTTGGCTCGGGCTGAAAGGGCCACCCGTTCTACGGCGCTTCACTTCCAGGGTCGGCGACCTGAGTTTCAGTTCTTACCTCTGGCACCAGGTGTTCATCAACGTGGTTCTCCTGACCGGCTTCGCCCGCCTCCTCACCGGCGAGGCCCTCGTTGCGATGGTGCTCGCTGCAACGGTCGCAGTGGCGTTGCTGTCTTGGTGGTTCGCGGAGAAGCCCGCTCTCCGCCTGAAGCGGTATTCACTCCGGTCCTGACGGGCCGCCCTCGCCAGCAGGCTCTTGGCCTCGCCGGTGACTCGACGGTGATCACCGTCGATGATCGAACCTCACGCCCTCAGATACGACGGGAGGGAGGCCCTGCGAGGGGTTTGTTGATGATGGTCGCGAAGGGGCTCGCTGGTCGGGACGCATCGAAGCCCGAAGGGGTGGGCGCTTCCCGCGGTGTCAGGAGGCCTTGGCCCAGCACGATGGAGAGCAACAAGACCTTCGACAAGCCGACGTAGAGGCCGTCCGGCTCGAGCAGCGAAGTCATGAGCACGATGATCGCCATGCAACGAACGACGAACACATGCCCCCCACCCGGTATCGGGCGCCTGAACAGAACGATGGACAAGGCGACGGTGAGGAGGACAGCCACCATCAGCCCGACGAAGCCTGCCTCGATCGCGAACGTCAAGAACGGAGTGTGCGGGTTGAGGGACTCGAGATCGTTGGGCGTTGCCCCGAAGACCGGGTCTGCGACGAACGCCTGCCACGCCTTCGCGTTGAGGTCACCACGGCCTGTCGTGACATCCGAGGAGTCGGACCTCAGGATCAGCGTCTCGAGCTGCGACCTGAAGCGGACCATGACAGCGAGACCGAGCCCCGCGAGGAGCGCGATGCGAATGCGGCTCCGGCGGCTCTTGTGCAGGAGCATGGCTCCGACCGCCACGGCGAGTGAGAGGACCCCTCCACGACCTTGGCTCTCGTAGAGGCCACCGAGGAGAACTGCCAGTACGACAAGTCGGAAGGTCAGCACGATCAAGCGTGCCCCGCCTTGCGGTCGCGGCCACAACCACGAGGACAAGGTCAGGACTGCGGCGATGGCGAGCAACGGGGCCAGGGTCGTGCTGTTGAAGCTGAAGCCCGAGTACCTGAAACCGAATGCGCTGGGCATTCCGAAGAAGGGCAGGCCGGCGACTTGGAGGGCGATGTCGGCTGCGCTGGCGGCCATTCCGAGGATGAAACCGCGCAGGAGGTCCTTGTGGAGCCCCCGCCTCTGAGACAGCAGTACTCCTGCCAGCGCGGAGAGTATCCCGATGATTCCACGAACTAGTTGTTCCGGACTGCCATCTAGTCCTTTTGCGACGGAGGCCAGGCCGATGAAGACGAGACCGGCGAAGCACATCAAGACGAACGGGTTTCCGTCCCGCGAAGTGTCACGGCGGGTTCGAACGAACAGGATGATGAGGAGCCCGTAGCGCGAAGCATCGAGGTACGTCGGGTTGACGCCGGCGATGAAGTCGATCGGCAAGATGACGCCGAGTGCGAACGCGACGGCCCTCTTCGGGAGGAGGAAAGCGGTGGCTATCCCGAGAACGGCGAGGAATGCGAGAACCAAGGTCATGTCAAGTCCGTTCCCGTCGGAGCCTCGAGGAAGCGACGACCACAAGGCGCACCGCAGCGTCGAACACATGGGACGCCATTCGTACCCGTGTGTGCACCACCGGGCCCAAGGCTCGACGCGTGCGGGGCGACAGGTTGCCGTCGTGTAGCCGGCGATGGACGGTCACTTCGGGTGCGTGCCTCAGGCTGCGACTCACGATTCCCAAGATGGCGAGCCAATGGTCATGCGCCTGGGTCGCCGGCGGGAAGGGGAGCGCGAGGGTGATGAATTCCCTTGTGAAGACCATCGTGCAGCCGTAATAGGGTCGTCTGCCGAGGGCCAGGCCCACGAGATCGCCCACAGTGGATGACGAGGCTTTCAGTCGGCGCTCGGAAGGTTCTCCACTGGCGAGAGACACATGGTCGAAGTTCGAGGCGACCATGCCCACCCCCTCGAGTTCATGGAGCAGGTAGGCGACACGACCCTCGGCCCAGACGTCGTCTTGATCACTCAACATGAGGACGTCCCCGGATGCAGCTGCGAGAGCTCGTTCGAAGGTGCGAACGTGGCCGGCATTGTGCTCGTTGACCATGAGGCGAATGCGAGCGTCGCCGAACGAGGCGACGATCTGAGCGCTCTCGTCCGTCGAGGCATCGTCCACGACGACGAGTTCGTCCCCGGCCTGTAACTGTCTCAGAATGGACTCGATCTGCTCCGTCAGGTACAGAGCACCGTTGAACGTAGCCATGCACACGCTCACACGAACGCGTTCGATCATCATCGGTCACTTTCCGTGGTGGGGGCGGTGGATGTGTGTCGGAGTGCAAGCAGCACTATTGCGATGGCTTGTAACACGTAGGCGATGGTCAAGCCGATCGATGCGCCGACGGCGCCGTTCAGTGACGCCCCGGAGAAGACCCCTGCCAAACAGACGATGGTGAAGCCGATCGCGACGACCGCAGCCATCCTCGCCTGGCCCCAGCCCTGGAGAGCCGAGGTCAACAGCGCGGTCAGGGACGCGAAAGGCAAGCCGATCAGCACGATCTGGATGACGAGGATCGATGGAACGTAGGCGTCTCCGAGAACGAGCGGCACGACGTACGGTACGAGCAGCGCCAGCGAGACATAAGCAATGCTCGTGACGGCCAGGAAGACGAGCGAAGCGTGCACCATCCTGAGCCGGGCCGTGCTTCTCGTTGCGAACGGGAGAAGGACTGTCGCCGCCGCACTCGCAACGAGCTGAAGAGGGCCCGTCAGGCGGGTCGCTGACGCGTAGAACCCCGCTTGGGTGGTACCCGAGACCGCAGAGGTCATGAGGACGTCGAAGTTTCGGGCTTGGACGGCCATCGAATTGAGCCAGAACGGCAACCCTGCTCGGAACACGAGTCGGAAGGGAACTGAGGTCGCCGGCTGCACCCTGGAGGACGCGTAACGACGAGCCAGGACGGCAGAAACCAAAGCAGCCAGCATCTCTCCAGCCGAAAAGGCGAAAAGTGGATCAAGCCCGAGTGACGTGGCGGAGACGAACACGAGGAGAGACAGGGTGCGACGCACGATGATGTTCGTCGTGTTCACGGACGCCTGCTGGTTGGCAAGGGCGATGCTCAAGAACGTATCCGCGTTCTTCTCCGCAGCGGCAGCGACGGCCAAGGGCAACAGATAGAGGAAGCGCGAATCGGCGGTCAAGCCGGCTCCCAGCAACATGATGATCAGGAGCAGAGCCAGCAGTGCCGAGAGGCGTGAATTCGTCCGCAGCGCCGCCGACACGAGGGCGTGATCCACCCTCGCGCTGTGTTCCCGCAAGATCAGCTTTGCCAGGCCCAGATCGGTCATGGCCTGAGCGATCACGATGGCAGCCGCCACTGACGAGAAGAATCCGAAATCGTCCGGCAGAGCAAGCCGCGCGAGAAGAACGAGTGCGACAGCACGGATGATTGCGCTTCCGACATACCCGCTGAGGACGGCTGTGAACTGTCTCGCAAATCGATTCGTCAGTAGCCCTGAGGTCTTCATTTGGCGCTGGGAGACTTCACGTCCCACTCGTCTCGGATCGCCTCGAGTATCCGGCCCGCTTGTGATCGGGCCGTCCATCGCTCCTCGACTTCGGCCAGGCATGCAGCGGCAACACCTGATCGATCTGCCGTGACTCGACTCATGACACGTGCCAGTGCGTTCACCAATGATGTGATGTCGCCGTGTTCAAAGATGCCCCCGGTCTCATTCGTGACCGCTTCCCACTCGGGCCCCTGGCCATAGACGTCATCGTCCGTCACGACGGGAACGCCATGGCCGAGGCTCTGGATGATGCTGAGACCGGCGTAGGTGGGGATGACGGTCACGTCGAGTGAGTCGTAGAAGACCTTCGTGTCCTCTGCACCGTAGACCGGGCCGGTGAGCGTGAGGTCGACTCCGAGGTCTGCGGCCAGATCGTAGAGAGGGCGGTGCTCAGGCCCCTCACCTCCTAGAGTGACGCGTACGGGAGTCCCGCTTCGGGTCAGCTCGGAGGCCGCGTGAAGCAAGAGGTCGAAGCGCTTGGCACTCTTCAGTCTCGCAATGGCTCCGACGTTGACCACGCGATGAGTCGGAACTGCGCCCTGCTCGTCAGAACGGATGGGTACCTGCCCGACGCTGTTGTAGATCACGGTGATGCGGTCCTCCGGGTAGCCGGCAGCAGCCCCGAGTCGCTTCGCGGTGTTGCCGTAGACCATCAGACGGGTGGCTAGCCGATAGAACGACAGTCGAACGAGCGATTTGATGCCCCCCTCCGGGCGATGCCACCCGATTGTCCAGAACAGGACAGGCTTCCCGCGCAAGCGGGCGACGATTGCACCCACCCACGTGCTCAGGACCGATACGTCGCCCGTGAAGATGTACGAGTCGTACCTCTTCGACAAAGCCATGCGGGTGACGCCGGACTGCCATGTAGCTCGGCCCCAATAGCGGTTCTTGAGCACGAGGTGTTCCCGGAGTCCATCCGGAGACATCGTCTTGAGGGCGTAGTGAGATCCTTCAGGGTCTGAAGCGAACACGAAGTCCAACTCGCTGCTCTCGTCGAGTTGTTTGTGAACCGCCTCTCGATAATGAGCCATGACCTGGCAGATGACAGCCACGCGTGGTTTTCGTTCGCGTTCCGTCATCAGTTGCTTTCTGCCTCGCTGGCCGAAATCCGGATTCCCGTCCGTGCGTGGTGAGAGGGAAGGGACGACAAGATGTTCCCCAGAACGCGGTGAGAGGTGTCGTCGATCTGATAATCGGTGGGCACCGCTCCGGTGGACGAACCCTGCAGCACGTAGTCGACGGCCCTCTGGATGCCCGAGGACGTGGTGCCGGTCAGGATGATGCTGCCCGTGTCCTCGGCCTCCGGACGCTCGATGGCGTCACGCAGGGTCACCGCTCTGAACCCCATGAGGGAAGATTCCTCGGCGATCGTTCCGCTGTCCGACAGAACGAGCCGGGCCGACGCCTGCAGGGCCAGATAATCGTGGAATCCGAACGGCTTGTGGAACACCAGCCGCTCGAAGGATTCACCCAACTCCTCGAGCCGTTTCCTCGTCCGCGGGTGGGTCGACACGAGGACGGGGAGGTCGTACCGGACACCGACGTCGTTGAGTCCTCGCAAGATGGAGGCCAGACGACCGGCATGGTCGACGTTCTCCTCACGGTGCAGGCTGACCAAGAAGTAACCGTCTGCCTCCAGATGCTCGTCGGCGAGCACCGTGCTGCCGGCGACGCCGTCGGCGTTCTGGGCCAACACCTCCTTCATCGGCGAGCCGGTGAGGCGGATGCGCGAAGGGTGCAGGCCCTCGGCGAGGAGGTTGCGGCGGGCATGCTCGGTGTAGACGAGGTTGTAGTCGGCCACGTGGTCCACGAGCCGCCGGTTGGTCTCTTCCGGGACGTTCTCGTCGAACGACCGGTTGCCGGCCTCCATGTGGAAGACGGGGACTTTCATCCGCTTGGCGATCACGGCCGAGATGCTGCTGTTCGTGTCCCCGAGGATCAGCATCGCGTCGGGCTTCTCTGCGAGAAGAACCTGCTCGGTCTTGACCAGGATCGAGCCGAGGACGGCTCCGAGGCTGCTCGTGTCGGCCTCGAGGAAGTGGTCGGGCCGGGGTAGGCCGAGGTCTTCGAAGAACACCTCGTTCAGTTCGTAGTCGTAGTTCTGACCGGTGTGAACTAGGACGTGGTCGACGTGCTGGTCGAGACGCTTGATGACGGCCGAGAGACGGATGATCTCGGGTCGCGTGCCGACGACGGTCAGGACCTTCAGTCGAGGGGCAGGGGTGTTCATACTGTCTCCGGAATGGTGTCGGGGGCGGCCGGATCGAAGATCTCGTTCGACCAGAACATCGTGAAGAGGGTGTCGTCACCGGTGTTGGTGATCGAGTGGGCCCAGAAGGTGGGCATGTCGACCGAACACGGTGCCGTACCGTCGACGGTGACGGTGACCACCTCGTCCGAGAACAGGCGCCGCAGCCGGATGTCGGCCGTTCCGGCCACCACGGTGAACCGCTCCATCTTCCGCCGGTGGTAGTGCTGACCTCGAGTCACGCCGGGCGCCGTCGTCGAGAACGACGTCTGCCCAGACCCGCCGTGTGACCGGATCACCTCGGTGAAGCTGCCTCGGGCGTCGGTGTTCTGGGTCAGCGGGATGACGTGTGACGCCTCGAACGCGAACGACCTGTAGGTGTTGAACAAGTCGCGTTCGAAGTCGGACGCCAGCACGGGCACGTCACCCTTCGCATACGCTGAGGCGAATCGCGACAAGGTCGCCAACAACTCCGACACCCTCGTCGACGTCGCGCGGGCGAGGACGTCCTCGGCCCCGTCGATGCCGACGAGCGCCTCGGCGGCGTGCTGCGCGTGTAGCAGGCTCAGTTCGCGGTCGACGTCGACCGAGGGGGCCTCGCCGCGGCTCAGCAGGTGGCAGAACGTCGCCGTCACGGCGTTGTAGAAGGGGCGTCCGTGCTCGCCGAACAGGTTCGGCAAGTGCACGTCGACGAAACGTGCCCCGACGTCCACGGCAGCGTCACGGATGATCCGTGCCGCCGCCTCCTTCGCCAGGCCATAGGTCGAGCCGTTGCCGACCTGGGTGGAGTTGGCGAAGACGATGCAGGCCGGCGCCACCTCGGCGGCGCGGACGACCCGGGCGGCCTGCTCGGCGAACAGGACGTTCCCGGCGTGGACCTCGTCATCCGTGCCACGGTTGACGCCCGCGATGAGGACGAGTCGGTCACTGCCCGAGACGGCCTCCGCCGCCTGCTGAGCATCGAATCGATCGCCGACGGCGAACGGATGGACGACGGGTTCACCCAGCGAGTGGAGGAGGGCACGGGTGTGCCACCCCAGGAAGCCACCCGCCCCCGTCATCGCGATCTTCACGCGGTGACCTCGGGGTGGTGGATGCCCGCGAGGGCCAGCTCCGAACGTACCTCGGGCAGGGCCAGGAGCATTGCCTCGACATCGGTCACCGTCATGCGGTCGACCGTGTGGGAGTCGTAGTCGGAGTACTCGACCTGCTCGGGGTCGCCCTCCTCGAAGAACGCGCCGTAATTCAGGTCGCGCTTGTCCGCCGAGATGCGGAAGTAGTCGCCCATGTCCTCGGCGCGCGAGAGTTCCTCGCGGTTGGCCAGCGCCTCCGAGACCTTCTCGGCGTGACGGGTGCCGATCACGGTGACGCGTCGCTCGCTCTGGAAAATGTTGATGACCGCCTGGGCGAGGTCGCCCATGGTGCAAGCCGCCGCCTTGCGGATGAAGAGGTCGCCCTGATGGGCATTGCGGAAGGCGTGCTCGACGAGGTCGACGGACGACGGCAGCGACATCATGAAGCGCGTCATCGACGGGTCGGTCACCGTCAGGTCCTTGCCTGCCTTGAGCTGCGAGATGAACAGGGGGATCACCGATCCGCGTGAGTACATGACGTTGCCGTAGCGAACGCACGACACCGTGGTCACGGCGTTCGGATTGTTCAGGCCGTGTGACTGCGCGACCTTCTCCATCATCGCCTTGCTCATCCCCATGGCGTTGACCGGATAGACGGCTTTGTCGGTGCTGAGGCAGACGAGCGACTCGACGCCCGCTGCCTCGCTGGCCCGGACGACGTTCTCGCTACCGAGCACGTTGGTCTTGACTGCCTCGATGGGGAAGAACTCGCACGACGGGACCTGCTTCAGGGCAGCGGCATGGAACACGTAGTCGACGTCACGGACGGCCCGCTCGACGCTCAGGTGGTCGCGGACGTCGCCGACGTAGAAACGGACCCGGGCGTCGCCCAGGTCGTGACGCATCTGGTCCTGCTTCGCCTCGTCGCGGCTCAGGACGCGCACCTCGCCGACACCACGGCTCAACAGCTTCTGCGTGACGGTACGGCCGAACGAACCGGTGCCGCCCGTGATGAGAATCTTCTTGCCGACGTAATCGGCGGAGACATCAGTGGTCAAGATCGGTCCTTCGTGGCGTGCTGGTCGGAACTCGTGGGTGACGTTGCGTCAATGATGGCGGCCGCTGCGCGATCGGCCGAGAAATGGGCTTCGTAGTGATGGCGACCCGAGCGGCCTCGACCCCGGAGGTCGCCCGTCGTGAGGTGGGTCAGCGAGATGAGAGCGTCCTGCAGACCGCCAGCGTCGCCCGGGGGGACGACGGTGCCGGCACCGGACTCGGTGATCAAGAGGGCACCGTCACCGGCGATGACGCCGACTACCACGGCGCCGGACGCGAGCAACGACGGGATCTTGCTGGGTGTCGTGTGCTCGAGGAACTCCGACGCCCCGAGGGAGACCAGGTGAGCGTGGGCTTGCTTCATGAGACCCGGCACGCGTTCCTTGGGCACCCGGCCGACGAACTCGATGCGCCCTCCATCGTCGACTCGCGAGGCGAGAGCTCTGAGGCGATCGAGGGCGATGCCGTCACCGACCAGGACGAGCCGCAGATCGACGTCCGAGGGCAATGCCCCGACGGCCTCGACGACGTTCTCGAGCCCCTGGACGTCCCCGATGGCACCCGAGTACATCAGGACGAACGGTTCCCCGTCGCGACGCTCGCGCACCTCGTCGAACGTGAAGAGGCCCTCGTCGGTCGGGTTCGGCACGTAGACGACGTCGTCCGGCCCGACGTGACGGTTCCGTCGCTGGATGAGATCCGCGACGCTGGGCGAGATGACCCCGACCCGTCGCGCCAGGCGTTCCGTCAGCGACACCGTCTTCGAGACGGCGGCCAGGGCGAGGCGTCCGGCACGACCGTCCGGGAACATGCCGCTGTGGACGAGCGAGTCGGGCCACAGGTCCTGCACGTGCAAGAAGTACGGCAGACGCCCCCATCGGGTGTGCACGAGCAGGGGCAAAGCCACCGTCGCCGGCGAGTTGTAGACCCAGACCATGTCACAGCCGCGCAGCGACCTCGCCCCGAGGACCGTGGCCGACACGGCGAAGCTCAAGTAGTTCAGCGCTCGTCCGACGGCGGACGAGTCATGGCTCGCGTACAGCGGGACGCGGGTCACCGTGACACCGTCGACCGTGCTCGTCCTCCGCCACGTCTGGCGGTGACCGGGGTACACACGTCCCGTCGGGTAGTTCGGGAACCCCGTCAGCACGCGGACCTCGTGCCCTGCCGCCGCGAACTCGCGGGCCAGGACACCCGGGATCGCAGCTGGCCCCGGTTCGGGGTCGTACCACTGGGTCAAGATGCCGATCCTCACGCGTCACCCCCGCGGAGCAGGTCGGCGACGGCGGGCGTCGGACGGATGCCCACGCTCTCGGCCCAACCGCTCGTCTGGCCCTGACCGAACCACATCAGCTCCACCCGTCGGATCGGCCCGGCGAGGCGTCCACCCATCAGTCGCGAGACGACGCGGACAGAAGCGACGACGAAGCGGCACAGCAGGCGTGGCAGGCGTCGGGGTGGCCGCCCGCCGGCCGCCTCGAGCACGGAGGAGACGGTGAGCCCCTCCCAGGGCTGCAGGACGACGGCGGGCACGATTCCGTCGAAGGTCCCGACCGCCGTCACGAACTCGGCGAGGGCCGCGACGCTGGTCACGGGTGTGGGTGCGTCGCCCGGTGACGCGACCGACGCGAGGGGCGACGTCGCGAGGCGTCGGAGACGGTCCGTCGTGGGGCGACCGGGCCCCTGCACCGAGGTGGCACGGACGACGACGACCTCCGTCACGTCGTCCGGGGTGCCCTCGGCGCGCGCCTCGACGAGCAGTTGCTCGCCCCAGGCCTTGCTCTGCGAATACGGCGAGAAGGGCATCGTCCGGGTCGACTCGTCGAGGACGAGCACCGGGCCCTGGACGGCGGCGGAACTCAGGTGCACGAACCTCTTCGCGCCGCTCCGACGAGCGGCGGCGAGTGCGACGAGGGGAAGGACAGCGTTGGCGCCGACGAGGGATGCCGACATCTCGGCGTCGGGGGTCGCGAGACCCGCCGCGTTGACGACGACCCCTGCCCCGCGGAAGGCGGCGGCGAGCTCGTCCACGACGTCGACGGCACCGGCCGCGGCTGTTCGCGCCGCCGCGACCGACGCGGGCACAGCCTCGAGCCGGGGCGCCGCGAGCTCGACGATCGTGATGCCGCGCGAGCGGGCGTCGGCGACGATCCGACTCCCGACGAAGCCACTCGCTCCGATCACGACCCAGGTCGTCGCGTCACGGGTCTCAGACATGCTCGACACGCGCCTCTCGGTGGGTGAGCCGCAGGGTCCAGCTCGGAAGTGACAGGTAGACGGCCGCGATCACCGCGAAGAGGACGACCGCTGCGACGGCACCGACCGGACCGACGAACGCGAGCGAACCGGCCGCGGCACAGGCCACGGTGGCCGCGGTCACGATCGACGACGCGGGCACGTGGCCGTGGCGACGCGCCAGCACTTGGTACACGTGGGTGTTGTGTGCCTCGAACCAGCGCTCGCG
>Ga0308160_10003508_pt1 | contig 17591 bp, 24 predicted proteins | sample PhyFR1_FD_201036 | JGI IMG/M metagenome (GOLD analysis project Ga0308160, IMG submission 201036) | Phyllosphere microbial communities from UC Gill Tract Community Farm, Albany, California, United States - DLSLF.R1 | ecosystem: Host-associated > Plants > Phyllosphere > Unclassified | place: USA...
CGGCCTGGCCTGCCCTCCCGACTACCACCCCGTCTGCTCGCATCCTGCACCCAGCTCTCTCGGAGACGCTCTCGTCATGCATCCCTCTGTCGCAACAGTGCATGATGTCGTCACAAGATGCCAGTCCTTCTGGGCGACTCGCGCTGACCTGCCGGCCATCGGCTGCACCCCGCCGACCCCTTTCGCAGGCCCGGCAGCGTCAGCAGCAGGCGCCTCACCTCCCACTCGACGTCCAGCTCGAGGTGCTGCGTTCGTTTGCCGATCAGTCAGCGGAGCTCGCAAAGCTGTGTCTGGTCTCGAGCGCTTGGGCGGGGCGTCGACAAGACCTCGCGTTTTCTCCCTCGAGCGGCTCGCTAACACGCGCCTCGCCACTCGCCGCAGGTCGAGGGCCAGCGACACCTGTATCAGAAGGCGAAGGCATCCCCTCGAGACTTTACCGCCGTCTCTCAGTGGGAGAACATCATGGCGTACCCCCACCTCGCTGCACTCGTCGACACGGTCGACCTTTATGGGTACGGCTCTGACGAGGCCGTCGACACCGCTCGGGATGTCCTTCCACTCCTTGGCCGCCTGCCGAACCTCAAGCACGTCCGCAACCTCCTATGGTCAAATGACCTCACGGCCGACCAAGCGCCCCGCTCGCAGATACAGTCGCTCAGCATCAACCTCACTGCCCTTCGTTGGGTCGACGATCACCCCTGCGTCGAAACATCTTTGACCTACAGCACCTGCAATCTCTTGTAAGCTTTGTCATCGGCGAGGAAGGCTCGAAACACTTGCTCCACGTCCTGCAAAACGTCCCTGCCACCCTCGAGCACTTACGTCTTCGCTCTGTTGAAGAAGAGGAGCTTGTCGGCTCCTTGATCTCCGCCTTGCGGCGCTTCGAGCGCCTGCGACGGCTAGACCTCAATGTGTTGTGGGAGGCTCAGGACAACGGGGGCATCGCGCAGGTCCTCGCCGCTGTACCAAGCCTGCGCGAGCTCCTACTACCGGACTGGATGTTTCAACCGGACTTCAAGCTCGCCGGGCGGCATGCGGCGCTCGAAATCATCAAGGCGGAAATGCCGTCGCGTCAGTACCTCTGCGGACGGCGGTGCACCGTTGGTGGCTGTCAATTTCGGGAACCACGGTCGCAGCACTACATCATCCGCCGCATCTTTGACGCTGCTCGGGACGACCCTCCCCGATTCCCCTCCCTGCGGTGCATCAAGCTCTGGGGATGCGATCATATCTCATTCGCGACTCGCGTCGGCCGCGACCAGGTCCGTCTCGGCGCGATGGCACCGGACCTTCGGGCCGTCGGCATCACCCTCTGCGACGAGGCAGACCTGCCGTGGATCGAGGAGTGGGATGACGAGTAGCCGCCCCGGGGGACAGGGAAGGGGGCACGCTCTGTAGGCTCTGTCGAATGCCATGGGCTCGCCTCATCCGTTGCGACCGCTGCGAGAGAAGAGAAGGCTCGTGTAGCGTACAGACAGACAGCTTCTGATACAGGCAGACACAGACAGACACGATGCGATCAGCTTCCTCAGCCTCTCCCTCAGCCCTGCAGCCTCGCGCCCTTCTTCGCTCCGCTCGCCGCCGCATCGCCGAGAGTCGAGGCCGTCACCTCGTCGAGGAGGCCGACGACAGAGAGCCGCTTGCGCTTCTTCTTGCTGCCGTTATCGCCGCCAGCGAGCGAGGCCTGGCCAGCAGCGAAAGCGGCGGGCGCGACGGCTTGCACTGCGGCCAGCGTCGGCATCGGAGGAGGCGCGGTGCCCGGGGGCTGCGTTGTCGGCAGGGCGAAGCTGGCCTCGAGCCAGGGCAGAGCCGTTGTCGACGACGACTGCCGAGGATCGCTGGCCTTGGCCGAGTCGCTGAGGGTCGCCAAAGGTCCGGCGGGGGTGATGGCCGCCGGGCGGTGGGAGGCGGCGCTCTCTCGTCGCCGGCTGCGGCTCCGGCGCTCCTTGACGGGCGACGAGCGCGAGACCGAGCTCTGGGCGTGCGACGGACCGCCGTTGGTCGTCGTCGTCTTGGCCGGCGTCGAGGCTACGGCTGACGCGACGGGCTCGGCCGCGGGCTCCTCGTCGAAGAGCGTCTTAGACATGATCTCGTAGTCGTACTTGACCTTGCGCCACGTGCCGCCGATCCAGAGCATGCCACTAATCTCTGGCTCTTCCTCGACGGCACCGGCCGAGTCCCTCTTGACCGGTGAGGACGAGGACGCGACCGACGTCCGCGGATCGTCGTCCTCACCCGGGAGGGCCGGAGGCGGCGGGAAGGCGTCGACGGCTTCGCCGGCGGTCGAGTCCTCGTCTTCCGAGTCGGACCAGGTAAAGCGCGAAGGCGACGAGTGGTCGATCGTGTAGCCCATCTTGCGGTAGAAAGCGATTGCCTTGACGTTGCCTGGCGGGCAAGTTGAAGGGCGACCATCGTCAGCGTGACCTAAGCCCGGGGGATGGCTGGATGGCAGACGTACTTCGGAGGACGGTGAGGATGACCTTACGGCAGCCCCAGGCTCGGCCGAGGCTCTCGAGCCGGCTGACGAGGTATCGTCCGAGACCGGCGCGCTGGAACTGGTTGGCGACGCTGAGCTCGTACCTGTGCGTCAACAAACGCAACGCGTCAGTCGAGATCGCCGCCCGTGTGAGATCCGAAACGACAGGACGCACAGGTAGACGATCGGCTCGTCGATGCCGTGCTCGTTCGGCTCGGTGTCGAAGCGCCACATGAGGTAGCCCTCGACGGCATAGCTCTTGCGTTCCGCCTCCTCGCGCTCGAGCACCTCGGCCCGCCGTTGCCGTTCAGCCCGGCGCTGAGCGCGCTGCTCGAGCTCGGCCGCCTCTGCCGCAGCCTCGTACGCGAGCCGGCGCTCGACCGAGGCTTTGCGCGGCCGGCCGAGCTTCTTCCGTTTGGCGTACGGGTCGTACGGCTCCTCATCGACTGCAGCGACGGGCGCCGCGGGGACCGAGGACGGGCCGGTTGACTCGGAAGCGACCGGACGAGAGTCCATAGGAGCTGCAGGCGCTGGCGAGCCCATCAGCCTGCCCGACCTGGCGTCCGTCTCGCGGTAGTCGACGCCGACGGTCGCCGTCCGCCGAGCAGACGTTCGCGTGGGCGGCGTCTGTGTCTTGATTGTCGACCGAGCCGAGGTCTTGGCCTTCGCGAGGGGCGTAGATGCAGATGCCGTCGCCGAGAAGTGACCCGAGCCTCCTGGAGCGCCGGATGAGGGAAAAAGGCCGGCTGGGTGAGCAGAGCCGGACGCGACGGGCGAGGGCTGCGCCGGCTGGAAGCGGGCGCTCCGCCGGCGCGTGGTCGCGTCGACATCGGCTGACGCGCGGGCCTTGCCCTTGGGCTGTGAACGACCGTTGGCGGGGGTGAAGGTCGTCTGCATCCTAACCGAGGCGGAGGCAGAAGGCGAGGAAGGCGCCTGAATGGAAGAGGATGTAGCCAGGCCGCTTGGGATATTGGCGAGGCCAGACGAGCTGTCGACGCCGGTCGACGCGCTCGACTCTGGGCCGTCGGCCGCAGCCTCGTCCCTTGGGTCGGCGTGACTGAGCTGGACTGCGGTAGCTTCGACGGGTCCGTCGAGCAACGTCGCTGAACTGGAAAGCTGAAGCGGCGCAGCTCTGACCGAATGCGACGAGGACGACGGCAGGCCAAGCAGGTCTGAGACGACCTTCTCGTCTTCGTCCTTTGCCTCGGACGGCGACGAGGTCGAGAGACAGTTGGCGGTCGCGGTCGCGGCAGGCGTCGGCGTCGGCTCGGTTTCTTCAGTCTTTGTCGTCGTCGAAGGCTTCAGGTCCGCTTCAGGCCGCAGCGTCGTGCTCATCGCTGCTGCTGGCGGTGGTGTGGCCGGCTTCGCATGCCGGAGCAGGATGTACCGCGACTCGGGATGGAAGAGCTCGGACTGCTTGGCCTTGGGCGTCCACCCAAACGATGAGACGCGGTACGAGGCGCTCATGTTCTCTTTGAAGATGGCCCAGATCCGTTGCTTGTCAGCCTTGTCGAACGGCGCCTTGGCAACCTCGACGATGAATCTGGACCGGAGGGGGAGCACGCGAGCAGGGGTGAGCAGCGGGAGGGACCGGTCGTCAGCTGCGGCGCGCTATGCGCAAGCGAGCGAGACGACTGGACGGCGCGATGGCCATTCGCTGCGCGTGAGACGACGCACTTCTGACCGCCTCTAAGCAGGCGAGACTGCACGAGCTGGCCGTCGGCGGCGACGAGCCGGGCGAGGGCGTCGACGCTGGCGTCGCTGGCAAGCGCGACGACCGTCGCCGGGTCAGCGTCGGCGAGCAGCTCAGCGGGAGGCGGGCCATCGTCGCCGACAAAGGCGGACCGGCCGGCGAGGAGCTCCTCTGGCTCGGGCGAGAGCGAGCTGGTCGTCGACATTGAAGGTGGGCGTTGGCGGCAGGGGACGGACGGACTGCTGGCCGGCGGAAGCAGCGAGCGAGCGACGACGGACGGCCAAAGGGGCGAGGCTGCTGCTCGAGGGAAGGCCCGCCGCGCCAGAGAGGGCGATCGACGGCGGCGGCGCGCGCGGCCGAGGGCGACGCTCAGCCCCGAGCTCGGCCTCTCGTCCCTCTGTCCGATGCCTCTGGTCGCCGGTCGTCATCGCCATCGCCCCTCTGACCCAAACCACCAACCCATCATCTCTCCTTCTCTATCGCGCCGGGATGGCCACCATCCTCCTCAGGCCGCGGTCATTCTGCCGCGGACGCGGTCTCGTGCCGAGTCTGCCGAGCCTACGATGGGCATCATCGACGACCTGGACGCCCAAGCCCGTCCCAGGCGAGGACGCGACGCCGTCGGCCTCGTCGCTCGCCGAAGCCGGCAAGCTCGCGCCGCATACGACGACAACGACAAAAAGCAGTGCGGGGTCGACCAAGGCCTACTCACACACGCTCCTGCTGCCAAAGCCGTCGTTCCCGTTGACGCCGCCGACGGGGGCCGACCAGCGCGAGCGCTACGGCCGGCGGACGGGCACGGGCCTGTACGCTTGGCAGCGCTCGAGGCCGGACGCCCAGCCAGAGAGCAGCGACTTTGTCTTTCTCGACGGGCCACCCTACGCCAACGGCGACCTCCACATGGGTCAGTCGGCCTGCTCGCATCTGTTGGTCGCTCGTCGGCTGGACGCCGACTGATGGACCTGCCTCCCTCCCCTTCCCTTTGCTCCCTGCCGGACGCCTGCGCCTCCAGGCCACGCGATGAATAAGGTCCTCAAGGACGTGATCAACCGCTATCAGGTCCTTCAGGGCCGGCGAGTGACGTACGTTCCCGGCTGGGACTGCCACGGCCTGCCGATCGAGAACAAAGCGCTCAAGGCGCTCGAGGCGGCCGACGATGCGAACGCAAGCGGCGAGTCGGCCGGGCCGAGGGACTTCACCAACATCCCGCCGGCTGAGATCCGGGCGGCGGCGGAGCGACTCGCGCTCGAGTCGGTCGACGGTCAGCGGAAGACGTTTGAGCAGCTCGGCATCATGGCCGACTGGGCGGGCGAGCTCGCGCAAACCGGCGACGAGGGCGGAGGGACATACCGGACGCTCGACCGGTCGTACGTCGCCGCCCAGCTCGCCATCCTCAGGCAGATGGTCGAGCGCGGGCTTGTCTATGGCGCGAGGCGGCCGACGTATTACTCGCCGAGCTCACGCACGGCCCTCGCCGAGGCTGAGCTCAAGTACGTCGAGGACCACGTCAGCGAGAGCTGCTGGGTCCGGCTCGCCGTTCCTCCGGCAGAGCGCGGCGACGCCTTAAGCAAGGTCCTGAGCGCGGCCGGCGAAAACGAGACGGTCGAGGTCGGGCTCGTCATCTGGACGACGACCGCCTGGACGCTCGGCAGCAACATGGTGCGGTCCGCAACATCCGATGGTGACGCCTGTCGGCCGCCTCGCTGATCACTTCTCGATCCCCTTGCGCTCCAGGCCGTCATGGTCCACCCGGAGCTCTCTTACACGCTGCTTCGATCAGCGAAGCACGGCCTGCTCGTCGGCGCTTTCGATCGGATTCAGGCCATGTCGGAGGCGCTCGACGGCGAGCCTCTCACGCCCGTCGGGGAGCCGTTCTCCGGCTCGACTCTGCTCGCGACTCGCTACAAGTCGCTTTTCGCTACGCCCGCTTCAGACGACGCGTCGTCCCCGCCATCCAAGACGAAGCCCGTCATCAGTGCCGGCCACGTCACCTCGCAGTCTGGCTCGGGCCTCGTCCACTGCGCGCCCTCGCACGGCCTCGACGACTACCTAGCCTTCTCGGCCGCCTTCCCGCGCTCGTCCACATCGGCGTCGGCTCTGGACAACCTGCCGAGTCCAATCGACGATGGCGGCTGCTTTGTCGCCGGCGTCGACGATCGGCTCGTCGGGCTCGAGGCGCTCGGCCACGGCTCCGACGTCATGCGCGACATCCTCCGCGAGCAGGGCGTCCTGCTCCGGCAGGAGCGGGTTGAGCACAAGTACCCGTACGACTGGAAGACGAAGCAGCCGGTCCTCGTCCGGGCGACACGTCAGTGGTTTGCCAACCTCGATGGCATCAAGGAGCAGGCGCTCGAGGCGCTCGAGCAGGTCCAGTTTGTGCCGGCTTCGTGTACGTCTGCGCGCCGCCCGAGTTCGCAGTAGTGCTTGCTGATTGACTCACTGGCCTGGTCTGTTTCTCCCGACAGCTCGCGCCCGGCTAGAGTCGTTCGTCCGCTCGCGATCCGAGTGGTGCATCTCGCGCCAGCGGACGTGGGGCGTGCCGATCCCGGCCCTCTACTCGGTCGAGACGGGCGAGCCGCACCTGTCGGCCGAGTCGTTGACGTACATTCTCGGCGTCCTCGAGTCTAATGGCGGCGTCCAGGCTTGGGGGGATCTGCCGGCCGAGGCGTTTGTCAGCGCCGAGCTCGCGTCGACGACGGCCGGGGGCAAGGCCGGCTGGCGCAAGGGTACCGACACGATGGACGTTTGGTTCGATTCGGGCGCCGCCTGGAGCTTGCTCCCGGACCGTTCGGCCGGCCCCGGCGGCGAGCCGAGGCCGAGGGCTGATGTCGTTCTCGAGGGCTCGGACCAACACCGGGGCTGGTTCCAGTCGCTCCTGCTGACGTACCTCTCGGCCGACGGGGCTTCGACGGATTCAGCGCCGCGAGCGCCGTATGGGACCGTCATCACACACGGCATGGTCCTCGACAGCGATCGCAACAAGATGTCGAAGAGCGACGGCAACATCCTCGCCCCAGCGAGCGTCATGGACGGCAGCGCCTTCGTCGGAGATGAGCCGCAGACTAAGCAGGCTGGCAAAAAGAAGGCAGGCAAGGCGCTTCAGGTGCGTCTCGTCTTGGAGGATTGTCTCAGCTCAAAGGCCTATCCTTACTGACCCGTCTCACTTCTCCATCCTACACTCTTGTAAGACGCACTTTGGTCCGGACACCCTCCGCGTCTGGGCGGCATCGGCCGACTATACGAGCGACTCGTCGATCGGCAAGCAAGCCATCGACGAGGCCTCCAACCACCTATTCCTCGTCCGCCGAATCCTGCGCTTCCTCTCCGGCTCTGTCGACGAGACGACGCGGCCCATCACCGAGCATGAGCGGGATGAGCTCACCCTTGTGCGTCGCGCTGCGATGGACTGCAGCTCCCTTAACCAAGCATGGCCAGCGCTGACCTGCGCACAAACTCTCTTGTCACGCGGCAGGCCGACAAGTACGTCCTCCATCTGCTGGCCGAGTTTGACGACGCTGTCCGGCGCTCGTACGATTCGTTTGCCTTCCACCCGGGTGAGCAGCCAAGAGCACTTTGTCAAGGCGCGGCGCCTGGGTTGCTTGCTGACCCTGTTCTGGTCCTCGACAGTGATGAAGGAGACGGTCACGCTGCTCAACCACCTCTCGGCCTTCTACATCGATATGACGCGCGACTCGCTCTACTCGGACCTTCCCGACCTGCCTGCCCGTCAGGTCGTGAGGTCCATCTTCCAGGCGGTGAGTCCTCGGTTCTCGCAGGCTTCCTTTGGCCAGAGCTGACCCCCCGTCCGCCGTATTCGCTCAGGTCCTCAACAGTGTCTCGCAAGCGGTCGCACCGATCGCGCCGTTCATGGTTGAGGAGCTCGCCGAGCACCGCAAGGACGTCACCCTCCCTGCAGAGTCGGCGTTCTCGCAGCGCTGGCAGACGCCTGTACGTCTTGCTCTAATTCGCGCATGCCCGCTCTGTATGCTGACAGCACTTCGGTCCCCGCCCAGCTCTCGTCCTGGAAGGATGCGCAGGTCAAGGCCGACATGCAGGCTTTGCTGGAGCTCCGGACGCACGTCTCTGCGCTCCTGGCGAGCGCACGCGAGGACAAAAAGGCGACCGTCGGCCGCATGAGCCACCTCGAGATTCAGCTTGACTCGTCCGATCTGGCGCGCGTCGTCGAGGAGAACCGTGCGTCGAACTTGGGGTCCTCCTCATCTGACTCTGCTTAATGCAGCTGACCCGAGCTTTGCTGCTCTCTCTCTCCGGCTCCCAGGCTCGATCCTGACCAACCTCTTTGGCGTCTCGCACGTCACCATCGTTGCGACGCCGATAGATGAGCCGCAGCCGTGGGAGTACTCGACCTCGGTCCCGACCAAGACGGGAGACTCCGAGGCCGACGATCCGGCGGCGCGGATAGAGCTTCGCATCTACCCCTCGGCGATGCACAAGTGCCCCCGGTGCTGGGACTTTACCTCGCCTCGAGAGGAGATGCTTTGCGTTCGGTGCGAGACGGTCGTCCGTAAAGTTGAGGCGACCGACGCCGCACCGTAGGGCTGGCGGCCTGGATGAGATACATGCTTCTCATCCTGCCCGAGTCGACGCTGAAGAGGAGTAGCAGGCTTTCTCGTGCGCAGGCGTGCAGGGGTCATGCGATCGCGTGTATTTTGGGAGGTGCGAGGCGCTGAAGGGGGCGGCGTCGGTCCGCCCAGCCCGAGCCACGAGGGCGTCAGAATGATATAGGAGAGGAAAGGTCGTGCGGTCGTGAAAGGGCGAGCGAAGGGGGCGTGATCTATGTGAAGCGAAGCGATCGAGAGGTCTCAGAAGCCAGACGCTGCGTGGGACGAGGGCAAGAGATCAGTCATCGAATTCGTTGACGAGGCCAAAGGAGAGCGCAAAGACGGGAGCGCACCAGAAGGCACGAAGCCGAGGTCGTAGATCTGATTCGAAGAGGGGAACTCGTTTCTCAGCAGGCGGTGCAGAGCATTCAGTTGGCGATCCAGGCTGCTGCCTCCTCACCTGGTTCTCGAAATTCTTCAGCAGCGGGTCGTCCTTCCACTGGACGATGTCGTACTGCTCCTGCAGGGGGAAGAAGGAAGACCACTCGATTCAGCAGCTCGTCAACTCGAGTGAAAGCAGCCGGAGGACGCACCTGATCCCAAACGATGCCGAGAGGGTTCTCGCCGGCGTGGTTGGCGGGCACGCCCCAGCCTTCGTCGCCCTCCTTGAGACCCTGGCTCTCCCACATAGCCCGCAGACGGTCGTCCTCAATCTTGCGCAGGCGCTTAACCTCGGCCCTCGCCGAGTCGGGCCGCGGGTCCTGGTCAGGGCAGAGCAGAGGCGAGGAGGGGGGGGTGTCAGGTTGGCTCGGTCACACGAAGAGACGTTGAGAGCAGCTCACGTCGTAGTGGCTGTCGACGCAGAGAGCACTTGTGTAGCCGCCTGGGAATCGCAAGCAAGGTCAGCAGAGGGAGGTCTGAATAGAAGCGGCGGACCGGCTGAGCAGACCATGGAAGTTGATCCGAGCGCCACGCTCGGTCGCCGCACGCCGCCTGACCTCGGCCGTCGCAGGCGCCCGTGCCCAGCCGAGGTCGTTGGCATCGGCAAGCATATCGACGTCGATGTCGCCAAAGCCGCGGATGCGCGGGACCGTGTCGTTGAAGGTCGGCGACTCGGCGTCGTCGGCAGACTGGAGGGCACGCTCCATGAGGGCGCCCTTGTTGGTCTCAGGCTCGCCTCTAGGACCGAGGAAGAGCGGGAGCTCTGATGGAAGGGGCAGGGAGCCGTCAACGATGACCCGGCCGGCGACAGTCGATGGGAGGCACTGACGTTTCGTCCGGCCCCAAGAGAAACCGCGCCGGACGCCGCTCGGAATCTGCTTGAGCAGGTTGTAGTGGACAAAGGTCGGGTCTCCAAAATGGTCGTATTGCATCATCGTGTGCCCGCAGAATCTGCAGGTGACGATCAAGCAGGGGTGACGTTGCGATCAGGGACAAGCGGAAGCAGTTGGAAGAAGCTGGCCGAGACACGTACGGTCCAGAGGCGGTGCCGGTCGGCAGTGCACCCTGGCCGACAAAGCGACCGGGCACGCCCCATCGCTTCCGGAGCGCGAGGAAGGCGAATCGGAAGACGTCCTTGTCGCCTGTCGGGTGAGCCAGAGCGGGAATCAGCATCGGCAGAGCATGAGGGTTGCAGAGGAAACGGTCGTACCGTCCGAAAAGTTGAACCAGAGCTTGTACTCCTCGAGCATGATCCTCGAGAGCTGCAGGACGTCCAAGTGGTAGCGCTTGTCGATCAAGATTTGGCCGGCCTCCTGCTCAAACTCGTCCCTGCGGTGCGGGGGGGCAGAACAACGATCGGGCGTCAGCCGGGGGGAGGTCCGAAAGCGCAGATGGGGCGGGCTTGTGCGAGACGTACCTGCAGCGAACGCCGAGAATGGCCCAGACTGGAGGTTGGAAAAGCAGTCTGATCGTCAGCGCGGCTCGAGCTAGGAAGATAAAGAGCGATCGGGACCGGGGCTGCCTCACTTGGGTTCTGGGCGGCGGTCTTCCAGAAGTCGTACCATTGGAAGGCGCGCGTCCGGAGGTAGGCGGGCGCGCTGAAGAGGTATTCAGGGTCGCGAGTGGGCACGTTGTCCGACTGGCGGCGCGGAGTACGGGAGAGTAGTCGTCAGCGCGCACCCTCGAGTCCCCGGCGACAACAGGAAGGCGATCGCGACTCACGTCCAAGTACAAGACCTCGCGGTACGGGCAGTCGACCATGGCGATTGCCTTAGATAAGGAGGCAGCGGCAGCGTCAGCACGGCAGCGAGCGGTAGCGAAGCAGAGGCTCGCCCGAGAGAAGGGCCTGACCTTCAGATGGTAGTTTTTGCGCCGCTTCTCGTCCTTGACGGCGCCGACGGCCTCCTTGAGCTCGGCGCCGAGCTCGTTGGCCTCCTTGACGAGCGGCGAGTCGTCCGGCGGCCGTTCGGAAGGGAAGTGCCAGATCTGGACGGGCAGCTTGCAGTCGAAATCTAGCGTGGATCGCGAGCGAAATCTTCGGTCAAAGGCGGTTCCGAGAGTAGGCAGAGGTCGGGCGGCAGCGGCCTGCGCGCGTTGCACAAGGGGGACGCACGTTTCCGGAGCATGCGGAGCGTGTAGATGGCACGCTGGAGGGTGTCTGCATTGCCGGCCTGCATGACGATGCCGCGGCCTTCGCCATAGTTCTCCATCGCGCCCTGCTCGTCGAGCGCCCACATGCGATCGATCATGCGCTGCCGGTGCTCGTGGATCGTTGTCCGGTTCAGGCTCATCCAGAAGTTGAGCGAGTTCTTCATGATGCTGCGGGAGCGGCCGGAAGGGACCCAGACATCAGCTCTGCTCTGCTTAGCGTGAAGTGCGACAAAGAACGTACTCGGACGAGTGCGACGGCCAGACGTTGGCGCACGTCTTCATGTTCTCCTGGAAGAAGCCGCCGAGCTCGAGCTCGCCCTCGAGCTCGCCCCGGCCGCCGGGCGCATGTGCCCAAGCGAGGAGCCGTTCTTTGGTCGACGTCCTGAGCGGGAGTGGGCGCGAGGCAATGTCGAGCAGGGGCTCGGCCGTGTTGAGGTACATGGGGTGCGGGGTCGCCAGCGGCGATAAAGGGGCCGGCGGGGTCGAGTAGGCCGCATACAGCTGGTTGTGGACCTGTCGGACCGGAGGGACAAAGGGGGGGTGTTAGCTACGGGGCTCGTCACACAACTCTCCTGGCTTCGGCAACCCTCTAGTGCGATGCGAACTGCATCGCCGGTTGCTGCTCTTCCCTCGCCTTGCCTCGACCCGCGGAGGGCGGCCTATTCCTGGACCGTGCCTGTTCGGAACCCCTCCCGGCCCGCCGAGGGACGCCAGACGCAGGCAGCCTTAAACTGCTGTGTCCAGCAGCAAATGCCCGCCCGACGAGCATTCGAGCTGCTAGAGGAGTAAAGGGAACTGACGTCGGTGTGCCATCCGAGGCCGAGGACGAGGAGGGCGACGACGCCGAGACAGAGGCCGATCCAGCGCCTGAGAGCGTTGCCGAGCCCGCCCCGGCCAGGCAGGCTCGCGAGCAGCCTCTCGAGCTGCGCACCGGGCGAGATGGTCCCCCCTCCCGAGGGAGGGTTGGAGAAGGACGACCGCTGCGAGGAGGGCAGAAGCGAGGCCGTCGAGGAGGCCGTCGTCATGGCTGCGGCGGCTTGCGACGGGGGAAGGGGCGAGCAGCAGCGGCGGCGGCGGCGGCGCTGGCCGGCGGCAGGAAGGGGAGCGGCGGCGGCGGCTGGAGCGTTCGGGGTCGACAGTCGCTGCTTGACGGGCTCTGCGCAGGCAATGCTGGGGCAGGCGAGGAGCTGGCCGGGAGATGCGAAAGGTTGGAGAGGGAGAGGGGGCGGGTCGTGCTTGGTCGAGGGGAAGAGGGTACCGGCCGTCGAGGGCTCTAAAAGCCTGGCCACGCGCGGGCGAGACGAGCGACTGCGCGCGTCATGGACGACCGCCCCGGCTCGCTGCGGCCCGGCCGGGACGACCGTCACGCTCGACGCAACAGCCTTGGCTGGGCGGCCTGGAGGACAGATGGAGAGCAAGGCAAGCAGGAAGGCGAGTGCCGCGGGCGCGGTCGAGTCGCCTTGGGCAGAGCACTAGAGGCCATCGCAAGGTGCCTGCGGCTGGCCGAGGCGTTCATTCGATCTGCAGCGGCAGCAGGCCCAAGGAAGCGCGAGAGAGCGGAAGAGGTCGTGCGCAGACCAGCAGCTGGGTGGCCCGGTCAGGGCCAATGGCTTAGTGGCAGATGGGTCGAATGTGTGTGTGGCGAGGGAAGGGCTTTGCGGGCGACTCGAGTTGGGCTCGGGGACGAGTTCCTGCGGGAGCCGCAACACGCCCGGAGGATCTCATCAGGCCAGGCAATCCTCGGGAGTAAAGCGGGGCAAGAGCTGCGACCGAGGGGTCATGTCCGGTTGCTATTCTGCTACCCTGGCGAGATGGGAGGGTGTTAGGTTGTCTTCAACGGGCAAGACTCTGCATGGCATGCGTCGGGGCGCGTCCTGCAGGCAGAGCCCTCCGGGCCGACAACGAGCCCTGCGCCGCGCACGCAGGGCGTCAGATACAAGGCCATCGTTCATCAGCCAAAGCGGTCAGTTCGTTGTGCTCTGCTCAGCCGCGTGCAGTGAGAAAGAGAGGTGGACGACGTCGGTCCGTCGAATGGCCAGCTAGCTGCCGCCGCTGCCGCTCGCGCGCGCGCAGGCAAGCGGACCTTGAAATCGGCGGGGCTCGCTCGCCGCTGGCTGGCTGGCTGCTGGGCGGCGTTCGCGCGGCCGGCCGACCTCGCAGGAAGACTGACGAGCGGCCACTCCTCCTCTTCCTCTCTCCTCCCCCACTACGCGGGAACTTACGGTCGATGTCTGTGTCTGATCTGCCGCCGATGTCGGATGAGCTCAAGCGCAAGCGGTGCGTCCCCTTTGGCCCATCCATCGTCACGCGCCTCGCTCTCGCCCCCCGCCAGTCGTAGCCCTCTTGCAAGGAGGGGGGCATCTCCTTCCATGGTCCTGACCGCCTTCGCGCCTCGTCCAGGTCGCCCTCGCCACTCCGGAACGGCGCCCGTGCCCACTCTCCTCCGCACCAGCGCCGACGGTCGGCTTCGCCCTCGGATTTGCCCCGCGTCCACGACGTCGACCCGGCCCGGCGGCGCGAGCGTGAGCGCCAGCTCGCGCTCGCCGCCCTCGATGCCGAGTCGTCCTCCAAGGCGGTCACGAAGCCCTCCGACGGCGGCTTTGATGCCGCGGCCGAGTTTGCCAAGCTCGCCGCCGGGAGCCGGACGGGAGGTGCCTACGTCCCGCCGGCGCGGCTGCGGCAGATGCAGCTGGATGCGAGCAAGGACAAGGCGAGCGTCGAGTTCCAGCGGCTGAGCTGGGACGCGCTCCGCAAGTCGATCAATGGCCACATCAATAAGGTGCGTCGTCCGCGCCGGCTGAGGTCGCTCTGGGTCGTAGAGGGAGCCGAACGCGGTCTTTGGTGTTGACGTCTTTACGCTTCCACTCAACAGGTCAACACGTCCAACATCAAGCACGTCGTGCCCGAGCTGTTTGCCGAGAACCTCATCCGCGGCCGCGGTCTCTTCTGCCGGTCCATCATGAAGGCCCAGGCGGCCTCGCTGCCCTACACGCCCGTTTTTGCCGCCCTCGTCGCCATCATCAACACCAAGATGCCCCAGGTCGGCGAGCTGCTCGTCACGCGGCTCGCTAGCCAGTTCCGCCGGGCCTTCAAGCGGAACGACAAGGTCCGTCCCTTAGCTCTCGAGCTGAGGCTGGCCTCGACCGGTGGTGGACGCTGACCCCACTCGCTGTCCCGCCGACACAGACCGTCTGCATCGCAACGGCCTCGTTCATCGCCCACCTCGTCAATCAGTCGGTCGCGCACGAGCTGCTTGCGCTCGAGATCCTCTTCACGCTCCAGCAGAACCCGACGTCCGACTCGCTCGAGATTGCCTGCGCGCTCACGCGCGAAGTCGGCCTCTTCCTGACCGAGCACTCGGCCAAGGCGGCCAACATCATCTTCGAGCGCTTTCGGGCGATCCTCCACGAGGGCACGGTCGAGAAGCGCGTGCTGTTCATGATCGAGGTCCTCTTCCAGGTCCGCAAGGACCGCTTTAAGGACAACCCGATCCTGGTCGAGGAGCTCGACCTCGTCGAGGAGGACGAGCAGATCACGCACCACGTTCAGCTCGACGACGAGCTCCAGGTCCAGGAGGGACTGAGTCAGTGCTCGACTCGGCCCTCGCGCGTCCGTCGCACTCGGCGCCTGACCTTTGCGTGCCCCTGCCCCTTCCTCTTTTGCAGACATCTTCAAGCAGGATCCCAACTTTCTCGAGAACGAGGACAAGTACCTTCAGATCAAGAAGGAGATCCTCGGCGACTCGGACGACGAGAGCGGGTCCGACAGCGGCGGCTCGTCGGGCAGCGAGAGTGACGACGAGGACGCCGACGACGAGGGCGGCGCGGCCGTCGTCCCCAACGCGCACGGCATCAAGGACATGACCGAGACCAACATGATCAACTTCCGGCGGTCCGTCTACCTGACCATCATGAACTCGCTCACGTACGAGGAGGCCGTCCACAAGCTGCTCCGGCTCCAGGTCCAGGAGGGCATGGAGGTGCGTCTCTCCTTGCACGCCACGTTCTCATCTCGGCTCGCATGTCGCTGACCAGGACCCCCTCCCTCCGCGGTGCGGCCAGATCGAGCTCTGCAACATGGTGATCGAGTGCTGCTCGCAGGAGCGGTCCTACTCCAACTTCTACGGCCTCATCGGCGAGCGCTTCTGTAAGCTCAACCGCGTCTGGTGCGAAAACTTTGAGCAGGCGTTCGCCAACTATTACGAGACGATCCACCGGTACGAGACGAACCGGCTGCGCAACATTGGCCGCTTCTTTGGTCACCTCGTCGCCTCGGACGCCGTCAGCTGGGGCGTCTTCCATGCCGTCAAGATGAACGAGGAGGACACGACGTCGTCGAGCCGTATCTTTATCAAGATCCTCATGACCGAGATGATGGAGTCGATGGGCGTCAAGAAGATTGCCGAGCGCTTTGCCGAGCCCTCGATGCAGGGCGCGTTCCAAAACATCTTCCCGCTCGGCAACCCTCGCGACACGCGCTTCTCGATCAACTACTTTACCAGCATCGGCCTCGGCGCCGTCACCGAGCGCATGCGCGAGCACCTCACGGTCCGTCGTTCCCCTTCGTCTCCCTGCAGGCTCCCCCTTGCCTGGTCGGCCCCTCGGCTGACGCTATCGCCCCCGTCCGCTCTGCAGAACATGCCCAAGATCATCATGGAGCAGCGGCAAAAGGCGCTCGAGGCGGCCTCGTCCGATTCCGACTCTTCGTCGTCCTCGTCGTCCTCGTCGTCCGACTCGTCGTCCGATTCGGACTCGTCCTCGGGCTCGTCGCGCTCGCGACGCTCGCGCCGCCGGTCCTACTCGTCGCGCTCGCGCTCGTACTCGCGCTCGCCCGTCCGGCGCGACACCCGCCGGCGGTCGTCGACGCCGCCGCCAGCCCGTCGGCGCCGCTACTCGGACTCGCGCTCGCCCTCGCCCGTCGGCCGGCGCGAGCAGCGTCGTCGGTCGTCGACGCCGCCCGTCCGGCGGGAGCGCTCGCCCTCGCCCGTCCGCAGGGGTGGCCGCTCGCCCTCGCCCGCTCGCAGGGGTGGCCGCTCGCCCTCGCCGGTCAGACGCGGCGGCCGTTCGCCGTCGCCCGTCCGGCGCGGGGGTCGTTCGCCGTCCCCGGTCCGTCGCGGCGGTAGGTCGCCGTCCCCGATCCGTCGCGGTGACAGGTCGCCGTCGCCCGTCCGTCGCGGCCCCAGTCCTGGCCCCGGCTACGGTGGTGGAGCCGGTGGCGGCGGCGGGCCCGGCTACGGAGGCGGCCCTGGCTATGGCGGAGGTGGTGGACGGGGCTACGACTCGCGTCCGCCGCCGCCTCATCTCCAACAGGGCGGCGGCAGCGGCGGCAGACGCGGCCGAAGCCCGTCGCCGGTCCGCGTCCGGCGAAACGAGCCCTACCCCGACCAGCGGGCTCGGCCGCGGGCCGACTCCCGCGACCGTCGGTACTGAGGGGTTGCTCGGATGGAGAGAGTGAGCGGGGGGTGATTGACTATCAAAAGGTCCGCCTTTGTACCAGAACGCACACGCTCGCAAGGGCCAGCGTCGTGCGGTTGCGGGTCGACAGGAGAGAGGCCGCCGCTGAACGCCGCAAGTGCACCCTGTTGGATGAACGACGGTCACCCCCCCCCCCTGTCCGCCGCTCTGTACCGGCGGCCGTCAAAAACGGGGTCGGCAAGGGTCCTCGTCGAGTCCCGTCCGACGGCCACCCCCTCTCGGACGCTCCTGCCGGCCCCTAGACGACCTGCCCTTCCCCTTCCGAGGGCAAGCTCTCAAAGCGCTCACAGCGTCGACACCTCCTTTGTCGACCGGGCCTCTAACACCCTCTCCCTTCCCTCCGTCGGGCCGTGCTGCGCATCAGAACCCCCTTCCCCCCCTCCCACCTCCTCCCTGTCGTCCTCTAGGCAGCGCAGCAGCACGACGATGGCTCCTGCCCACGACCCACTCGACCACGTCGCCACCCACCGGTTTGTCGTCCGCGATGTCCGGACCAGCCTTACGCCGAACCACACCCAAGAGCATGTCTCCGTTGCTTGGCTGCTGATTCGGGTCCGGGATACTAACTGCGCGCACCCCCCCCCCCTCCCCCCTTTCGCACCCGGTCAGGGTCACGCTGGTGCGTCCGCTTCCGTCGGGGAAGGTCCTGCTCTTCCACCAGGCAACATGCCTGACGACGTGACTAAATCTCGCTCGGTCGGCTCGCGGCCAGATTTTTGCGGCCTGCTACGTGAGGCCGCCCGTCTCACGTTGCATCGTCTCGGCACCGACACCCTCAGCCTGATGTCCTGGCC
>Ga0308160_10003509_pt1 | contig 17589 bp, 31 predicted proteins | sample PhyFR1_FD_201036 | JGI IMG/M metagenome (GOLD analysis project Ga0308160, IMG submission 201036) | Phyllosphere microbial communities from UC Gill Tract Community Farm, Albany, California, United States - DLSLF.R1 | ecosystem: Host-associated > Plants > Phyllosphere > Unclassified | place: USA...
ATGAAGACTGTTCAGGACGGCCGTCAGCCTCTGCAACTTCATCGGAGGTCGAGTGTGCGACTCATCGAGCAACTCACACGACATGGGCGGCGCAGCGATGAGGTAGGACACCTGTCGAGGGGGGTTCGATTGGATCAGCTTGCCTGCCCGCCTCTCGGACACCGAGATCTGCCTCCGGGTGCCGATCGATAGACTCACAAAGTAGGCGAATTGGAGCAACTAGCGGAGCGCAGGTCGGCAGGGGCAAGGGGTCAGCGCGGGCAACGTTCTGCGCCGACTTGCCCAACAGAACGTACGGTCTGCGGGGGCGAACGCATAGCAAAAGTTCAGCGTCGGCATCAGTGTGCAGCCTTCAGCCTTATAGGACGTACACTCTGGACTTTGGTGAGGTTGACTGCGAGGAGGAATGGGCTGCGCAGGTCAGCGCAGCCGCATCGCTGGATTGCGTCTCGCCCGGCGGGACGCACAAACGTCCAGGAAGTGCTTGTTCAAAACGTCGACGAGGCCATACGAGAGACCCCAGAGGAAGAAGAGCGACGAGACAAGCGTGAAGCTGAAGTAGAGCTCGAACTTGGAGAGCTACAGACGCGATGGGCGGTCAGCAGGCGATCGCGCTGTGCTGTCAACAGCGAAATTGCGCACCTGCGAGTAGTCTTGGGAGTTCAGCGCATCTCTGGCCGCATCTTGAGTCTCTGTGGCCGGAGGAGGCGCCATGGCTGTGATCTTGACGGGCAGCGGGCGATGGGCAGCTGTGGGCGTGGGTGTTGGAGGTAGGAGGGAAGGGGAGCAAGAGCCGACCGAGGCAGGGGCGGGCCGGGCCTCTTGAACGAGCAAGGGATGAGCGCTCTCGGGCCTCGTGCCGGGGGCCGCTCGTGCTGGGGACCGACCTCGCGACGGCGGGAAGCGATCGATCGCACAAAGATGCCCTTCTCATCAGAGGACTGGGTCAGACGAGCCCTAGAGGCCTCGTGGCCGGCAAACGGACGATCATTCGACCGGGCTAGTCTGGCCGCACTGAGCCTTCTTGCGGCAACAGCCCCGAGCTCCTTCGACGCCGGCGGCCGAGCTCTGGGCGGCAGGAGGACCGTACTGCAAGAAGTCTCCTACTGCGGCAGTGACCTCGACTCGCGGATCAGCAGGTTGGTGCGACAGGACGAGGGTGGTCGACGGCTGACAGGAGCTAGCAAGGCGCCCACAAGCGGCCGAACGTCGGCGCGCGGAGTAGCAGGCTCCCACGCTTTCGTCCTGCGGCCGAGCGAAGCTTTGGCCTGCCATCTCGCCCGACGAGGACTCGCATTGCGGGAGCAGCTCGAGGGGGCCGCCGACGCAGGCCTCGACCCGTACGTATCAGTTCTGACCCGCCTTCCTGTCGCTGATCGTCGACGGGCTGTCTGCGCTCGCCGCTCGCCGTGCGCGCCAACCATCCCCTCCCGTCGCCTGGGCGCGGCCCCCGGTCCAACCAACCCCCCGGACGACCGAGGGACGAGACCATCAACATCTTTCGGCCAGCCAAGTAACCGGGCGCGCCTCAAATCATCGGCCACGACGGCTGGCGACCAAGATGTGCCTCTCCCTCGGCGGGCAAGCGATGCGCCGGTCACGGGTCGTCAGCCGCCGACCTTGCTTGCCCTGCTGCTCGGTCAACCGGCTCAGCCTCCTTCGGTCCCTCCCTTTCTCCGAGCTTTCTGCATCGCCCTGCGAGTAGTCCCGCCCGCGGGTCAGATGAGCTCACGACGCGCAAGAGTGACTCGCCAGACGGAAGTTCATCGCTATGCCAAATCAAGCCCAGCGCGCCGAAGGTCCGACCGGCTTTGACTCGAGCAGGTCGGCGCCCTTGGTCGTGCTTTCGAGCACCTCGTCTGGGCCAGCAAAGATGGCATCCCGGATCTCGCGCGAGTGTTCGCTCTGGACGAGGGAAGGCTCGAAGTCAGTGAGGAAAGCGGTGTAACTAAAACGCGCAAAGGCGGGGCGAGGAGGGACGCACGCCGATCTCGTGCCAGGCCATCTTGACCCACTGCTCCTCCGACTCTGTGCGCAGGATCTGGATGTTTGTGTTGCTGACCTTGACGGGCCCATCGCCTGGCGCACGCTTGACCGAGACCTGAGCGGGCGGACAGGAACACGAGGTTCAGGCCGAGGAACCGCGTCAGCCGCCGCGCCTTTTGAGCCGCAGGAAACGTCGCCTGTGTCGGTCGGAGGCAACGCTCGAAGACAGTAGAAAGATGAAGGAGACGCACCGCGACCGCCTTTGCGACCTCCTCCTTCTTCTCGTCTTCCGAATCGTCCTCGCCCTCGCCCGCCCGCTCGCGCCTGCGCTCCTCTTTGGATCGCTCGTCGAGGGCCGTCAGGTAGTCGAGCGAGGGCCGAAGCTGCATCTGCAGCGCGAGCGGATGCAAATAGAGCGCGCCTGCGGACGAGTTGAGTGTCAACTTGCGCACTCGTTGGCGCGAGCGGCGAACCGCAGTAGAGACGCACCGGAACGGACCGAGCCCGCCATGTAAACCGTCTGGCCGGGGACAACCTCGCTCCTCAGCTTGAGGTTCTTGAGCATCGCGGGCTGCTGGCCGAGCGAGTCGGCCGCCGACCGCTCCTTCTTGGCCTTCTTGCTCGCCCCGCCGGCGGCGGCTGCCTGCGCGGCCGCGAGCAGGGCCGCCTCCTTCTCAGACTGCAGCTTGGCGCCCTCGCCAAACTCGGCACCGCGCTCGCGGTCATAGATCTCAGGCCGGGTGTCGAGCGGGATCTGCGGAGCAAGCAAGAAGGTCAGCCCGCCGCCTGCGAATTGTAGCGGTCGGCCGAGGCACGCACCTCGAGTTCAAAGCGCCGGACGCCAGCCTTCCATCGGGCGTTGATCTTGCCGCCGAGCTCGGCCGCCGCGTCGGGCACCTCAACCCGCTCCGTCACCGGGTACTGGAACAGATGGAGGTTGGCGCCGTGGGTCTGCGACATGTAGACGGGCATGACCGACTCGACCTCGTCGTCAGACGACAGTTCGAGGTCGTCGTACGCGCCTCCGCCGAAATCGGCAGGAGCTGAGCCGTCATAGCCGTCGTCGTCGGCATCATGCGGCGATTCGGACGCGAGGGTTGGTGTTGAGCGTCGAGGGGAGCGGCCGATGCGACGGGAGGAGGATGGTAGGCCAGAAGACGTCGCCGTGCCGGCCGGGACGGCGGAGGTCGAGGCCTCGGGCTGCGGGGAGCCTGTCGTGGGGAAGCCGCGCTCATCAGATTCGGTCGAGCTACATTTGACAGCGCGAGAAGGCGCACCTCGGCCGTCGATGTGCTTGGCAGCAACAGCGGCTCTGCTGGACGACTGGTCGGAGGTACTCGAGCGCAGGTCAGTACCGACGACAAACGGGAGCCGGGACGAAGCAGCCAGCGCGCCGAGCTGCGGCAGACGAACCATGAGAGCAGAAGGGTACTGAGGCTGTGCGAGAGGACGGGTTCGAGTGCGAACGTGCTTCCCTGCTAGCGGATAGTGTCAGGAGAAAAGCAAGATGGGGGTGCGGGAGGTGGGTGAGGCTGGTGAGGGACAGTGACAGGGACGACGTCCTCAGGGGCAAGCGGCGGCGCGCGCGCTGAATCTGGAGGCGCGCGAGCCGTTTACGCCGCCGTAAAGAGCGTTTACGACGCTGAGGGTGAACGAGCGCGCGCGCGCAGAGAGCTCTCGCAGCTGCAGCGACGAGGTCGACGCCCTGCCCACGACATCTACGCCACCTCCCCTACCTCTCTACACTCCAGCCATGTCGGACGCTGAGCCCACACCGATGGACACTACGCCGGCACCGCCGCCAGCAGCTGAAGAGGCGCCAGGTACCGCTCCGGAGGCCGTCCCGTCAGCCGAGCCGACGCCTGCACTTGTTGCCGCAGCTGTCGAGGAGGCGGCCGCGGCAACGACGGCGACGACTGACGACGCACCGATGGCCTCGGCAGAGGATGACGCCGATGCGGCTGCCCAGCGGGCCGACGACGAGCGGATGGACGCCGAGATCCGGGAGCGCGAGGCGCAAGAGGAGCGCGATGCCGAGGCCCGCAAGGAGGCCGAGCGGCTGGCCGAGGAGGCTCGGCTCGAGGCCGAGAAGGTCGCTGAGGAGGCTCGGATCGAGCGAGAGAAGAAGGAGGCCGAGGAGCGGGCGACGTGGACTGAGACGTTGTACATCAACGTTAGTCACGCCGGCTCTCAAACGTTTAGGAGGCAAGCGAGCTGACTGATCGCTGGCCTCCCCTCCCCTCTGCAGAACCTGCACGAGAAGGTCAAGATCCCAGGTCGGTTCCCCTTCCCCCGCTTGCCTGCCCCTCGGGCCCGCACTCCGCAGTCGGCTGACCTCACTGCGTGCTGCCCCCTTCTCAGTGATGAAGAAGTGTCTCGAGGTCATCTTCGGGTCGTACGGCAAGGTTCTGTCGATAACGGCGCACGAGAACGTCCGCATGCGCGGCCAGGCCTTCGTCGCGTTCGAGAGCAAGGATATCGCGGCAAAGGCACTCAAGGAGGTCAACAAGTTTCCGCTGTATGGCAAGCCGATGGTGCGCTCCTCCCGACGCTCTGTGCGTTGCTCCGCTTGGCTCTGCGCAGGAGCTGACCTTGCGTCGCCTCCAGCAAATCTCGTTCGCTAAGACGGCGTCGGACGCGGTCGTGCGCAAGCTGGATGAGGCTGGCTTCGACTCGCATCTGGAGAGCCGCAAGGAGCATAAGCGTCAGTCGCGCCTGCTCGGCTTCAACTCCGCCAAAGTGAGCATGACTGACCCTTTGTCGTCACCGGCTCCTATTCGCAGGGAAGACGCGGCTCGACAACCCGCTCAAGCAGAAGGAGAAGCTCAAACGCAAGCTCGCCTCGGGCGACGTCGATGCCGCGGCCGAGGCGGCGGCGGCGGTCGGCGTCAAGCGGGCGCCGGTGATGATGCCCGAGGAGTACCTGCCGCCAAACGCGACGCTCTTTGTCCAGAACCTCATGGACGGCATTGGCAAGGAGGAGCTCGAAGACCTCTTTGGAAAGTGCGTATCTGCACCCGCTCACTCATCTCGATCGTCACGAGGGAGCTGACCCTTGCGACCCCATTTGCCGCAGGTACGCCGGTCTCGTCACCGTCCGGACGATCGCCGCCCGCAAGGACATCGCTTTCGTCGACTATGCCGACGAGAACGCCTCGACCGCCGCCAAGGAGGGCCTCAACAACCACAAGCTCGGTCCGGGCGAGGGCGAGCCGATGCGCGTCACCTTTGCGCGCAAGTAAAAGGTCTGTCCGCCCCCCGCCTGCCTAGACGCTCGTTGCGGTCAGGGAGACGCGGGCCGGGGTGTCTTGGCCGCTGGCTCGCAGTCGAGGGCAGCCGGGCTCGACATATAGTCGATGTTGTACGATCTAGCAGTTTCGTCGGCGGGAACAGTTGTTGTCATCGGCCGTACTCTCAGCCGACCGCAAGCACGCGAGCTGTCCTTTGAGCTGCGGACGTTGGACCGGGAGATGAAGGCCCAAGAGGCGGTGCAAGGGGTCGTTAGAACGGTGGCATCCCGGAGGAGACCAGGAGCCAGATGCTGTACAACACTCGAGGCCCGGGCGAGGCAATGTGGCCCAAGAGGCGGCTTGCCCTATGCAGCAGACGAGCCCAAGTTCGGAGGGCTGGAACGCAGCTGACGTGTTGGGCTGCCGGCTGCCTTCAGCTCCCATCGTCACCTTTCCTCTGCACTGCCACCATCTGACCATCAACCACAATACACTTGCTCTGGAAGGCTTGTTCATCTCTCTTCGGATCACTGCTGTCTAGGTTCGTCTTGTTGTCGGGCTCTGGGCCATCCTTGTGATCCGGCGTCAGCCGCACCTGTCATCGACGCGTCGGGGCTGACCCGCCTCTTCGACTCGCTCAGCAGCGTCCCGTTGCCTCGGTCCGAGGCCAGCTTCTACGAAGGCATGCGGACTCTCACCTCGTACGCCTCGCAGAATGATCTCAAGGATGACGACGACCTCTTGTCGGATTTGCTAGTCGTACGTCGAGCTTCGACACATTTGCGAGAGGGCCGAGCTCACAGACGCGTCGTCGGCGGGCGACCTCGCCTCGACCCCGCACGACCTGACATGATGCTGACACTGGGCCGACTTGAACCTCTCAGGATACGCTCGGCTTGCCAGGAGATACCCGACGTGCGCCTCTCGTTATCCTGCTCGCCCCAGGGCTGAGCGGTGCTTCAATCTGAAGGTCGGACAAGCTGACCCAACGACGCGACCCTCTCCTTGTCGGCGCGCAGTCGGCGTGCACAAGTGTCGCGACCAGTACCGGTCGCCACCGTACGACCGGTTAGCCGTACAGGCTCTTGTCAAGCAGGTGAGTGCGAGCCTCTTACCTGTCCAACTTGCCGCGCACGAGCAAGAAGGGGATCTGATCGGTTGGACTTCTCAAAGTCTGTCTGCAGCGCCCTCAAGGCGGACAACGGGCTGAAGCGACTGCTCAGGTGAGTAAGGATTTCGCACGAACTTATCTCTCGTTGCCTCCGCTGAAGCCCTCTTTGGCTCCGTCTGTCCCTCAGCCTACCGGTAGTCGAGCAATATTTGTTGGGCAAGGACGAGTCGCAGGTCGCTCGCTTCAAGTCGTCCGTGGCACACGTCGGCACGCCGAGCGGCTGATCGTTGCGCTGACAATCAAGCATGCACCCTCGCAGACAAGCGACGCTCTACCTTCAGATGTACCTCCAACGCAGGTCCGTCTCAGCTGCGGTTATCCACATTGTCCACAAGAGCAGCACTCACCCGCCTCTCCCTCCACTATTCCCAGCCGGATCGAGATCGGCCGCACGCCGCGCTACACCCACGTGACCGGCAAGAAGGAGCTCGCAGTCTACGCGACCGCGCCCATCCGCAAGGGCGAGGAGCTATTGGGCGAGTGCAGAGGCGGTCCGGCTCCTCTGACGTTGTCCGAGGAGGCAGAGATGTCGGGCCTCGACAGCGAGATGGTCCGGGCAGCCGCGGCAGCACGAGACGCGTCGGCGACCGACGGCCTGAACCCCATTCTCGACGGGGCAACATCGGCATCCGTCCAAGCGCTACCGGTCGGCCGGGCGATGCGCGACTTTTCCACCGTCCGGTCGACCCGGCTCAAGGGCAGCGTCATCTTCCTCGGTCCAGCGCGTTTTGTCAACGTTGGTCCGGCTCGCTCGATTGGCAGCTCTTCTGCAGCACCTGACTAGATAATCGAATCTTCCTCTAGCACGACTGCGACCCCAACGTCGACCTAAAAGCCGTCGACAGCGGCAAGTACATCAGCTTTGCCGCCCTGCGCGACATCGAGCTCGGTCAGGAGCTGACGACGTACTAGTGCGCCGCAACTTCTGCACTGCACTACCTTGATACAGACGCTGATCTCGCGCCTATTTCCCGCAGCGGTGACGACTACTTTGGGCCGATCAACAGCGTGGGTCACGGCGAGACGACCTTTGCATCGACCTCTATTGACTGACTCCCCTTGGCGTTTGACTTCCCAGGAATGCCTCTGCCTGACATGCGAGCATCGCAGGCGCGGCTTCTTCTCTGCCCCTACCTCAGCATTGTCCTCTACGCCAACGTCCGATGTCACTGCAGAGTCCAGTCGACGGATGAAGCCGCTTCGCCAGGCGACCCAGTCTAGTCGTCGGCCGACCTCGCTCCAGTCCTTCAGCTCTTCGTCGAGCTCTGGCTCGCCACAGCCGCCCGATGCCGACCGCCAGCAGCGGCATCTCGTCCTCTACGAGGAAGCCTGGCCGAAGCGTCCGCGTGCTTTTCATCCGTCAACGCCCGACCACGACCGGCCGTTTGACGCTTTCGCCTCAGCCCTCTACAGCGCCATCTGCGCGCTTCCCTCCTATACCGTTTCGACAGGCCAAGCAGAGCCCGACTTCGTGTCGGACAGTGATGACTCGGATGACGAGAAGGCGATCCTCACCGCCCTGCCGGCAGTTGAACGATCGGTCGTCGCCAAGATGCGCGAGAAGGATCGCAAGCGCCGTCTCGTCCGCTTGCGCAGGGAACTTGCGGACCGGGCAAATGGCGTCGCCGCGCTGTTCTCGGAGGACGAGGATGAAGGCGACGGTGAGGGCGCTGGCTCACGAAGCCGGCGGAAACGACTGAGGCTGCTGTCGCCTGCCGAAGACTGGGAGCTTGACGAAGTATTGCTCAAGGTGCGCCTGCTTGACCCCGGTCAACCCGCTTCTAGCGGCCCGCTGCTGACTCTTGGCTTCGATGCGGTCCAGGGTGGCGAACCGTGTCATCTACTGGCCGGAGTCGTTTCGGGCGTCACAATCGCTCGTACCGACGGTAGCGCTGCGCACCCGTACGTCCCCGAATCACATGTCATCTCTCGTCCTCGCGCCGCCGCTAACCGCCTGCCTAAAAAGGCTCGTCAACCTGACTCCTCTTCTCAAAGTCAGCCCTATGCTTGTTTGCCGTTCCCAAATCTCAGGCTGACTCGCTCGCTGAACGCTGCCCGTTCCAGCTCGCTAATGTTAATAAAGGCAAGCAGCTCCGCGCAGCCCTGCGAGCGGTCCCGCGAGACCACTTCAGCCTCGACCGCGGGCCGCCGGCACTGCAAGGCACTTGGCGCGTCGTACACTACTTTCCTCCCACCAATCGCGAGCGACGCTGACCTTAAGAAATGCTGACTCTACAGGGTACCGCTGCGATTCGCCGCCGAGTGGGCAAAACGCTGTACGTGCCCGCAACCACTTCTCGCCCTCCCTCCCTCCAGGAGCCAATCAGATCGCTGACCTGCTCCTTTGTCACCGGCAGACGACCTCCTGCCCGCTCTTGAGGACTTCTTCGCACCTGAGCCGACATTTGGCACGATCTGTATGTGACTGCGCTTTGTTGATGCCTTGCCGAGGCAGCGGGGGGGACAGTGGGTCAGGCGAGAGAAGTGCGACCATCTGCGCCTTGCTTCTCGCTTTGCAGAGTTTTGCGCCGAGAAGCGAGCGCGAGCGCTTTCCGTCGACCAAGCCAGTATTCGCAGGGCAGGGGTCATGTAGAGCGACCCAGCGGGGCGAGAAAAGGTGGGTCGTAAGAAGGAGGTGGTGAGTACAACGAGGCGCCGACCCGAGGATGCGCTAAGCGCAGGCCGACGCTAAAAGGCAGGAGAGGCAAAGGAGCCGCCCTACTGGCCGCCGCGAAGCCGAAGGACGAGGTGGAGCGTGCTCTCCTTCTGGATGTTGTAGTCCGAGAGCGTCCGGCCGTCCTCGAGCTGCTTGCCCGCAAAGATGAGCCGCTGCTGGTCCGGAGGAATGCCCTCCTTGTCCTGGATCTTGGCCTTGACGTTGTCGATCGTGTCGGACGACTCAACCTCGAGCGTGATCGTCTTGCCGGTGAGGCTGCAGAGGGCGCGGAGGCGAGTGCGATGCAGCGTCAGCAAACAGCACGAGAGGAGGACCGAGGGTCAGGCCAAGGGGGAGAGGAGCGGACGCACGTCTTGACAAAGATCTGCATACCACCCCGCAGACGGAGGACGAGGTGCAGCGTCGACTCCTTTTGAATGTTGTAGTCGGACAGGGTGCGACCGTCCTCAAGCTGCTTGCCGGCGAAGATTAGGCGCTGCTGGTCGGGCGGGATACCCTCCTTGTCCTGGATCTGCAAGGCGCGAGGAGCAGCGAAGGGGGAGTCATGGCAGGTCAGCAGGGACGAAGAAGCCAGAGGACGAGCTAAGCTCCACGCACCTTGGCCTTGACATTGTCGATCGTGTCCGAGCTCTCGACCTCGAGCGTGATCGTCTTGCCGGTCAGACTGCACAGAAGCAAGAGCAGCGTGGCGAGTGGTCAGCGATGGGAAGGACGACACGCGACGGCCAAAGCAGCGGGCAGAGGCGGCAGGACGCACGTCTTGACGAAGATCTGCATTCCTCCGCGCAGGCGCAGAACGAGGTGGAGCGTGCTCTCCTTCTGGATGTTGTAGTCGGAAAGCGTGCGGCCATCCTCGAGCCTGGGAGGGAGGAGGCAGCAGCGAGCGAGGCCTCAGCTAGACGCCAGACCACCGCAGACGAGGGGGAGGGGACGCACTGCTTGCCGGCGAAAATCAGGCGCTGCTGGTCCGGAGGAATGCCCTCCTTGTCCTGGATCTTTGCCTTGACGTTGTCGATGGTGTCCGAGGACTCGACCTCGAGGGTGATGGTCTTGCCGGTGAGGCTGTTCGTGGGCGAAAAAGAAAGGGGCGGGTAAGCGAGCGAGTCAGTCCCTCGAACCGCAGAAGAGACGCCCGCGCCGCCGCTCGGAGAGGCCGAAAGTGCCAGAGAGGACGTACGTCTTGACAAAGATCTGCATGCCGCCCCGGAGCCGGAGGACGAGGTGAAGGGTCGACTCCTTCTGAATGTTGTAGTCGGACAGAGTGCGGCCGTCCTCGAGCCTGAGCGGGTTTCAGACACGCGCGCGGGCAAGTGTGACGAGGCGAGGTGGCAAGCGCAGCAGCACGACGCGCGCGCAGGAGACAAAGGGGGGTGGGAGAGCGAACGTTGGTCAGCAAGCCGGCGCGAGGCACGACAAGAGACGGCGGGTCGAGCGATGAGAGGGCACGCACTGCTTGCCAGCGAAGATGAGCCGCTGCTGGTCAGGGGGGATGCCCTCCTTGTCCTGGATCTTGGCCTTGACGTTGTCGATCGTGTCGGACGACTCGACCTCGAGCGTGATCGTCTTGCCGGTGAGCGTCTTGACGAAGATCTGCATGGCTGCTGAGGTGACGACGAGGTGGATGGGTTGGATGCGAGAGGGTCAGCGACACCGGTCGAGAGCAGACGAGCACGGTCGATTGATCAAACGAGCGAGTAAGCGAGAGGCAGGGGTCGGTGGCGAGCCCATCTCGCCTCCCCGGGCTGACGCCACCGAGACCGGTCTCAAGCACTAACCACCCTGCCGCCCGCCATTGCGCCCATCCGACCTCCACGCCAGCCCTACCGCACGCCAGTATACGGGACGGAGGCCATCCAGCCTCGAGCGCGCAAAAGCGAGCGAGCGAGGGTCGGTGGAAGGCTTATCACCCTGAGGGCGAGCTCGGGCCGGTGGCGAACTGCGCTCGGACCGCTCGCCCGGGTCGGCCCTGTCGACCAGCGACCCATCCAGTCGCGCCAGTCGCTCGGGCTGCCAAGAAGGGAGCGGACAAGAGAGAGGACTCACTGAGTGGGATTGGGAGGTGGTCTGGGTGTGGGTAGTGTGGTGTGGTCGAGGGGTGTTGTGGGTGGTGGACCGATGCGGGTAGGCGGCCAAGCGGGGGCTTAAGAGGCGGCGGCGGCGGCGGCGGCGACGCGGCGCGATGGGCCCGGCATCGTTGCGCGAACGGCAGATGCAACTTGCGAGGCCAGGCCCGCCCGTGACGCCGCCGCCGCCCTCAGAGGCCTGCCGCCGCCTGTCCCTGCTCCCCACCACCCACACCGACCCCACCCATCTCATCGCCGCCATGAAGGTCCCCTCGCTCGCCCTCGCCGCTCTCGCCACCGCCTCGCTCGCAACCCCGACCTTCGCCCTCGGCGACGCCCTTGTCGACCTCGCTCTCTGGGGCGCAGGCGCCCTGTCGAGCACGCCCAAGACCGGCCGGCTGCCCGGCGGCCCGCCCGAGGGCGGCTGGAGCTGGACCAACTGCGGTGAGTCTGAGCCCTTCACACCCAGCTGCCCAATGTCACTGGCCTGGCATCTGGCGTGCCGAACGCTGCCGTACTCGTTGCACGAACATCCGGATCGCCCCAGGCCCGGCCGAGAGGACTGCCGCATCCACCGTCCGCGATCGCGTCGGCTGACGCCCGCTGCTCCCGCTCGCCTATTCAGGCCTCCCGACCGACGCCGTTCAGGTCGAGTCGATCAGCGTCTCGCCCGATCCGCCCGTGCCGGGCAAGAACCTGACGGTGACCGCAACCGGTCTCGTCCTCTCGACCGTCTCGGTCCGTTCTCCCACGCTTGTGCTTCTTGCAAACACAGGCGACTGCGGGCTGTGCCTGGGCAGGGCTCGCGGTCCGATTGCTCTTGGCTGACCGGTTATCGTCTTTCTGTCTGACATCTCTCTGATCGCACAGGAGGGTAGCTACGCCGACGTCATGGTCAAGCTCGGCCTCATCAAGCTCCTCCAGCGTCGATTCGACATCTGCGAGGAGGCGTGCGTCCTGTTCAACCGCTCCTTCCTGGTTTTATGACTCTCCTGCTGATCTCGACCACCCTCTCTGACTCGACGATCGATAGCGACAACGCCAACGCCTCGCTGACGTGCCCCGTCAAGCCCGGCCAGTACACGCTCACGCAGACGGTCGAGCTCCCCAAGGAAATCCCGCGGGCCAAGTTCGCGATCGACGTCCTCGGCGTCACGGCTGAGGACGAGGACATGCTCTGCCTCAAGCTCTACATCGGTTCGTTTCCTGCTCGTCGCTGTTGAGGGTGTCTCATCTGGGAGCGTTCGGCTGACAAGACGAGTGCTTGCCCTGGCCAATCAGACTTCCTTCACCGCAAGCCCGCCGGCGACGCCAAGTAGGGCCCGCGTCTCGGATCGCACCCGGCTCTGCCTATGCCCTCATCTCAGCCTTGCTAGGTGGCCTGCGCCGCTCCTCTGTCGTTGGCCAAAGCGGTACCCGCTGGCCCGAGTCGCCGCAATGGCCGCGATCACCGGCCGGGCAGCCGCGAGATGGCCCCCCGATTCAAACTCGGATCGCCAACCTCTCTCCCATCTAGCATCTGCCCGCTTTCTTTCTTGCCCCGTCCCACCCTCCTCGCGCCGTTCACACCCTTGTACCTTGCCCTCCTGACCCTCATCCGACTGACTGCTTCTTACGCCTTTGATCAATGGAGTAATCACGAGTTCAAGCACTCCCGCAGTTGACCGGACGCCCCGAGCACCATGCGAGCATGATCGGGCTTTGCTCGCTGAAGCCAAGTCTTTGGCAGGGAGCAAGGCATTCAGGGGCCGCCTTCTACACGGACCGGCTCGAGGGCGCGCGCGCAGCAGCCGGTCGAGCGGCGGGCCGACGTCAATCGACCCTCCTTTCGTCCGAGCTGGCCCTCGAATTGCCGACGACGACCGCCTACCTGCCTGAAGCAATCGCCTCCCAGTCGGCCTCTCGAGAGACAGGCGAGTGGGCGCCGCTCCCACACGTCTTGCCAGAGACTAACGCTTGACGTCTGCTCTGCTCTGCTCCGCGTCCTGTAGCCTGTGACCGAGCCCCCGCGGACGACATCGCGACCTGCCGACCCTCAACCGGCATCGCAACACCAAGCGCCTCCTCATCGAAAGCCACGTCTTCCTCGTCAGTCTCTCGGAGCTAAAGGGTCGAAGGCTGACCCTTGGTCTTTCTTTCGCTTGCAGGCTGTCGGGTAGGCTTGCTTTAGTCGGAGTCTTGTCGACCGACCTCGTCCGCTCGGTCTAGTAGATGATCACCAGCAGCGAAGGCCAAGACTTTGGCCAGCGCAGCCTCTGCCTCGACGTTCAGCGGTACGTCCTCACGCTTGTGTGATTGTCTCGCGGAGGACGAGACGCTGATCGGACTGCAGAACACAGACTTGTCGAGAGCCGATCACTGGCCGACTATGCCATCACCGAGCGCGCGATCCTCGGCTTCGCCGAGATGCAGATTTTTTGTCCGATGGTCGGTTGGCCCCACCCGTGAGCGCTCGCCCCCGTTCCATCTGACGCCTCTTACATCTCTGCGCCAGGATCAAGGGCAACTGCCTCTCGTGCTTTGCCTCCCGATCGATCCGATCGAGCAGCTCAAGGAGCACGCAAAGCCAAGGAAGGCGTTCCGATCGAGGAGCAGCAATTCGTCTATGCCGGAAAGCCGTACGTCTCCTGGCACGAGGGGGTTGCTCTCACGGACCGCTAAGCTGACTCTGCGCAACCTTTCGCAGGCTCGAGGACGACAATACGTTCGCCGACTACAGGATCGGACCCGAGGCCACGCTGCACCTTGCTTGCCGGATGCGTAGCGCTCGTCTTGACTGAGTCGCCGAGTACGTTGCGCGGCAGCCAAGTCGACGTCGCTCGCCGATGATGTATCCGGCTCATCAACATTCCGACAGCCTCAAGAGGCGCTAGGTTGAGTCGTTTTCCATGCAGGCGACTGACCGCGTCCTCGATCTGAAGAAGGCGATCGCACTCATATTGACTGTTTTGGCCTCCGACCAAACACTCTTATGCAAGCCCTTTGTATCTTTGCGGGCGAGCAGCTCGAGGACGGCCGGACGCTCTCGGACTACAAGATCAGGAAGGAGAGCATGCTCCATTTCGTCCTCCGCCTGCGTGGCAGCTGAGCTCGCCTACCTCTGCGGCAACGCGGCTGTTGCCTTCAGGCGCAGCGCAAGGTCCCCGGCCCCTGAATTGCCGACCTCCTCTATGCACGACGTTCGTCTTCATCTCGCGATCAAAAGGGTAAGGTACGACCATGTGTGTCGTGCACCCACCTCTAGCGACTCTATTGCTGCTCCCACTCCTCGGCCTGAGCAAAGTATTCGCGCGCAATTCGCTTCTGGCCCTCGAGCCCATCCGGCAGGCCGCGCATGACGAGGTACTTGCGGCCGGTGATGAGCTCGGCGTCGAGCGGCCGGTCGAGATCGCGCTCCTTGCCGCCAAAGAGGACGCCGCCGGCCTCGGTCGCGATGACGGTGCCGGCGCAGACGTCCCACTCCCAGCAGCCGATTTCGGAGTAGAGGTCGAGCTGGCCGGCGGCGACGGCGCAGAAGTTCTGCAAGGGCCGGATTTGAGGAGACGATGACGACAAGGTGTCAGCCCTGAACGAGGATCAGCGAAAGCGATCCACCTGGTTTGGACGTACCAGCGCTGCCGAGCCCATCGAGCGCATACCGCGGACCATCGAGTTGCCTTCGCCCTGACCGACGAGCCGGCCGAACGTCCGGAGCTTCTTCTGAACGACCTCGGGCGAGCGATCGCTTCCCCCTTAGGTGAGAAGCAGGCAGGAAGGGACGTTCGTCAGAAGCAGCTCGAAGGTCCAGACTCGGCCGAGTCAGATGAGAGTGACTTACACTCGACTCCAATCAGCGCCTGCGAGAGCGACGGCAGGCTCGGTGGCGGGCTGACGAGCGGCAGGCGGGCCGACTCGTTGAGGAAGGCGCCATGGCCCTTTGCAGCCGAGAAGAGCTGGTCAAGGAAAGGGTTGTAGACGACGCCGACGACGGGGACGCCGCCGACGGTGAAGCCGATCGAGATGCAGCACATGGGGAAGCCTGCGAGGGAGAAGGTGTCGCGGTCAGCCCAGCGGCGCAGCGACTGCGCCAGCTCGGCGAGAATGGTGCGCACCGTGGACAAAGTTCGTCGTGCCCTGGCGTCGAAAGCAGGCAGTGTCAGCTCGAGCAGCTCGGGTTGAGATGGACGGTGCCTCAAGGGACGCACATCAACCGGGTCAACGATCCATGTCGGCGCATCGCCCAGCGCGTGCTTCTCGCCGGCCGCGTACGACTCCTCGCCGATGAACTCGTGTTTCGGGTAGGCCGACCGGATCTTCTCAGCAACAAACTTCTCGACGCCTTGGTCCGTCTCGGTCACAAGCTGAGAGTGTGCGGAGACCGAGATGGCGAGGTGCAGACCGATCGCACCGAGGGCCGGCAGCAAGAGTGCGTGCGATCACCGGGTGCGAGAGGGGCAGGCGCAAGAAGGCCAGGCGTCAGCTCGTCTCATCGCCATGGCAAGCTACAGCGCCAGGTGAGACGTACGTCGACCGAATTCTTCTTCTCATCGACGCCGATCTGGTTGGCGAACCGGTTGGCCGAGCCGTCCTTGATGAGCTTGCCGGCCTGCAAGCAACAAGAAGCGCAGCGTTCGGACGGAGGCGAGATTTAGGAGCGAGAGATGGTCAGCCCGCAGCGGCGCGTTGGAGCCCATATCGAGCGCTCGTGGCTTACGGCGCGGGCAAGGTTGATCGTGAAGGCGAGAATGGCCGGGAGGTCGAGGTCGGCGAGGGTCGTCATCCTGCGAGGCTGAAGGGGGAGAGGAGAAGTGATGTCGGAGGGAGAGGTCGCTGACGTCTCCGTTGGGCTGAGGCCCGGGGCGGAGTTCGAAATCGGCCCCGGTGCGACCGACGCGCCTGCCTTTGGGCGTTCGGCGCCCCGCGCGCTCGCGACGGCTCGGGCTGGCCGGGTCAGACAGACAGCGAAGGCTCGATGCCTCAACCGGGCGCGCCCCTTGTCTCTTTGAGCTGCTAACGTCCATCCCTCTCTACCTCAAGCAACTTTCTCTCCAGGACTGGTTCCTGTCTCTCCCAGCGAAACCTCCCCCCTCCTCTCTTTTACAAGAAGCGCTGGTCGCTTCGCCCCTCCCGCACGCCCCTCGGACGGAACCCCTTTCGTCGGCGTCCCCTCAGCCAACCCGCTACCCGCAAGAGCCTTGACGGTTCTACCTCCTCCTGCTCTTGGCTTTGCTGCCGGTCAGCACCCTTCCTCCTCTAGCCTCCTCCTAGCCAGCGAATCTTCCACCATGCGTCTCTCGCTCCTGCCGAACCTCCTCGGAGCCCTCCTCCTCGCTTGCGCCGCCTCGGCCGCCTCGCTCGATCGCCGAGCCGTCATCACGGCGACGACGACGCGGACCGTCGTTGCCTACGTGACCGAGACCGTCTACGTCTATGCCAATACCAAGGGCCAGCAGGTAACGACGACGGTCCCGTACGTCGCCAAGCCAACGACAACAGCACCGACCTCGGTCGTCCTCATCGTCAAGCCGACGACGTCGCTCAAAGCCTCGTCGTCGTCGTCCGTCCGCTCCTCGTCCTCGTCGACCCGTGCAGCCACGACATCGAGCACCTCGGTCCGCTCGTCGTCGTCCGCCTCCAAGACATCATCGTCGTCCGCCGCCGCTCCGACCAAGGTCGCCTCGGGCACCGACTCGAACCGCCCGCTCGTCGCGGCCTACTACCCGGATTGGGTCGAGTCGAGCCTCTCGCCCGAGCAGATCGACTGGTCCAAGCTCGACTGGATCGACTTCGGTGAGCCGCGACCTACGAGCGCCTCTTGCTAGCTTGCGCCCGAGCTCGTGCTGACTGGTCTCGCTGGTCTGCAGCCTTTGCCGTCCTCGACTCAAACCTCAACCTCGTCTTCACCGGTTGGAACTCGGACGACCTCCTCCGTCGGACTGTCCGACTCGGCCACGCTGCCGGAAAGAAGATCAAGCTCTCGATCGGCGGCTGGACTGGCTCAGCGTGCGTGTCACATCGCTTGTAGGGCGACTACAGGCCCCTGGTCTGATCTTGGCTTCCCGCCCGTGCAGCTACTTTTCGAGGGCCGTCTCGACCGATTCGAACAGGCGCAATCTCGCCAACAAGATGCTCGCCATATACAATCAGTACAGCCTCGACGGCATCGACATCGACTGGGAATACCCCGCCAAGGGCGGCATCGACAGCAACGGCCGGTCGCCCGATGACTCCAAGAACTACCTCAAGTTCCTCGTCATCCTCCGCGAGCTCCTCCCGGCCGGCGCAAAAATCACGGCCGCCACTCAGGTCTGGCCGTTCGCGAGCGACGACTGGCAGGGCTCGCCCATGACCGACGTCAGAGGCTTCGCCGACGTCTTTGACTGGATCACGATCATGAACTACGACGTCTGGGGCAGTGCGTCCTCCCACAGGCTGCCTCTCTCTCGTGTCGCTCAGAAACTGATACTGCTTGCCCGTTGCCTT
>Ga0308160_10003510_pt1 | contig 17589 bp, 15 predicted proteins | sample PhyFR1_FD_201036 | JGI IMG/M metagenome (GOLD analysis project Ga0308160, IMG submission 201036) | Phyllosphere microbial communities from UC Gill Tract Community Farm, Albany, California, United States - DLSLF.R1 | ecosystem: Host-associated > Plants > Phyllosphere > Unclassified | place: USA...
CGCGCCCAACCTGCCGCCGAAAGCCATGCGCCAGCAGATCGCGTCCGCGGTCGGCGTGGTGGTGCAGGTATCGCGCCTGACCGACGGCAAGCGCAAGGTGCTGTCGATCTCCGAGGTCACCGGCATGGAAGGCGAAGTGATCACGATGCAAGAGATCTTTACCTTCCGCCAGACCGGCGTGCAGGACGATGGCACGGTGCTGGGCCAGTCGGTGGCCACCGGCGTGCGGCCGCGCTTCGCCGAGCGCCTGCGCACCTTCGGCGTGAACCTGGCGCCGCACATCTTCGAACCGCGCTGAGCGCCAACCTTCATGGACACTACCTTTATTCTGTTCGTCGTTCTGCTGTTCGCCGCCGTGCTGCTGCTGGTATGGGGCGTGGTCAGCGGCTGGCAGGCGCACCGCAACCCGGAAGCCGATCGGATCGCGCTGCGCCTGCGCAATGTGATCGGCATCGAGGCGCGCGAGCTCGACGTCACCATCGTCAAGGAACGGCGCCTGAGCGAGAACCCCGAGTTCGATGCCTTGCTGCGCCGCCTGCCGGGCACCCGTCGCCTCGACCGCATGCTGCAGCAGGCCGGCGCCAGCTATCTGGTGGCGCGCCTGCTGGCGTTGTGCCTGGCGTTCATGCTGCCGGGCCTGATCCTGGCCGCCTGGCTCGGCTTGCCGGCGCCGCTGTGGCCCTTGGCCGGCCTGGCCAGCGCGGCGCTGCCGCTGATGCAGTTGTCGCGTGCGCGCGAGGCGCGCCTGGCGCGGTTCGAGCGCCAGTTGCCGGAAGCGCTCGACATGATGAGCCGCGCGATGCGCGCCGGCCACGCTTTTCCGACGGCGCTGAAACTGGTGGCCGAGGAAGTCACGGCGCCGCTCGGCGAAGAATTCAAGGCTGCGTTTGACGAAGTCAATTTCGGCGTCTCGATGGGCGACGCGCTGCAGAATCTGGCGCAGCGCGTGCCCAGCATGGATTTGCAGTATTTCGTGGTCGCGGTGCTGATCCAGCGCGAGAGCGGCGGCAACCTGACCGAGCTGCTGACCTCGATCAGCACCATCATCCGCGACCGCCACAAGCTGGCCGGCCAGGTGCGCGTGCTCTCGGCCGAGGGCCGCATCTCGGCCTGGGTGCTGTGCCTGCTGCCATTCGGCGCCGGCTTCGCGATGTACATGGCCAATCCCGGCACCATGGGGGTGCTGGTCAACGATCCGGTGGGCCGCAAGATGTCGGGCGCGGCGATCACGATGATGATTCTCGGCGTGCTGGCGATCCGCAAGATCGTGCGCATCCGCATGTAACGGGCTTTAGTGCAATGAACAAAGTACAAATTCTGATCCTGGCGCTGCTGTTCCTGGCGATCTTCGGCGGCGCCGCGCTGGCCATGCTGCTGCTCACGCGCGACCCGGTCAAAGAGCGCCTGAATGCGCTCGACGAGCGCGACGGCGTGGCGCGGGTGCCCACCCGCAGCTGGCGCGAGCGCCTGGCGCGCTTGGCCGAGCCGCTGGCGAAACTGTCGGTGCCGGCCGAGGGCTGGGAAGGTTCGCCCATCCGCCTGCGCTTCATCAACGCCGGCTGGCGCGCGCCGTCGGCTCCTGGCCTGTTCCACGCCGGCAAGACTGCGCTGACGATCGGCCTGCCGCTGACCGTATTCCTGCTGCTGAGCCACGACAGCGGGCGCGCGTCCAGCGTCACCTTCCTGTACCTGATCGCCGCCGCGTCGGCTGGCTACTACGTACCCGACATGATCCTCAAGCGCAAGGTCGCCACCCGCCAGCGCGAGATCTTCGAGGGGTTTCCGGATGCGCTCGATCTGATGACGGTGTGCGTCGAGGCTGGCCTGGCGATGGATGCGGCATTGGCGCGGGTCGGGGCCGAGATCGGCCTGAAAAGCCCGGTGCTGGCCGAAGAGCTGCAACTGGTGACGCTCGAACTGCGCGCCGGCAGCGCCAAGGAAAAGGCGCTGCGCAACCTGGCGCTGCGCACCGGCGTCGAAGACGTCGACAACCTGGTCAAGATGCTGATCCAGGCCGACCGTTTCGGCACCAGCGTCGGCACCGCGCTGCGGGTGCAGTCGGAACAGTTGCGCACGCGCCGGCGCCAGCTGATCGAAGAAAACGCCGCCAAGATCGCGACCAAGTTGTTGTTTCCGCTGATCTTTTGTATTTTCCCAGCGCTCTTGGTAGTGCTGCTGGGGCCGTCGGTGCTGCAGATCATGCGCTCGCTGGCGCCGGTCTCGGGCGCCATGGGCTGACGGTGTTGCCGTACGGCCACAGGACACGGTTTGATCAACCTGAGCGCAAGGCCGTCAATCGTAGATAGTTGATTTGTGAATGGCGGCCATCATGGATCGCAATTTGATTTCTATCTTGGTCGGCGCATACTTTCAGTCATTACAGCACAACACTGAAAGAGAAATCATCATGTCCACCTTGTCCATGCATCCTTCGGCAGCCGTTCAATTTTCCGCCATGGCGACCGCCGTCAGCAATTTCGTGCGCGGCCTGTTCGTGCAGGCGCCGGCTGCAGCAGGGGGCGCCGACGTCTGGTCGCTGTACCGCATGACGCGCGGCGCCGATGCCGTGTCGCCGGCCGTGGCCGAGCGCCTGGCAGCGCACGCCAGGTCGAACTAAACTGCGGCGCGCCGCGCTGGCAGCAAGGGGGCGCGGCGTTCGCGCCCGCCGCAGGCAACATCTTCAGGCATCATCTTCGTGGAATTCGTCCGCGTGGGCAAACAGATCCCACGCCGCGATGAACAGGGCTGCGATCACCGGCCCGATCACGAAGCCATTCAGGCCGAACAGCGCCATCCCGCCCAGCGTCGAGAGCAGGATCACATAGTCGGGCAGCTTAGTGTCCTTGCCGACCAGGATCGGGCGCAGGATATTGTCTACCAGGCCGATCACCAGCACGCCATACGCGGCCAGCACGATCCCTTGCCAGACGGCGCCAGTTACCAGGAAATAGATCGCCACCGGGCCCCACACCAGCGCCGCGCCGATTGCCGGCAGCAGCGACAGCATCGCCATCACCACGCCCCACAGCAGTGCGCCGGGCACGCCCAGGATCCAGAAGATCAGCCCGCCCAGCGCGCCTTGTGCAATCGCGACCAGCACATTGCCTTTGACGGTAGCGCGGATCACGGTGGTGAAATTCTGGAACAGGCGGTGCTTGTAGTCGGGGCTGAGCGGCACGGCGCGCTGGATGCGCGCGGCCACCACGCGGCCGTCGCGCAGCAGGAAGAACAGCAGGTACAGCATGATGGTGGTGCTGACCACGAAGTCGAGCGTGTTGCGGCCCCAGTCGAGGGCGTAGCGGGCAGCGGACTGGCTGATCTGGGCGGCAGCGTCGGTGATCTTGACTTCGAGCTCGGCCAGGTTGGTCACTTCGAAGCGTTCCAGCAGCGAGGTGGCCCAATCCGGCAGGGCGGCGATGATGCGCTGGAAATACGACGCGAAGTTGATGTCGCCCGAGCCGATCCGCACGTAGATGGCGGCGGCCTGGTCGATCATCGAGGCGGCGATCAGCGTCAACGGGAAGATCACCATCAGCAGGATCACCAGCAGCGAGAGCAGGGCGGCGCCGGTGGGCTTGCCCTTGGTCAGGCGCAGGAATTTCGATTGCAGCGGGGCGAACACGATGGCGAACACCACGCCCCAGAACACCGCGCCGGAGTAGGGCAGCAGGATCCAGAAGAAGGCGATGGTCACCAGCGCCAGTAGAAGCAGGAATGAATTTTGCGGCAGCGAGTATTGCTTCATTGGTTGAGCTTGTTAGTTATTGTTGCCCAATCATAAACCATGGGCGGTCAATACGGCCTCCCACGCAACACCTGGAGCAGCGTGTCCGTTAGGCAACTCACACATTTCATCATTACTGACTCATGAGTCATTTTCGCAACACACGCTGCCAATCGTGCGCGTTGGCAAACTACCATCTTGCGATAATGATGTTTCGCAACGCCAAGACATAGTCTGGCGAGCCTGTGAATACCCCTGTCATTATTGGAGAAAATAACAATGTTTCGCGCTGATTCCCGTACTCGTTCGTCCCTGACCACCAAGCTGCTCAAAGGTGCACTGCTGGTGAGCACCGCCGTTGCCGGCATGGCCCAGGCCCAGACGCAGTCCACGATCTCGCCGGCCCTCGACCGCATGAGCATCTCGGCCGGCGCGTTCTACGCCGAACCAAAGATCCACCTGGGCGCCAACACCGAAGAATTCGGCCGCCTGGACACCCCGGATGAAAAAATCGACGACGAAACGCTGCCGCGCGTAAAAGCCGACATCCTGTTCGGCGCCAACCATGGCCTGTCGTTCGACTACTTCCGCTACGACAACGACTACAGCGGCGACTTCGCCGGCGACACCGTGTACGAAGGCCGTAACGTCAGCGGCAGCGCCAACGCCAACGCCAAGCTGCGCATCGAACTGGCGCGCCTGACCTACAAGTACTGGTTCGGCGGTGAAAACGACGTGTTCGGCGTCGGCCTGGGCGCAGCCTACCTGCGCGGCAAGATCTCGGGTTCGGCCAATGCCACCGTCACTGCCACCAACCCGGCCCAGACCGAATCGTGGAGCGGCTCGGCCTCGGCCAGCGACAGCGCCTATGCACCGGTGATCGACTTCGCCTACCGTCATTCGTTCAACGAACAGTGGCGCATGTACGTCGAAGCGTCAGGCGTCAAGAAGAATGGCGGCAGCACCGAAGGCCACGTGTACAACGGCGCCGTTGGCGTGGAATGGTTCCCGCACAAGAACGTCGGCCTGGTACTGGACTACGGCATCCAGAAGATCGCGCTCAAGCGTAACAACGAACGTGCTGCCGAGCTGGATCTGAAACTGACCGGCCCATCGGCCTACGTCAAGGTTCGCTTCTGACCCGCGCTTGCCTTTCGCAAACCCGTGACGGGCGCGCCGAAGCGCGCGCCCAGTTGCTGCCGGTCATGTTACATAGTGCTATAGCATGATGATGGAAAGACTGGCATGAAACCTGGCGAATTGATCGGCTGTCACGACTGCGGATGCCTGTACCAATGGCATGCGCTGGCGGTGCGCGAACGTGCGCGCTGCGGGCGCTGCCAGCTTGAACTGTACCGCTGGCACGCCTCTGGCCCGACGATGCAGACCGACACCATGGTGGCGCTGACCTTGTCGGCGGTGCTGGTGTTCATCATCGCCCAGTGTTTCCCGATCGTGACCTTGCAGCTGGCGGGCATGACGTCCGGCGTCACGCTGCTGCAGGCGGTCGGCGTGCTGTGGGGCCAGGGCATGGGGGTGATCGCCACCATGGTGCTGCTGTGCGCCATCGTCTTCCCCGGCCTCGAGCTGGGCGCCTTGCTGTATGTGGCGCTGGGTTTGCGGCGCCGTATCCGGGTGCCCGGATTCAACCTGGTGCTGCGCATCGTGCAGGGCGCGCGCCATTGGGCGATGACCGAGGTGCTGATGATCGGCATCCTGATCACCGTCATCAAGATGACCAGCCTGGCGCGGGTGTTGCCGCATCCGGGGCTGTTCGCGTTTGGCGCCCTGACGATCCTGTGCGCACTGGTGATGCGCTACGAACCGCGGGCGCTGTGGGCGCTGGCCGACCGCCAGGTGCCGCAGCCAGATGAGGTGCGTCATGGCCAGCATGGGCGCCACGAGCATCAACACCAACATCACGCCCAGGGCTCGGTCGAACTGGTTGCCTGCGACACCTGTGGCCTGGTCAACCGGCTGCACGGCCATGCGACCGATACCAGCGAGGCGCGCACCGAGTCCCATTGCTGCCGCTGTAGCGCGGCCCTGCATCGCCGCATTCCCAACAGCATCGGCTGGACCTGGGCCATGCTCGCCGCTGCGGCGCTCCTGTATCTTCCGGCCAATCTGCTGCCGGTGATGTACACCCAGTCGGTGGGCGGCACCGAAGGCGACACCATCATGAGCGGCGTCTTGCTGTTCTGGAATACCGGCTCGAAAGGCCTGGCCATCATTATCTTTGTCGCCAGCGTGGTGGTGCCGGTGTCGAAGCTGGTCGCGCTGGCCTGGCTGAATGGCAGCGCGCACCTGCGTTCGCGCGCGGCGCCGCTGGCGCGCACGCGCGCCTACCGGGTGGTGGAATTCATCGGCCGCTGGTCGATGCTGGATATTTTCGTGGTCACGCTAACGGTGGCGCTGGTGCGCTTCGACGTCGTGGCCTCGATCACTGCCGGTCCCGGCGCGATCGCCTTCGGCTGCGTCGTCATCCTGACGATGGTGGCCTCGGCGCAGTTCGATCCGCGCCTGATCTGGGACCCGATCGATTCACATGGAGAGCATCAACATGTCTGAACAGGACGGCGCACGCCCGCCTGCATCTTCGCCCGAGCCAACGCCGGGCGCGACGCCCAACCCGGCCCCGCTGCCGCCGTCGGCGCGCTCATCGGCGCCGCAACCGTCGATCGACCGCCCCAGCCGCTGGCTGCCCTCGCTGATCTGGCTGATCCCGGTGCTGGCCGCAATCATCGGCGCCTGGCAAGTCGCGCTCTGGCTGGGGAACCAGGGCCCGACCATTACCGTCACGTTCTCGACCGGCGACGGGATCGAGGCCGGCAAGACCAAGGTCAAGTTCCGCGATGTCGATATCGGCCAGGTGGTCGCGGTGCGCCTGGGCCAGGATGCGGGACGGGTCGAAGCCGAGATCGAGATGGCCAAGGAGGCGCGCCGCTTCGCCGCCAAGGACAGCCGCTTCTGGGTGGTGCGCCCGCAGGTCGGCGCCGGCGGCGTGACCGGACTCAATACGCTGCTCTCGGGCGCCTACATCGGCGCTGCGCCCGGCGCCAGCGAAGACACCAGCGACCGTTTCACCGGCCTGGAAGCGCCGCCCGCGGTGCCGTATGGCCTGAAGGGATTCGAATACCGGCTGCACGCCGACAGTTTGGGCTCGGTCGCACCCGGTTCGCCCGTGTATTACCGCCGCATCAAGGTCGGCCAGATCGCCTCGGTGACGCTCGATTCGAGCGGCCAGGGAATCGATTTGTCGGTGTTCGTCGAAGACAAGTACACGGCGCTGGTGGGGCCTGACACGCGCTGGTGGCATGCCAGCGGGGTCGATCTGCGGCTCGACGCCAACGGCCTGAAACTGAACACCCAATCGCTGGCGGCGCTGGCCACCGGCGGCATCGCCTTCGAGACGGTCGACGGGCGCAAGCCGAATGTGCCTGCCGCCGCCGGGGCGCGCTTCGTGCTGGCCGAAGACCGCAGCGCGGCGCTGCGCGCGCCGGATGGTCCGGCGGTGAGTGCGGTGCTGTACTTCGATGGTTCGCTGCGCGGCCTGACGGTCGGCGCGCCGGTCGACTTCCGCGGCATTGCGCTCGGTGAAGTGCGCAGCATCGGCGTTGAATTCGACCGTGCGCGGCGCAAACTGACGATGCCGGTGACGGTCGACCTGTACCCGGGCCGCCTGGGCCAGTCGTTCCTCGAAACGCTCAACAGCGCCACCGGCGGCGACGCGCTTGGCCAGATGGTCACGCGCGGCCTGCGCGGCCAGCTCAAGAACGGCAACCTGCTTACCGGCCAGCTGTACGTGGCGCTCGACTTCCACCCCAACGCGCCCAAGGCGGCGCTGGCAATGCGCTCGGGCCAGCTGGTGTTCCCGACGGTGCCGGGCCAGCTCGACGAACTGCAGACGCAGGTGGCCAACATCGCGCGCAAGCTCGACAAGATTCCATTCGACGAGATCGGCAATAACCTGAACAAAACGCTGGTCCAGGCCAACGCCCTGATCGCGCGTCTCGACGGCCAGGTCTTGCCCGAAATGCGCGACACGCTGGTCGCGGCCAAGCAGACCTTCGCCAGCGCCGAGAGCCTGCTGTCGCAGGACGCGCCGCTGCAATCGGACCTGCGCCGCGCCCTGACCGAAGTGACCGATACGATGGAAAAGCTGAACGATCTGGCCGACTATCTCGAACGCCATCCGGAGTCGCTGATCCGTGGCAAACCGCAGGAGAAGAAATGAAGCGATTCAAGTTCGCCCACGGCGGCCGGGTGCTTGCCGCAGCCGCGTGCGCCGTGGCGCTGGCCGGCTGCGCCAGCGCGCCGCCCGACCAGTTCTACACGCTGACCGACAGCGCCGGCGCGGCGGCCAACCCGGCGCCGTCGGCGGCAGGCCAGATGTACATCGAAATGCGCCCGGTGACGGTGCCCGACCAGGTGCGCCGCAACCAGATGGTGGTGGCCAAGGGCGCCGGCCAGGTCGACCTGCTCGAGCATCACCGCTGGGCCAGCAAACTCGACGACCAGATCGGCAGCGCGCTGGCGCTCGGCGTCGCCGCCCAGCTGGGCGCGGTGAACGTGTACAGCAACCCGGCGCCGCCGGGCGCGGCCGTGTACCGGATCAGCGCCAGCGTGCAGCGCTTCGAGTCGGCGCTGGACGAGCATGCGCTGATCGACGTGGTGTGGAGCGTGCGCCGCGCCAGCGAGCGCGAGGTGCTGACCTGCCGCAGCGTGTTCAGGGAATCGGTCGGCCCCGGCCATGCGGCGCTGGTGGCCGGGCACCGGGCGGCGCTGGCGAAGCTGTCGGCGCGCATCGCGGACGGGGTACGCAGCCAGGCGGCGGGGCAGGCCGCCGCTTGTGGATCACAGGTAAGCTGATAAGGGGCGTCTACCGGTGTCAGCCAGCGACGAAGGGGTTGCTTCGATCATGGTGCGCCCCTGAGCGTGTAGACCGGCTTTTCCACTTCGCCTTTCTCGACCATCGCCAGCAGGCCCTGTAATTGCGTGCGCTCGTCGTTGTCCTTGGCCGCCGAAACAAGTTTGCGCAGGATGGCGGCATGCGCCGTCTGCAGCGCCTGCGCCGCGGGCACGGCGATGTCCGGTTTCACGCCGACGTGCTCCCAGTTGGTCTTGGTGACGAAATTGGTCGCGCGCGAGGTCGGGATCGAGACCACGATACCCTGGCCGACGCTGAACCAGCCGACCGGATTGGACCCGCCGCCGGTGGTCTCGCCGACCAGCGTGCCGCGCTTCTGCGCCTGGAAACCATAGGCGCAGTCCTCGCCGCCCGAAAACGTGCGGGCCGAGGTCAGCACGTAGACCGGCTTGTCGTAGCGCTGGGTGACGGTCGGCACGGTCCAGACCTGGCGCGTGCTGTCGGTCGGGCGGTTATAGAATTCGATCAGTTGGCGCCGGTCGCCAAGCGGGAAGAAGTGGCTCATCAGGTAAGCCACGCTGTCCGGGCTGCCGCCGCCGTTGCGGCGCAGATCGAGAATCAGCGCATCGGTCCCGGCCATCAGCGACATCGCCGCCGTGTAAGCAGGGCCGACGAATTCCGTCATCCCGAAACCGCGCAAATCGATGTAGCCGACGTTGCCGGGCAGGCGTTCGACTTTATCGATGCCATAACCGCGCCGACTGGTCGCGTCGCGCGCTTCGTCCATCTCGGCGCTGCTGGGCTGGTAGGGACCCGTGCCGGACTCACGAAAACCCTGGTTAACCGAGGCGCCAAAGTGCTTGTCGCCGCTCAATTCGCGCAAGTCGGTGGCCAGCAGCGCACTGAACGCCTGTGCGCTGGCGCCCGACGCATAAGCGCCTTCGGCATTCTTCTTGACGATCGCAGTGCCGACCCGTTCGGCCACGGCAGGCTCGATGTAGTTCGCATTCATTTTCGCGGCAAGTGTCTGCACGATCGCAGTGCGGTCGGACGCTTTCAATGGGATATCTTGTGCTGCGAACGCGGACGCGAACGCGGACAACGACAACCATGCACCCAGTACCACGCCTGCGACAAACCTTTTTTTGCCTGACATTGCTGCCTCCAAGTTGGACTACTCATCGTCGGGTGTTGCGTAAGATACTCCTGGTCAAGCTGAGCCTGGGCCTGGGCCTGGGCCTGCGTCGGAGTGGGGAAAGGGAAGCGGTTCGCCGTCGTGCAGGCGCGCCAGGCTGGCAGCGCGGATGCGCGCGCCGAACGAGCGCTTCTCGAGTACCGTGATCGCTTGTGCCAGGCAGGCCGACAGCGGGACCGGCAGTTCGGCATCGAGGCTGTCGGCTGCGGATTTGGTCGCTTGCCAGCACACCTTCAGGCGCGGCAGCAAGGCTGCGCCGGCTGCGCTCAGGCGCACCACGCGCTGCCTGCCGTCCGCGCCGGTGGCCGTCACCGTCAGCAGGCCCTGTTTGACCATGACGGCCACGGTCTGGGTCGCGGCGGGCTGCGTGATGTTGGCCAGCGCCGCCAGTTCTCCAATGGTGGCGCTCGGTTGCTGGGCCAGCACCCGCATGACCGGCGTGTAGCGCGGCCGGTAATCCAGGCCCGCGTCGACATAGGCCTGCTCGACTGCGCCATCGAGCAGTTCGATCAGGTGTCGCAATTGGGTGCCAAGTCCTGGTTTCATAATTTGATGCTACCATTATTTACATAAGCGGTTATATATATATTTTCGCGTACGACTTAGTATCTCTAACAATACCGTTCAACGTACCGCCAGCAGATGAGCGAGTAGGCCAGCAAGAGAAACGCCTGATGAATATCTGCGCGGCGCTCGTAGCGAATCCGCAACCTGCGAAATCTGTGAAGCCACCCAAGGGTTCGCTCGACGACCCAACGCCAGCGGCCAAGCCGTTCGCGTGACTCGACGCCGTATTTCGCGATGCGTGCAGCAATGCCTTGCCGGCGTAGCCAGGCACGATGCGCTCGAGATGCATACGCACGGTCAGCATGCAGTTTTCCTGGACGTTTGCGAGCTCGGCCCGACAATCCTTTAATAGCAGAGATTGCCTTGACGATCGGTGTGAGCAGGCGGGAGTCGTGAACTTGCGCACCTGAGATCTGGGCTACCAACGGCAAGCCACGCTGATCGACCAGGATGTGGTGTTTGCAGCCAAGCTTGCCCCGATCAGTCGGGTTTCGACCGGTATGCTCGCCGCCTCGCGGCGAAGGCACGCTGGCGGCATCAATGCACGCACGATGCCACGCGATCTGGTCGTACTCGCGCAGTCGGCGCAGTATCGCCTCGTGAATACTCTGCCATACACCCGCCTGCATCCATTCGTGCAGGCGACGCCAGCAGGTCATTCCGCTGCCGCACCCGAGCTCGCGTGGTAGATACTCCCAGGTATTCCAGTCCTGAGGACGAACAGAATCCCTGTTAGCGTCGCCCGGTTACCGATGCGTGGTCGACCACCTTTCGGTGACGGAGGGTGCACTGGAAGATGAGCTGCGATAAGGGACCAGAGCTCGTCGGAAATGAGTGCTTTTACCATGGCGTCGGTCTAGGTAAGAACACGCTTTTCATCCTAATGCGGCCCGTTGCGGCAGGCAGCACCCGACCTATTGCGTTGAAAAACTCTTAGGCAAGAGCGGTGCTGATGAAGTAACTGTACAGGAAAGAATCGTAGCTTACACACTGCTGTGGTCGGTCAACGCATTGCTATTTTCAATTCTTGCTTCGGCATGAGTAGTTTTTTAGCCATTCGACGGAGATTTTGGGTCGTAGCTGCCATTAGAAACTCATCATGTGCACCGCTGGGTCCACGCAAGCGTAATTGACCCAGTTTAAGGATGCGTTTGAGGTGGGCAAACAGCATTTCCACCTTCTTTCGTTCCCGGCGTGATTGGCGATATGCTTCGGTTTTTCCGATAGCCCGGGCAACGTCCCTTGCACGCTCCTGCGGGCTGCGGTCAATCTTGCGAGCGACCATGTTGGGACAACACCTCGGTCTCAAGTCGCAAACCCGGCAGTCATACACGCTGGCGCGATAGCGAAATGGTGTTCTTACTTGCCCTCGCTGTGGCGACCTGAGGTACTTGCCGGCAGGGCAAACATAACGATTGTTTTCGGCATCGAAGATGAAATCGGTACGGCTAAAAATGCCGTCGTGATGCTCGGATTTATCCCATACTGGAACGTGCGGCGCGATCCTTTTTTCATCGACCAGCCATCCCCAGCATTGCAGCAACACCGTAGTTCGTATCGCCCACCAGTCGCCGCGGCTTGATCGAAAACTTTTCCTCCACGCGATCGATCATGATTTTGGTTGCTTCGACTTCCGCCATTTTGTTCACGGCCGATGCCTCGACGTCGACAATCAATCCCGCTTTCAGATCGATCAGGTAATTCGTCGAGTAAGCAAAGATTGCGGGCCCGGCAGCAGCAGTCCAGGTTGACGCTGGATCAGTCAGCGATATTCTTTTTGGTGCGGGTGGCACTGGATTCGCTTGCTCTAACGCAGCCAAATATTCGCGCACCGGTCGACTTGTCTGCTCCGGATCACCCCAATCGATATCGGCACCGCTCCGACAAGAGCGGTGACGTTGGGCGTCAGCCTTGATCATGCTAGCGTCGGTTGCAAAGCCTTCGCCTTCCACCAAGCCCTCGGCCATGCAGCGTTGAAGCACTGAGTCGAACAGCTTTCGAAAGGCATCGTGGTCACGAAAACGACCGTCCCGATTCTTTGAGAAGCTTGAGTGGTCCGGCACTTTGTCTTTTAATCCGAGTCGGCAGAACCAGCGGTAAGCCAGGTTAATGCCGACTTCTTCGCACAGTCGACGCTCCGACCGGATCCCGTAGCAGTAGCCGATGATCAGCATGCGGCCAGCAACTCGGGATCGATCGACGGCCGCCCGTGTGACTGTACGACTCGGCCAAATTCTGCCGGAAGTCGCTTAGGTCGAGATATCGATCAACCGCTCTCAACAGATCGTCTTGGGGAACATATTCGTCTAGACTGACCGTTACGAATAGCTCCCGCTTCGTTGCCTGAAGTCCCATCATCACGGCCTCGATATCCGAGACCTGTTAGACAGCATAGCTTCATCGAGATCGCGAACTCAAGCGGACTTTTTCAACGCAATAGACCGAACCCGGTCGTTCAAGCCAGCATAGAATGTTGCCAAAGTCGAAAACTCTCAAACTGTCACGACCGGCAGGAACCGACCAAAAAGCGGCCGTTGGGTTGTGAATCGCACGCTTCGCATCAGCGTATGTAGCCTATCCTTTAGCCGAAGTACCGTTTGCTAGCATTTCGTTACCACGTCCTAATCCCGTATCCAGCCCCCATACCATTCTCCATGGTGGGTCGATGACAGGATCGAGGCCTAGATTATTAAAGGCACTAATCGCACGCAAGCTTGAAGCAAGAATGCCGGCATTGATATGGGCCATTTCGTCTGGTGCTGCAAGCGCCTCAAGCAATGATTCCGGTCGCTCGACACGCGCAGCGGCACCCCATGGGCCGATCCAAAGTTTTCTCGCCTCGGCGCCGAGCCAGCACGTAGCCCAGTATGACGCCATCCTGTTCCAGAACACGGCACAGGTTCGGATGAAGGTGCCAGCGCCGCGTTACGAAAAAAGTACGGTCCGCTCCCCACCATTGGCGGTCGAGGGCGCACACAGTAGCAAGATCCTGAGCGCGCATTGGACGCACATGCGGATGCAATGCGCCACGCATACGGCCTGAATAGCGTAATGATGGTTGAGCTTTCCGAAAACCGTGACGTTGGTAGAGTGGCGCTCCTGCCTTGGTCGCATCTAGGCAGATGCTTCGTACCCCCCTGGCTCGAAGGTAGGAGACTAGGGCAGCAACCATCTTGTTGCCCAGGCCCTGTCCCCGCACCGCGGGTTCTATCACAATCTGTCCCAAGAACCCCACGTCCTGGTAGGTCGTTGCTACGCCAATACCGACTGGTCGTCCATCCTGCTCGACAATCATGCAACCTGTGGGATCATGTGAAAAGAATCCCTCGAACTCTTCCAGCGTTTCGCTGTGCCAATTTTCAGCTTGCGTAAGCGAAGAGGCGTACTCCAGATGCCTGCGCTCCATAGGACGCACGTTCAAATCCGTCATTTATTTTTCTTTCAAATGCTATAGAGCTAACTTGCGCTTCTGACCGCGCTCAGTCGTTCCCACAGCGTAGCAGGTCGGCAAGCCCGAAAATCACCCGGTTGCCATGACGGCCAGCCCGCGCCCAAAGCGGTCTTCACTCGCTGAAGCCTTTTTAGCTAATGTCAAGGAGTAGAAGCGGTCCGCTCCGGTTTCTGGTATCGGGTCCGGGCCATCTACCCATCCAAACGACTCATATAAGTGAACCGCAGCATGCATGCTGCCCCAAGTTTCCAGTTCCAAGTGGGTGAAATTATGCCTTATGTCCTCAGCGATCCCCTCGGTAAACAGAGATCGACCAATGCCCTTCATCGCATACTTGCATCGACATGGAAGCTGAACAACTTGGCGGAGGCTGCTGACTGACGCTGAATTGCAAAGCAACCAACTAGTTTGCCGTCGATCTTTGCCACCAATTCGATATCCTTAGGGGAGTTGAATTGGCCGAGAACACCAATGGCAGCATCGAACGTGTCGAAATCCGCAATTAGGTCGTAAGCAGCAAGGACTTCTGCACTAGGGCTCTGGCGTAAGCGCTATCGGTGGGAAAGGCTTTACGTATTAACATGGCAAACTGATAAGTGGGACATGGCAATGATTTTATGTGAAAGTGCTATTTCCAGTCGAGTAGTAGCCAAGGCGCTAGCCAAGCGCTGGCAGTCTGGTTTTGGCCGGGTGTTGCCGTCCGGTGTACGGCAACTCTCGCCCCAAAGCGGTCTTCGCATTAGCAACCTACTGGGCGAGCTGACCGGCTCTCCCGGGCAGGATCATGCGACCGGCAATAGCCGGCGTGAAGCACGATACCAGCGGCCCTACCGTCCGCGTTAATGGTCACGGTCAGGGTGAACTGATCACCCCATTGCAGCTTGTAGTAGCTAATCCTAGGCCAAGGTGGAGGTGCGAAGTCGAGCGTGATGTGTGCCGCCGTGATTTCATCAAGTCGAATACCCGAGAGGTCTGCCAACTTTGCCAGGAGGCTGCGATAGCGCGCCAATACAGGTGCGAACTCGGACGACGACCGGTGAATGGATGACGTCAGGACGTCGATTAGTACAGTGGTCCGACCATACCGCTCGGCCAGCGAACGTAGTTTTCCGATTGACCAGTAACCATCCAGATCATTGTTCTGGCTAACGAATGAGCCGCACAAACCGCTGGCGATGTTCGTCAGGCGCGCCCCTCTGGGCATACGTCAGTCCCGGTTCAATTAATTTGGTGCACTACGTGAGCCGCGACAGACCGCTCCTGGGCGAACCCGGAAGTTCGCAAGGCTCAGTGTACGGCCGCTATTGCTCTGCTGGCAAGTAAGGTGTTTTGATAGACGTACTTAATCTGGCATGAGCGCATCGATTGAAGGACTGGTCCTTGCGGCCCTCGCCAACAGCGGATTGGCAGTTGCTGCTGTCTAGCCGGCGTAGCGGTCGAGTAAGCGTGGCGTTACGTAAAACTGAAGTCCATACCAAGCTTGCGGATCACGAGCAGGGTGACGTAGCCCAGACCAAGAAGCAATATCAGAAAGATTGCGGCCACCTTGCCGGCCGCGAGTATCAACGCACGCTTGTCGAGCGCCTTGACTTTCTGCCCCTGGTCGTAATGCCACTTGATGGCGAAGTACATTCCCGTGCAGAGCACGAGAACCTTGAAAATAATGAAGACTACCGGGATCCATTCCATCATATTTGACGATTTCCAGACTGTTACTTGAATCTATGATGCGGCAATCGCATCGTAGAGGCCGCGATCAGGCGAATGCCAATGACCGCCGAGGCCATCAACAAGGCTGCAGGTCGCGGCGCACGCTCGGCAGAACGCCGATCCCCGCCTGCGCGGGGCGACGTGGTTCTGACCATGAGGCGCGATGCCTCGCGAGGCTGCAGTCGCTTGTAGCCTGCCTGCAGCCACGCATACAGAGCACTGCGAGCGTCTTATGGAATCAGGCGCTCGGCGCGCAGCCGCGCAAACAGGTCGAAGAACGAAGCGTCGGTGGCCTGATACGCGCTAAAGCCGAGTCGGCGGCTGTTGGCCATGTCGGTCATGACTTCGAGCGGGCGGCCCAGGTCGAGGTCGGTGTGCCAGGCCGACGCCAGCCGGTCCAGGTCGGCTTCGACCAGGCCATGCTTTTGCGCAATCTGTTTCCACAACCCGTGGTCGTTGGCCATCGCCGCTTCGAGTGGCTGGGTGGTGCCGTTGAACCCGCCCGACTCGACGCCGAAGAACGCCGCCAGTTTCGGCCACAGCCAGCTCCAGCGGAACACGTCGCCGTTGACGATGTTGAACGCTTCATTGCGCGCCGCGTCGGTGTCGGCGGCCCACACCAGCTGCTTGGCCAGCATGCGCGCATCGGTCACGTCCGACAGGCCGTTCCACTGGGCGCTGGAACCTGGGAACTGGAACGGGCGGCCGGTTTCCTTGCAGATCGTGGCGTACACGGCCAGCGTGGTGCCCAGGTTCATGGCGTTGCCGACGGCCAGGCCGATGATGGTGTGCGGACGGTGCACGCTCCAGCTGAAGCGGTCGCGCTCGGCGGCGGCGTAGACTTCGTCTTCTTGTGCGTAATAGAAATTCTCGAGTGGCAGGCGCGGCTGCGATTCGCGCAGCGGAGTGTCGGGCAGGGTGCCCGAGCTGGCGTAGGCTTCGAACGGTCCCAGGTAGTGCTTCAGACCGGTTACCAGCGCCACGTGGCGCAGGCTTTTTTGCGGCGATAGCGCATCAAGCAGATTGCGCACCAGGGCCGAGTTGACGCGGATGTTCTCGCTTTCGGTGTCCTGGCGCATCCAGGTGGTGATGAAGACGTGGGTTGGATTGACGTCGGCCAGCGCGCTTTTCAAGGCGGCGGCGTCGAGCAGGTCGGCGGCGATGTGGCGCACGCCGGGCAGGTCTTGCGGCGCGCGGCGCGACAGGCCGATCACGTTCCAGCCATTGGCCAGCAGCTCGCGTGCAACATGGTTGCCGCCGATGCCGGTGATGCCGGCGATGAGTGCGGTGCGTGTCATGGGGTCTCCCGAATGCATGAAAAAGGCGTCCATTGTAGGACGCCATCGGGATTGCTGCGCGCGCCTGCCGTGCTACGCGCGGCGGCGCGCGCATGCACAACTCAGAACGCGGCGATGCCGGTCTGGGCGCGGCCCAAAATCAGGGCGTGGATATCGTGCGTGCCTTCATAGGTGTTGACCACCTCGAGGTTGACCATGTGGCGGATGATGCCGAACTCGTCCGAGATGCCGTTGCCGCCCAACATGTCGCGCGCCACGCGCGCGATGTCGAGCGACTTGCCGCACGAATTGCGCTTCATGATCGAGGTAATCTCCACCGCCGCCGTGCCTTCGTCCTTCATGCGGGCCAGGCGCAGGCAGCCCTGCAGGCCGAGCGTGATCTCGGTCTGCATATCGGCCAGTTTCTTCTGCACCAGCTGGTTCGCCGCCAGCGGTTTGCCGAACTGCTGGCGGTCGACCGTGTACTGGCGCGCGGTGTGCCAGCAGTCTTCGGCCGCGCCCAATGCGCCCCAGGCGATGCCGTAGCGCGCCGAATTCAGGCAGGTGAACGGGCCCTTCAGGCCGCGCACGTCGGGGAAGGCGTTTTCTTCGGGACAGAACACATTGTCCATCACGATTTCGCCGGTGACCGAGGCGCGCAGGCCGAACTTGCCGTGGATCGCCGGCGCCGACAAGCCCTTGTAACCTTTTTCGAGCACGAAGCCGCGGATCGCGCCTTCGTCGTCCTTGGCCCAGACCACGAACACGTCGGCCACCGGCGAATTGGTGATCCAC
>Ga0308160_10003511_pt1 | contig 17583 bp, 17 predicted proteins | sample PhyFR1_FD_201036 | JGI IMG/M metagenome (GOLD analysis project Ga0308160, IMG submission 201036) | Phyllosphere microbial communities from UC Gill Tract Community Farm, Albany, California, United States - DLSLF.R1 | ecosystem: Host-associated > Plants > Phyllosphere > Unclassified | place: USA...
TGGGCGGCTTCGCGGTCGCCGGCCTCGGCCTGTCGCTGCTGTTCCCGTTCGTGTTCAGCGCCGCCGGCGCCCAGGGCCCGATCGCCCTGGCAGGCGTGGCCAGCATGGCCTACAGCGGCAGCCTGATGGGCCCGCCGGTGATCGGCGCCATCGCCAGCCACGTCGGCATGCAGATGGCCATCGGCTACCTCGGCATGCTGTCGATCGCGATTGCCCTGGTCGCCAGCCGCACCAAGCTGCTGAAGTAATTTCCGAAATAAACGCGAAGTAGTCCCCCGGCGCCGGCCGAGAGCAATCTCAGGCCGGCGCCGCGTCTTTCAGCCACTGCCGTGGCGAACTCCCCACCATCGTCGTGAACGCCCGCGTGAAAGCGGGCGCGCTCGTATAGCCCGCCTGGGCGCTGACCACCTTCACCGGCAAGCCCTTGCGCAGCAGGTTCTGCGCCAGGCCGATGCGCCAGCGCGTCAGGTATTCGCCGGGCGGCATGCCCACCACATTGCGGAAGTGCTCGGTAAACCGGGCGCGCGACATGCAGGCCAGGCGTGCCAGCGAGGCCAGCTGCCAGGGTTCGTGGGCGCGCTCGTGGATCGCGGCCAGCGCCAGCGACAATTGGCGGTCGGCCAGGCCGGCCAGCAGCCCGATCGACATGTCGCCCTTGTCGAATTCGTTGCGCAACACTTGCACCATCAGCACGTCGCACAGGCGGTCGAGAATCACGTCGCGGCCCTGGTTCGGGCTGGACGCTTCGGCGAACAGCAGTTCCAGGGTCTGGCGCAGCACGCCCATGCCGGCCAGCGGCTGGTACAGGCAGTCGGGCAGGGCGCGCGCCAGCGGGTTGGCGCCGCCGTCCTCGAAGCTGATGTGGGCGCACAGCAGGGTGGCGCTTGCGCCGTCGGGCACTTCCAGCGTGTGGGCGCTGCCGCGCGGATAAAACACCATCGCCGCTTCGTCCACGCGCAGCGGCGCGGCGCCGTCCTGGCGGAAAATTACCGGGCCGGCGCGCACCAGGTGCAACTGGCCCGCGGATGGATCTTCCGGAAAGGCATTGGCGTCGCAAAACACCCCATTGAAAAACACACGGGCACGAAACGAGTAACGGCCGACCAGCGACGAAATCTTGTCCATATTTTGAGAAATGACGAATTTGCTCATCCATTCTGGACGATTTGCTAAGTCAGGAGAAGCGATTCGTGAGTTTCTTGTGTGGTTGGCGCAAAAATTCTGACAATGCGTTGTTTCTTTTCCGCAAATCCGTTAATTCCTGTCAAGGCTCGGCATCGCCATTGGGCCACAGCAGGCGGTGCAGCTCCGCTACCTGTTCCGGCGGCAGGCGCGGTATCCGCTGCGCCGTCAGCAGCCCGTTCTGCTCGTGCTCGACGTCGGTCAGCTGGGTGTAGCACAGGCCGGCCAGGAAGGGCAGCGAGGCCAGGCCCTGCATCAGCGTGCGGTAGCGCTGGGCCAGCTCGTCTTCGTTGCCGACGTTGCCGTAATGGTCGTACAGGCGGTCGCGCCGCCGTTCCGGCCCGGCTGGCGTGAGCAGGTAGCCGCCGACCTCGGAAAACACGATCGGCTGGCCGCGGTACTGGGCCCCGGCCAGGAACAGTTCGCGCGCCTTGTGCCAGCCGGTGGCCGGCGGCAGGCCGGTGAGCAAGGTGCCGGCATAGCGCTCCAGCAGCTTTTCAATCGGATGCGAATAGTCGTGGATGGTGCAGATATCGGTCACGTCGGTGTGCTGCCAGCCGTCGTTGTCGATCACCGGGCGGGTTGGGTCGACCATGCGCGTGCGCGCCACCATGCGTTCGAGGAAATCGTGCTGGTGCGGGTGGCGCGTGAGTTCCGGGAAACCGAAGCTTTCCACCACCGGCACCCAGCCGACAATCGACGGGTGGTTGGCATCGCGCACCACGGCGCGCAGCCATTCGCGCTCGAGCCGTTCTTCCGACTCCTCGGACCAGGAGCGCGCATTCGGCATTTCTTCCCACACCATCAGGCCCAGCACGTCGCACCAGTAGAGCCAGCGTTCGTGCTCGATCTTCTGGTGCTTGCGCACGCCGTTGAAGCCGAAGCGGCGCGCCCACTCCACATCCTCGCGCAGCGCCTCGTCCGAAGGCGCGGCCAGCAGGGTGTCGGGCCAGTAGCCCTGGTCGAGCGCCATCAGGAGAAAAGTGCGCTTGCCGTTCAGGTGGAAGAAGCCATCCCTCAGTTCGATGGAGCGCAGGCCGGTATACGCTTCGACGCTGTCGACAAGCTGGCCGCGGTGCAGCAGGCGCACGCGCAGCTTGTACAGATTCGGCGCCTCGGGCGACCAGGCGCGCGGCTGCGGAATCCTGGCGCGCAAAGCCAGGCTGGGCGTGCGGCTGGCGCTGCGCGCGCCAACGCAGACGGTGTCCGAATCGAGGCCGTCGAGCACGTCGAGCTCGGCTTCCCAGTCGCCTGCCGGGCCGTGCAGGTGCACGGTCAGGGCCAGGCTGCCGTCGGGGTGCGCCTCGTGGATGCGCAGATGGTCGATGCGCAGCGCCGGCACCGGTTCGAGCCAGACGTTTTGCCAGATGCCGCTGGTGCAGTAGTAATAGATGCGCACCGGCGTGCCCGAGGACGACTGCTTGCCGCGCGGCTGGTAGGGGTCTTGCCGGTCTTCGACGCGCAGCGTGATGCGGTTGCTGCCCGGCTTCAGCCAGGGCGCGATGTCGAAGGAAAACGGCACGTGGCCGCCGCGGTTGCGTCCGGCAACGCGGCCATTGATCCAGACGTCGGCGCGGTAGTCGCAAGCGCCGAAATGCAGCAGCAGGGCGCCATAGTCCCATCCCGCGGGCACGTCGACGCTGCGGCTGTACCACATGATTTCGTGGATCTCGCGGCTGCCGATGCCGGACGCCGCGGACTGGTAGGGGAAGGGCACGAGGATCTGCTGCGGGAGTGTGCGTCCGTCGAACCAGCGCTCGCGCATGCCGGCGTCGAGATCGTCGAAAGCGAATTCCCACCAGCCGTCGAGGCTGGCCCATTGCTGACGCACCATCTGCGGCCGCGGATGGTGCGCACGGAGGTCTTCGAAAGTGCGCATGATGTGGATAAATCCTGGGGTGGGGAGGGACTGCGAATAGATATATGAACTGCGGGTATGCGGACCGCGGGTGGACTGCGGATCGACTGCGTTTTCGACTGCGTTTGCGCTTCCTTAAGTACACCCCAATGGCGTAGAACTTTCAAGTGCCGCACGGCCTCCAATGATGAGTCGAGCAAGGGCTCGCGACCAGGAGGCGGCGATGCTGCACGAACTCGATGTACGCTCGATCACCCAGTATCACGACGCGGTGCTGCGCATGGATGGCGGCCGCGTTCCCTGTCACGTGGCGAGCGATGGCGCCTGGCCGGGCATCGCCGCGAACCACGAATTCAATCTGCTGCTGTGGCGCGAAGAAGACAAGGCACGCCGGCGCGACGCGGCGGCCAGCGAGATCGCCGCCAACAAGCGCCACATCGACGCCTACAACCAGCAGCGCAACGACGCCGTCGAAGCCATCGACGAAGCCATCCTGGCCGGGCTGGCCGCGGCGTCGGCGGCGTCCACCATCGCACCCGCCGCCGATGCCTGGCTGTCGAGCGAAACCGCCGGCGCCATGATCGACCGCCTGTCCATCCTCGCACTCAAGATCCACCACATGCGCGAGCAGACCCGGCGCGTCGACGCCGGCAGCGCCCACGTCCAGGCCTGCGCCGCCCGCCTGCAGCGCCTGCAGCAGCAACGCGCCGATCTGGCCGGCTGCCTGGAGCGCCTGCTGCGCGAAGCAGGGGCCGGGCGCGCCTATTTCAAGGTGTACCGGCAGTACAAAATGTACAACGATCCTTCGCTGTATCCCTATCTGTACGGGCAGACGCGCGGCACAGGGCGGGTCGGGCCGTAAGAGCGCTCTTAAGGGCGGTAGCCGGCGCGAGACCGGGAAAAATCGGGCACTACCAGTACGGCCACATCCCCGCCCTGCGCTGCCGGCTGGGGTCGGTCCCGGCGAGCAGAGCGCGCGCGTGCTGGAGCACGGCGGCCGAACGCTGCGCATCCGGGTCCCAGAGGCAGCGGTGGTTATCGCGGTCGAGCGGCGCCCAGCGCGCAATATCGGCCTTGCTGAAAATGACCACGCTTTTCAGGCGCAGGCCGGCGGCAATATGCGACACCCCGGTGTCGTTGCACACCAGCAGCCGCGCATGCTTCATCAGTACCGCCATCGCCCCGATCGAGATCGGCGCCGCCGCATTCACCGCGCGCGCCTGCATGTGGCCGGCCACCTCGCCGGCCAGATCCGCTTCCTCGGCCGAGCCGGTCAGCACCACGTCGACCCCGAATTCGGCTGCCAGGCGGTCCGCCACTTCGGCAAAACGGCGCGTCGGCCAGCATTTGTCGCGCTTGCGCGCGCCGGGATGCACGCAGATATAGCCGCCGGGTTTCAGGCCCGCCGCCACGCCGCTCTCTTCCAGCTCTTGCCGGTCTTCCTGGGCCAGTGGAAATTCCAGGTAGTCGCCCACCGCACCGGCGCCCAGCCGCTGCACCAGGCCCAGCAGCCGGTCCGGCTCGGCCCCGACTTCCGGCCAGGGAAACAAGACCGTGCGGCGGGTGGTTATAGGCGCGCCCTGGCAATGCCCGGCCAGGGCGTGGGCGCCGAAGCCGGCGACGATCTCGTTGCTGATGCTGCCATTGCCATGCAGCTGCAGCGCCAGCGTGAAGCGGCGCGCGCACATGGCTGCATAGAACGGCGTCAGTTCCTCGTGCCGGACCGGCTGCTCGGGCAGCAGCGGGTGGCCGGGGAAGGCGATGAAGTCGTCGATGTAATGGTGGAAGCGCGCGGCAAACTGGCGTGCCCAGGGCAGGCCGACCAGGGTGATGCGCGCATGCGGCAGCGCCGTGCGCAACGCGCGCAGGGCCGGCACCGCGCACAGCATGTCGCCCAGGTGCAGGGCGCGGAACACGGCCACGGAATCGATGTCGAGCCGGTGGAACAACGGACGGTGTTGCACGTCTCCTCCTTCATGGATGTCTCGCCGGGCAGCGCGTCCGCAACGGCTGGTCGAACCGTCCAGCTCTGGTTTGAGCACGATGCGCTGCGATTAGTTCGGCACGGTTTTCGTGCAGGCGTCAGGCAGGCGCGAACGGCGCGCGGTATGATGGGAAGCATCTCATCCGAGCCCGCATTCAAGCCCAAAACCATACCTTCCATGCTGCATACGCCTTCCACTTTCACGGCGCTGATGGCGCCGCAGGTCCATCCCGATCCGCTCACCTTTTTGTTCCATGGCGGCCGGCTGCTGGTGCGCGAGCACGACCTGGCGCTGCCCGATGCGGCCACCCTGGCCGCCCTCGATCTCGACCCGGCGCACATGCAGCCGGTCGGGCTGTTAGGCGAGCGCTATTGCCAGGCCGGCTGGCGCGAACGCGAAGACCTGCCGCCGGGCTATGCCTGGCGCGGCCTGCGCTCGCTGTTTGCCGATATGGATGAGGAAACAATGGGCGTGGCGGGCCGTGCCGCCCAGATCGCCGAATGGGCGCGCACCCACCGTTACTGCGGCGCCTGCGCGCATCCGATGGAACGCCTGATGCACGAGCGCAGTTTCAAATGCACGCATTGTGGCCACCTGGCCTATCCGCGCATTTCGCCGGCGATGATGGTGCTGATCAAAAAGGAAGACAAGGTGCTGCTGGCGCTGCACCACGCCTCGGCGGCGAAGCGCTTCACGCCGCTGGCCGGTTTCCTGGAAGCGGGCGAGTCGATCGAGGAAGCGATCCACCGCGAAGTGTTCGAGGAAGTCGGCCTGCAGGTAAGCAATCTGCGGTATTTCGCCAGCCAGTCCTGGCCCTTCCCGCATTCGCTGATGATTGCCTTCACCGCCGACTATGCCGGCGGCGAGATCCGCATCGACGCCAGCGAGATCGCCGAGGCGCGCTGGTTCGGCCCGAACGATGAATGGCCGGAGCGCGTGCCGCACATTTCAGTATCGAGTGTGCTGGTAGACGCGCACCGCCCTCCTGGCCGTTGAGCGCGTCCGATAAGACCCCCTTGGCGGCGTTGCACCGCCTCGCCGTACTAACGTACTGTCTTCGGCGGTGCGCCTTGCCCTGGGAGCCTTCTCGAACGCGCTGAACGGCCCGGTACTGTTTATTGATTGATTTATTCAACTCGTTTCCGTCACGGCGGGCAGCGCCGGCGCCGTCCGCACCGTCACCGCGGCCGGCCCCGGCACCTGTACCTGGACCGGCAGCACGCGTGGCGTTTCTTCCGGACGTGCCCCGGTGCCGCGCAGCTGCACCGCCCGCTGCAACAGATCGAACCAGAACGGCGCGCCGAACAGGGTGGTGGCCGCCGTGATCAGCCAGCCCGCCGCCTGCAGGGCAAAGGCGGTATCCAGCACCGGCGGGAAAACCGTCCAGCCGATCGGCAGCGCCCACAATTGGCGCAGGGTCTCGGCATCGAGCATGCCGGGCACGGCATCGATGTGGGCCGCCAGCTGGGGCTGCTGCCACAGCGTGCGGAACAGGGCGATGCTGTCGATGTTGAACATAATCGCCAGCAGCAGCGACAGCAGCAGCGAGATCAGCAGCTGGCGCCGTTTATAGGCGCCGGACACGCGCTCCATCGCATTGTCGAACCAGCCGGCCACCAGCAACTGGAAACGCTCCAGGTCGCCGCCGGCGCGCGCATACAGCGCATGCAGGGCGCGCCGCACCTGCGGGTCGGCCACGGCATCGATGTCGGACCCGAGGCGGGCGAAGTCGCCGGGGGCGCGCTGGATGCTGTCGATCAGGGCAATCGCGAACTGCGCCGGTTCGATGTAGGATGGACGGGCCGTCAGCTGGCCTTCGGGCACTGGCAAGCCGTTGCCGTGCGGGTTGACCAGCGGATGCGCGTACACCATCTGCGCCAGGGCGTCGAAACGCGGGTCGTTGAGCATGCTCTTGATGCCGGCCAGCAGGGTGTTCGCGCGCAGGCGGAACGCCGCCGCCAGCGCTTCCTGCAAGGTGGCGACGATCAGCGCCACGGTGCCGTAACAGAACGTCAAGCCGATTGCCAATTCCAGTACCGAGCTTCCCAACATGGCCGCCTCCTTTAGCATGAAAACCTGTCCACGCTAGCGCATTCGCGCAACAGAAGAGTCCGTTTTGATCAAAGAATCGGCAGGTCGCAGAAGCCTCTGCGCATTTTCTATATACTGGCGGCAATCGTAAATTTAGGGTTACCCATGTCTGACAAAGAAGCATTTACCGAAAATGATTGGCGCCGTTTGCTGACCAGTCTCGGTGAAGATCCCGACCGTCCCGGCCTGCACGAAACGCCGGCGCGCGTTGCCAAAGCCTGGAAACACTGGACCTCCGGCTATGGCCAGGACCCGGTCGAAGTGTTGAAAGCCTTCGAGGATGGCGCCGAGCAGTACAACGAACTGATCGTGGTGCGCGGCATCCCCGTGTACAGCCATTGCGAACACCACCTGGCGCCGTTCTTCGGCAAGGCCACTGTCGGCTATGTACCGAACGGCAAGATCGTCGGGCTGTCGAAGCTGACGCGCCTGGTCGACATCTTTTCGAAGCGCCTGCAGGTGCAGGAACGCATGACGATGCAGATCGCGAATGCGCTGATGGAAGTGCTGGAACCGAAAGCCGTGGGCGTGGTCGTGAAATGCCGTCACATGTGCATGGAAAGCCGCGGCATCCGCACCCAGGGCGAGGAAACCATTACCTCGGCCATGCTGGGCGAACTGCAGCCGAACCTGGCGCTGCGCACCGAGTTCCTGGCGCTCGCCCGGGACTAAAAGTAGTGGCCTTTGCGGCCGGCCGGGAACCTGTTCATTAACTTTGCCCTCCAAGGAGTTTTAGGGGGCAAACAAAATGGCCCGGCCAGAATTCCCCAGCGACATTGGGCGCGAGCAGTTCGATCTCGTACGCGATACGCTCGAAGCGGCGCGCCGCAAAACGCGTCCACGCAAGCACGATTTATACGACGTGTACTGTGCCGTGCTCTGGTTCCTGCACACGGGCGCCGCCTGGCGCAGCCTGCCGCGCGAGTTTCCGCCCTGGCGCACCGTGCACGAATATTTCACGCAATGGACCATGCTGCGCAACGGCGAGCGCTCGCTGCTCGAGCAGACGCTCGATACCCTCGGGCGTGATGTCGAGCTGGCCCAGCTGCAACGCCTGATGCGGCCGCGCTGAAAACGATGGTGCTGGCGAGACCGGGCTGCGGCGTCGGTTCGCCGCAACAATATATATCGATTCGGGAAGGCCGCACGCCAGGCTTGTCCAGCTTTGTCACATTCTGTTGCGATTTCAAACCGTGCGCGTCTTACGGCTGAGCTAGGCTGGAGTTCTTGTCTTTTCTTCATGCCGGCGCTCCGATGTTCGACCAACTGAATCTGACCCTGTTTGCACTGATCAATGCCGCACCTGGCCTGGAAGGCTGGCGTCTGCATGGCGCCGTGTTCGCCGCCGAGTGGGTGATCATGATCCTGCCGCTCGGTCTGGTCCTGATGTGGATGCATGGCGGCACCGCCCAGCGCGAGGCGGCAGTACGCGCTTTCCTGGCCGCCGTGATTGCGCTCACGCTGAACAAGGCGATCGGCCTGGCATGGTTTCATCCGCGTCCCTTCATGGCCGAGATTGGCCACACCTTCCTGTTCCATGCGCCGGATTCTTCCTTCCCGAGCGACCATGGCACCAGCATGTTTTCGGTGGCGCTGGCCCTGGCCTTCGGTCCGCTGCGCGAGGCGCGCCGTTTCGGTGTTGCCCTGCTGGCGCTGGGCGTGGTGGTGGCCTGGTCCCGGGTCTTCCTCGGCGTACACTGGCCGCTGGACATGATCGGGGCGCTGGTAACGTCGAGCATGGCGACGCTGCTGGTGAATACCCGCACTGGGCAGGCACTGGCGGCGCTGGTGGTGCCGCAATTGCAGGTGGTGTACCGCCGCGTGCTGAGGGCGCCGATCAAGCGTGGCTGGCTGCGCCCCTGATTATTCCGTTGGCGCTTCCGCTTCTTCGAACACGAGTTTCTTGTTGTCGTCGAGGTGGAACAGGCCGAGCGGCTGGCCCGTCACCTGCTCGGGTTCGTCCAGCTCGCTGCAGCCCTGGGTTTCGAAGCGCCATACCGCGTCGCCGGCGCGCACCGTGTACACATTGTCGCCCGAGGCAAACAGCTCCAGCTCCACGTCCGCGATCGGCATCTTGGCCAGTTCGTAACGGCGCTGGCAATCCGGCATGCGCGCCGCGATCAAGTCCAGCGTGACTTCCTTCTTCCAGAACTGCTCCTGCACGGCGCGCACGGTGAGTGCATGCGTATTGCCGTCGATATAATAAGTGGCCGAGTCGTCGACGCAGCCAGCCAGCAGCAGGGGAGTCAGAAGTAGAATTTTTCGCATGCAAGTTTCCATGGTGGGGCGCGGAGCGGCGCCTCAGCCAGTATAGAACGCTCCGTTCGGGCGCTGCAACTGCGCTGCGGTTCTCCCGCCATCAATCCGCTTGTTCCCAGCCCCCGCCCAGCGCCAGGAACAGCGCCACCTGGTCGCTCGCCAGCTTCGCATCCGATGCCGCCACCGCCGACTGCGCCGACGCCAGCGTGCGCTGCGCATCGAGCGTGGTGAGGAAATCGGTGCGCCCGAAGCGGTACAGCCGGGCTGCCTGGTTCGAGGCCAGCGCGCTCTGTTCGCGCGCCGCCTTCAGGGCCGCGTTCCGGTCGAGTTCGCGCGCATAGGCGGTCAAGGCGGTTTCGGTTTCGCGCAGGGCATTCAGCACCACGCCATCGAAGCGCGCCAGCGATGCCGCCGTGCTTGCCTCGGCCTGCGCGATGCGCACCCGCGCCGTGCCGGTAGCCGGGATGGTCCAGGAAATCAGCGGTCCCAGGCTGTAGCGGAAGCTGTTCCCCTCGCCAAAGCCCGACAAACCGCCGGTGCTGCCCGCCGTCAGGCCCAGGCTGATCTGCGGATACAAATCGGCCGTTGCCACGCCGATGCGCGCGGTGGCGCCGGCCAGGGTGCGTTCTGCCTGGCGGATATCCGGACGCCGCCGCAGCAGGGCCGCGCCGTCGCCGACAGGAATCGCCGCCGTCAGTTGCGGCGCCTTCGCGCACTGTGCAAGCCCTTTCGGGAAATTGCCCGGCACTTCGCCGGTCAGCACCGCCAGGCGGTACAGGGCCGTGCGGCGCTGCGCTTCCAGCGGCGGCAGGGCGGCGCGCAATTGTTCCAGCTGGCTCAGCGCGCGGCTGTTGTCGAGTGCAGTGCCACGGCCGAGTTTGGCGCGCTGCGCAGTGGAATCGGCGAACTTGCGCTGCAAGTCCACCGATTGCTGGGCAATCGCAATCTGCTGGCCAGCCGAGCAGGCTTCGGCATAGGCGCGCGCGGTGTCGGCGGCCACCGTGACGCGGGTCAGGTCGAGCGCGGCCTGGGCGGCTTCGGTGTCGGCGCCGGCCGCTTCCACGGCGCGCCGGATCTTGCCGAACAAATCGAGCTGGTAAGACACATGCAGGCCGGTATCGTAGCTGGCGTGGTCGGCCATGGAGTGCGGCAAACCATTCGCGGCGCCGGATGCGCGGCCGTAGGCCGGGGCGGCCGAGACGCTTGCTTCCGGCCGGCCCAGTTCTTCCGCTTCCGACAGCACGGCGCGGGCGCGCGCCAGATTCGCGGCGGCCACGCGCAGGTCGGTGTTGGCGGCAAAGGCCTTGTCGACCAGGCCGTCCAGTGTGCTGTCGCGGTACAGGCGCCACCATTGCTTCGGCAGCGGCTCCGGCGTGAACGGTTTTTCCGCGGCGCCGATAAAGGGTGCGGCGGCGCCGGGTTGCTTGACCACGGCGTCGCCCGGCACCTGGTAGTTCGGGCCGACGGTGGTGCTGCAGGCGCTCACGGCCAGTAGCGCCGCGATGGCCGCGGCTTTCAAGGTAAAAGTTCGGTAATCCATCATGATCGAGGCATCAGTTTTTCAGCGAACTCGGCGCCGCCATGGCTTGCGCCTGCGGGCGGGCCGGGCGCTGGGCTGCCTGGCGCGATGGCGGCAACACCTGCACGGTCGCGGTCTGGCCGGCCACCAGGCGCACGTTGGCCGGGACCGGGTCGAGGGCCACGCGCACCGGAATGCGCTGGGCCAGACGGACCCAGTTGAAGGTCGGGTTAATGTTCGGCAGCAAATTGGTGCCGGTGGTGCGGTCGCGGTCCGAAATGCCTTCTGCAAAACTTTCCACGTGGCCGCCGAGCTTTTGCTGGGCGCCCATCAGCGACACGGTCACGCGGTCGCCCAGGTGAATCGCCGGCAGCTTGGTTTCTTCAAAATAACCTTCGACATAGAAGGAGCCGCGGTCGACCAGGGCCATCACCGGATGGCTGGCGCTGACATACGCGCCCGGCCGCAGATCGAGATTCGTGACGAAGCCGTTCACCACCGACTTCACCTGCGTGCGTTCCAGGTTCAGCTTGGCGGTATCGCGGTTGACCACGGCTTGCGCCAGGGCGGCGCGCGCGGTTTCCACACGCGACTGGCCTTGCTCGCGGGTTTCGAGTGCCACCAGGTCGTCGAGCTGGACGTTGCGGCGCGATTCGCGCTGGGCCTGGTTCAGCGCGGCCTGGGCGGCCTGTTCGGCGGCCTCGGCCTGGCGCAGGGCCAGCTCGAAGCGCGCGCGGTCGACTTCGAACAGCAAATCGCCGGCATTCACCTGCTGGTTGTCGTGCACATGCACCTTCGTCACCTGGCCGGTGACATCGGGCGCGACCTGCACCACGTAGGCCTTGACGCGGCCGTCGCGGGTCCAGGGTTCGACTTCGTAATGGCGCCACAACTGCCAGCCCGCGTATACGGCGCCGGCGGCGACGATCAGGGTGATACCGACCCGGCCCACAGCCGGAAGAGAAAATTTCATAGCCATAATCAAACGGAGATCAAACGAGAATCAGAACAATGTGGAACCAAAGAACACCAGGCCGCCCAGCACGATCACGAACAGCGAAAAATCGAACAGGGCCGGATGCCAGATGTGGCGGTACAGGCCGGTGCGCGCCAGCACCCAGTTGAACAGGCGCGAGACCACGAGCGCGAGCAGGGCCAGCAGCAGCAGCGGTGGAACGTAGATGCCGTAGAGGCTGACTTCGCCGATCATCGGATCTCCTTTTCTAATACGGGCGAGGGTTGATAAGGGGCCGCCTGCGGGAACAGGTCGCGGCGGATGCCGGCCAGGGCCGCCAGCGCATCGCGCTGCGAGGTCGAGGCTTGCGCCGCGCTGACCGAGCGCAGGGCGTTGTCGAGCGAAGCCAGCAGGCGCGCATTCTCGTGCGCATCGCTGCGCGGACGCGCCTCGAAGTGCTGCGACAGGTGTTCCAGCAGCGCCCACAACGCGGCCTGGCTGCGGCCGAGTTCGTGCCGCGCGGCCAGCAATTGCGTCATGTTCAGGCCGATGCGCAAGTCGACCAGGGCGTCGGCCGCCTGCAAATCCTGCTGGGCGCCGGCCATCGCCAGGCGCGGGGTCAGCAGGGCGATGCGGTCGACCATGCGCGCCGAAAATTCCGGAATCGACGGCGCCTGGCGTCCGTCGCCCATGCGCGCCAGCTCCTTCCAGCCGGCACGCAGCAGGCGCCGCGCGGTCCAGCCGGCGCTGACGCTACGGAACACGCCGATCACCAGCACCGCCAGCGCCAGCCCGGCCAGCTGCGCCAGGGTCGAGTTGATGAAGGAAGCGGCGTCGGCGGTATTCGTGTCCTGCAGGGCCAGGGTGCCGCAGATGCCGAACAAAAACGGCATGGCGCGGCCGAAGGTGGCGGGACGCGAAATCAGCACGCCCAGCACCAGGAACACGGGTGCCAGCGTCAGCACCAGCATCTCGAAGCTGTGGATGGCAGGCAGCACCGCCAGCAAGTAAAAGGCCGACAGCGGCACCGAATAAATCGTCCACACCAGGAAGCCCTTGATGAAAGGCACCGGGTCGTCCTGGGTCGCGAAGAAGCAGGACATCACGGCGGCCATCATCGGCACCGCCGCGCCCGAGGGCCAGCCGGTGGCGATCCAGAAGGCGCAGCCGGCCAGGGTGGCGATGACCGCCGCCAGCGACGACACCAGGGCCATGCCGCGGTCCAGGTGCAGGGCCTGGACCGGGACGCCGGGCAGGTGGCGCGCCTCGGGCGGCAGCGGCCCGCTGGCGCCCTTGCCGATATAACGGCGCAGGGTTTGCGCTTCGGCGCCGGCATCGACCAGGCCGCGCAGGCGCGCCGCCAGGTTGAGTTGCACCAGTTCCAGCCAGCCGGCATGGCGCGACGGTGGCGGCGCGAGCGCGTCGATGGCGGCGCGCAGGCGGGCCGGGTCCTGCGGCTGGTCGTCCTTGCGGGCGCCGGCCCAGGCCGTGATGTCGGCCAGCAGCGCGCGCCAGCGCGAACCTTCTTCCAGGGCGCCGAGCTGGCGCAGCGCCAGCAGGCGGTCTTCGATGGCCGACAGCAGCGGCACCATCGCGGCCAGGCGTTCCTGCAGGGCGTGGATGGCATTCCCGGTCCAGCGCAGGTGCGAGGTATCGAAAGGCAGGTGCACGGCCATCATGCGCAGTTCGGTGATGTCGCCGGCCAGCTTGCGGCGGTCGGTGCTGGTTTTTTCATCGCCGCCTTTGCTATGCGGGGCGAGGGCGTCGGCGATCCAGTTGCGGGCATCGCGCAGGGCGTTGTCGAGACGCGCCAGCATCACCGGGCCGAAGCTTTGCGGGAACACCAGCGAGTGCACGACGGTGGCGCAGCTGATGCCGAGCAGGATTTCCTCAACCCGCGCCAGGGCGATGTCGAACACCGTGCCGGGATCGTTCACGGCCGGGAAGGCGATCAGGCCGGCGGTATAACCGGCCAGCATCAGGAAGTAGGAGCGCGGGGTGCGGTCCAGCAGCGACACGTACAGGCAGCCGCCCACCCACAAGGCCAGCGCCAGCGACAGCAGCTCGGGCGAATTGGCAAAGGCGGGCACGATCAGCACGGTGGCAAAGGCGCCAAGGAAAGTGCCGCCGAAGCGGTACACGGCCTTCGAGCGGGTCGGGCCGGAAAAGGGCGCGGCGACGATATACGCCGTCATCAGCGCCCAGAATGGACGCGGCAGTCCGATGCGCATCGCCAGGTAAAGCGCGAGCATCGCTGCCGTGAAACTTTTTACCGAAAACAGGACTTCGGTCTTGCTGAAGAACTTCACGCCTGCTTGTCCCCAGTTGGCTGGTCGCAGGGCTTGATCCGGGACTGGATGGCGGTCAGCACGCGCAGGCAGGTAGCGATGTCGGCCTGTTCGAAACCGGCGAACACGCTGCGGCGGAAGGGAATCAGGGCTTCTTCCATTTGCGCGGCGCGGGTGCGGCCGTCGTCGGTGAGTTGCAGGATCTTGGCGCGCCGGTCTTGCGGGTCTTCGCGGCGTTCGATCAGGCCGTTTTCGATCAGCAGATCGACCACACGCACCAGCGACGAGGCTTCCAGACCCAGCGCGTCGGCCAGCACGCCGGGGCGCACACCGTCCTGGCCAAGGCGGCCGAGGATCAGCACGGGCAGAGCGGTGGCTTGCGACAGGCTGTACTGCGAGGCGACCTTGTCCGCCATCGCCTTGTAGGCGCGTGAGGCGTGGGTGAGCGTCGCGGTGAGTTGCATCAGGGTGTGATCGAAGGAGTCCATGCTGTGCGGAAATTCATTTGAGTACGAAAGTTTAGCATGCGAAGTAATTTCTTGCTGGCGGTGCTTCGATTTGGCGGCGGGATGTGTGGCTGAATTTGGCTACGGACTTGCGTTCGCCTTTAACCTCGAAATCTCCACCAGCGACGCCGGCAAATCGAACTCATGCTCCGGCGCCACCTTGCGCAGCACCTCGATCGGCGCATAGCCCCAATGCACGGCCGCGAAATCGACGCCGGCCTTGCGTGCGGCCTCGGCATCGGTGGCCTGGTCGCCGATGTACAGCGCCGCGCTCGGTGCGACCATCGCACGTTTCACCACCTTGCGGATGCGCGAGGTCTTCCCGAAGATCGACATCCCGCACTCGTACTGGCTGATCAGCGACGCCAGTTCCGGCCCCAGCACCTGCCGCACGTTGTATTCGGAATTCGACGACACGATGGTCAATTCGAGGTCGCCGCGGGCCAGTTCGCGCAGGGCCTGGTCGACTTGCGGGAACAGGCGCACCTGGCCGGCGTTCTCGCTCATCAGGGTCTTGAAACTGGCGGCGGCCAGCGGCAGTTTCCAGGTCGGCATGCCGACGTGGCGCATCATGTCGCGCGGTTCGAAGTGGCGCAGGCGCTCCACCTGGGTCAGGTCGATGTGACGGAAACCGTGCTGGTCGGCGATGCGGTTGAACACGCTGAGGAAGAAGGGAAACGAGTCGGCGAGCGTGCCGTCGAAGTCGAAGATGGCGAGACGGTAGGTCATGCGGACAGGGAGAGTCGTGGGCGCACTTGCATGATACACAAGGGCGCCCACCGGCCGCGCGACGCTTGGCGCTAGGCGGCCTGCTGCGCGCCGCGCTCGGGCGCCACGAAGGCCAGACTTTCCTCGAACGAGCGCAGCACCATGTCCACGTGTTCTTCCACCAGGCTCTGGCCGACCGAGGCTTCGCCGAACGGCAGGCGGATCGTCACCAGCAGCACGTTCGGCAGGCGCGCGTGCAGGTCCTGGGTCGCTTCGCGCCACTGCTCCAGCGTGGCCTCGACCGGATAGGTGATGAACACGGTGGAGATCAGGTTGGCCGAGTCCGGCCCCGGGCTTTCCTGCTCGGCGCCGATGACGATGCTGCGCGCATCGATGCCGACTTCGCGCAGCGCCCGCACCAGCAGTTCGGTGAGCAGATCGTCGCGCTCGGTGCCGAGGCCGGCGCACAGTACCACCGAACGCGAGGGCACGTCGAGCGAACCCTGCCAGCGGCCGAGTTTATCTTCACGCATCTTGCGCAGGTGGGCGCCGACATTCGCGTCCAGCAGCGACACGCGCTGGCGCCGCCGGTTGCGGCCCTGGGCCCCATAGCCCGGGCTGAGCGTGGTGGCGACGCCGGCGATGGTGGCGCGGATGTTCTCGGCCTGGGTGGCGTCGATCTGGTTGCCGCGCTGTTCGGCCACGGCCAGCACCAGGCCGGGCAGCAGCACCTGGTCGCAATAGCGCGCAAAGCCGTGGCGCTGGATATAGCGGCGCGCATCTTCGACGATGGCATGGCGGTCGCCGCTCAGCACACGCTGGTAGAAGCGCTGCGAGGTGGTCACGTTCGGCACCTCGCCAAGCAGGATGGTCACCGGTTCGAGTGCGCGCACGTGGCGCCCGGCCACCACCAGGCACAGGGTCAGCGGCGTGGACAGCAGCAGCCCGATCGGCCCCCACAGCGCGCCCCAGAACAGCGCCGAGACGATCACCGCCAGCGGCGACAGGCCCGAACTGTGGCCGTACACCTTCGGCTCGATCACGTTCGCCACCATCAGTTCCAGCGCCACGAACACGGCCAGGCAGGACAGCGCCATCGTCCAACCGGGGTCGATGGCCGCCACGAACACCGCGATCATGGCGCCGGCGGCCATGATGCCGAGGTAGGGCACGAAGCGCATCAAGCCGCTCAGCGCGCCCCACAGCAGCGCATGCGGCACCCCAAAAGCCCACAGCACCGCGCCGATCAGCGCGCCGAAGGTCAGGTTGACGATGAATTGCGACAGGAAGAAGCGCGACACGCCGCGCGTGGCATCGGCCAGCGCGCGCACGGTGCGGCTGATCTCGGCCTGGCCGGCGAGCCGGATCGCGCGGTCGCGCAGGGATTCGTGTTCGAGCAGGATGAACACCAGCAGCACCAGCACCAGGCCGGCCTCGCCGATCGGCCCCAGCACCAGCGACAGCAGGCGCGCCAGCGCATCGCGCGTGGTCGGGCGCGGCGCGCGCACTTCCACCGGCAGCGGCTGATTCGCAGGGGTGGTCAGGGTGCCGCGCTTGACCGTGACCGGCGGCGCCGGCGGCGGAGAAAACTGCGGCGTGACGGCGCTCAGCTCGGCCTCGAGGCGCGCGAAAGGACGCTCGGTGATCTCGCGCACCTTTTCCACCTTCGACTTGATGGCCGCGCGGTACTGCGGCAGATCGCGCGTGACGGCCACCAGCTGGAAGGCGAGAATGGTGCCGATGCCGACCACGCAGGTCCCGGCCAGGAGCACCGACAGCAGCGTGGCCGGCAGTTGCGGCAGGCCGACGCGGCGCAGGGTGCGGATCAGCGGCGCCAGGACCAGGCTCAGGATCGAGGCCAGCGCCAGCGGTTCCAGCACATCGCGGCCGAAGTACAGCAGCCCGAGGACGCAGGTGGCGGTGACGATGCTGCTGGCGGTAAGGTATTTGAACAGGCTTGAATCGGGCATCGAATGCAGGGGCGGCGAAAGTCGGTCGGCGCGAGCAGTCTAGCACCAATGGAAACGCGGCAGGAGAGAGGGAATGTTGCGTTAACGCGGCTGGGAGAAATACGTTGACGGCCGCGTGCGTGGTGGGGCGCGCTGCCGGCGGCACGCGAAGTTCGTAGGGTGGGCACCCCGTGCCCACGCGGATGCTGGCGCCGTGTTGGCGCTGGTGGATGACGTGACGCCCGAACACCGTTGGCGTATCGAATGATCATTCGATACGCCA
>Ga0308160_10003512_pt1 | contig 17577 bp, 12 predicted proteins | sample PhyFR1_FD_201036 | JGI IMG/M metagenome (GOLD analysis project Ga0308160, IMG submission 201036) | Phyllosphere microbial communities from UC Gill Tract Community Farm, Albany, California, United States - DLSLF.R1 | ecosystem: Host-associated > Plants > Phyllosphere > Unclassified | place: USA...
CCGACGCCATCGTCAACGTGGTGCGCTGCTTCGAAGACGACAACGTGATCCACGTCGCCGGCAAGGTCAGCCCGCTGGACGACATCGAAGTCATCCAGACCGAACTGGCGCTGGCCGACATGGGCGCCGTCGAAAAGGCAATCCACCGCGAGAACAAGAAGGCGCGTTCGGGCGACAAGGATGCGGCCAAGCTGGTCGCCGTCTGCGAGCGCCTGATGCCGCACCTTGACCAGGGCAAGCCGGTCCGCACCGCCGGCCTCGACGCCTACGAGATGGCCCTGATCAAGACGCTGTGCCTGATCACGGCGAAACCGGCGATGTTCGTGGCCAACGTCTCCGACACCGGCTTCACCAACAACCCGCTGCTGGACCAGCTGACCGCGTACGCCGCTGAACAGAATGCGCCGATCGTGGCGATTTCGGCCGCCATCGAAGCGGAAATCGCCGACCTGGACGATGCCGACAAGGCTGCCTTCCTGTCCGACATGGGCATGGAAGAGCCGGGACTGGATCGCCTGATCCGTGCTGCCTACAAGCTGCTCGGCCTGCAGACCTATTTCACCGCGGGTGTGAAGGAAGTGCGTGCGTGGACCATCCATGTCGGCGACACGGCGCCGCAGGCGGCTGGTGTGATTCACACCGACTTCGAGCGTGGCTTCATTCGTGCGCAGACGATTTCGTATGACGACTACATCGCCTACAAGGGCGAGGCGGGTGCGAAGGAAGCGGGCAAGATGCGGGCTGAGGGCAAGGAATATGTGGTCAAGGATGGGGATGTGCTGAACTTCCTGTTTAACGTCTGACCGGTTTCGCACTGCACCTGCAAAGCCCTGCACGCCTGAATGGCGTCAGGGCTTTTTAATTGAGCCTGTACGTCCGATCCTGCGCCAGCCAGCACCTGGTCAAGGTCGGATTCAGGCAGTGATTGGCGTGATCACATTGTACCGACGACAGCGGCGCCGGCCCGGTACGACTTCGGCGCCGGTACATCGCCCTGCAGCTGCCCTGCATGAACCAGGACCGGCGCGACGAAGATGAGTTTGCGCTGCTGATTGCCGATACCGAAGGGCTGCATGCGAAAATGCCCGCGGCGCCAGTGCGGCGTTACACCGCCCCCTGTCGTGCCTTCCGAAGCGCTCGACAGCAATGCCTCGGGGCCGACAAGGATGCCGTTGTAGAGTGAGGCCGATCTTTGCAACAGTTTGACGCGCTTGCGCTCCCCCAACCCGGCAGCGCGGCGTACCGCTTCCTCGTATTCGCAATGCGGCGTCACGCGTGCCTGCTTCAAGGCCATGTAGAGAAACACACGTACCACGTAACTGACCGCAGCGTGCATTGACCGGTGGATTTCATTCTCGTCCGCCGCCTTGACGTTGCCGAGGATCTCAGCCAACCATTCGCCGACCGTGATGTCCCCGCGATCCGTTTCGCCGAGCAGCGAGACATGGCCACCATAGCTGTCCTGGCGCTTGCTGATAAAGACGAGTTCCAGTGTCCAGCACTTCTCCCCTGCGCCGCCAGATGAGGCATGTTGGGTCAGGAAACAGAAAACCCCGTCGAAGCAGTGATCGGGAGATTGCGGGGCCGGCACTTTCAGATACCGCGCGGTCACTTCGCCGAACCGCAGGTACTGAGCCCGGTAGGGCGGCGCGACCATGCTCATTGGGAGACCGAGATCGACGTCCGAATTCGCCAGCAGCGTCTCGAGCGCCGACGTGGCCTCGATCAATGTTCCCTCGCTCAAATGGTACTTGAGGTTTGTGCTGACCTGAAAAGCGAGCCGTTGGCGATCTTGGGCGCTTATCTGCCCGGCTATTGAAGACCGGGGATGCATGCATGCCAGCTGCCGGAGAATTTCCTGCCTGATCTCCCAGCAAAGCGTGCCGAGATCCTTCCAGCGGGGCCACAGCCCGGTGTTCCCGAGCGCATGCGTCCAGGCGTCGAGTGCTCCTTGCGCCCGGAATTGTACGGGATAGGGCCGGCCAAAAAGCCGCGTAATAGGGCTGCAAAGCAACGCCGGTCCGATGTTGACGAACCCGTCCATCGGCGCTGACTGCCTGCCAATCGAGCTTGCGGCACGCACTTGACCATGGCGGTTCACGGTTGTTGGCATTGCCGATCTCCTCCAGGATAACCGTCAGAAAACTCTAGATATGGCACAGGGAAACGTATTGACCTTGGTCAAGTTCTTTTTGGCAACCTGCGGGTAACGTGGTCGTTGAATTTTTACTCGGCCAAGACTGTACGGCCATCGGAGGCATTCAATGGGCGAAAGCCAAGTCATCGCGGCCGGTGCCGCGCGATCGGTGTTTAGCGATGCATCGCAGCACAACCGGCTCATGCGCCTCGATTTTCCGTTGAAGGATGGGCCACCTGCGATCCTGCTCCCGAATAAGCTGGTCGCTCATGAAGAAGTGTCGCGGAGTTTCCGATTTGACGTCGAGGTGCTTTCGGACGACTCGCGTATCCCGCTGAAAATGCTGATGGGCCGGATGGTAACTATCTCTCTGGTGCGAGAAGGCGGATCGCTGCGCTACTTCAACGGCTACATCACCGAGTTTCGATTCTTGCGCACGGATGGCGGTTTCGTTTTCTACCGGATGATTCTCGAACCCTGGCTTGCGTTCGCACGCCTGCGCAAGGACAACGTATCGTTCCACAACAAAACGGTGCGCGAGATCACCGAGGAAACCCTAAGGCACTACCGCCAAGCCGACTGGCACATATACCCCGTCGACGAGTCGAAGCTGACCGTCGCCAACCAGTACAACGAGACCGACTACAACCACCTGCACCGGCGCTGGGAAGCGCTCGGCCTGCACTACTGGTACGAACACACATTCGACGGCCACAAGCTCATGATTTCGGACAATAGCTTTGTAGCCGAACCGATCGACGAGGAAGCGTACGTAATCTCGTACCACGACAAGGGCGGCTCGCACGAGGATGACGGCATTCATCAATGGACGGCAATCCGGCGCCTGGGCTCAGGCCGGACCACGCTGGCGACTTTCGACTACAAGAATCCAATGGTGCAACGGGTTGACGCCCCTTCGGTTAACGAGCAGGGCGATTTCTTCCCTTACGAGGTCTATGAGGACACCGGCTCCTATGGCTTTCGCATGCACCGCGACGGTGAACAGCTGGCTGCGCGGCGCATGGACGAAGCGGACAAGGACACGCAGTATTTCGAGGCGGCGGGAAATGAGAGGTTTGTGCTGCCCGGTCGTAAGTTCAAGCTCGGCGGCCACTTCAGCGCCGAGCCACGCTCGCGCCGATACGACGCCGAGCCGCGCCGCAATATCGGAGATCGTTATTACCTGATCCTGTCTGCCGACCATGAAGTATCCAATAATTATCAGGCCGGCCCGGGCGCACCTTCGCACTACGAGAATCGCTTCACGTGCATCCGCCAGGACATCCGCTGGCGTCCCGGCCGCAACTACAACAGCGAGCCTGCCACCTATACGGGATTGCATACGGCCATCGTCGTCGGCCCGGCCGGCGCCGACATCCACACGGACGGCTACGGGCGGGTCAAGCTGCAGTTTCATTGGGACCGGCTGGGCAACTACAACGAAATGAGCTCGCCGTGGATCCGGGTGATGACGCCAGCGGCCGGCAACGAGTTCGGGCAGATCCGGTTGCCCCGCGTTGGCGAAGAAGTGGCCGTTGTCTACGCCAACGGTAACATCGACCATCCGCTCATCCTCGGCGCGCTCTACAACCAACAGCACATGCCGCCATGGTCGCTGCCGGAGCAGCAGTCGCTTGCCGGCTTGCGCAGCCGCGAACTGGGCGGCAGTACGCGCGGCAACCATCTCGTGCTCGATGACACGACAGATAAAATCCAGGCACAGCTGAAAAGCGATCATCAGTGCAGTCAGCTGTCGCTCGGCCACATTACACGCATTGAGGACAATGCCGGCCGCAAGGATGCGCGAGGCGAAGGCTGGGAGCTGCGCACCGACAGTCACGGCGTGGCACGCGCAGCCAAGGGGCTTTTGATCACGACCGAAGCGCGGCAGGCAGCGCGCGGGCCGATCAAGGACATGGGCGAAACGGCAAAACGACTGGATGCCGCGTACAAGCTGCACGATGACCAGGCAACTGCGGCACTGCAGGGCCTGGCGCAGGAGAGCGGGCAACAGCACGATGTCGCCGATTCGCTGAAGGCGCAAAACGAAGCTGTGCGCGGCACCGGTGAAAAATTTCCCGAACTTTCCGAGCCCCACCTCGTCCTCGCGAGCCCGGCGGGAATCGAGACGACCTCGGCACAGTCGACCCATATCGCAGGCGGCGAGCACATCGCGCTGACGGCTGGGCGCAACCTTTCGATCGCAACGGGCGACAGCTTGTTCGTGAGCATCAAGCAGACATGCCGCCTGTTCGTCCACAAGGCGGGCATGAAGTTGGTCGCGGCGGCCGGCAAGATCACCGTGCAGGCGCACGACGACGACATCCAGGTCATCGCCAACAAGGTCCTGTCCCTGATCAGCCAAACCGATTGGATCGACCTGAAGGGGAAGAAAGGCGTGCGGCTGCATGGCCCCGAATGCATGGTCGAAATCACCGACCGCATGCAGGTCTTTGCACCCAAGCCGGCGCTATTCCACGGCAACCTCGAAACCCTCGCGCCCCAGAATCGGCCGCAACCGTCGACGGAGCACAAGGTCACCATTGCGGAACCGAAGACGCCGGAAGATCCGAAGCAGCTGTTGTTCATGCTGCAAACTCATCCCGAAAACGGACGCCCGTTTGCGAACGTCCCTTACACCCTCTACAAGAATGGCAGCCAGGTCGACGAAGGTATCACCGACGACCTGGGACGTATCGCCATCGAGCATACGGGTGGGACACCGGGTTATACGGTCGAGCTGGCGAACGGGGAAAAATTCGATCTCAAGGCTTGGGAGAAGTTCGATCCCAAGGACAAAGCCTTGCACAGCGAGCAGGTGCTGTCGAATCAGGGGGCGCGCTCGCTCGATGGATCGGCAGACGGGCGCACGCATTCCTGAATTGGTAGCGAACTGAACAGGGGATATCATGGGCTCTGAAAACTATCTGCGAACCGAAACGGTTCACATCGATGAAGCCAACTGCAAAGCAACGAGTACCATCCAGTGGTTTGCGGAGAACAAGAACAAGAAGGGAAGCGCTACTCATCCCATTACGCACAACAACAAGCTCAGCCTTCATATCTGTGGCAAGGAAGGTTTCGCCGCCATCGCCAAGGACATCCAGGAAGCGAAAGGCAGCATCGACCTGGTGTGCTGGGGCTTCGACCCTGGAATGGAACTGGTACGCAATGGATACAACTGGCCGCGTGCCGAGACCTATGGCGACCTCCTGATTGCCGCCGGAAGGCGGGGCGTGCAGGTCCGCCTGTTGGTCTGGTACAGCTATTCCGGCGGCATGAAGCAGAAGCACATGCCGGGCCACACGCATGGAACGAGTCCTTGGTGTATCCGGGACAGCGACGTGGAAGTCCAGCAAATCGATGCCAAACGCAGCCTGCAACTGATACAGGAGCATGCCCGGGATAACCGGCACAAGAAGGAATGGAACATCTCGGGCGACAAGTTGGCCGCCATGGCGAGGGAGGAATATTGCTGTAGCTGGTACAAGGCGGCATTTGCGGGGCGGCTGCGGGGCATCACCATTCGTACGCGCGACGGCGATGCCGGGCGCATCGACGATTCGCTTGACCGCGAGACGAGCAAGCCCGATGCCGTCGAATACGGGTTGCTGGTAGGCGCCGGCACCCATCACCAAAAGCCGGTCCTGATCGACTTCGCCTATAACGACGGCAAGAAAGCCGTCGGTTACGTCATGGGCCTGAACTCCCTGACCGATTACTGGGACACCCCTGAACATTGCGTCGAGAATCCGCTGCGCGAACAAGGCGCCGCCAAGACGAAACAGGAGCATGCACAGGGGGTCGACGGCTTTTTCGATTTCGAGACCCTGAAGCCCTACCGCGACTACGCTTGCCGTATCGACGGCGGCCGGGCACTCATACCGCTGCACGAGAATTTCGAACGGGCGTGGGCGCGTGCGGGTGGCGATAAAAAGGCCAGCCAGTATGTGTGCGAGAAGCCGCCGTCCGCCTTGCTGCGCACGGCCGCGAGCGGCGACTCGACGGTGCAGATTATCAGGACCCAGCCCGAGGAAGACGACTTTACGATCAAGGACATCTACTTCAATGCCGCCCGTGTCGCTACAGGGAGCACGAGATACCTGTACATGGAAAACCAATATTTCCAATACCAGGAGTGGGCTGAGCATTTGCTGGCGATCCGAAAGAACGTGATTGCCGGCTGGAACCGTAATTGCGCGAAGATCGGCAAGGGGAAGGAAGACCTGCCGGTCATGCACGTCTTCGTCGTGATCCCGGCGCCCGAAATGGCGCAGATGGTTCCCCGTACCTACGACACCTTGGCGACGCTGGGCCAGCAGGACGGCATGACCGGCCAGGCCGAGATGATCGACAAAGCGAACGAGGCCGCCAAGGTCCAGCAGGCGACGTCGAAGCAGTTTCGCTTCGGCGATGCTGTGGACAGGCGGGCAAGCACGCCGCAAACCTTGCCGAAAGTTGTCTCGGCTGCAAACAAGATCGGCAAGCCTTCCGCGCTGAACCTTGAAGATATCTACGGCTTGCGCGTGTGTGTGGCCGTGCTCAACGCCTGCGAATTCAATCAGGCGCTGCGCCAGTGGCGCTACCGCGAAATCTATATCCATTCCAAATTGCTGCTGGTCGACGACAGCTTTTTCACGCTCGGCAGCGCCAATCTGAACCAGCGCAGCATGGCGGTCGACAGCGAGATCAACCTTGCCACGAACGACCCGCGTCATGCGACCGCCCTGCGAAAAAGGATCTGGTCACAGCTCACTGAGTCACAGCAACCCCCGCACAAAAAATACGACGGCGGAAATGCTACGCCACAGGAAATAGAGGACACCTTCATTAACTGGGTAAAGCTCATGAAAAAAAACAAGGAAAGACAAAAGGCGCCGCCTACCAATCCGGTGGACAAACAGATGGAGGGCTTCATCGTCCCGCTGGACGATGGCCGAAGCTCGACCATCCGCTTCGGTTGAGCCATGCGGGCTCCTGCCGCTTTCCCCCCAAGGCGTTGCCGCAATTTGGCAATTTTTCTCATGACTTTTACTCTCCTGATGGCCTGCAACATGGACAAGACCAAGAATCCCCGCCACATGCAACCCTTGCCGCCGTTCGATCCGCACATCGCTTCGTTCGAATGCCAGACCGAGGCGAGCAAGGTGCCGCCGATCGACGCACAGGCCGAGGACTGGTTCCTAGAGGCGCGCGCTTTGGAAGATCGTACGACCTTCTATGAAGACCGCGACTACAAGAAAATCGTGCAGCTGACCCGCCAGGCCGCCGAACGGCATCATTGGAAGGCGATGCTGAACCTGGCCAGCCTGTACGTGGAAAAGCGCGACCTGCCGCGTGGCGAGACTGAGGCGGTCGTGCTGGTGTCCGAGGCAATGGAGCTGGGCGTGCCGGCGGCGTACGACAGGATGGGCACCTATTACCTCAATGGGACTGGGGTGTATGGCAATGTGGATCGGGCCTACGCCTTTTTCCAGAAGGCGGCCGCCATGGGCAGCCCGCATGCTATGCACTTCTTGGGCGAGAAGATGGACGCCGGCGGAGACGACCTAAAGCCGGGCTACTGGGGCAATATTCCGATTGCGATCAAGATGTTCGAATGCGCGCTGGCCCAAGGTTACGGCCCAGCCGCCGAAGAACTCGAATACATGTATGCGCTCCCCCGGGGGCGGGACGGAATGCCGCTCGGCAGGGAAACGCTGGAAACCCGTGACCGCGTGATGCGCGCTCTGCACGAAGGCGTAAAGGGCGGCTGCGAGAACTGCGCAAACAGCTTGTTTATCGAGTTCGACCATCCGAGCAAGCTGGAAAACATGTTCGTGCCGTTCATCGACAAGGCACGAGGCCAGCGTTATAAGGTACTGGGCAAAGCACTAAGCTTCAACCCTGACCGCCGCTTCCCGAACCTCGACAAGATCCTGCCCCTGCCGCCGGCACCACTACCGCCATGGGACGGCACCCGCGAAAGCCTGCTCGCGGCAGCCATGGCCGTCGTGCCCCCGACGGAGGTCCCGGCGCCGACCGAAGCCTCGCTCAGGAAGGGGCGCTACTTCCTCGACAGCGCCTATGCCTTCCAGCTTGTGACGGAAACGACCGACGCGCTCCAGGCACCTTTCGCCAGCTACTGGCAACCTACGGCGCCAAAGGAATCCGCCGAGGTGCGCGCCTTCCTGGGCACGATTCCACCGGGCTTCTACAGCAGGGGAGAGGCATTCGAACAGCCGCGCTATCCGGGCGGCACGGGAAAGGGGGCCATTGCCGGGATCGTCTGGCAGCGCATGCTGACTGTCCACAACAACGGCGGCATGGTCGCGCCGCGCACGGCACTCAGGTTGTCGCGGCAAGTTCCGCGGTTAGCTCCGCCCGTGGAATGTAGCGGGAATAAGGTGTGTCCGATCACGGGAACCTGGCAGCCATGGCTTGTGCCTGGCCATCCGCTGGAACAGGAAGTCAATCAGGCCTGGCGGCAGCGCTGGCTGACCGCAGGACAATCCTTCCCCGATCCTAAGCGGGACTGGATGTTGCCGTTGGACAGTGCCGAATTGAAGTGGCACCTGCTGGAGGCGGAGAAGCCAACGGAGAAATGACTCACGCGGGCCATGTCGAAAGGTCGTGCTCGCGCAACTCCGTTGCCCCGGGCAGCGCACCGCGGCGGGCCGGCCATCAATTAGCATCGGGAGATGATTGAACATGAAGCATGAGGGGCGTGGCGTAATTCGATTGAATGACAAGACGGACCACGGTGGCCAGGTTATTTCTGTTTCATCCGGTACTGTCGTAATGGGTACTGAAGCAGCGCTTGTCGGCGATCTCACCTTCTGCCCCAAATGCAAAGGCAAGTTCCCTATCAAGCCGGACGGCGCCGGTGCCAAACACAAAGGCCGACCGTATGCGTATGACAACGACCTCACGGCTTGTGGTGCAAAGTTGATATCCTCGATATGAGGGTCTCGACCAACCGGGCAGCTCTGAAGTACCTGGCTAAAATTTCCAGTGAAATTGCTACAGAAATACCTTTCATCAACGACTGAATGTCGACTGGCAGCTCGGCACCGTTGACGCTAGCAAATGCCTTCCAGTGCTGGTTGACTCCGGCAAGGTCGGCACTGGCAGCGCTGCTTACGATCGGGCAGTCGACAACAACTAGGCATTCAATCATGGGCAGTGGGCGCTCGCCGCCATCGCAGCTGTCCCACTCCTGCTGCTGGGTTACTGCAAGCTGCCGAGCACTTCTTGTACTGCCACGTGGCGTGATGTCGAAGGCAAGGACTTCGCGGCCCCTGTCGGCGTCTGCCGGCACGAGCCCGACACGCGCGCGGTCGGCGGCCTGGCATTTGCCCGAATCGGCGAGCATGTGTACCGCGTGGACAAGTGGGAAAGGCGCCAACCCGGCGGTCCGGTGTGCATGATCGGTGTCGCCTGCTTGCCGCTGTACGAGCGTCCGCGCAAAGAGAGAGAATGGCTACTGGTCAGGCTCGAAGGCCCTGTCGATCTTGCGTCAGAAACACCGCACGACCTGTTCCTAGCCAAAGAACGTGTCACGCTGCCTGGCGTCGAATTACGTTCATCAACGGTGCCGACCTGCAGCCGAGATTTAATATCCGATGACCAATTTGAGGTCTCAAGGACGTTGAGTCCAGAGAAGCGCACCCCCTCGCTTACTGCGTAAGTGTTCGGCATCACGTATGGACATCGCGGGCTGCTACAGGGGTGAAATGCCATATCATATGAACATTTATCGATTGACCTATTGTCTTAAATAATCAAATGCTTACGCTAATGTCATAGCGCATCCATTCCGGGGTGATACGTCAACGTCCAAAGCAGACGGTGCTGGCGGCGGCCGACTTCGAGGTCGGGCAGGTGGCTACTTATAAACTGCGGCTGGCGTTCGGGCCATGGATCGAGCGCATGCGCACGCCCGAGGTTCAGGTTGCCGCGATTCGTTCGCTGCAGCAGCGGGCGACGGTGGAGGTGCGCAATCATTTCCGGATCGAGGATGACGGCAGCTTCACCATCGATACGGCCCTGATCCTGGCACGCAAGGCGATGCGCGACATCTGATCAGGCGGTTCGGTCCGCCAGATCCTGCGCCAGCCCGCACACCGCCAGGGTCGGATTCCACGCTCCTGCCGTCGGGAACAGCGCGCTTCCCGTGACGTAGACATTGCGCACCCCGTACGGCCGGTAATCCAGCCCCACCACCGAGCTTGACGAGTCCTCGCCGATCCACAGCGGCGACGCTTCGTCCACGACCAGGCTGGAGCGCACCTGCTGGCGCGGCGGCCGTGCGGTCTGCCAGTAACCCGACGGCCCCTCGTCGATCCAGTACTCGATGGAAGACGGCGCGCCGGCATCGCGGCCGCCCAGCGCCCCGATCGTCCGGCACGCTGCGTCGTCCATCAGGTCCCATAACGCCGTTTCCATCGGCCCGGCCTGCAACTGCAGCGTGATGTTCGTGGTCGGATCGGTGCCGCCATTCAGGCGCATCCAGTTGCCGCCGTTCGCCTCTCCAAGTTCCCCCAGCGCCGTGCACGCGAACAGCACCCAGCCCTCCGATCCCTGCAACTGGGCCGGGGAGGGCACGGCCCCGGCATCCGGCGCCTCGGCGGCAATCGTGCCCGCGTCACGCGCCGGTTCGCGCGAGGCAAAGGCGCTCACCTGCACCTGGTATTGCAAGCCGTTGTCATGCCGCCCGTGCAGGACATGCGCCCCCAGTTCCAGCGCCGATACATCGCGAAACGCCGAGCGTCTTACGCGCGCCGTGAAACGCGACATCAGGTGGCCGGTATAGCGCTTCCCCGCATTCGGCAGCAAATCGCCGAAGGAATTCATCAACAGCGTCGCCGCCGGGATCGCGCCCATCGCCAGCACCACCTTCGCATCGCCCACGCGGATCGAACCGCAGCCGGTTTCCAGCGTCGTCACGCGACCCTCGCCGTCGTGCAGCAGCAGTTCGACGGTGCAGCGGTCGACGATATGCAGTTCGCGTCCCTGTCCCTGCGCGGCCAGCGCCTTCTGCCGTTGCTGCAGGCCGAGCAGGGTGCCGACGGTGGAGAACTTGTGGAAGCCGGCGCCCGGGCGCTCCGGGTGCAGCACCGCCAGCGGCGCCGGCTGCACGTCCAGCGCCGACGGCACGCACTGCCTGAAGTTGTCGCGCAGGCGGGTGTCGAGCTGGCGCTGCAGGCTGCCGTAGACGCTGTCGTCGATCCGGTCGGCACCCATCACATGCAGGAAGGCGCGGGCGTCGTCCCAGAAGCCGGGTCGTGTGGTGATGTCGACCAGGGCTTGCGGCCAGCCGCGCAACTGGTCCGGCTGCGGCGCCGGGCACCAGCCGCTCCAGCAGGTCGAGCGGCCGCCCAGCATCGGGATCATGCCGGCCTGGACGAAGCGGGCGCCACCGGTTGCCATCGCCGCGCTGCGGGTCCAGGGGTAGGTGACCGGCGCGTCGCCGGCAATGGCGCGGAAGGCGCTGGGCAGCGTCTGCACGTGCGCCGGCAGCCAGTAGCCGCCGCGTTCCAGCACCAGGATCGCGGCGTGCGGATTGCGCGCCAGCGTGCGTTCGATGAAGGCGACGCCGGCGGGACCGGTGCCGATCACGATGACATCGTAGTGCGCGGCCTGCACCTGTTGCCAGCCGGTGCAGTAGGCATTGCCGACGAGCTGGCTGGCGCTGGGATATTGCGGGCCCGGGGCCGGGAAGCCTTGCGATGGCGGGCGGTCGGAATAGGTGGACATGTGTGGCCTCCTCGAGTGATGCATGTGGATTACCTCTGAAAAATAATCCCGGGGGAATTTCACAGTCCTGTAACAGCAGAAAAATTGTGATAAATCAAGGCAATCGGGTCGGCGACTGGGGAATTTACAACAAGCGCATGCGGTTACGCAGCGCGTCTGCCGTCTGCCATGTCACACAGCGGTTAAATTTTTGTCATGAAGGTGAAACACGCCGCCACTAAGCTCTGCCGGATTCCGCGCCATCCTGCGCGCGGCCCTCGAATCGAATCCAGGAGCTTAGAAGAATGAACGCGAATACCGATCTGTCCCGCCGCCGCCTGCTGCGCCTCCTCGGCGCCACCCCGATGCTGCCGATCGGCGCCGGCAGCGTGGCCGCCATGCTGTCCGCCTGCGGCGGCGGTGACGACAGCCCGGCAAGCAGCACGCCGGTCCAGACCACGCCGGCGCCGACGGTCACCCTGGCCGGTGTGTCGTTCAGCGCGATGGCCGCGCCGTCGCTGAGCGATGCCGCCGCGATGGCCAAGACCACGGTTGGTTCGACCATGACGGTCAACTTCAGCGACAGCAGCAAGCTCGATTTCAAGTTGTCGTATCAACCCTTCTTCATCACCGGCGACGCGGTCTCGAACGGCAGCGGCGGCACCATCGTCGCCGGCGGCTACTACGACATCAACAACAAGCCGATCGTCGACACGACCGTCGCCGGCAAGGAGCGCCAGTTCTTCTCCGACTCGCCGGACGGCACCTCGCTGCTGACCGTCCCCAACGCCAACGTGGCCGGCGTCAAGGGCAATACCGTGTTCGCCGTGGTGCAGTTCGAGTACACCACCTGGGCCCAGGACGGCAAGACCGACATGTACGGCAAGCTGCCGTCGCCGATTGCCGTGCTGACCCTGGACCAGGACAAGAGCAGCGGTAAGCTCAGCCTCGTGAAGTACCACAACGTGGACACCTCGGGCGTGAACGGACTGTGGATCACCTGCGGCGCCAGCCTGTCGCCGTGGGGTACCCACCTGTCGAGCGAGGAATACGAGCCGAACGCCTTCACTGCCCCCAGCGACGCCCAGTTCAAGGCCTACAGCAAGAACCTGTACGGCGACGAGACCCGCGCCAACCCGTACAACTACGGCCACCTGCCGGAAATCACCGTCAACGCCGACGGCACCGGCAGCATCAAGAAGCACTACTGCATGGGCCGCATCTCGCACGAACTGGTGCAGGTGATGGGCGACAACCGCACCGTGCTGATGGGCGACGACGCCACCAACAGCGGCTACTTCGTGTTCGTGGCCGACAAGGAGAAGGACCTGTCGTCGGGTACGCTGTACGTGGCCAAGGTCGGCGCCGGCTTCTCGCTGGACCCGGCTGCCGCCGCCGCGCCGCTCACCTGGATCAAGCTTGGCTCGGCCACCAGCGACGAAATCCGCGCACTGGCCGCGTCGACCAAGGCGACCGACATCATGGACGTCAGGTCTACCGACCCGCAGGACACGACCTATACCAAGGTCGCCGCCAACGGCCGCGTCGAGTGGATCAAGCTGAAGCAGGGCATGGAAAAGGCCGCCGCCTTCCTGGAAACCCATCGCTACGCCGCGCTGGTCGGCGGCTCGATGGGCTTCACCAAGATGGAAGGCACCACCGTCAACCTGAAGGACAAGGTCGCCTACTCGGCGCTGGCCAACTGCAACGGCTCGATGGTGGCCGGCAGCTCGACCAACGTGCCGGGCAACGGCATCTGGATCCCGAAGGCGCTGACCGCCGGCGCGGTGATGGCGCTGAACCTGAAGGGCGGCCAGAAGGACCTTGCTGGCGGCACCATCAACAGCGAATGGATGCCGGTCGATACCAAGGCCCTGCTGGTCGGCGAAGACATCGCCGCCGATGCACTCGGCAACACGGCCAATCCGGACAAGATCGCCAGCCCGGACAACCTGAAGTTCTCGGAAAAGATGCGCACCCTGTTCATCGGCGAGGACAGCGGCAACCACGTCAACAACTTCCTGTGGGCCTACAACGTCGACAGCAAGCAGCTGACCCGCATCCTGTCGACGCCGTCGGGCGCCGAATCGACTGGCCTGCATGCGGTCGACGACATCAACGGCTGGACCTACATCATGAGCAACTTCCAGCACCCGGGCGACTGGAGCAGCAGCCTGCACGCCAAGGTGAAGGACACGCTGGATCCGCTGGTCAAGGCCAACTACAAGGACAAGTTCGGTGCGGCGGTGGGGTATCTGACTGCGGATCTTAGCCAGTTCAAGTTGGCGAAGGCGTGATGTTTCGGCGGGATGGCACGTACGTCATTTCCGCCAGTACAAGATGAACGTCGCCCCTGCGAAGGCAGGGGGCCAAGTTCCGCTCGCGCTTCGACTGCTCGACAAACTTGGGTCCCCGCCTGCGCGGGGACGACGGTGTTTAAAATAACTCTGCAAATTCCCGTGCGGCGCCATGCGGATCCTCCGCTCCATACACACTGCTGATCGCCGCCACCATATCCGCGCCCAGTCCCACCAGCGGCCGCGCATTCTCGGGCGTCATCCCGCCGATCACCACCACCGGCACCTGCAACACCGCCTTCGCCTGCGCCACGATATCGGAAGGGGTACTCACCTCATACACCTTCACCCGCGACGGATAGAAGCCGCCGAACGCGACGTAACTCGCCCCCGCCGCCTGCGCCGCCTCGGCCAGCGCGAACTGCCCATAGCACGACGCCCCGACGATCATGCCAGTCCCCAGCGCCGCACGCACCTGCGCCACCGGCGCGTCATGGCCGCCGACGTGCACGCCATCCGCATCCAGCCGCGTACACAGTTCCAGGTGGTCGTTGATCACCAGCAGCCGCTCATGACGGCGGCACAGCGCGAGCAGGGCGCCGGCCTGCTCTTCGCGCAGCGCACTGGACGCCGTCTTGTTGCGGTACTGGACCAGCGCCGCGCCGGCTTCCAGCGCCCGGCGCGTCGCGTCCAGCAGCCGGTCGGTGTCCGGCCAGTCGGGCGTTACCAGATAGAGTCCTCGCATCGCTTGTCTCCTCAATGTGAAATACGACGTGGAATGCGCTGGCCGGGCGCAATGACGTAGGAATCGGCCAGGCTCTGGTTACAGTAGCGCTGGGCGTGTTCCAGCGCCTGCGCCATGCCGTCGCCCAGCGCCAGCCGCGCCGCAATGGCGGACGCCAGCGTGCAGCCGCTGCCGTGGAACTCGCCGGGCAGGCGCGGCCAGCGCCATTCGCGCGTGCCTCCGGCACTGGTCCAGCGGTTGATCACTTCAACGCCCTCGCCATGGCCGCCGGTCACCAGCACGTGCGGACAATCGAGAATGCCGAGGGCCGCCGCTTCCGGCCCGTTCGGCACCAGCACGGTCGCCAGCGCCAGCAGCGGAGATAACGCCGCCAGCGCATCGCCACGCCCCAGCGCATCGCCGCGGCCGCTGGCCAGCACCGGATCCAGCACCAGCGGCAGGCCAGGGTCGCCGGCGCGCAGGGCCAGCACGATCTCGGCGATGGCCTGGGCATTCGCCAGGCTGCCGGGAATGCCGACCTTGACGGCGCGGATCGGCATGCGTGCGGCCAGCAGCATGGCCTGGCGCCTCAGCAGCGCGCTGTCGACCGGCGCCACCTCGCGCACGCGCTCGTTGTCCTGCACCGTCAGCGCGGTGACGACGGACAGCGCATGCGCACCCTGAGACGAAATCGCCTCGATGTCGGCCTGGATACCGGCCCCGCCCGAGGGATCGAGGCCGGCGAATACCAGCACGCAGGGCCGGACGGCTTCCGCCATCACACCCGTCCCGCCATCGGCGACGAAGGCGAGGCCGCGAAGCGCCTTGCCATGCGGCCGGCCAGGTACGCTTCGCGTCCGGCTTCCACCGCCAGCCGCATCGCGCGCGCCATCCGCACCGGATCCCGGGCCAGCGCGATGGCGCTGTTCATCAGCACGCCGTCGCAGCCCAGTTCCATCGCCACTGCCGCATCCGAGGCGGTACCGACACCGGCATCGACCAGTACCGGCACCCGTGCCTGCTCGATAATCAAGGAAAGGTTCCACGGATTGAGGATGCCCATGCCGGAGCCGATCAGCGAGGCCAGCGGCATCACCGCCACGCAGCCGATCTCCTCCAGCATCTTCGCCTGGATCGGATCGTCGCTGCAGTAGACCATCACGTCGAAGCCGTCGCGCACCAGGGTCTCGGCGGCGCGCAGGGTTTCCGGCATGTTGGGGAACAGGGTTTTTTCGTCGCCCAGCACTTCGAGTTTCACGAGTTTGTGCCCGCCGAGCAGTTCGCGTGCCAGCTGCAGCGTATAGACCGCATCCTTCGCGGTATAGCAGCCGGCCGTGTTGGGCAGGATGGTATAGCGCGAGGGCGGCACCGCGTCGAGCAGGTTGGGCGCGTGCGGGTCCTGGCCGATGTTCACGCGGCGGATCGCCACGGTGATGATTTCCGCTTCGGCCGCCTCGGTGGCGGCGCGGGTCTGGTCGAGGTCGCGGTATTTGCCGCTGCCGACCAGCAGGCGGGAGCGGTACTGCTTGCCGGCGATGGTCAGGGGCCGGTCTTCGCGTATTGCATCGTTCATAAATAGTCTCCGGATAAGGAATCAGCCGCCGCCGATGGCACGCACCACGTCGACCTGGTCGCCGGGCGCCAGCTTTGTGGCGGTCCAGCGCTCGCGCGGCACCACGCTGCGGTTCACGGCCAGCGCCAGCGCCTGCCCGGCCAGGCCGAGCGAGGCCACCAGGTCGTGCAGGCTGCCGCCATCGGGCACCATGTGCGTGGCGCCATTCAGCTCAATTTCTATTTCACTCTGGGGCATGGTCACGCCTTCTGGTACAGCTCTGCGCCGCTGCGCATGAACTCGACCGCCTTCACCTGCATGCCCTGCGCCGCGTACTCGCGCACTTCCTGCGTGATCTTCATCGAGCAGAAATGCGGCCCGCACATCGAGCAGAAGTGGGCGACCTTGCTGGACTCCTTGGGCAGGGTCTCGTCGTGGAAGGCTTTCGCCTTGTCCGGGTCGAGGCCGATGTTGAACTGGTCTTCCCAGCGGAATTCGAAGCGGGCTTTCGACAGCGCGTTGTCGCGGATCTGGGCACCCGGATGGCCCTTGCCCAGGTCGGCCGCATGCGCCGCGATCTTATAAGTGATGATGCCGTCCTTGACGTCGTCCTTGTCGGGCAGGCCGAGGTGCTCCTTGGGCGTCACGTAGCACAGCATGGCGGTGCCGTACCAGCCGATGTTGGCGGCGCCGATGCCGGAGGTGATGTGGTCGTAGCCGGGGGCGATGTCGGTGGTGAGCGGGCCCAGGGTGTAGAAGGGCGCTTCGTGGCACTGCTCCAGCTGCAGGTCCATGTTCTCTTTAATGAGATGGAGCGGCACGTGGCCCGGACCTTCGATCATGGTCTGCACGTCGTGACGCCAGGCGATCTGCGTGAGTTCGCCCAGGGTGCGCAGTTCGGCCAGCTGGGCTTCGTCGTTGGCGTCGTAGATCGAGCCGGGACGCAGGCCATCGCCCAGGCTGAAGGCGACATCGTAGGCCTTCATGATTTCGCAGATCTCTTCGAAATGCGTGTACAGGAACGATTCCTTGTGATGCGCCAGGCACCACTTGGCCATGATCGAGCCGCCGCGCGAGACGATGCCGGTCAGGCGGTTCGCCGTCATCGGCACGAAGGGCAGGCGCACGCCGGCGTGGATGGTGAAGTAGT
>Ga0308160_10003513_pt1 | contig 17577 bp, 13 predicted proteins | sample PhyFR1_FD_201036 | JGI IMG/M metagenome (GOLD analysis project Ga0308160, IMG submission 201036) | Phyllosphere microbial communities from UC Gill Tract Community Farm, Albany, California, United States - DLSLF.R1 | ecosystem: Host-associated > Plants > Phyllosphere > Unclassified | place: USA...
CGCGGTTATGTTCCTGCTGAAGAAAATAAAATAAATGACGCTGTTGTTGGTGTAATTGCTATCGATTCGATCTTTACCCCAATGAAAAATGTAAAATACACGATTGAAAACTATCGTGTTGAACAGAAAACAGATTACGAAAAACTTATTCTTGAGATTTCTACAGATGGATCTATCCATCCGGAAGAAGCTTTAAAAGAATCAGCTAAAATTTTGATCCAGCACTTTATGTTGTTCTCTGATGAGAACCTGGTATTAGAATCTCAAGCTAAAGAAGAAACTAAAGAAGTTGATGAGGAAATTTTACATATGCGTAAAATCCTTAAAACTGAACTGGTTGATTTGGATCTTTCTGTACGTGCATTAAACTGCCTTAAAGCAGCTGACATCCGTACTTTAGCTGATCTGGTTTCATACGACGTAGCTGATATGTTAAAATTCAGAAACTTCGGTAAAAAATCCCTGACTGAAATTCAGGAACTGGTAAAATCTAAGAGTTTATCTTTTGGAATGAACCTGTCTAAATACAAACTAGACGAAGAATAACAACAAATATATATTGTTAATAGTGCGTAATTCCCTCGAAAAGAGACGGTACGGACTGAATAAAATCAAAAATGAGACACGGTAAAAAGAATAACCACTTAGGAAGAACAGATTCGCATCGTAAGGCGATGTTAGCAAACATGGCTTCATCTTTAATCAAGCACAAGAGAATATCTACTACGCTTGCTAAAGCTAAAGCATTACGTATGTATGTTGAGCCAATGATTACTAAATCTAAAACTGATACTACACACTCTCGTCGTATCGTTTTTAGCTACTTACAAGATAAAGATTCTGTAACTGAATTATTCCGTGACATTGCAGCAAAAGTTGCTAACCGTCCGGGTGGTTACACCAGAATTATTAAACTAAACAATCGTTTAGGTGATAATGCTGAGATGGCTTTAATTGAATTGGTTGATTACAACGAAGTTTACGGTAAAGATACAGAGGCTGCTGAAAAGAAAACTACTCGTCGTGGTAGAAGCAAAGCTAAAAAAGCTGATGCTCCTGCTGCTGCAACTGAGCAAGTTACTGAAGCTGCACCTGCTGCTGAAGAAACTGCTGCACCTGCTGAAGGTGAAGAAGCTAAAGAAGCATAGTCTTAACTACAGTTTAAGAAAAGCCCTGTTGAACTTTCGACAGGGCTTTTTTAATTTCTAATTTTTAAATTTAATTCATCCCGTATGTCTGAATTAACTCCATTTCTTCAACAGGTTAAACAGTCTCTGCACACCAATAGCTTTATTAAGCTTACATTGGCAAATTATACAGGTACTGAAGCAGATTTAAAGAATGTCTACGTCAGATTGGTTGAGATCAAAAGGGAACATAAATTGTCTTTTACCTTTCGGTATAAAACCCGTGACATTGTAAAGAACTATTTCTATGAGGAAGGTCTTGTCGTTTTAAAGGATCAAATTGAAGCTGGCTTCAATTCTTTAACGCTGTTTACCGCGCAAAATGACGTATTGTTTTTGCTTCGCAACCGAAAATGGACAGTTAGATTAGTTCCTGCTACCATGCAGGTTCCGGGAGTAAAAGCCCATGATAAAAGTAAGGCCAGAAAGATTGAAACTTTAAATAAGCAATACTTGGTTGACCTTAAACTTACGGATGTGCATGGAAAGGTGTTTCAGAATGCACAAGATAAATACAAACAGGTAAACCAATACATTGAGATTTTAAATCCGGTAATTAAGGAGCTGCCTGAAGGAAGTTTGAAACACATTGTAGACATGGGGTCGGGGAAGGGGTATCTGACTTTCGCCTTGTATGACTATTTGAAAAATTTCCTAAATCAGCAGGTGCAGGTTACCGGCGTGGAGTATCGCCAGGACATGGTCGACTTGTGTAATCAAATTGCGCGTAATTCGAACTTCAGTGGACTTGGTTTTGTGCAAGGTACCATTGAGGATTTTGAAGCGCCAAATATTGACATGCTCATTGCGCTCCATGCTTGTGATACCGCTACTGACGATGCCATTTACAAGGGTATCAAAGCAGGTGCAAAACTTATTGTAACTGCGCCCTGCTGTCATAAACAAATTCGTAAGGAGATGGTGAAAGGAAAGCGCAGTAATGCACTTGATTTCCTTACCGAACACGGGATCTTCTTAGAGCGCCAGGCTGAAATGGTAACTGATGGAATCCGGGCTTTAGTAATGGAATATTTCGGCTATAAAACCAAAATCATGCAGTTTATCTCAGACGCCCATACCCCAAAGAATGTGCTGATTGTGGGTAGGCGCCAGGAAGTAAGTGCAGCGCAACAGGAAGAAATTTTAAACAAAATAAAGAGCACTAAAGCGTTTTTTGGTATTGGCTACCACCACCTGGAACGCATAGCCGGATTGGTCTAAAATATGTCATTTTGGCATTGGTGTATGGCTTATTAAATCACAATTTAACAGGCTTATAACGAATAGACTTGACATAATCTGCCAAATCACAATTGGCACAGGCATTGATTATATGCAAATATCGAATTAGTAAAACATCAAAATAATAAATAAAATGGGAAAAATTATTGGTATAGACTTAGGAACAACAAATTCTTGCGTAGCCGTAATGGAGGGTAACGAACCTGTAGTTATAGCCAACAGTGAGGGTAAGCGCACAACGCCATCTATTGTTGCATTTGCAGAGAATGGCGAGCGTAAAGTTGGTGAACCGGCTAAACGTCAGGCGATCACTAACCCTACAAAAACGATCTCTTCAATCAAACGTTTCATGGGTAGCAGCTTTGCTGAAGTAAGCAAAGAAGCTGGTCGTGTACCTTATAGCGTTGTTAAAGGAGATAATAACACACCTCGTGTTCAAATTGACGACCGTAAATATACTCCGCAAGAACTTTCTGCAATGGTATTGCAGAAAATGAAAAAAACTGCTGAAGACTTTTTAGGTCATGAAGTAACTGAAGCCGTTATCACGGTTCCTGCATACTTCAATGATGCTCAACGTCAGGCAACCAAAGAAGCTGGTGAAATCGCTGGTTTAACTGTTAAACGTATCATCAACGAGCCTACTGCTGCTGCTTTAGCATATGGTTTGGATAAAGCACACAAAGACATGAAAATTGTTGTGTTTGACTGTGGTGGTGGTACTCATGACGTTTCTGTATTGGAACTGGGTGATGGTGTATTTGAAGTAAAATCAACTGACGGTGATACACACCTTGGTGGTGATGACTTTGACCATATCATCATTGAATGGTTAGCTGCAGAATTTAGATCTGAGAATGGCATGGACCTTCACCAGGATCCAATGGCTTTACAACGTTTAAAAGAAGCTGCTGAGAAAGCTAAAATTGAATTGTCCAGCACAACTTCAACTGAAATTAACCTACCATATATCACTGCTGATGCAACCGGACCTAAACACTTGGTTAGAACATTAAGCCGTGCTAAATTTGAGCAATTAGCTGCAGATTTAATTAAACGTACTATTGATCCATGTAAATCTGCATTGAAAAATGCTGGTTTGAAAACTTCAGATATCGATGAGATTATCTTAGTTGGTGGTTCAACCCGTATTCCTGCTATTCAGGATGCTGTTAAAGCTTTCTTTGGTAAAGAGCCATCTAAAGGCGTAAACCCTGATGAGGTTGTTGCTATTGGTGCTGCTATCCAAGGTGGTGTATTAACAGGTGAAGTTAAAGATGTATTGTTATTAGATGTTACCCCACTTTCTTTAGGTATCGAAACTATGGGTGGTGTGATGACTAAATTAATTGAAGCAAACACAACTATTCCATCTAAAAAAGCGGAAACATTCTCTACTGCTGCTGATAACCAGCCTTCTGTTGAGATCCATATTTTACAAGGTGAGCGTCCTATGGCTGCTCAAAACCGTACAATTGGTCGTTTCATCTTAGATGGTATTCCACCAGCACCTCGTGGTGTGCCTCAGGTTGAAGTTGCTTTTGATATTGATGCTAACGGTATCTTACACGTAAGTGCAAAAGATAAAGCTACTGGTAAAGAGCAAAAAATCCGTATTGAAGCTTCTTCAGGCTTAACTGATGAAGAGATCAAAAGGATGAAAGAAGAAGCAGAACAAAATGCGGATGCTGATAAAGCTGCTAAAGAAGAAGCAGAAAAAATCAATGCTGCTGATGCTTTAATCTTCTCTACTGAAAAACAATTAAAAGAATTTGGTGAGAAAATCTCTGCAGACAAAAAAGCTCCAATTGAGGCTGGTTTAAGCAAACTGAAAGAAGCGCATGCTTCAAGAAACTTTGCTGATATCGATGCTGCTCAAGCTGAGTTACAAGCTGCATGGAATGAAGCTTCAGAAGAAATGTACAAAGCAGGTGCTGATGGTTCACAACCTCAAGGTGGTGCTCAAGCAGGCGAACAAGCTCCAAACGGAGATAACGTTACTGACGTAGATTTCGAAGAAGTTCAGGACGACAAAAAATAATCCTTGATTATATAATGAAAAAGGCTGCCCCAAAAGGCAGCCTTTTTTTTGCTTTAAGAATTAAGTCATGCGTAATAGCAATTCTAAAATAATCCACTAACCTTACCTAATCAAAAAGGCCATTCTGAATCAACAGAATGGCCTTTTTAATAACTATAAGATTAACTTAATTCCAAAGTGTTTCCGGGTAAGTACCATCTTTGATCAACTGATCAATGCTTTCCTGTACTATTGGTTTATCTTCTTTGTAAGTAACACCAAACCACTGGCTGCTGGTCGGGATAACTTTCACATCCGCTTTTTGACTTCTGATCAAATGATCACCTACCAAAGGAATAAAGAATTCTGCTTTAGGATTGTCTTTGTTTGCAACAGCAAACTCCTGAAATAATTCCAATGTCGTGTTAAAGATTTCTGGTGTAAAGCCCCAGAAGTTCATAGATACACGGGTATCAAACTCCAACGGATGTTTATGTTCATTTTCTTCATAAACAATTACATCAAATTCTTTGTAAACGTTGGTACGTTCCACAATTTCTTCCAGGTTCCCATTGGCATCAACTTTACATACACCACGGGATACGGAACCATGCTCAGATAAAGTCTTTCCAATCTCATAACCGATCATGGAGTAAGTACTGCCGTTTGCCTCAGTAGTTAAGAAAGTGTACATCTTTTGGAAAGCATCCAATCCGTAGAAATCATCTGCATTGATAACACAGAAAGGCTCTTTAACCACGTGTCTTGCGGCAAGCACGGCATGTGCTGTTCCCCAAGGTTTTGCTCTTTCAATCTCTAATTCTACACCATACTGCTTGATGTCAAAGTTTTGAAACACATAATCAGTTTCAATTTTGCCATTCAATTTAGGTTCAAAAATAGATTTAAAGTTATCAACGAATTCTTCTTTGATGATAAAAACGACTTTTCCAAAGCCAGCCTGAATGGCATCATAAATGGAATAATCAATGATGGTTTCGCCGTTAGGGCCAAAGCCATCAATTTGCTTCATGCTTCCATAGCGACTTGCCATGCCTGCAGCTAAAATAAGTAACGTAGGTTTCATAATAATTTATATAAACGAATAGTTTGGTCTTATAATCAAGGGTATTACCCGTACAACAATAATGTAAAACGGGCTAAATTGTTTGCTTACTTCGAATATTTAAAGTCGTGATCATTCTGGATGTTCAATAGCGAATGATAAATTAAGCTAATCACATTGTCCACATCTTCTTTATGAATCATTTCAACTGTAGTGTGCATGTAACGCAGCGGCAAAGAGATCAGTGCCGAAGGCACGCCGCCATTGGAATAGGCAAATGCATCGGTATCAGTTCCAGTTGAGCGGGAAGAAGCCTGACGTTGAAAAGGGATGTTATTCTTAACCGCTGTTTCAATCAATAGCCTGTTCAGGTTGGTTTGCACAGCAGGCGCATAAGAAACCACCGGACCTTTTCCGCAAGCCAGATCACCCTGGGTGATTTTATTGATCATCGGGGTAGAAGTATCATGGGTTACATCGGTGATTATGGCCACATTAGGTTTAATGCGGTGTGCGATCATCTCCGCACCACGAAGACCAATTTCCTCCTGAACAGAATTGACAATATACAAGCCGAATGGCAATTCAACTTTGTTCTCATGCAGTAAACGTGCAACTTCTGCAATCATGAAACCACCAGCACGGTTATCCAAAGCACGACCAACATAATAGCGGTCGTTCAATACCATAAACTCATCCTCATAGGTAATTACACAGCCCACATGGATCCCAAGGTTTTCAACTTCTTCTTTTGATGTACAACCGCAATCCAGGAAGATGTTCTTAAGCGCTGGCGCTTCTTCTTTTTCGCCATTGCGGGTGTGGATGGCTGGCCAGCCGAATACGGCTTTCACCAAACCGTTGTCGGTATGGATATTAACGCGCTTAGAAGGCGCAATCTGGTGATCGGAGCCACCATTACGGATTACATAAATAAGTCCTTCTGGTGTGATATAATTAACAAACCAGGAGATTTCATCGGCATGTGCCTCAATCACCACCTTAAAAGCGGCATCCGGGTTAATTACACCCACAGCGGTACCATAATTATCAATAAAGCTATCATGGATGTATGGTTTCAGGTAATCTAACCATAACTTTTGTCCCGGATACTCAAATCCGGTAGGTGAGGGGTTATTAATATATTGCTCAAAAAAGCCAACAGATGCTTCGGTTACCACCGCAACATGTTTTTTTTCTTCTTCTTTCTCTGACATCTTATTCTCATTAATGGTTATTATAATTAATAAAGGCGATATACTGCCTTTGTAAATCTTCTATCCCTACGGATTATATAAAATTCATTAACTGTTAATTAACTGCTAATGTACAAATGTTATCATAAATTCGGCCATAATGCCCTGTTTAAGAACGTATTTATTCAATTACACTAGGTTTTTATTTCTATTATAGAAATAATAGATCAAAATATTGGCGCTGATCAGCATGCCCGATCCCAGGCAAAATAAGCCCCACTGTCCCTTATCCCATAGCCAAAGTCCTAATGCAGAGCCTACCGAGGCCCCAACAAAACTCACCGACATAAATACCGTATTCAACCGGTTCCTGGCTTCTGGTATTAATGCGTATATCCTGGTCTGATTGGTCACATGTATGGCCTGCTGCCCGATATCCAATAAAATGATGCCAGCAACAAATAAAAACAAATGACTGCCGGTAAAATAGAAGGCAATAATGCTGATCAATTGCAGCAGTAAACCGATCAGTAAATTACGGGTTGGATTAGCCCCATCACTTAGCTTGCCCACCAGCGGCGCAGCCAAAGCTCCAGCGGCTCCGGCAATACCAAACAATCCAATCTGTAAGGACTGGAAGCTAAAAGGCGGATTTGAAAGGTAAAGCACCATGGTGGTCCAAAAAGCGCTTAAAGTAGCAAAGGCTATAAAGTTAATTAAAGAGGTTTCCCTTAGCACAGGCTGTGTTTTAATGTAACTGAACATCGAACCCATCAGCTGCCCATAATTCCCTTTAAAGGATGGAGCACTTACCGGGAAACGTTTGGCCATTAAAATCAACAGGAGAAAACACATACCTGCAGCAATCAGAAACATCGATCGCCAGCCCCATAAATAACCTACCGTGCCACTGATGGAACGGGAAGCCAGAATGCCAATCAGCAATCCGCTCATGATGATGCCAATGGTTTGTCCGCGGTTTTCGTCAGTTGTTAAATTGGCCGCCATGGGTAAAATCAGCTGTGGTACAATAGAACAGGCGCCAATCAACACACAGGCCACCTGTAGCACCATAAAGGAATGGGAAAAGCCGGCCACCAGCAAGGCCAGTATCGCCATACCGGTAATCACCAGGATCTGCTTTTTACGCTCAAACATGTCCCCAAGAGGTACTAAAAGCAACAGGCCGATGGCATAACCAGCCTGGGTTAGGTAAGTCGACCGTCCTGCGGTGCTCTCCGAAATATTAAATTCCTTCGCGATCAGAATAATCAGCGGCTGACAGTAATAAATATTTGCAACAATAAGGCCCGTGCAAAAGGCCATCAGCAGAACATCTGCACGACTTAACTTCATTTATAATGGAATATTCCCGTGTTTTTTCCTTGGGTTGTTTACTACTTTATTTTCAAGCATTTTAAATGCTTTAATCAATTTCTGCCTGGTCTGCGATGGTTCAATCACCTCGTCAACAAAACCACGCTCTGCTGCCCGATATGGGTTAGCAAAGATCTCCGCATACAATTGTTCCTTTTCCTGCAATTTCTGTTCCGGGTTTTCCGCCGTATTGATTTCTTTTTTAAAAATGATTTCTGCAGCACCTTTAGCGCCCATCACGGCAATCTCTGCCGATGGCCAGGCATAGTTCATATCTGCACCAATATGTTTAGAGTTCATCACATCATAAGCGCCACCATAGGCCTTTCGGGTAATCACCGTAATGCGTGGTACCGTAGCTTCACTAAATGCATATAAAAGTTTTGCGCCGTTGGATATGATGCCATTCCATTCCTGATCCGTGCCAGGCAAAAAGCCAGGTACATCTTCAAGCACCAGCAATGGGATATTAAAGCAATCGCAGAACCTTACAAATCTTGCCGCTTTAATTGATGCATGGTTGTCCAGCACCCCAGCAAGATAGGCGGGTTGATTGCCTACAATACCAATGCTTCTACCGGCTAAGCGTGCAAATCCAACCACAATATTCTCTGCAAAATCTTTATGAACCTCCAGAAAGCTGTCTGCATCAGCAACTTCGCTAATCACTTCCCTGATGTCGTATGGCTGATTCGCATTTGCAGGCATCACCGCATTTAATGCAGGCCTGCTTTCATCTTCAGCGGTATAAGGTAGGTTCGCTGGCAGCTCTTCACAATTCTGCGGCATATAGCTCAGCAGTTTTTTCACATGGTTGATGGCGTCCAGTTCATTCACACAAGAGAAATGGGTAACGCCAGATTTGGTGGCATGTGTAGAAGCGCCACCAAGTTCTTCAGAAGTTACCACTTCATGTGTTACGGTTTTCACCACATTGGGGCCGGTAACAAACATGTAAGAGGTGTTTTCCACCATAAGTACAAAGTCGGTGATGGCAGGGGAATAAACCGCGCCACCAGCACATGGGCCCATAATGGCCGACAACTGTGGCACAACACCCGATGCCTGTACGTTTTTATAAAAGATATCGGCATAGCCCCCTAAGGAAACCACACCTTCCTGGATCCTTGCACCACCGCTGTCATTTAAGCCAATTAGCGGGGCACCATTTTTCATGGCCATATCCATCACCTTACAGATCTTCTCTGCATGTGTTTCAGATAATGAACCCCCAAAAACGGTAAAATCCTGCGAAAAAACATAAACCAAACGTCCATGGATGGTACCGTAACCGGTAACCACACCATCGCCATAATACTTTTCATTTTCCATTCCGAAATCGGTACTCCGGTGGGTAACCAACATGCCGATTTCTTCAAAAGAATTTTCGTCCAGCAGGAAGTGCAATCGCTCGCGTGCGGTCAATTTTCCCTTTTTATGCTGACTGGCTATTCTGGCTTCTCCACCAGCGGCTTTTGCCTGATCTATTTTATCTTGTAATAGTTGAAGTTTGTTTTCCATTGCGCTAATGATGTCGAGCTAAATTACATTTTAACCTTAATTTAACCTGAAATCCATGATTTTTTTAACCATTAATTCTAAAATTTAAGACAAGCAAAGCAAGTAATTACATTTTTTTTACATCTCAATTGTTGATATATACTTTCACGGTATTATTTTTGACCCGAAGAACTTAAAATTTACCATGTTCAAACGAAGACACCAGTTGTATGTAGTTATCACCTTCTTTAGCATATTTTGTGCTAAGATGCTGATCTCTGCTGCGCCTGTTTTTCTTCAGCACATGGACAAGGAACTTATCAACTCTGTGATTATGCAGGTTGAATTGGAACACGGTTCGGATGGCGACTCTGGTAAGGTATTAAAGTATGTGGATTATAAAATCATCTCGCATAACTATGCCACTTTTGTACCCATCGTTTACAACTTTTCAATCCCTACACAGTTTCTTAATCACTCCAAGCGATATGTAAATCCATATCATCCTTCGGTACCAACCCCTCCTCCAAACTTCTGCTAATCAACATGAATCCGCTGTTTTCAATGGCGTTAGGTATTGGTTAGTATTTTCAATTAAGGTTTTTTATGCCCATTTATGTGCATAATGAGCTTGAATAATTAGAAGTTTTATGAAAAATGAAAGCTCAGTCTTTTCAAGGCTGGATGTAAAGAAGTATATTCTTAAAAAGAATTTGAAACACGATTTACCGGCGAGTATCGTTGTTTTTTTGGTGGCCCTACCATTGTGTCTGGGTATTGCCATGGCGTCAGGTGCGCCACTTTTCGCCGGATTAATTACAGGTATCGTCGGTGGTATTGTTGTCAGCTCCCTTAGCGGATCACAACTCAGCGTTAGCGGACCAGCCGCCGGATTAACTGTAATCGTTCTGGGCGCTATTGCCCAACTTGGCAGTTATCAGACGTTTTTGCTTGCCGTTATGCTGGCAGGTGTCATGCAAATTCTGTTGGGCCTTGCCAAGGCCGGTACCATTGGTAATTATTTTCCCTCCAGCGTTATCGAGGGGATGCTTGCCGCCATCGGTATCATCTTAATTCTTAAGCAGCTTCCACATGCATTGGGTGTAGATTCTGATTTTCAGGGCGATGAAAGTTTCGTGCAGAATGATCAGCAAAATACATTTTCTGCGCTTGAATCGGCTGTAAGCCAATTTAGCTTAGCAGCCATCGTTATTAGTGCCTTGTCAATCGCAGTATTATTGATATGGCCAAAATTCAAAAAACTTAGCATTGTACCTGCGCCACTTGTCGTAGTGGTAATTGGTATTGTATTAACCGTTGTTTTCAGCAGCACTGGTTTCGCTTTAAGAGCTGACCAAATGGTGGCCATTCCGGTTGTTAACGGTTGGAATGAGTTTACCGGCCTTTTTACCTTGCCTAATTTTGCTGCCATTGGCGATAAGCAGGTATGGATTGTGGCTGGTACCATTGCCATTGTAGCCAGTCTGGAAACTTTGTTAAGCATTGAAGCGATCGATAAAATTGACCCGATTAAAAGGGTTTCTCCAACAAACCGTGAGCTCATGGCTCAGGGAACCGGTAACATGGTGAGTGGTTTATTAGGTGGTTTACCGATGACGTCTGTAATTGTAAGAAGTTCTGCAAACGTTGGTGCGGGCGGCAGAACTAAAATGTCAGCAATATTCCATGGTTTGTGGTTATTATTGTCCTTACTGTTTATTCCATTTGTAATCAACCTAATTCCACTGGCTTGTTTGGCCGCTGTGCTAATCGTTACCGGTTATAAACTTGCCCGTGTTGCTTTATTCCAGCACATGTACCAGAAAGGCTGGGATCAGTTTATCCCATTCCTGGTTACCGTTGTTGCGGTTATCTTTACAGACCTTTTAAAAGGTGTTGCTTTAGGTATGGTTGTTTCCATTTTCTATCTGTTGCGCACCAATATGCGTAACTCTTTCTTCTACAAAATCACAGAAGATGATAAGAAAAAGAACATCCGCATCAAATTGGCAGAAGAAGTATCGTTCTTAAATAAAGCAGCAATACAGGTTATGCTAACCAGAATCCCGAAGGAAACCAATGTCATCATTGATGGTACCAATGCCCGTTATATTGATCCTGATGTTTTGGAGATCATCAATAACTTTAAACATCATGCCTATACAAAAGGCATTATTGTACAATTGGAGAACATTAAAAAGACCTACGTTGTACCAAAAATTGATACCCGCGTTATTGAAGAGATCAATAACTAAGAACTAATTAATAGAAATTTAATATAAAAATATAGCATCATGTGCGCAGTTAAAGAAGAACAAGAATCAAATATCACTTACGAGAGCTTATTAGCCGGAAATAAAGAATGGGTAGCATCAACACTGGAGCAAAACCCTGAATTTTTCAACAAATTATCTAAGGGACAAAAACCACCAGTATTATGGATCGGCTGCTCAGACAGTCGCGTTCCTGCCAATCAGATCACCAACACCAACCCGGGTGATATATTTGTACTGCGTAACATCGCCAATGTTGTGGTGCATACAGACATGAGCATGTTAAGCGTATTGGATTATGCCGTAAACGTGTTAGGCGTTGAGCATGTAATTGTTTGTGGCCACTATGGTTGCGGTGGGGTAGAAGCTGCATTAGGCAACAAACAGTTTGGTATTATCGATAACTGGTTGCGTACCATTAAAGATACCTACAGACTGCATTACCATGAACTGGATCTGATCTCAGATACTAAAAAACGCGCCGAGCGTCTGGTAGAATTGAATGTAATGGAAGGTGTATTTAACCTAACCAAAACTTCAATCGTTCAGAACAAATGGGCAAGTGGTAAAAAACTGGGCATCCACGGATGGGTTTACAGCATTGAAACCGGTTTAATCAAGGATCTTGACGTGAGCTGCAGTGCTCCTGATAACTTATCAGCCGTGTTCAGGGTAAATGCTTCACTGCCAGCTGAACACTAATTTAAGCACACCTGAACCAGACCTGACGCACAGCTAACGCACACCTCACTCACGTGATTCGTGGTTCAGCTGTGTTTCAGGTATTTTTAATATGATGTTAAAAACAGCAGGAATGCCGCATTTGCGGCAGTTGAAAGAATACTGCTCCATAAAAATGATTGGAAGCAATTGCAAAAATGGTAAACGCATCATTTAAAAATAGTACCCACTAAAAAAGCTCCTGGAATCATCTTCCAGGAGCTTTTAATATAATTAGGCCTTATTCGGCTAAAGAAAAATTAATCTTCAGCTAAGAATGGATACCTGTAATCTTTTGGTGGATTAAAGGTTTCTTTGATCGCACGTGGAGAAACCCAACGTAATAAATTAATCATCGATCCGGCTTTATCATTAGTACCAGAACCTCTGGCACCACCAAATGGCTGTTGGCCAACTACGGCACCAGTACATTTATCATTGATGTAAAAGTTACCCGCTGCATTACGCAAACCAATAGATGCTTTTTCAATTGCATAACGATCCTGTGCAATGATGGAACCTGTTAATGCATAGATGGAAGTCTCATCAACAGTTTTAATAACCTGCTCAAAGTCTTCATCATCATAAACATAGATCGTAAGCACCGGTCCGAATAACTCTTCGCACATGGTTACATACTTAGGATCCTTGGTTAAGATCACGGTAGGTTCAACAAAATAACCTACAGATTTATCATAACCACCACCTGCAATTACTTCAACGCTTGCATCAGCTTTAGCAGCATCAATATATTTTGCCAGTTTATCAAAGGAGTTTTCATCAATTACGGCATTAATGTAATTGCTGAAATCTTCTGTGCCACCCATTTTAAAGGTTGCCATATCCCTTAACATCAGTTCCTTAATCTCAGGCCAGATGCTTTTGGCAATATAAGCACGGGATGCAGCAGAACATTTCTGACCCTGGTACTCAAATGCACCCCTAACGATTGCAGTGCTTGCAGATTCAACATTGGCAGAGCCATGAATCAATAAGAAGTCTTTTCCACCAGTTTCACCAACAATACGTGGATAAGTTTTGTATTTGTGGATGTTGTTACCAATGGTTTTCCAGATGTCCTGGAATACGCCGGTTGAACCGGTAAAGTGAATACCGGCAAAATCTGCATGGTTAAAGATCACCTCACCTGCAGCCGGACCGGATACATAAATTAAGTTGATTACGCCATCTGGCAAACCAGCTTCCTTTAAAATCTGCATGATCAGGTTAGCCGCATAGATCTGCGTATTTGCAGGTTTCCATACCACTACGTTACCCATCATGGCAACAGAAGTAGGTAAGTTACCAGCAATGGCGGTAAAGTTAAATGGGGTTAAAGCGAATACAAATCCTTCAAGCGGACGTTGCTCAACCCTGTTCCAGGTACCGGGACCAGATACAGGAGGCTGCTGACGGTAAATGTCAGACATGTAACTTACGTTGAAACGTAAGAAATCAATCAGCTCACAAGCCGAGTCAATCTCTGCCTGGTATGGGTTTTTAGACTGCCCAAGCATGGTTGCTGCATTCAGTTTATAACGGTAAGGACCTGCAATAAGGTCTGCCGCTTTCAGGAATATCGATGCACGGTGTTCCCAGGCAAGGTTTTCCCAATCCGCTTTTGCAGCTAAAGCCGCATCAATCGCCTGCTGAACATGCGTTTTGTCGCCTTTACTGTATTTACCTAAAATATGTTGATGATCATGTGGCGGGGTAACATTACCTTTTTGATCTGTATGTACTTCCTTGCCAGCAATGTGCATTGGAATATCAAGCTGTGTTGAGCGGGCATCCGCAATCGCTTGTTTTAATAGTTTACGTTCTTTGCTTCCCGGTGCATAATCCAAAATGGGCTCATTTACGGGGATAGGTACGTTAAAAAATCCTTTAAGCATAGTTTAATGTTGTTGTTTATACAAAGATACGCTTTATTTAGATTTGGGATGGCGCCTCGTATTAGTGTGGAACCCTGTTTTTAGCGATTCCATTTAATATTTATTATTTTTGAATTCCGCATGATAAAATATCTACGAGCAATCCTCTTTCCCTTCGCTATCTTATATGGCTTAATCACCTTTTTAAGAAATAAATGCTACGACTGGAAGATTTTTAAAAGTCAGGAATTTGACCTGCCAGTGATTTGTGTAGGCAACCTGGCCGTAGGCGGAAGCGGAAAAACACCTGTTACTGAATACCTTGTGCGACTGCTGAGCGATTATAAGATTGCCATTTTGAGCAGAGGCTATGGCCGGGAAACCAAAGGTTTTCTGCTGGCGGATGATCAATCCACGGCAGCAACAATTGGTGATGAACCGCTGCAATATTACCAGAAGTTTCCTGAGGTAACTGTTGCAGTTTGTGAAGACCGCGTTACCGGTATCCGCAGGTTACAGGATCAGCATGATCTTATCATTCTGGATGATGCTTTTCAGCACCGGAAAGTTAAAGCTGGTTACCAGATTCTGCTGTTTGAATTTGAAAAGATGATGCACAGGCAGTTTATGCTGCCTACCGGAGATTTGAGGGAAGCCTTCGGGGGTTATAAAAGGGCGCAAAGCATACTGATCACCAAATGCCCGGAAACGCTGGATAGCGCAGATCAATATCGCATAGCAAAGCAGTTTAGCCAGTTTGATGAAAGCCGGATCGCTTATTCCAGCATCATTTACAGCGATTTACAGGCGCTTTACACTGGTAATACAATGCAGGATGTAAGGGTAAGTAAGGATGTTACCGTATTTCTTTTAACGGGTATTGCCAATCCTAAACCTTTTCTGGCGTATTTAGATGGCCGCTTCGATGCTGTTGTTCCGCAACAGTATGGCGATCATCACCGGTTTAGCCTTGCAGAAATAAAGGCATTGAAAAGCGCTTTTGAGCAACATCCGGCCGCCGAAAAAATCATCCTCACAACAGAAAAGGACGCTCAACGTTTATTAGATGCAAGTATCAAAGATTTACTATTAAATTTGCCTGTATTTTTTATTCCAATAGCGGTTAAAATTCAGCAGAAAAACGAAATTCCATTCAATCAAGAAATATTATCCTATGTATCAAGCACTACTCGAAACCGTACAATACATCAAGCAGAAAACCAATAATTTTGAACCGGAAATTGGCATTGTACTCGGTACCGGCTTAGGCGGACTTGTTACGGATATTGAAGTTGAGTTTAGCCTAATGTATTCCAATATCCCGAATTTCCCGATTTCTACATTGGAATTCCATTCTGGTAAATTGATCTTCGGAACCTTAAAAGGCAAAAAAGTGATGGCCATGCAGGGCAGATTGCACTATTACGAAGGTTATTCCATGCAGCAAATTACTTTCCCGATGCGTGTTATGAAATCCTTAGGCATTCAATGGCTGTTTGTATCCAATGCCGCAGGCTCCTTGAATCCGGCATTTAAAAAAGGCGATTTAATGGTGATCAATGACCACATTAATCTGCAGCCCGAAAGTCCGCTTCGTGGAAGAAATGATGGCGACATGGGACCAAGGTTCCCGGATATGTCTGCCCCTTATAACCAGAAACTTATTGATGCCGCACTGGAAATTGCCGGCAAAGAAAATATTACCTGCCACCAGGGGGTGTATGTTGCGGTAACCGGGCCTAACCTGGAAACTAAGGCAGAATACAAATACCTGCGCATTATTGGTGGCGATGCCGTTGGCATGAGTACTGTGCCCGAAGTGATTGTGGCCAACCACATGTCCATTCCGGTATTTGCGATTTCGGTGTTAACAGACGAAGGTTTCCCGGAAGACCTGAAACCAACCAGCCTGGAAGAGATTATCGAAACCGCTAACCTTGCTGAACCAAAAATGACCCTGATCTTAAGTCAGTTAATCTCTGCACTATAATGTTTAAAACCAACGTACTCCTGGCTTTTTTCTTGTGCTTTTTTGCTGCTGGTGCATTGGCGCAGGATCTTAAAACCACTGTTACGGACAACAAAGAACTGGATTCGCTCCGCAACAAACTGGAGGGGGCAGCAGATTCTGTGGTCTTTACCTCAAAGTATGTTCGCTATACCACTTTGGCGCTAACCAAGGACAGCATTCAGACGCTGCCACTGGATACCAGCTTAAGGGGATTTCAAAACTACAGCCTGCTTAACCAGCCACGCCGCCCAACAATTAACCTGGGTAACCTTGGCCTGGCTGCAAGGGATATGTTGTTTCAGCCTGCAAAAACCATTGGCTTTGATCCTGGATTTCATTCGCTGGAGTACTATGCCATGACACAGAATGATGTGATCTACTACCAGGCCCGCACGCCTTTTAGTAATTTGTATTATGTGAGTGCAGGGCAGGCGGAGCAAATCTTTCATGCTACGCACAGTCAGAATATAAAAAAGAACTGGAATATTGGTGCAAACTATAACCGGATAGGTGCAAACGGACTTTATGCGCGCCAGCGTGGTGACCACTTGAATGGTGCATTTTTTACCTGGTATCAATCGCCAAGTAAACGTTATAACATTTGGGTGAATGCGGTTTTCAATACACTGAAGGCACAGGAAAATGGTTCCATTCAAAATGACAGCATCTTTGTAAGCGGCGGAACATCTTTCTCCAGTGAATCTGAAAACATCAGACTGAATAATACCAGACAGCTGTGGCGCCAGAAATCGTACCTGATTAAACAGGACTATTTTGTGGGCCGCATAGATACCACCGCGCAGGAAGTTACGGCAAAGGTGTTACCAACAAATAAGATATCGCATACCTTTAAATACGAAACGCAATCCTATAATTTCTTAAAGGATGAAAGTGACGACCAGACGGTTATCCCGGTAGGTTTGTTGAATGAAGCTTATACCAATGACTCAACGGCAATGAAGCACATGCAAAATGAGTTTATTTACAGCTTTTTTCTTCGCGGTAAGAGTAGCGTAATTAAAAATGAGCTGAAGCTGAATGTGGGTTTAAGGCACGATTTTTACCGGTATTCGCAATTTAGAAGGGCAAGTGTTGCAGAATTAAGCACAAA
>Ga0308160_10003514_pt1 | contig 17575 bp, 11 predicted proteins | sample PhyFR1_FD_201036 | JGI IMG/M metagenome (GOLD analysis project Ga0308160, IMG submission 201036) | Phyllosphere microbial communities from UC Gill Tract Community Farm, Albany, California, United States - DLSLF.R1 | ecosystem: Host-associated > Plants > Phyllosphere > Unclassified | place: USA...
CGCGGTGATGTTTTCGTAGATCTCCGAAGCGTTGTTTTCACTCAGCAGCTCATCGATGCCGAAATATCTTTTCAGCTCCAGGTGTGTCCAGTGATACAGCGGATTCCTTAAAGTATAAGGTACCGTTTTGGCCCAGGCCTCAAACTTTTCCTTGTCGGAAGAATCCCCCGTGATGAATTTCTCGTTGATGCCTAGGGTCCTCATCGCCCGCCATTTGTAATGGTCCCCCGCAATCCAAACCTTCGAGATATTCTCAAAGACAGTATTCTCAGCCATATCCTTCGGAATCAAATGGTTGTGGTAATCGATGATCGGCTGTTTCTCAGCGTAATTAAAATAAAGCTCTTCTGCGTAGCTGCTCTGTAATAAAAAATTATCGGTGATAAATGATTTCATTGATGCATTTAAAAGGTCTGACCTTCGTTAATAAAATATAATCAGAAATTATTCCCGGGATTTTCCGTCAAATACTTGTCTTCCGGATATAAGAGACAGGGAAATCCTGATCATTTCACAGTCATTTATTCTGTTTTTACGATTTTACAATATTCACGAAATTATGTTAGCGATTATGTAAAACTGCCTTAAAAAGAAGACTGAATAAATACGTGTGTGATTAAATATATCATTATTATCCAATTGCCTGAATAAAATTTTATATACACTCATAAACAATTGATAATAAAACGTTTAATGAATAAAATAAGTAGAAAAAAAAGGGATAAGTTCATAAAAAACCGCTTAGGGCTTACCCGAAACAGAGCCCCGGTTTCTAATTTTAAAGACCGGCATATCAATACAACACATTCGACCATTTAACAACAATTAAACATCGATTATTTAAATTAATTGATTATTTATCAGTTAAAACCGTAAAAAATTATTAATTTAAAAATAATTAAAATTTATAAAAATTTAAAAATATTATGAAAAGACATAAAATATTTTATCACGACAGCAACCGGTTGCAACCACCCCCTTATATTATAATTTATGATAACCTAGAAATCGTCGTCTCAATTTTCCGGAAAGAAAACCCTTCATTGCGGGGATTAAAAAATCAATTTTCAGTTTAAATAAGAAATTCATGATCTTTAAATAAAACCGGCTTTTAATTAAACATCTTTCAATCCGGCATCACCGGAAATAAAAAAGCGCCTGTTGTTACGCAGACGCTACGACTCCATCTTCTTCATGGTACTTTTGACCTCATCATTAACATTCAACTGCTTCTTTTCTTGTGTTTCTACCTCCTTTCTTTAAAAATCCCGCAGGCTGCCCCTGAATCATTCATTTAATTCCCTCAATGGGTACTGACTGAAACGGATACGTCCACCTGCGGAATCACCTGATATCTCCTTTAAAAAACCACAATCTCCGGAATGTTTCAGGCTCAACATTAAAACTCAAATTCTCCGATCAGGATCCCGTCACCATGATTATTATTTTCTTTCTGATTCTGGAACACGACGATCTTTTTTTCCTGCCGGCCCGTAGCATAGTTGATATACACTTCAGCCATGATGGCCGTCGGTCCTGCAATACCCACCTGTCTTTCTCCGAAGAAGTTGGTTTCTATCTTATATTTTCCTTTTGCTGCTTTTTTAATCAGAAACTGTTCGGGACCGAAACCGCCGGTGAAATCATTGCTCAGCCTTCCTCCCATTGCGGTTTGTGGATTTCCGTAATAGCAGCGTTCGTTATCCGGACCCGTTACCCAAAGATCGATGTCGGTATCGTCTTTATTCCAGTTGAGCACCACCCGGATGTTGACCGGAAGATGGGCGATGATTTTCGGATTGATATTCTTAAGATCCAGCTTTTTCCCGTACCTGCTGATCAGCCCGTTGATCTCCAGGAGTACCGTTTCTTCGATGCCGTCATCCCGGTCGGCCAGTTCCCTGGTGTACGAATGCATTAAAATCGAATAGAGATTGTCCAGCGCCTGCTGATATTGCCCGTTGTCTTCCAGGGCCAGCGCATAATCCCTGTAGCTCTGCGGATCAAAAGGCCGCCATTCCAGAACTTTACGGGTGATAAAGAGTTCCTTGTCATAGATTTCCGCCTGTTTGAGCTTATAGGCCAGGAGCTTGTACAGTTCTTCATTTTCAATATCCAGATCCGCAATCGAACTCAGTACTTTTACTCCTGATTTTTTATCTTTAAGGTTGAACAGCAATTGGGCGACATCAAAGTAATACTGAGGCATCCCCTCATATTTTTCGCGGTTGCCCAGATAGATCCGGTAGATGGTTTCCGCGTCTTTGCCCTTTTCAAAAAGCTTCATGTATTCGGCATTGGATTTTATGTCTATAACATTTATTCTTCCGGAATTGACCACCTCTGAAAGGTCCTGTGCGTTTGCGGCATCGGATCGTGTTCCCGAAGACCTGCTGACTGATACTCCGGCCACTCTGCCCTCAAGAGCCTGAACGGAATTCACGGAAGCCACCATCTCCGATCTTTTTCTTATACTCAGCGCTCCCGTTACCACGACTTCCTGAATGTCTCTGGATTTAGAACCGAGGATGTCTACAGCCTCATCATTCCGTGGGGCTGCCTCTGCCATTGCATTGGTACGGTTTCCTCTCACAGGGGCTCCCGTCATGACCACTTCTTCAAGCTCCATGCGCCTTCCGGTGGCAGAATCCAGGATTCCGTCACGATCCGGTTGAGGATAGCGTTTTACTTTTGCCTTTGGGATAAAATCTTTTTCCCACCATTCTTTCAGCTGTCCGGTCATTCTTTCGGCATCGGCCATCAGGTCTTTTACCCGTTCGTCTTTACGGACGGTGCTGTTTTTCACCATCCGGTCGTACACACTTCTCAGTTCTGCGGGCGGCGGAATCCCGTACCGGACATAATCTTCCACATTTTCCAGGACCATCAGGCTCATGTTGTTGCTGACCAGCCCGAACTGGCGGCTGATGTTTTTAATCTCGTCTTTATTTTCCTTTTCAAAAATCTCCAGTTCGCCGAGCTTTTTCTGGGCCCAGAATTTTGAGATTTCCCAGTCTTTTACGGCCTGCTCTTCTATATCCAGAGCGATGGTCCGGGTTTCCGTGACTTCATTTCCGTATCCAAATCTGGCTGTTACCAAAGACTTATTTCCTTTCATAATCCCGGTCAGCACAAAATCCTGGGAAATAGTCTGGGGTAACGAAGGATAGGCTTCTGAAACCGTATCGTTCTGCTCAAGCCCTAAAAATTTCAAAGGCTGAACCAGTAGTTTTTTCACTTCTTTTGCGGGATCGTTTTCGTTCAGGTTTAAAAATTCCCCGCCGGTGGTATTGCTGATGAATTTCAGTTGGGCGGTATTCACTGCAGCGGAGGACGCAACGGTATAAACGGGCTTGTTTTTGTTTCCCTTGAATTTCAGTTCCCCGAAAGACGACAGGCCGTCCGTAAAAAACAGGACCTCTTCTTCTTTTACCGGCATCAGCTGCCCGAAATCCGTACCGCCGTCATACACGGTCCGCAGCAGGTACTCCTTCAGTGCAGCCCAGCTTCCGTTGCCGATTTTAAAAGACTGCCCTTCTTCAAAAGTATGGTTGAGGAAATAGACTTTTACCGTAAGGTCTTTGTTGGTTTTAAAATAAGCTTCCAGCAAAGCCCATTCTTTTGAATGATCGCGTTTTTTGCCGCTTAAGGAATTATCCCAGACCACCGCCAGTTTTTCCGGCAGCTTTTTCGCCCGCTCCCCCGGGTTAACCGCTATGCCGGCCAGGAAATAAGAAGTGTTCCCGGAGGATTTCTGCATCATCACACTCTGGCCTCCTTCCTGCCGGGGAAGACTGATCCTTATATTATTCACGGGTTTAAAATTGGCTTTACGGGTTTCAGCGACCCAGACATTTCCGTTTTTTATGAAATCAAAGCTTCCGTCGGGCTTTTCTTCCAGCTGCGGAACACCGGTACTTTGAAAGACGGTGGTTTTCAGGGTAAATTCAGGAATTTCTGTATTTCCGCCCAGCGGCAGAAAATATTGGTAGCCATTTCCTGATTTTTTCAGTTCGTAGTTGTAGGTAATCTGAACCATCCTTTCCCCGCCATTCGCAGCGATCGGATAAACTGTGGTCCTGAAGTTGTTTCCTTCCACTTTTTCGAGGATGCCGGGATCGACATTCCTTTTCTTAATAGTTTCAAAAACTTCCCGGGCCTTTTCCTTTTCTACCGGAACGGCATTCCGGAGTTTACCGTTGATGTCTAGGGCATAACCGCCGGCACTTACGCCTTCCGGCAGCGGAAAGGTAACCCTTCCTTCCCTCAGCCGGCCGGAATTGTTCCTGAAAACCATGGTTACGGTATTGGTGGAAATCCTTCCGGTGATTTTGGTTTCAATATTCAGCTTCTGCAGAACCACATCATTATTTCTCTGATAGCCGCCTTTTCCGTCGCCGGTTTCCACCACCGGAATCTGTGCCAGGGCGAATACCGGTAAAAATAACAAAAGTTGTAGATATAAATTTTTCATGGATGATCTTTTTTAATTGTTGGCTGCCGTCTTTACCTATAGAGATGCAGAAACGGGAAGGAACGTTGGAAAAAAATTCAGAAAAATTTAAATAAAATTGAATCGCCCTGTTTTTCAGTCATTTAATTTTCAAAAAAATCATCGGGCAGTTTCACGAAAGACTTTAACGTGAACCTGAAGAAGAACCGGAGTTAACGGGCTGGAAGAGGGAAGCCGGACGCCTGAAGTCTCTCCTGTCAAAAGTAGGTTCGGAAGTCTTGATAATCAAACGAAACCTTTTATCATTCTATCAGAGGAAGTTCTTATTTATTCCTGAATAGGATAAAATTCTATCGGAAGCGTGACCGTTTACTCATTTTACCAAGAGGAATCCTATTGATAATCCTGACTGAATCAGACTTAATTTTATTTTTAAACTCAGTAAACATCTGAATATTAAACTGATATAACCGAATTCACGTTAATATAATATGAGCTCAAAGTAGAAGCCGGAAGAGGGAAGCCGGCAGAAAAACTTCCGGCATCCGGCTTCCAGCTTTTTAAATTGTTTCCGGTTCAGATTTAATTTGTTATTCAATCTCAATCTTATGGTAAGCCATCCACCGTTTCAGGTTTCCGGTCATTCTTTTCAGATGGTCTTCATTCAGGAAAATATTGGTCCAGTAATCAAAGCGGTCGCACTGGACGCTGATGTAGTAGGTCATGATGGCCAGGCAGCCGTAGGGTAAAAACTTTTTCTCTTCGTTGCTGATTTCAGTTACGGTCTCGTACCCTTTGATGAAGGCGGCTGCTTTGGCTTCATATTCCGCTTCGTTCAGATGGGTGGCAAACAGCTGGAAGAGGAAATAGGAAATATCAAGGCACAGGTAGCCGTTGCCGCAAAAATCGAAATCAAAGAAGGTGACATGCTTTTCATCGTCAATGTGCAGGTTATCGAACCAGACGTCGAGATGAACGGCACCGTACCGCATGTACTGAGGATCAACAGCTTCCATTTTCACCGCTAAAAAGCGTGAAAGGCTTTCCAGGAATCCGGTCTCGCTGATGTTCTGATGATAGAATGCTTTTATCCGGGCAACCGGGTTCCGGAGAAGGTTTTGGGCATGGTAAGACATTCTCTGCAGTTCGAGGTTTTCCGTCGACTGGTGGACCTTTGCCAGAGCCTGCCCGATGAGGAAACTGGTCTCCGCTGAAAATTTTGCGGTTTTGATCCCTTTGGCATACGAAAACAGAACCCCGAACCTTTTACCTTCCGGTGCTTCAATTTCCTGAATGCAGGTCCCCGACCGGTCCGCTACCGGAAAGGCCACCGGCCGGTCCGCTTCTTTCAGCAGGGTAAGGAGCCTGAGTTCTTCTGCAATTTCCAGCCTGCTCCGCCATTGGTGGGTGTATACTCGGAAAACGTACCGGTCTCCGCCGTGATGAACAATATATAAATGATTCATCGCCAGGCGGAAGATATGGCATTCAGTTTTATCACTCAATCCGTATTTCTGTTGGATAAGCCGGCCAAGGACATCGGGTGAAAGGGTAGTGTTTATAACCGGGAATATTTCTGCCATCAGTTCTTCTTTCAGTTTGTTTTACTTAAAATGCTTTAGCCAGAATAAGTCCGATGACCAAAGCGATCATAAAGGTGATCAGAAGAGCCGTATAGTTGATTTTTCCTTTTTGCGCCTCGTCTTTCAGACGGGTGTTGTCCTGTTTTACGTTCTCCAGGCTGGCCTGCAGGGAAGCCGTCTTTTCATTGACCGCTGAACGGATGCTGTTCTCATGCAGTGCGGCCATCTCCTGTTTGTAGGTGTTCAGTTCCCGTGCCCGTTGGTTCTGCTGTTCCTGAAAGTTTTTCTGCAGGTCTTCCAGCTGCTTCACGGAGTTGGTCTGCAGTTTCTGGAATTCCTCGTTGCGCACTTTCAGCTGATCGGCAAATGTCCTTGAATGGGTCTCCATCTGCTCTTTATAGGTTTTCTGAACTTCCGTGAATTCTTCATTCTTTGTTTTCAGCTGCTTTTCCAGGGTTTCCACCTGCTCCGAAAACTGTTTTCTGATATCCTTCTTCACCTCATCGATCAGCAACGCCCGTGAATTCACCCGTTCCTGTGAAAGTTTTTCGGCAATACCGTGAAGCCCAGCTCCGTAGTCGTGCGGCAGATGAAAGCGTTTATCCGCCAGGCGGTCCAGCAGGGTTTCGTCCACCGTGTGGCCAATGGCGGTCACCGTAATTGCCTCCATTCCGAGGAAATATTCCGAAAGACCGGGATCATTGAAAACCTCCATGCTCTGGCGGTCTCCGCCTCCCCTTACCAAACCGATCACGTCATAGTTTTTTGAAGCAAGCTCCTTCAGCATTGATAAGATGGCTGTTGAAGAAGTAATGCTGCAATGATAATTGCTGATTTCAAAACGGGAAAACGAGACGTCCAGGCCTTCCGTAAAATCTTTCTGGACGATGGCATTATTCCCGTAGATATTGGCCACACGGATTTTTTCATCCTTCAGCATCTTCTCCCGGATAAAGGCTTCCAGATCCCGGGTTCCCTTTTCCAGTTTCTGCTGTACCAATTCATACTTATGAAGCTCTTCTTCCGAAATGGATTTTTCTTCCTGCTGAACAATTTCATCGACGACAAAACGCAGTTCGATCGAGGAATTTTTAATGCTTTTTTCAATAAATCCCCTTAACGTATAGATTTCATTATTGGTGATCCTGCTGCGCAGCAAAGAAGAAATCCTGACACCGATAGATACCTGATCACTTTCGGAAAACAAAAGGTCATAATAATAATTCCCATACGCCTTGCCTCCCCCGTAAGAATACCTTCCCTTAAGATAGATCAGGTTTATGGTGGCATTGAGCTTCAGCGCATTGCTGAAAATCCCGATCACCGATGCAGGGGAATAAACCGGATATGTAATTTCTTGTTCTGACATAGTACTGAATTGCCTGTCCCTTACCGACAGCCTGCAAAGATATGGCTATTTGTCCTGAAAAACATAGCCCGCCCGCCAAAAGCCGCTGATTATTTTACCGGATTCCTGACCGGTCGGAGGCTGATGAAAGCCATTCTAAGGGTTGCGTTTTTCAGGCTGCGGAAGATGCAGGCTCCTGAAGGATTACATTGCCTTACCGGTACGGAACACCTTCTGCCAGAGGTTTGAACCTGAAAATATAATAAGGTGCTTCTGCTCTGTTTTTACCCTGATTGAAGGCTGCCCCCAAGTGGACCTGCGCGGCAGAAACATACATATATCCGTCTTTTACATTATAACTTACCCCATCCGGCCACAGCAATTTCCGGTCTTTGAAAATATGATGCACCGTCCTGTCTTTTGCCAGAATTACCGCAATGCTGTTGCTTTCCATAGCAGTCAGATAAATATTCCCTTTTTTGTCGATACTCAATCCTCCGTTGTTCGGCTTTTCGGAATAGGTTTCTATTTTTTCAGCCCATCCGTTTTCAGCCTGGCTTTCATCAAGCAGATCCTTTATTTTTATCCGGTACAGCTTGGTTCCGTTCAGCGGGGCATAATACAGCCATTCAAAATTTTCATCTGCCGTTATTCCGTCACAACCCACCAGGAGGTTTTTGCCGTTTACGGATAAAGGTTTTCCATTGATTATCGTTGGGACATCTTCAGGCAAGACCGTCTTCGTTCCCTGCAGCAGACGGCGCGTTTTTCCGGTTTTCATGTCTACCACGATCAGGGCGGCCCCGCTTCCGTCTCCGCCGTTACCGATACCTTCATCGGCAATAATGAATGCTCCGTGCCGGGTATCCACCACCATATCGTTGGGCTGGGAAGTCGCGACAACCGAGGTTTGGGGCAGATAATAGATCCGCTCAAGTTTATTCCTGACCGTATTCCAGCCGACAATCTTAGGGGTTACAGGATTCCGCTGCCCCATATCGAGCATCCAGACGATCCCGTTTTTATCATTGCGGATCCCCAGGACATTGCTGAGGTAATGATCGTCCGTATCTCTCGGGGTGTTCCATTCTTCATTGGGAAACGGTACGGTGGTATGGGTTTGCGCCTGGTATCTTACCACACGGGAAGACGGGCTGAAAAAAGGGTGATGGCTGTAGACCAGCTCCCCCTGCCGGGTAAAAGCAATATTGCCTGGCGCCTGACCGACGGCTGCAAAGATTTCATAACTGACGGTCTGCGCGTACCCGAGCGAACCGGCCCACAGGCCAAAGGCTAAAAAACATTTCTTCATGTGCATTAAATTATTTATGAATTATGGTAAGTTGAAATCCGGTATGGAGGCCGCAGGATTTTACCCGGCTGAATTTTTTTTCCGGTAAAAGCCTGCCATCAATTCTTACGAACATTTTTACTGTTGCAAAACTAAATATAGTATCTTACCTTTGCAATAACGGCATAAATTGATAGTAACCGATGTACAGTATAGAAAACAAACAGTATCCCTGCAGCACCAGCCTCACCATGAAATATATCGGCGGAAAATGGAAAGCGGTAATCCTGATCCATTTAATTAAAAAAAAGAGATACAGCGAACTGAGGAAAGAATGTATGCTCATTACGGAAAGGACCCTAAGCCTGCAGCTGAAGGAACTGGAAGCCGATGGCCTGATCACCCGTACGGTCTATACGACCAAACCTCCGCTGAAAGTGGATTATGAGCTAACTGAATTTGGGAAAACCCTAATTCCGCTCCTTGAAGCGATTGCCCAATGGGGAAAGGAAACCGCGGTTAAAAATGATAAAATAGCGATTAGCTAAATGATTTCGTTCAATCATCAATCCTTTTGATTGTATTTCTGACAAAAGAATTCCGGCAGCAGGCTTCCCTGTTCCGGTTTTATTACCTGACGTCTACTTAAAGTTCATGTTATATTAAGAATAAAGCAGACCTGAAACCGGATGATCTGAGGTCTGCCGTATTGCGGCTATTTCACGGCCGTTGCTTCAAGCTCAATGGTTAAAGTGGCAAAGAGCCCTTTCACTTCGAGCAGGGTGGTAGCCTGCTGAATGCCGTGCTTCATCAGAAACGGTACATAAACGTCCATACAGGTATTGAAAAAAACGGTGGTATCGGTGGTGTAAATATTTAACCTGACGATGTTCCTGCATTCATAGCCGGATTCATGAATGAGCTGCTCAAGATTGGCGATCGTCTGAATCAGCTGGCTTCTCATGTCTGCCGAACTTGGAATGCCGTTGCTGTCGATGGCTGCCTGTCCCGAACAGTATAAGGTTCCTTCCGGCTGCTTTACTGCTACCGCCTGTACCGAATTGGTGTTTTTCCCCCATGCCCATGGGTCAAATGTTGTCTTTTGCATGTTGCTGTTTTTATTGTGAGCAGCAAAGGTAAAAGCGGGTTGTGACAGCCTTATGTCAGAGGTTAAAAAAACCTAATAAAATTTATCGAAATATTGTTGAAGGGTCATCTGGTGAGGCTTGAATTTTTCGGTCAGGACCTGGATTTTCAGCATCCGGTCCAGCCGGAAATACCGGAATTCCTCCCTCAGGCAGCACCAGGCAATCAGCAGCCAGTTTTCCGTGGTGCTGATCAGGGCAAACGGCTCGACGATGCGGTCGGAGACAGAATTCTCCTGGTTGGCATACTGAAGGCGTACCTGGAAAAAATTGGTTATCGCATATTGCAATTCGGAGAGGCTGCTGCTGTTGCGTTCCCGGTGGACATTTTGGTCAAAACGGGTGCGGTCGCTCAGCAGGTTGGCTTTGTCTTTCCCGGATTGCCGTAAGATCGCCTTGATCTTATCGATGGCTTCACAGTAATCCTGCACAAAGGACTGGTCTTTGTTTTTCAGAACCAGCTGCTCGGCAAGAATCAGGGCATTGGCCTGTTTTTCCGTAAACATCAGCGGAGGGATCCTGTAGCCGTCCATCATCGAATAGCCTTTTCCTTCTTCGGGAACCACGGGGACGCCCGCCTGTTCCAGCGCCCTGATATCCCGGTAGATGGTCCTTACACTCACCCCGAACCGCTCAGCCAGTTCGGTCGCCGTCACCAGCCGCCTGGATTGCAGCTGCGTCATGATGGCCGTAAGCCTTGAAAGCCTTTTGATGTCCTGATCTCCCATGGTTTAAAATAATATATGATGAATGGCCGGAGCCTGTCTTCCTGCTCCTGAAGACCTGCCTTTTTTTTTTGCAAAAATGCTATTTAATTTGTTCATAAATTAATGTACCTTTGAGGCAGAATACTTTTCATGTATTCTTAGTGTTATAATCCCTGTTCAGTTTCTGGATGGGGATTTTGTTTTCCGGCTGAAAAACGGTTTGCGGCTGCAAAGTAATAAAAAATAACCTTCCGTCCCTGTATGATGAATCCGTTATAAAAACCGGGGCGGAAAATTCACTTCTACAAGCAGCATCTCCATTATAAAACTTCCTATCCGGAGAGACTTCAGAAAGAAGAGTTGGTGAAAATGCAGCACGTATCTATCTGATCATCTTCGGTTATTTCCCTCCATTACCGGAAAAATCCATTAACAAAATCTTTTAAAGAAAATACCGGCCATTCAGTTTTAATCTTGTGACAGTTTATCTACCGTTTCAGACTTCCAATCTCATCTTTTTCAAAATGGTTTTGATTATCCTCTACCCCTTGATGAAGTACTCTGCTTTTGCCTGGTATGATGCTTTTTTAAAATGAATTTTAAATGACTGGAATACAGATCAGGAAAGCTTTAAAAAATTAAAATACGGCATGCTTTTCGTGTTTTTAATGAGGTCTAAATCCGCCCAATAATGACGTTAAAAGTAGTAAGCCAATAAACAAATGTATCAAAATGGAAAAAAAACCAGTACCCAACGGACCCAGCAAAACAGGAAACCCTTCCGGAGATGGCAGAGGCAATAATCCCACCGCTCCGGGCAAAACGCCGCCGCCGGCCCCAAAAAAGCCTTAAATGAATCTGATGCCGGGTATTCTTTACCCGGCATTTCTTTTAACAGGTTTCAACAATGACCTTTGATAAAATTATGCTTTAAAATACCACAGCTGGATTTACGTCCTGTATGAAAAAATCTACAGGTTCCTAGAATAAAATATTCCCGGCCCACAGATATTTTACCGGATAATTTTTAACTTTACCATCCGGCGCATTAACACAAATCGCCTTATCTTTAAGCCATTAAAACTTGGATTACCGCTATGGAACAGAAAATACATCAGGGAAGAAACGTAAAACGCTTCAGGGAAATGCTCGGCATCAAGCAGGAAGCCCTCGCCTTTGACCTCGGCGAAGACTGGAACCAGAAGAAAATTTCCCTCCTGGAACAAAAGGAAGTCATCGAAGACCACCTCCTGAAAGCCATTTCCAACGTCCTGAACATCCCCGTAGAAGCCTTTCGGAATTTTGATGAGGAGCAGGCGATTAATATCATTTCAAATACTTTTCACGATACACAAGGTCTGGTTAATTACAGCCCGATATTTAACAATAATCCAATTGATAAATTGATTCAGCTGCACGATGAAAAGATTGCTTTGTATGAAAGGATGCTGAAGGAGAAGGAAGAAATGATGGAGCGGCTGGAAAGGTTGGTAGGGAAATAAATTTAGTATTGCTTTATTAATATGGCTCAACCTAAGGGTTGAGTTTTTTATGTGTGTTAATGGTTATTGAAATAGAAAGGCACTTATATTTGTAAATGTTCTTCGACATGGTGATGCTTTGACTACTCTTTAGTATAATCATCTTATTAATTATTAGTAATTCATAAAACGTAAAATAATCATAGTACACAGTATAGATGAAAGTTTTTTAATTATAATCAACTATCATACTATAAATATAACGTTTTAATTATCAGATTTAATAAAAACAATTATATATTTGAGCTAAGTAAAAAAAACTAAAATGCCATTTGAACTATCACAGATTAAAGAAGCGTATACAAAATTAAGAACATATATTTATTATGATTCTGGAGATTTATTATTAAGAGAGCAATTAGTTGAATTTGAAACAGATTTAACACAAGACCCAAATGATTTTTTTAAAATGTTTTTCAGTAATGATTACATGAATTATCGAAGTAGTGAAAACAAGGGCAAAAAAATCTCTATTGAGGAAAAACTAGAAATAATAACCGATAGACTGAATAAATTTAATGATGAACCAGAATTTTTCAACAAGTTTATAAAAGAAATTGATATAAATTTTTATCCAAAAAAATTCACAAATGAAAATCAATCACAGAGAATAATCTCTAACATACGAACAAAAGACAAATACCCTTTGGATAAAGTTACAGCATTTATTAATGCTCCTATTGAAATTCACATCTTATCGGTTTTATGGATTTTAGATGAGGGCGTTAAACTTGATGCTAAACTAACTTCTGAATGTATTGGTAACAGATTACTGTTAAATATAAAGGGAGATAAAATTGTTAAGGGTTCAGGATTATTTAAACCCTATTTCAGTCAATATCAGAAATGGAGAGATGATGCTGTTAGTACTTCAAAAAATTTGTTAAATCAAGATAAAAATGTCCTTTTTCTGAACTTAGATATTAAAGATTATTTTTATTCCATAAGAAAAGATAGAACTTTTTTTAATTCAAAAAAGAATTCTAGAGTTTTCAATGCATATCATAATTTAAATCAAATATTATTAGAAGTTCATATTAACTTTACAGAAAAACTTATAACTCAATATAAGGTTCCATATGATTTCTCTAATGAAATTAAAAATGAAAAAGGAGAAATTCAAAAATTCGTTCTACCAATAGGGTTATTATCCTCATTTGTCATAGCTAATGATTATTTAAAAGATTTTGATAAAATTATTATTGAAAAATTTAAACCTGCATACTATGGTAGATATGTAGATGATATTTTACTAGTACTAGCAGACCCTAACCCTTTAAACTTTAAGGATGAAAATTTAGTTGATTATAAATTTTCATTTCAGAAGTACAAAAAATTTATTTCTGCAAAAAAAGATTCATCATATAAAATTGATTTCGGAGAAAAAGATTTGACTGAAGTAGAATTATATATTCTTAATAACTTTCACCCATTAATAAATCTAGTAAACTCACCTTTTAAAGACAATATAGGCTTATGTCAAAACTATGAAAATAGAGTTTTTAAAATAGATAAATATCCATCATTATATTGTCAGAGTGAGAAAACACTATTATATTATTTTGATAAAAATGAATCAAGTATCGTAATTGATAAATTAAAAAAGGAAATTGAGGAAAAATCGAGCGAATTTAGAGATATGCCAAATGATGAAGATAATCTCATTGAATTTGAAGAAAATGCATATCATCTTTTATATGACGGTACTGAAGGAAAAATTAGGACACTAAAAGATTATAAAGAGGATAGGTTTGGTCTATCGGTTTATTTATCACATAAAATAAACATGGCTTTGCGAAAACAAAGTAAAATTTCTGAATCTGAACAAGCTAAAATTTTAAAATTTTTTAAAGGAGAAAATTGTTTAACTTTTTATAAATTATGGGAAAAAATATTTACACTTTTTGTCGTAAATGACCTTCCTAAACCTTTTATAGAATTTTTATTTCATTGTATAGAACAAATAGACAAAATATCAGACAATAAAAATACCAACATTTACTCCTTCGATGTTAAATACTCAAATGTTAGAGAAACTTTAATTAAATATTTATTTTGTGCTTATGAATTATCAGTATCATTAAATTTAAAATTTTTTAATGAAGATTATGAAAGCGATAAGAATTATGAATTTAAATCTAAAGATTTTGAGAAAAACAATTACACTATTTTTTTTAATAGTATACATTTTACTAAACCAAATTCAATTATCGCAACACGGTTCAGAAAATCAAACCTGCTGAGACATCATTACGTTATAGTGCCTTTATTAAACTATACAGATTTAAGTACAAAAGCCGAAGTCAACTTAGTTGATAAAAATACTCATATTAAATCATTCGTTATTAATGAAAAATTATTAATACAATCTCCTAGACCAATTAAATTTTGGGAATGCTGTGTTGCTTCCTCTTTTCAAAGTTTCAACAACTTTAGTAACAATCCATTTCTTATAAATAATGATGGATATGTAGAAACTAATTTATTACATAATATTGAAAAAAAAAGAATACAGCAGATACTTAATGAAGATGAGGAAGTAATTGAAGACAAGGAAATTATAATTCATGAAAATTATTTAGATGTTGCTTATAACTTGTATGTTGAAGGAAATACAAACCATTTAGCATATTATAAAATTGATGAAAAGCTAAAAAAATCATTATTTCAAATTAAACCAATAAATGAGAATGATAATTTTCTGCTAAATGAATTTGTAATAAATTCAAATCAAGTTCTTCATGAACCTAAAATCTCATTTGCCAACACTGAAATCCTTGAAAACAATATATTAAGTAGCATTTTAGGTAAACCAAATTTATCAACTGATAGATATAACAAGTTATCAAAAATTCTTAAAAAATCACGAGAGGAAAAAACAGATATACTCCTATTTCCAGAATGTTTTATCCCTTTTAATCTATTATCTACTATTTCTAGATATGCTGTAGATAACCAAACAGCAATAGTTTCAGGCTTAGAACATCTTACTATTAATAGTACCTCATTTAATTATGTTGCTACTATATTACCATTTGAAATAAATGGAATAAAAGATGCAACTATAGTTTTAAGACTAAAGAATAATTACTCTCCAACTGAAGAGCACACTATAAATAAATATCATCTTAATGTCCCTAAATCCACTCCAAATAGATATGAAATCATTAATTGGAGAAATATATACTTTTCAGTTTGTTACTGTTTTGAAATGGCGAATATTACTCATCGAGAAGCATTAAAAGGTAAAATAGATTTGCTTGTGGCTATTGAATGGAATAAAGACACTCCTTATTTTTCTAATATTGTTGAATCATCTTCAAGAGACTTACATTGTTATGTAGCACAGGTAAATACTAGCAATTATGGAGATACAAGACTAACACAGCCAAAAGAAACAGCAATAAAAGATATTATGCGATTAAAAGGTGGCACTAATGATACTATTCTGGTAGGAGAAATTTCCATCAAAAAATTAAGGGATTTTCAAAGAATAAAATCATCTATCAATACAAGTAAGGAATATAAACCTCTCCCACCTAATTTTTCACTACAAGAAGTTCTAAAAAGAATTAAAAACGAATAATGATGGCTATATTTTGATAAGTATTCATACCTGTATCTATATTTTGCTTAATTTTCTATATTAAATATTTATTTTCAAATATTTAAATATTTTTTTAGTAATGCAAACTAATTGAGATCAGGTAATTACAAATTATTAGAAAGACCTGCATTACATCATTATATTAATCAAAGAAGTATTAAAAAAGCACCTACAATTGTAGTATTTTTCAACGTATTCTCACTTGGGCTCGAACCAAGGACAACCTGATTATGAGTCAGGGACTTTATTCAATCTCGTATCTTCATATTTGGCCCTTTCGGTTTTAAGGGAGACCAACCAGTCGAGATACATCCCTTCCGGCATGCTTCGGTAGCCGATCTTATGGATATGGGCATATTCCTTGTTCATCCGGTCAAATAGTTCTTTTGCTTTCGGATCGCTTAGTACAGACTGGATATCCTTTGTGTTGTGCACTTTCATGATCTGCTGAAACAATCTTTTGTGGGTTTCTGCCTGCAACAACAGGGCATTTGCCAAATAAGGATCTATCTGTATGGCACGCTCGGCACATTTTATAGGAAAACGGCCATCATTATCCGGATAGCTTTTGTTATAATTGTTTCCAAGATCTATCAGCAACAAAGCGAGACTTTCTCTGTTATTTAAGGCCTTCATAAAAACGCCGTTCTGGATAGCATCCAAATGGATAAATCCCGAGGCCATCAGCCAGGAATCCTGCGGAAATATCCCGCTCGTGAGTTCGGTATTGTACCAGCCTAAAGATTTTATATGGTGCTTGATATATATATGATTGGGTGCAAGTGCAAGGTTAGCCTCCACGCCCAGTTCTTCAGCCAGGATCTTATAGAGATAAGGCAAAGAATTACAGTTGCCTTTCTGGGTATCCAATAGTTTTGAAACAAAAAGATTAGACTGTTCCTGATGTCCGAAAACATCATCGAAATCATAAGTAAACGGTTTATATTTTATCGTATCGTTGTTTACAATAACCGGAGTTGCTTCACACATCACCGAATAAATTGCCGCATACCGGTTTACTTTGTTTTCATCCTTTTCAGAATAGTTAAGCTGTCTGTTCTTCAATAAGGTCAAACAAAAATTTTTAAGAAATCTGATTTTCCCGTTTAGCTCAACGGTATCAAGTTTGCCCTGATAATAGGCATTTTCTACAGAGTACACACCCTCCTTGAAACTGTACTTCTGTTTATTGTTGAGCATATTGTCAATATTCTGAAAAGCATCAGAATAAAACCGGTTGCTTTGGCTTTTGATACCTGTGCAAAAAAGTATAAGCACCAGCACTGTAATTTTAAAATTCATTTTACTTTTCATTGAAGTTAGTGATGTAACTCATTATGCAATTAAAACTATTTAAGGCAGTTCATCTCAAAATGAACCAATCTATTTTTTGCAGTATTATAAGTATCTACAACCAGCGGTGTGTAATCCGGCTTTATAACTTCTCCACTTGCCGGTCTTGGAATATTATCTGCGACTTCAACATAATTGAAAGAGTTGTTGGATATGAACAACGAATACGGACTGTTAATCAAGGACGTAAATTTTAATTCTTTTCTTTCCGGTACCAGATAGCAAAGGTAATTCCAATAGTCTGCACCCAATGCGGAAGCGCCGGACGATTGCCCGATGGCTACAATTGCATCTTTATTACTGCTTTTTAACAAGTAAAAACGAGTACTTGTAGTATAAGAAACAAAATCCCTAAAACTATCGGTTGTACCCTTATTTCCTGATGTATCTAAAAATTGAAAAATTTTTGTAGTATCAACATTGTAATAGTTAGAATTAGCTGATGACTTTATGTTTATCTGTTTATAAACATCCCCAAAGCAATATTGATTTTGATAAGTCTTAAAATCGAGCTTATCCGCAGTTTTAAGATCTAATTCTGTCAATT
>Ga0308160_10003516_pt1 | contig 17573 bp, 14 predicted proteins | sample PhyFR1_FD_201036 | JGI IMG/M metagenome (GOLD analysis project Ga0308160, IMG submission 201036) | Phyllosphere microbial communities from UC Gill Tract Community Farm, Albany, California, United States - DLSLF.R1 | ecosystem: Host-associated > Plants > Phyllosphere > Unclassified | place: USA...
GGCATCATGCGGATCGACATCACCGCTTCCTGCAGGTCGCGCGTGTTGCGGGTCAGCTGCGACACCGACTGCATCAGCTTCTGGTGCAGCATCGGATCCAGGCCCGAACTCCGCTGCTCGATCATGGCCTGGGTGATCACCAGCTCGCCGACCAGGTTGATCAGCTGGTCGACCTTTTCGATCGAGACGCGGATCGAACCGGCTTCGGCATGGGCGTGGGCGGCGGCTTCGGCCTTTTTGGCGGCCTGCTTTTCGGCTTTCTTCTCGGCCTCGGCGTCCAGCGCCTGCACCGCTGCCGGCGCCGCCTCAGCCGCGCTCTCGGCCGTGATACCCGCTTCGCGCCGGATCTCTTCGATCGGCTGGAAGAAGCCGTAGCCGAGGTCGTCCTCGGACGGCGCGGCCGCGGCGCTTCCGGCATCGGCCGGGTCGAAGAAGCCGTAGCCCTGCGCATCCTCGATGCGCGCGCGTTCGGCGGCTTCGATGGCACGCTGCTCGGGCGTCAGCGGCGGCGCCTCGAAGATCTTCAGGTCGTCCGGCTCCAGCACGAACGAGCAGATGGCGACGATGTCGTCCAGGCTTTCGTGGGTGGTGATGATCAGGGCGGTGCGGCCGCCGTCCAGCGGCGTTACCGACACCCGGCCCAGCAGGCCGAGTTCGTCGACCAGTGCGTCGACGTCGCGCTTGCCGATTTCCGGCAGCTCGATCTTGTAGCGGTGCGCGCCTTCGCGCACTTCCTGCTTCTGCTCGGCGTGCAGGAAGGAAGGCACGGTCGGCTGGTGCGTCGGCACGATCACGCCTTCGGACAGCTCGTGCAGCATCATGCGCACGTTGGCGACTTCCTCCTGGTCCACCTCGGCGCCGTTGCGGTGGCCGTCGAGCTGCATCTTGAGGATGTCCTTGGCCGCCAAAAAGGCGTCCACGTGCTGCGCGGTGAGCGCCATCTCGCCCTTGCGGATGCGGTCCAGCAGCGACTCGAGCACGTGCGTCACTTCGCTCATGTCGTTCAGGCCGAAGGTGGAGGCGCCGCCCTTGATCGAGTGGGCGGTGCGGAAGATGGCGTTCAGGTCTTCCGGGTCCGGCGATGCGATATCGACGGCCAGCAGCAGACGCTCCTTCTCGGCGAGAAGCTCTTCGGCCTCGTCGAAAAAGACCTTGTAGAACTGGCTGATGTCGATGGTCATGGTGGTGTACTTGCTCGCTGCAGGATCAGCCGATCACCTTCTTGACCACCTCGATCAGGCGCTGCGGATCGAAGGGTTTCACCAGCCAGCCGTTGGCGCCGGCGGCGCGGCCCTTGGCCTTCATCTCGTCGGACGATTCGGTGGTCAGCATCAGGATCGGCACCTTGGCATAGGTCGGCAGGCCGCGCAGCGACTTGATCAGGGTGAGGCCATCCATCTTCGGCATGTTCTGGTCGGTCAGGACCAGGTCGACGGTCTGCTGCCGCGCCTTGTCCAGGCCATCCTGGCCATCGACCGCCTCCACCACCTGGTAGCCGGCCGCCTTCAGGCTGAACGCCACCATCTGGCGCAGGGAACTCGAATCGTCGACTGCAAGAATTGTTTTAGCCATTTCGTACTCCTGATCTTTTTAAAATAACTCGACGTCGCCGCTCTCGAGGTGGCGCTGTTCCACCGACTTGCGCAACATGCTGCGCAGCTCGAGCGACTGGATCGCCAGCGCCATGCTCACCTTGCCCAGCCCCTCGACGATTTCTTCGCCCCCGCTCTCGGGCACGATGTCGTCGCCGTGCGCGCTCAGCGTCGCCAGGAACTCGCGCAGGCCGTTCACGCGGCGCAGCGTGCGGTCGAGCAGCTGGCTGGTCATGTCCTGGAACTGCAGGCTGGTCACCGCCGCGTTGACGTGGCCGGCGATCTCGCCGGACATGGCGGCCAGGCGCGCACTGTCTTCGGGCGACGGCGCTTCGCCGGCCAGCAGGCGGTCGATCGCCTCCTGGCGCGCGTCGACGGTCCGGTGGATCGCCATGAAGCTGCCGGTCAGCTTGTCGATCGCTTCCTCGAGCAGCAGATTGGTCTGCACCAGGTCGGTCTCGACCTCGTTCAGGTGGCGCCGGCCGTGGTCCGACACGCCCGACAGCAGGCGCTTGACGTGTGAGCCGAGTATCTTTTTTCTTGTCATTCGATCCTCCGTTCCTGCTGCCTTACTTTTTCGCCGTTGCGCCATCTGCGGCCGGTGCTGCAATACCGCCACCGGTGGCGCCCGCCACTGCCTTCACCGCGGCATCGGCATCGTCGCCCGGCACGTCCAGTGCCGCGGCGCCGTCGCGCAGCAGGGCTTCCTCGGTGCGCTGGTTCATCACCAGGATGCTGATGCGGCGGTTGACCGGGCTGAATGGATCCTTGCGGTCGAGGTGGTTGACGCCGGCCAGGCCCACCACGCGCAGCACCTTGTTCTCGCCCAGGCCGCCACGCACCATTTCGCGGCGCGAGGCATTGGCGCGGTCGGCCGAGAGTTCCCAGTTGCTGTAGCCGGTTTCCGTCATGTAGGGCGTCGAATCGGTGTGGCCGGACAGGCTCAGTTTGTTGGGCACGTCGTTCAGCACCAGCGCCAGCACGTCCAGGATGTCGCGCGTGTAAGGCTGCAGCTCGGCCTTCGCCGATTCGAACATCGGCCGGTTCTTCTCGTCGACGATCTGGATGCGCAAGCCTTCCTGGGTGATGTCCAGCAGCAGCTGGTTCTTGTATTTCCTGAGCTGCGGATTGGCGTCGATGGTCGCCTCGATCTTCTGCTTGAGCTTGTTCAGGCGCTCGGCTTCCGCCGCTTCCACCGCGGCCTTGGCCGCCTTCAGGTCGTAGGTCTTCTTGTCGGCCGGGGTGTCGCCCTTCTTGACCTGGCCGTTACGGCGCGTCAGGTCCTGGCCGCCGCCCTGCAGGATCGACGAACTGTCGCCGCTGCCGGAGCCGCCGGCCATGGCGACCTTCAGCGGCGTCTTGAAGAATTCGGCGATGCCTTCCATGTCGCCCTTGGCGGTCGAGCCGAGCAGCCACATGAGCAGGAAGAACGCCATCATCGCCGTCACGAAGTCGGCATACGCGATCTTCCAGGCGCCGCCATGGTGACCATGGCCGCCCTTCTTGATACGCTTGACGATGATGGGCTTCTGGCCTTCGTCAGCCATGCGGGCCTCCGGCGTAGCGCAGCGTTATCACTTGCTCTTCGCTTTCTTGATGTGGTCTTCGAGTTCGGAGAAGGTCGGGCGCTCGGTCGAGTACAGCACCTTGCGGCCGAATTCGACGGCCAGCGCCGGGGCGTAGCCGTTCAGGCTGGCCAGCAGCGTGACTTTCACGGTCTGGAACATCTTGCTCGATTCCTCCAGTTTCTGTTCCAGCAGGCTGCCCAGCGGCGCCACGAAGCCGTAGGCCAGCAGGATGCCGAGGAAGGTACCGACCAGCGCGTGGGCGATCAGCATGCCCAGTTCGGCCGGCGGCGCACCCACCGATTCCATCGTGTGCACCACGCCCATCACCGCCGCCACGATACCGAAGGCCGGCAGGCCGTCGGCCAGCTTGTTGATGCACGCGGCCGGGACATGGCCTTCATGATGGTGGGTCTCGATCTCGTTGTCCATGAGGTTTTCGATCTGGAAGGCGTCCATGTTGCCGGAAACCATCAGGCGCAGGTAGTCGGTGATGAATTCGACGATATGGTGGTCGGCCAGGATCATCGGATACTTCGAGAACACCGGGCTCTGCTCCGGACTCTCGATGTCGCCTTCGATCGACATCAGGCCTTCCTTGCGGACCTTGGACAGCACGTCGAACATCAGCGACATCAGTTCCATGTACATGTCGCGCGTATAGGCCGAACCCTTGAGCACGCTCGGCAGGGCTTTCACGGTGGCCTTCACGGCCTTCGGGGTGTTACCGACAAAGAACGCGCCGATCGCGGCGCCGCCGATCATCAGGACTTCGAGCGGCTGCATGAGCGCCGCGAGGTGGCCACCGGCCAGGGCGAAACCGCCGAGCACGGATGCGACGATGACGATGTAACCAATAATGACAAACACGGGACTCCCGATTGCGTGAATCCGGACAGCAGCGCGCCCGGCCCCTGGATCGGTCGAATAAATCCAGAGAGAAATATTTACGTAGGGGAATAGATTAGCCGTAGAATGGCCTACGGGCAAGTAAATCTGGCCAAATGTGGTTCAAAAGTGCCAGACATAAAGCATTTTTGTGCTATCAGTAGTCACAAAACTAAGATTCGGTTCTCTATCGACAATGCCGAATTCGTAACTGACAAGTACACTGCCCGGCCGCATTTCGGCCTCGGCCTTGCGCCACAGGGCGCTCATCGCGGCCGGCGACAGGTAGGCGAACACCAGGTCGTACTGGCCGAAGTCGAGGCGGTTGTAGTCGCCGCGCAAGAAGCGGGCACGGCTGCCCGCCAGGCGCGCGCGCAGGCGGCTGGCCAGCCACGGCAGCGGCGCCAGTTCGATGCCGTCGATCTCGCAGTCGGGGCGGCGGCGCGCCAGTTCCAGCACCAGGCCGCCGAGGCCGCTGCCGATGTCGATCGCCCGCGCCGGCCGCCCGGGCGGCAGCAGGCCGGCGACGGTGTCCCACACCGCGCGCCCGGACGGGTAATAAGGCACCTGGGTGCGGAAGGTCGACCAGTACACCAGCAGGAAGATCAGGAAGGCGGCCAGGAACAGGCCCGGCGGCAGCTGCAGCGACTGCGCCAGCAGCAGCGCCGGCGCAAACCCGAAGCCGATCAGGCGCCACCAGCTGGCCAGGCCGGCACGCCACGACAGCAGCGCCGCCCAGGCGCCCTGCAGCAGCGCCACTGTCCAGTACGACATCGGCATGCCGGCGCGCGCCAGCAGCCAGACCGCGCCCAGGGTCAGCGGAAAGGCCAGTAACTGGATCAGCAGCGCCCGGACCGCGGGCAGCTGCAGCAAACGCCGAGGGGCAGGCGTGTTCATGGCCTGCCCCTCGGTGGGAGAGATGGGAGTCGGGTGCGGCTCAAGATGCGGAGGCGGCGGCATCCTTGGCCTTGCGCGTCTTGCCGGCGCGCGAAGGCATGTTGCACAGGCCGCAGTGGTAGCTGTCGTTCAGGTCGAGCGGATTGACGACGAACTTGCCCTGGCACTTGGCGCAGGGTGCCAGCACCAGCATGTTGCCCTGGAAGAAACGCACCAGGGTCCAGGCCCGGGTCAGCGACAGCAGCGACTCTTCGCCCGGCTCCGGCGGCATCTGTTCCAGGTAGAGCTGGTAAGCCTTCATCACGGCCTGCACGCCGCTGGCGCCGGCATTGTCGACCAGGAACTTGTAGATATTAATATAGAGGGAGGAATGGATGTTCGGCTGCCAGGTCAGGAACCAGTCGGTCGAGAACGGCAACATGCCCTTCGGCGGCGACACGCCCTTGAGTTCCTTGTACAGCTTGATCAGGCGCTCGCGCGACAGCGAGACTTCGCTCTCCAGCAGCTGGAGACGGGCACCGAGCTGGATCAGTTCGATGGCCAGCTGAATTTCCTGGGCTTCCGAGACGACGCTTTTCTTACTCATGATGCACTCCAACCAATCACACGACAGCCAAACCGGGGTCAGAGCCCGATTTTTGGCAAAAGCCTCAGGGCTATGTCTCTAGCATACACTGGTTGGGCGAGAATCGGTAAAACCAGTAACGGCGTCGGTTTTCAGGCGATTTCTTCGGCAGGCTGGCCGGCCATCAGGATGGCGGCGTGCGACTGGGCCAGGGCGCGGTCCTTGCTGTGGCTGGTGAGCATGCCCAGGATGGCGGCGTCGTCGAAGCGGAAGCGGGCCAGCATCATGTTGCCGCCGGCAAGCTTCAGGATCTGGGCGTTGCTCATGCCTTCGATCAGGTCGGCGATGTCGGCCGAAATACCGAGTCGAAAAATCGCGGTGACCTTGTCGGCGCGGATCATCTGCTGAGCCAGCATCAGGTAGCTCAGGTTGGCATCACGAATTTCAGCCATCATGTCGTTCGCAGTCATTTTCTCTCTCCGGTTATCTGTTTCGGCGCCGTTGTGTGTTGCCGATGAGATAGATTCTGACCGTGAGGAAACTTTTTGAGTATCAGAGGGAGTCTGTATTTTTCGTCCGCCAACGGCGAAGACATCCGTAGGAGTTTGTCTGACAAACGCCTTCAGATGGTGGTCGCGCCCCTATGAAAAGGGGCGGATGATGAAGTTTGAAACCGGGTGGTTTTCACACCCCAAGACGCCGTAAAGAAATGCATCTTATGTTGGTTATCGTCAACCTTTTGGGGAACTTTAGGGCTGTTTGAAAATATTTTTTCGCATCCCCGCCTCCCCGGAAGCCCGTCCGGCACGCATTCCCGGGCATCTGGGTTGGTTATCGGATCGGTTTTGGCGAACTTTAGGGTTGTTTCTAAATATTTTTAAAAATTTTTTCGATGCCAAAAAAGCAGCACCCCGGCATTGCTTGCTACACTGCGCCCCATGCATACTCCTCAACTCTGGGACATCAGCCCGACGATCTCGGCTGCCATCCCGGTCTGGCCCGGCGATACGCCGTTCGCGGCCGGCCCCACCTGGGAAATCAAGGATGGCTGCCCGGTCCACGTCAGCCGCATGACCATGACCACCCATCTCGGCGCCCATACCGATGCGCCCTCCCACTTCGACCCGTGCGGTCCGGCCATCGACGCCGTCGCCCTCGACCCCTATCTCGGCCCCTGCCGCGTGATCCACTGCATCGGCGCCAGGCAAGTAGAGCCGGCGCACCTGGCGCCCTGGCTCCACGGCACCCCGCCGCGCGTGCTGCTGCGGACCTACGCCAGCGCTCCGCAGCAGGCCTGGGACCCGGCCTTCCCCGCCATCGCGCCCGCCACCATCGCCCTGCTGGCGGCCCATGGCGTGATCCTGGTCGGCACCGACGCCGCTTCGCTCGACCCGCAAGATTCCAAGACGCTGGACGCCCACCATGCCGTGCACCGCCACCGCATGGCGATCCTCGAAGGCGTAGTGCTCGATGCGGTCGAACCCGGCGACTACGAACTGATCGCCCTGCCCCTGAAACTCGCCGGCATGGATGCCAGTCCAGTACGTGCCATCCTACGCTCGCTCCCGTCCGCTCAAAACCCGAAGGAAAGCGCATGACCCACCTCAATTCCCGCGATGACTGCCTGGCAATGGACGCGCACGACCCGCTGGCGCCGCTGCGCGCCCACTTCGACCTGCCCGACGGCGTGATCTACCTCGACGGCAATTCGCTCGGCGCCCGCCCGCGCGCCGCGCTGGCGCGCAGCCAGCAGGTGGTGGCGCAGGAATGGGGCCAGGACCTGATCCGCAGCTGGAACAGCGCCGGCTGGTTTGACATGCCGAAGCGCCTGGGCGACCGCCTGGCCCCGCTCATCGGCGCCCGTGCCGGCGAAGTGGTGGTGACCGACACCACCTCGCTCAACCTGTTCAAGGCGCTGGCGGCGGCGCTGGCGATCCAGGAAGGGAAAGCCCCGGCGCGCAGGACCATCGTCACCGAGCGCGCCAACTTCCCCACCGATATCTATATGGCGGACGGCCTGACCCGCTGGCTCGACCGCGGCTACCGCATCCGGCTGGTCGATGCACACGACGAACTGGCGGCCGCGGTCGACGAGGACTGCGCCGTGCTGATGCTGACCCACGTCAACTACCGCAGCGGGCGCCAGCACGACATGGCGGCGCTCTCCGCCCTCGCCCACGCACGCGGCGCGCTGGTGGTCTGGGACCTGGCCCACTCGGCCGGCGCGGTGCCGCTCGACCTGCACGGCGATGGCGTCACCACCGGTGCCGACTTTGCCGTGGGCTGCACCTATAAATACCTGAACGGCGGCCCCGGCGCCCCCGCCTTCATCTGGGTGCCGGAACGGCACCAGGCCACGTTCAGCCATCCGCTCACCGGCTGGTGGAGCCACGCCAGGCCGTTCGCGATGGACCACGGCTTCGCCGCCGCCGACGGCATCGGGCGCGCCCTGTGCGGCACCCAGCCGGTGCTGTCGCTGGCACTGGTGGAATGCGGTCTGGAAGTCTTCGAGCAGACCGACATGGCCGCGATCCGCGCCAAATCGCTGGCGCTGACCGACCTCTTCATCACCCTGGTGGAAACGCGCTGCGCCCGCCATCCGCTCGGCCTGGTGACGCCGCGCGGCCACGCCGAGCGCGGCAGCCACGTCAGCTTCACCCATCCGCACGGCTACGCGGTGATGGCGGCGCTGATCGAGCGCGGCGTGATCGGCGACTACCGCGAGCCGGAAATCATGCGCTTCGGCTTCACGCCGCTGTACACGCGCTTCAGCGACGTCTGGGATGCGGTCGAGGTATTGCGCGATATCCTCGACAACGAGCGTTATGACATCCACGCAAGGCGCAGTGCGGTGACTTGAGGAGGACCCATGAGCGACCTGGACAAACCCGCCGAGTGGCACGGCGCCCAGATGGATTTCAGCCGCAGCATGAGCTACGGCGACTACCTGGGCCTGGACCGCATCCTGTCGGCCCAGCATCCGCTCTCGCCCGACCACAACGAGATGCTGTTCATCGTCCAGCACCAGACCAGCGAGCTGTGGATCAAGCTGATGCTGCACGAACTGCAGGCGGTGCGGCGCCAGATCCGGGCGAGCGAGCTGGCGCCGGCCTTCAAAATGCTGGCGCGGGTGGCGCGCATCATGGACCAGCTGGTGCACGCCTGGGACGTGCTGGCCACCATGACGCCGCCCGAATACAGCGCGATCCGGCCCTATCTCGGCGCCTCGTCCGGCTTCCAGTCCTACCAGTACCGCGAGCTGGAATTCATCCTCGGGAACAAGAACGCCAGCCTGCTGGCCGTGCACCAGCCGCATCCCGACCACCATGCGGCGCTCGAACGGGAATTGCACGCGCCGTCGATCTATGACGAGGCGGTGATGCTGCTGGCGCGGTCCGGCCTGGCGATTGCGCCCGAGCGCCTGGCCGCCAATCCCACCCGGCCCACGGCGCACGACGACTCGGTGATGGCGGCCTGGCTCGCCGTCTACCGCGACCCGCAGCACCACTGGGCGCTGTACGAACTGGCCGAAAAGCTGGTCGACCTCGAGACCGCCTTCCGCTTCTGGCGCTTCCGCCACGTGTCGACGGTGGAACGCATCATCGGCTTCAAGACCGGCACCGGCGGCACCGCGGGGGTCAGCTACCTGCGCAAGATGCTGGACGTGGTGCTGTTTCCGGAGCTGTTCGCGCTGCGGACGAAGCTCTAGCGCACGGCTGCCCGAAAAAGCGGCAGTCCTTCATATTGCATGTACAGTCATGACTATCGATCAACGCGAGGACCTCCCATGAAGTGCGACATCCTGATCCTGTCCGGCCTGTGGAATTCTGGCCCGGACCACTGGCAAACGCACTGGGAAGGCAAGTACTCCAAATGGGAGCGGGTGGCGCACCGCGACTGGAACAATCCCGAGCGCGACGAGTGGGTGGCCGAACTGGATGCCGCCATCGCCGCCTGCCAGGGCATGCCGATCCTGGTGGCGCACAGCCTGGGCTGCATGCTGGTGGCGCAGTGGGCGCAATCCGGCTCGGCGCTGAAGGTGGCCGGCGCCTTCCTGGTGGCGCCGAGCGACACCGAAGCGCCGTCCTACCCGATCGACGCCAACGGCTTCAAGCCGATCCCGATGGCGCCGCTGCCCTTCCCGTCGCTGGTCGTCGCCAGCAGCGACGATCCCTACGTCACCCTGGACCGCGCGCACGCCTTTGCCGCGGCCTGGGGCAGCCGCGTGGTGGAAATCGGCGCGGCCGGCCACATCAACGCCGACACCGGCTACGGCGAATGGCCCCAGGGCGAAGCGCTGCTCGATGAATTCTGCCGCCACCTGACGCCCTGACCCGTCCCGGCCAGCCATGCGCCACGCGCCCGCCCTCGACCAGCGGTTCTCGCTGTACCTCGACCTGGTGCGCATCGCCGCGGCGCTGGCGGTGGTGGTCGCCCACTTCGGCTACTTCCACATCTTCGACGCGCGCCAGGTCGCGCTGCTGCCGGATTTCGGGCGCGAGGCGGTGATCGCGTTTTTCGTGCTGTCCGGGTTCGTGATCGCCTACAGCGCCGAGAGCAAGAACCCGACGCTGGCCAGCTACGCGGCGGCGCGCTGCGCCCGCCTGTACTCGGTGGTGCTGCCGGTGCTGCTGCTGGCCTTTTTGCTGGCGCCGCTCGCCGCGGGCATCACCCGCACGCCGATCGACGAGGCCTACCAGTTTCACAAACCCTGGGCCTACCTGCCCTTCCACCTGCTGTTCCTGGGCGACGCCTGGCGTTTTACCGAGCGCCCGCCCTGGCTGCTGCCCTACTGGTCGCTCGATTACGAAGCCTGGTATTACGTGCTGTTCGGCGCCGCCTGCTACCTGCGCGGGCGCCGCCGCACCCTGGCGCTGGCCGCCGTGCTGGCGCTGGTCGGGCCGCGCCTGTGGCTGCTGCTGCCGATCTGGCTGAGCGGCGTGCTGCTGTACCGCTGGCAAAAGACCGCCACGCTGCCGGCCGGCCTGGCCCGCGCCGGCTGGCTGCTGTCGGTGCTGGCGGTCGCGCTGTGGGGCTGGTTCGATCCGGAGCCTTATCTGCGCACGCTGGCCAACGCCGCCTGGCCCTTCCCGGCCATCCGCATGGGCAGCGCCGACCGCGTGCTGGCCGACTATGCGGTCTGCATCATGGTGCTGCTGAACTTCGCCTGCGCGCGCCATGCCGGCTTCGGCGCGCTGCTGCGCGTCGGCCCCGCGATCCGGCGCCTGTCGGCGCACACCTTCACGCTGTACCTGTCGCATGCGCTGGTGATCGGCGTCTGGATGGCGGCGCTGCCGGTCGAACGCGGCCGCCCGCTGGATATCGCCGCCATCGGCGTCGCCATCGCCGTCACCACGCTATGCTTGCAGCCCGTCACCGAGGCGCTGCAGCGCGTGCTGCACGCGCGCCTGACCGCGCTGTTCGCCGCGCGAGCGCGCGCGCTGCATCCGATCCCCTGAGCCGGGAGCGGCCTGTCAGCAGCCCGGGGTGCGGCCTGATTCAGCGCCCATCACGCCGGCGATCAGCCGGTTGATCTCGTCCAGGCCGGCCGGCTTGGTGAGGTGGGCATCGAAGCCGGCTGTGCTCGAGCGCTCGCGGTCGAGTTCCCCACCCCAGCCGGTCAGCGCCACCAGCACCACATCCTGCAGCCCCGGCGTGCCGCGCACCGCGCCCGCCACTTCGTAGCCGTTCATGCCGGGCATGCCGATATCCAGAATCGCCATGTCCGGCCGGATGGCGCGGATGCGGTCGACGGCGCGCAGGCCGTCGTGCACAGTATCGATCTCGTGGCCGGAAGCCTGCAGCAGGCTGGCCAGCATCTCGGCGGCGTCGACGTTGTCGTCGGCGAGCAGGATGCGCAAACCTGCCGTGGCCGCCGCGCCGTTGGTGCCGCCGGGCGTCCTGCTGTCGGCATCGGCCCGGGTGGCAGCCGCCGGCAAGGTCACCGTGAAGGTGCTGCCCTGCCCGGCGCCGGGGCTGGCCACCGCGATCGTGCCGCCATGCATGTCGACCAGGCTGCGCACCAGCGACAGGCCGATGCCGAGTCCGCCCTGCGCATGGCCGATGTTGCGCGATACCTGGCTGAACATGTCGAATACCCGTCCCTGTTCCTCGAGCGGAATCCCGATGCCGTTGTCCGACACCGCGACCACCACCGATCCCGCCTCGCGCCGCGCCGCCAGCACGATCTCGCCGCCCTTGGGCGTGTACTTCACGGCATTCGTCAGCAGGTTGCTCAGGATCTGCGCCAGCCGGGTCGCATCGGCGTCGACCGCCAGCGCCTCGGCACCGACGTCCACCTGCAGCCGGTGCTGCGCCGCCTCCACCGCCGGCAAGGCCGTTTCGACCGCGTTGGCGATCGCCGCCCTCAGGTCGACGCGCGCCTTCTGCAGCACGATCTTGCCGCTGTTGATGCGCGAGACGTCCATCAGGTCGTCGATCAGGTGCACCATCTGCCTGAGCTGGCGGTCCATCATGTCCAGCACGCGGCCGCCGCCCGGCGCCGGAGTGGCGCCCATGCGCATCAGGTCCAGCCCGGTGCGCATCGGCGCCAGCGGGTTGCGCAGCTCGTGCGCCAGCGTGGCCAGGAATTCGGTCTTGCGGCGGTTGCTCTCGGCCAGGTCGTCCGCCAGCAGGCGCAGGTTTTCCTCGGCCTGCTTGCGCGCCGTGATGTCGGTGAACAGGATGCCGATGCGGCGTTCCTCCGGCGCCCCCATCGGCATCGCGTACACGTCCCACCAGTAGCCCATCGCGCCCGAGTGCTCGACGAAGCGGGCCGGTTCGCGGGTCAGGGCGACACGCCCATACAGCTCGATCCAGCGCGCTTCGATGTCGGGCACCATCTCGCGGATGGTCTTGCCGGCCGCCTCGACCAGGCCCGACTGCTGCTCGAAGCCGCGGTTGACTTCCTCGAAGCGGTAGTCGCGCGGCCGGCCCTCGTCGTCGAGCAGCACCTGCACGATGGCGAAAGCTTCGTCGATCGAGGTGATCAGGGTGCGGTAGCGTTCCTCGGCCACGCGCAGCGCATCCTGCGCTGCCTTCTGGCGCGTGATGTCGAGCATCACACCGGCCAGGAACTCGGGCCGCCCGGTACCATCGCGCTCGATCCGGCCACGCGCGCTGACCCAGCGCACGCCGCCGTCCAGCAGGATGCGGTAGGTGGCGCGGTACGGTTCCTCGCCGTCGAGCGCCCGGGCGAGCTGGCACTCGACCTCGGGCCTGTCGTCGGGATGGATCGTCTCGGCATACGTGAGCCACGGCGCTCCGCTCACCGCCGCCGCGGGCAAGCCGAACAGCTGGGTCAGGTTGTGGTCGCCGATGATGCGGTCGTTGTGGAGATCCCAGATCCAGGTGGCGACCTCGCCCGCCGCCAGCGTCGCCGCCAGGCGCAGCCGCGCTTCCTCGAGGGTTTGCTCGGTGCGCTTGCGCTGGGTGACGTCGGCGGCGGTGCCGATGATGACGATGGACGCGCCGGCGGGCGTCTGCATCATGCCGGTCAGTTCGATCCAGCGCAGTTCGCGTTCGGGCAGGCGGTAGAAACGGCCGATGAAATGAAAGCGCGCGCCGTCGTCGATCGTGCCGCGCACCGCGTCGCGGAACGCCTGGACGTCGTCCGGGTGCAGGTAGTCGGCCATCAGCCGGGCGGCGTTGACGATCTCCGCGCCCGGCGCGACGTTGAAGATGCGGTACATCTCCTCGTTTTCCCAAGTGCCTCGGTCGGCGTCGACGTCCCAGGTCCAGATGCCGAGGCGGGCGGCTTCGGTGGCCAGGCGCAGCTGCGCTTCCGCGCTGCGCAGGCGCAGCTGCGCCGCCTCGACCACGGCCCGCTTGCCCTGCTCGCGTACGGTTTCGTCGCGCGCCGCCTGGACCTCGTGCAGCGCCGTCACATCGTTCATCGAGATCACCGCACCCAGGATCAGGCCGGCGCCGTCGGTCAGCGGACGCCCCGACACCTCGACGTGGCGGCGCCGTCCATCCACCGATTGCACCAGGACCTTGGCGTCCTGCACCAGCTCGCCCTGCAGCGCGCGGTACAGCGGCGTCTCGGCGGCCGCCAGCAGCGCACTGCCATCGGCGCGATACAGCTGGTAATGCTCGGCCCACTGGTCGAAGCGCAGCGGCTGTTCCTCGAGGCCGTGGATTTCCCGGGCGGCGTCGTTGAAGAAGGTCAGCTTGCCCTGGCGGTCGCAGGCGACGATACCGTTGTCCACGCTTTCCAGCACGGCGGCCAGGAACGAGCGCTGTTCGGAGCGCGCACGCGCATGCTGGTCCGGCGACGCCTTGCGCAAGCCATAGGCTTCGCGGACGACCTTGCCGAAGCCGAGCACGGTGCTGCCCTCCTCGTCCATGATCCTGTTGACGACACCGTCGCAAAACACCGTGCTGCCATCGTTGCGCATATGCCAGCGCGCATCCATCGAGCGGCCCATCGTCAGCGCGATATGCAATTCCTCGGCCGGGGCGTTGGCGCTGCGGTCTCCCTCGGTGAAGATCAGGGCGACCGGCTGGCCGATCGCTTCGGCGGCGGGCCAGCCGAGCAGCCGTTCGGCGCCGGCGGACCATTCCAGGATCGTGCCGTGGCGATCCATCACGATCATGGCATGTTCGACGGCATGCCTGGCCAGCAGCTGATAACGTTGCTCAGATGTAAAACTGTGCATGGAAAATGGTGTTGCTCGCAGGACGAGCCGGGCGACCGGCTGGGTTGATGTCTGGAATCATTATTATAACGATCCATTGGCCCGCCGCATCGTCATCAGGTCGCGGATGCGCATTGCCAGCGTCTCCACCGCGAACGGCTTGGTGAGTATCTGCATGCCAGGCTGCAGGCGCCCATTGCCGATCAGGCTGTTCTCGGCGTAGCCGGTGATGAACAGCACCTGCAGGCCGGGCCGGCGCACCAGCGCGGCATCGGCCATCTGGCGTCCGTTCATCCCGCCGGGCAGGCCGACGTCGGTGATCAGGAGGTCGATGCGCGCCTCCGACTGCAGTATCTTGAGGCCGGCCGCGCTGTCGGTCGCCTCGATCGCGGCATAGCCGAGGTCCCCCAGCACCTCGGTCACCAGCATCCGCACCGAGGGTTCGTCGTCGACGATCAGCACGGTCTCGCCCTGCCCCGCGCGCGCCACCTCGGCCGCTCGCTGCGCCAGGTCCTCGCTTTCGACGTCGCCGTAGTAGCGCGGCAGGTACAGGCAGACCGTGGTGCCGTCGCCGACTTCCGAATAGATGCGCACGTGGCCGCCGGACTGGCGCGCGAAGCCGTGGATCATCGACAGCCCGAGCCCGGTGCCCTCGCCCAGCGGCTTGGTGGTGAAGAAGGGTTCGAAGGCGCGCGCCACCACCTCGGGCGTCATGCCGGTGCCGGTGTCGGTCACGCACACCGACAGGTACTGGCCTTCCGGGATGTCGTGGGTAGCCGACGCCGAGTAATCGAGCCATTTGTTAGCGGTCTCGATGGTGATGCGGCCGCCGTCCGGCATGGCGTCGCGCGCATTGATGCACAGGTTCAGCAGCGCGTTCTCGAGCTGGCCGGGGTCGATCAGGGACGGCCACAGCCCGACCGCGCCCACTACTTCCAGCGCGATGTGCGGCCCGATGGTGCGCCGGATCAGCTCTTCCATCCCCGCGATCAGGCCGTTGACGTCGGTCGGCTTGGGGTCGAGCGTCTGGCGCCGCGAAAACGCCAGCAGGCGGTGCGTCAGCGCCGCCGCGCGCCGCGACGCGCCCTGCGCCACCGTCATGTAGCGTTCCAGGTCGTCGATGCGGCCCTGGCGCATGCGGATCTGCATCAGGCCGAGCGCGCCGGTGATCCCGGCCAGCAGGTTGTTGAAGTCGTGGGCCAGGCCGCCGGTGAGCTGGCCCACGGCTTCCATCTTCTGGGCCTGGCGCAACTGCTCTTCCATGTTGCGCTGGCCGGTGGTCTCCACGCCGACGCCGGTGCGGCGCACCGGCTTGCCCTCGGCGTCGAGATGGGTGCGCCAGCGCGACAGCACCCAGCGCACCGTGCCGTCCGGATGGCGCAGGCGGTATTCCAGCGCCATGTCCCTGCCCGACACCAGGCTGCGCGCGATCTCGGCCTGCAGCGCCGGCCGGTCGTCCGGATGGACGTTGCCCAGGAACTCCGCGGTGGGCACGCCGGCGGCCGCGCGCACCGGGTCGATGCCGTACAGCCTGGCGATGGCGGCGTCGGCCACGTAGCGGCCCTGCACCAGGTCGGCGGTCCAGGCACCGATGCCGCCCACCGAATTCAGCGCCAGCCGCGAGAATTCCTCGGGATCGCTGACGACTTTCTCGCGCAGCCGCTCGGGCGACAGGTCGCGCCCGGCCGCATACACGCGGCCTTCGCTGCATTTGCCGGTCCAGGCAATCCAGCGGTAGGACCCGTCCTTGTGGCGGAAGCGGTATTCGAAAGGCAGGTGCAGCGGCTGTTCGAAGATGCCGGCAAAGGCGCGCACGGTGGCATCCAAGTCGTCCGGATGGGTGTAGGCGAGGAAGGTGGTGCCGACGATCTCGTGCGCTTCGTAGCCGAGCAGCTCGGTCCACATCGGGTTGACGGTCTCGATCGTCCCGTCCGGGAGCGCGACCACCAGCAGTTCGCGCGCCAGCAGCCAGAACCGGTCCTGGGCGCGGGTCCAGGCGGCCGTGGGCTGCGCGCTGCGTTTATCGTTGTCCATGTGCGTCTGAAGCAAGAATTTCGTCAATGCCTCATCTAAACGCAGCTGGACCGTGTGGTCTGTTCGCTAACACTCACCGGCGTCTGGACAGTCATCCGACGTGCATGAAGTTTGACGCAGATGAAAAAACGGCCGGGCATTGCTGCACCGGCCGTTTGATTTGCACCGCACATGAACGTTGCCCCGCGACCCGTCCCCGTCGTTCCCGCGCAGGCGGGAACCCAAGTTCGTCGCGGGCCACAGGTATTTGCTGGCGGAAATTCAGCTAAACTTGGGTCCCCGCCTTCGCGGGGACGACGTGTCGGTATGCGGACTTGTACCTTACTATTTACTTCGCCCCACCCAGCAGCATTTCGTTCAAACGCTTCACGAACGCTGCCGGGTCGGTCAGGCTGCCGCCCTCGGCCAGCATCGCCTGGTCGAACAGGATGTGCGCCCAGTCGCCAAAGCGCGGACTCGCCGCGTCTTCGTACTTCAGGCGCGTCACCAGCGGGTGGTTCGGGTTGATCTCGAGGATGGGCTTGCTGTCCGGCGCATTCTGGCCGGCCGCCTTCAGCATGCGCACCAGGTTGGCCGACAGTTCGTGCTCGTCCGCCACCAGGCAGGCCGGAGAGTCCGTCAAGCGGAACGTCACGCGCACGTCCTTGGCCTTGTCCGCCAGCGCGCCCTTCATCTTCTCGACCAGATCCTTGTACTGGCCTTCGGTCTCTTCGTGCTCCTTCTTCTCGGCTTCGTCTTCCAGCTTGCCGAGATCGAGGCCGCCCTTGGCCACCGACACCAGTTCCTTGCCCTCGAATTCGGTCAGGAAGGACAGCATCCACTCGTCGACGCGGTCGGTCAGCAGCAGCACTTCGACGCCCTTCTTGCGGAAGATTTCGAGGTGCGGGCTGTTCTTGGCCGCGATGTAGCTGTCCGCGGTGACGTAATAGATCTTGTCCTGGCCTTCCTTCATGCGCGACACGTAATCTTCGAAGGAAACGGTCTGCTCATCCGACTCGACGTGGGTGGAGGCGAAGCGCAGCAGCTTGGCGATGCGGTCCTTGTTGGTCGCGTCCTCGCCGATGCCTTCCTTCAGCACCTGGCCGAATTCCTTCCAGAAGGTGACGTACTTGTCCTTGCCTTCCTGCTCGTCGCTGTTGGCCATCTCTTCCAGCATGCCCAGCACGCGCTTGGTCGAGCCTTCGCGGATCACGCGCACGTCGCGCGACTCCTGCAGGATCTCGCGCGAGACGTTCAGCGGCAGGTCGGCGGAGTCGATCACGCCCTTCACGAAGCGCAGGTAGATCGGCATCAGCTGTTCGGCGTCGTCCATGATGAACACGCGTTTCACGTACAGCTTGATGCCGCCGCGCTTGTTGCGGTCCCACAGGTCGAACGGCGCGGCGCTCGGTAC
>Ga0308160_10003519_pt1 | contig 17567 bp, 14 predicted proteins | sample PhyFR1_FD_201036 | JGI IMG/M metagenome (GOLD analysis project Ga0308160, IMG submission 201036) | Phyllosphere microbial communities from UC Gill Tract Community Farm, Albany, California, United States - DLSLF.R1 | ecosystem: Host-associated > Plants > Phyllosphere > Unclassified | place: USA...
ACACCTCGGGCTCGATGCGGGGCGAGCCGATCCAGGCCGTGAACGTCGGCCTGCAAGCCCTGCTCGCCTCGCTGCGCCAGAACCCGTTTGCGCTGGAAAGCGCCAGCCTGTGCATCGTCACCTTCGACGCGCGCGTCACCACCATCCTGCCGATGACGCCACTGGAGGACATCGTGCTGCCGGAAGTCGTCTGCCCGGATTCCGGCCCGACCTTCCTGGGCGCGGCGCTGCACGCCATCTGCGACATGCTCCCGCGCGACATCCGCACCTCGACGCTCGACCAGAAAGGCGACTGGCGCCCCCTGCTGTTCGTGATGACCGACGGTAAACCCTCGGACACCCAGGACTACCAGGAAGCGATCCTGCGCGTGAAACAGGCGAACTTTGCGACCGTCGTGGCCTGCGCCGCCGGCCCGAAGAGCGACCCGGCCCAGCTGCGCCCGCTCACCGACCGCGTGGTCAGCCTCGACACCCTGGACAGCGCCAGCTTTGCCGGCTTCTTCCAGTGGGTCAGCTCGGCGGTCACGGCGGGCAGCGCCAGCGTGGGCGCGGTCGGCGCACCGGACCTGCCGCCACCGCCGCCCGAAGTACAGGTCGTACTCTGAACACCCTGGCCAAGAGGAGAAGCTGATGCGGCGTTTACCCATTTTCATGCTGCTGGACGTCTCGGAATCGATGGCCGGCGATAACCTGCGCCAGCTCCAGCACGGCCTGGAGCGGCTGGTGGCCGGCCTGCGCACCGACCCGCATGCGCTGGAAACGGTGCACCTGTCGACCATCGTCTTTGCCGGCAAGGCGCGCACCCTGGCGCCGTTGACCGAGCTGGAGCATTTCTATCCGCCGCGGCTGCCGCTGGGCTCGGGCACCTCGCTCGGGCGCGGCATGCAGCACCTGATGGATGAACTCGACCGCAGCATCCAGCCGAACACCCCTGAGCGCAAGGGCGACTGGCGCCCGGTGATCTACCTGATGACCGACGGCAAACCGACCGACGACATCGAGCCGGCATTGAAGCGCTGGCGCGAGCGCTACGCGGCGCGCGCCACCCTGGTGGCCATCGCGGTCGGCAAGTTCGCCGCCATCGATGTGCTGCAGCGCTTCACGGAGACCGTGCTGCGCCTGGACGCCCAGACCGAGCAGGACTTCCGGCGCTTCGTCGACTGGGTGACGATGTCGGTGGTGGCCCAGAGCCGCAGCGTGGCCGAGCCGCGCGCCGGCGTCAACCTGGCCAAGATCGACGAGTCGATCCTGAAGAAGATCGGCGACATCGAGAACGGCCTGAACGTCGACGAAGACCTGGTGGTCCTCACCGGCCGCTGCCAGAACAACCGCCTGCCTTATTTGATGCGCTACGAGCGGGTGCCGGCCGCCGCGCGCACCCGCCAGTTCGGGATGGAACTCGACATCTACCAGCTGGCCGGCGTGTTTGCGCTGGAAGCCGACTACGACGCCCTGTCCGACGACCGCGCCCTGGTGCGCACCGTCAGCACCGACGCCCTGATCGGCTCGCCGGGCTGCCCCCACTGCGGCAACCCCACCGCCTTTGCCATGTGCAGCTGCGGCGCCCTGATGTGCATCCGCGGCAGCGGCCCGGCACTGTGCCCGAGCTGCGACCGCGAATGCGATTTCGGCGAATGCGGCGGCGAGGGTTTCGACGTCGCCCGTTCGCGCGGCTAGGAGAATCATCACGATGGACCACAGTTTGCAGTCCTACGCGCGCGCCTACATCCTGCGCGCGCGTACCGAGCTCGATCCGGGACGGGTCGACGAATACGTGGCGAGCGAGGCGTTCAGGAACCTGGCGAACAAGTTCGCGGAAAAGATCGACCTCTCGCTGAATGCGTATCTCGGTGCGGCGCCGGCGCACACGGCGCCTGAACCCCAGGCGCGCGGGGGCGCGAACCCATCCACGGCGCAGGCGGCGAAGAAAATGCCGTTTACCGAACTGACGCCGAAGCCGGCGCCAGCCGCCATGGCGCCGATTTTGCCGCCCAAGCCTCCCATGCCGGCGCTGCCGCCAATGCCTCCGATTCCGCCGATGCCGTCCACACCACCAATGCCGCCGACTCCGCCCATGCCCCCTGCTCCACCGGCCGGGCCTGCATCTTCTTCCGCCTCTGCGTCCGCTCCTGCTCCCGCTCTTGCTGCGCCCGCTGCCGCTGCACCGCAGCCCGAGCCAGCCGCCCAGCGCCCGCCGGCCCCCACCCCGCCGCCGCAGCCCGAGCTGCCCGACGCCGTCTTCCGCCTGCCCAACGCGCGCGCCGGCAGCAGCTACCAGGGGCGGCTGGCGCCCACCGATGGCGAGGCGATCGTGTTCGAATCCGTGCTGGTGCCCGAAGGCCTGGACTGCAGCGCCGACCTGGCCAGCGGCGCCGTCAGCGGCACGCCCGCTGCAGCCGGTGACTACACGCTGACGGTGCGCTACCACTACGCTCGCCAGCCGGCGCGTACGCGGCAGGCGCAGGTGCCTCTCGCCGTCATCCCCGACCCGCGCTCGATGTGGAAGAACCTGCCCTCGGACAAAGCGGACACGTACTACAAGGAAGACGAAGCCTGCGCCAGCATCGCCGGCAAGGATTTCACTATTGCCGCCGCCAGCAAGCGCGGACGCTCGCATGCGCACGTGGGAAGCTTCCGCGACGACGACTTCCGCATCGACTGCCAGGCCGCCAACGGCTGGCACATCGCCGCCGTGGCCGACGGCGCCGGCAGCGCGCGCTACTCGCGGCGCGGCGCCGAGATCGTGTGCGAAGAAGCGCGCAATCGCATCCTCGCCAGCCTGAACGAGAACACCAGCGCCCAGATCGACGCCGCCGCCCAGGCCTATGCCGCATCCGGCACGCTGCCGCCCGAGCAGCGCGCGGCCGTCGCCAACGAACTGCACACCCACCTGTCGCGCGTGGTCGGGAACGCCGCCTATTACGCGGCCCTGGCCATTCACAGCGAAGTCGCCGCCCGCCCGGAACTGGGCGGCGTCTTCAAGGATTATTCGAGCACGGCGCTGATCGCGATCTGCAAGCGCTACCCCTTCGGTACCCTGTGCGCGGCCTACTGGGTGGGCGACGGCGCGGTCGGCGTCTACAGCCGGCGCGACGGCATCACCCTGCTGGGTGAGGTGGACAGCGGCGAATTCTCCGGCCAGACGCGCTTCCTCGACAACGCGGCGGTCGACCACGCCATGCTGCGCAAGCGCACCCGCTTCGCGCTGGCCGAGGATATGACGGCGCTGGTCCTGATGACCGACGGCGTGTCGGACGCCAAGTTCGACACCGAAGCCCGGCTCGGGCGCGACGCCGACTGGCACGCCTTCTGGGAAGAACTCGACCGTGCCGCCGGCTTCGGCGAGCGCCAGCCCGATGCCGAGCGCAAGTTGCTCGACTGGCTCGACTTCTGGTCCCAGGGTAACCACGACGACCGCACCATCGCCGTCATCTATTGATCGAGACAAGACCCATGGCAAACACTGTCACCTTGACCGCGGCCGACGGCAGCACCGTCCAGTTCATCGACGAAATCAAGGCGTCCGGCGGTATGAAGGACGTCTACTTTTCGCCGAACAAGGACTACGTCGTGGCCTTCTTCCGCGGCAGCGCCGACGCCGCCACGCGCGAGCGCCTGTCGGTCATCACCACCGTCTACCGCGACCGCATCTTCAACCAGATCGGCGGCGACTACTGGAAGAACCTGTTCTGCTGGCCGACGGCGATGGTCGAGCACAACGGGCGACTGGGCGTGGTCGTGCCCTTCTATGCGCCGGAGTTCTTCTTCAAGCATGGCTCGCGCAACAACGACATGCTGGCGATCAAAGGGCGCGAAAAGGAAGGCAAGTGGTTCGCCTCGCCGTCGAACCGCAACAAGTTCATCGACCAGCGCGAGCTCGGCAACTGGATGCTGCAGATTAAACTGTGCCTGCAGATCGCGCGCGCCGTACGCCGCATGCACTCGGCCGGCCTGGCGCACTCGGACCTCAGCTACCGCAACGTGCTGATCGACCCGTCCACCGGGCGCGCCTGCCTGATCGACATCGACGGCCTGGTCGTACCCGGCAAATATCCGCCCGACGTGGTCGGCACGCCCGATTTCATCGCGCCGGAATGCGTGGCCACTGCGCACCTGAAACGTGACGACCCGCAGCGCAAGCTGCCGTCGATCGCCACCGACCGCCACGCGCTGGCCGTACTCGTCTACATGTACCTGCTGCTGCGCCATCCGCTGCGCGGCGACAAGGTGCACGACCTGAACGACCCGCAGCGCGACGAGGAACTGTCGATGGGCGAGCGCGCGCTGTTCGTCGAGCACCCGACCGACGCCTCGAACCGCATCAAGCTGGCCAACGTCAAGCCGGCGGAACTGCCGTGGAAGGACACGGCGAAGATGCCGTTCGGGATCGTCGGCCCCTACCTGGGCGAACTGTTCACCAAGGCCTTCATCGACGGCCTGCACAGCCCCAGCCTGCGGCCCAGCGCCGACGACTGGGAGACGGCCCTGGTGAAGACCGTCGATTTGCTTCAGCCCTGCCCGAACACCGTCTGTGAACAGGGCTGGTACGTGTTCGACAACAAGGCCAAGCCGCGCTGTCCGTTCTGCGGCACCGCGTTTTCCGGCCCGCTGCCGGTGCTGAATCTGTATTCGTCGCAGCGCGAAGGCAGCTTCCGGCCCGACAACCACCGTCTGATGGTGTACTCCGGCCAGTCGCTGTTCCAATGGCATACCAACCGCAACATCGTCCCGAACGAAAAGATCACCGAGGCCCAGAAAAAGCGCGTCGGCTATTTCGTGCTGCACCTGGGTACCTGGTTCCTGGTAAACGAGGGGATGCCGGACTTGATGGAGTTGCCCACCAAGACCCCGGTGCCGGTCGGCGGCAAGGTCGCGCTCGAGGATGGTAAGCAGCTCCTGATGTCGCGCGAACCGGGCGGCAGGCTGGTGGTGGTGCAGATGGCGAACCAGTAGGCCGCGGCCGTCCTCGTTCAGAACAGTTCGAGGTTCGGCGAGGGCTCGGGCGGTTTGCGGCGCACCGGCGCCGGCGCCGCGGGCCAGTCGCGCATGCGCTCGGCGGGATAGTGGCGCAGGAAAGTGTGGGCCATGTCCATGCTGCGGCACATCAGCCAGTCCTCGACGTCCTCGTGCGGCAGGATCACCAGCGAGCGCTTTTCGTCGCCCGGCTTGTGCATGCGGTTCATCAGCGGATGGTCGTCGGCGTTGATGGTGATCTGGGTGAACGAGGACGCGACGCTGCCATCCGCCTCCGGCCAGTCGCGCCACAATCCGGCCACGTAGAACAGCGATTCGTCCGCCATGCCGATCGCATGGCGCACCGCGCGCCCGCTCTCGTAGCAGGGTTCGTAGAACCAGGCCATCGGCACCGCGCACAGCTGCAGGCGGCGCCAGGCGGGCGCAAACGAGCGGCGCTCGACCAGCGATTCGGCGCGTGCGTTCATGGTGTCGAAGGGTTTCACGTCCGGCGGAATCTGGCGCCGCGGGACCATGCCATAGCTGGCCAGGCAAGCCTGAGGCCGGCCATGCTCACCCCGGCGCACGATGGGCGCGACGTAGTCCTTCCAGGTTTCTTCCGGCCAGCGCCAGTCGGCAGGCAGCTCGCTGAAGGCGCCCAGCTTGCCGAATTCCTCGGGAGTGGGCGGACGGTAGTTGACGCACATGACGGTTCAGACCTCAGAAGCCTTCGAGTACCGTTTCAAGGTGGCTGACGCTGGGGGCGCCGTCGAAGCAGTGACCGACCAGGCGGCGCCACTCCTGGAAATCCTCGCTGCCGCGGAAGTGGACATTATGGTCCTCTACCGTCTCCCAACGCACCAGCAGGCGGTAGGCGCGCGGGTTTTCCACGCCGCGTTCCAGCCACATGCCGTGGCAGCCGCGCGCACGCTGGAACAGCGGCGTCGCCTGGCGCACACCGGCTTCGAACTCGGCTTCCATGCCTTCCTTGATCAACAGCTCCGCACTCTCGAGTACCATGTTCTCTCTCTCCAATTGAAAAAGGCCGGTTCGCACCGGCCTTCGTGACGAACGGCTTAGACGCCGACCATCGACACCGCCTTGGTGTTCAGGTAAGACTCCAGCGCCTCCGGGCCGCCTTCCGAACCGTAGCCCGAATCCTTGATGCCGCCGAATGGCAGCTCGGCGCTCGGCGTGGCCGGCTGGTTAATCCACAGCATGCCGACTTCGACGCGGTTCATCAGCAACTGGGCATTCTTGATCGAGCGCGTGAAGGCATAGCCGGCCAGGCCATACGGCAGGCGGTTGGCTTCGTTGATCGCGTCTTCCAGGCTGTCGAAACCGCGGATCGCCGCCACTGGGCCGAATGGCTCGTCGTTGAACACGCTCGCCTCCAAAGGCACGTCGGACAGGATGGTCGGCGAGAAGAAGTTGCCGGTCTCGCCGAAGCGCTTGCCGCCCAGCGCCACGGTGGCGCCCTTGGCTTGCGCATCCTCGACCACCTTGGCCATGGCCGTCAGGCGGCGCGCGTTGGCGAGTGGCCCCAGGGTCGTGCCCTCTTGCAGGCCGTCGCCCATCTTCAGGCCTTCGGCGTGCTGTACGAAGGCGCGCGTGAATTCTTCCTTGATCGCGTTGTGCACCAGGAAGCGGGTCGGCGAGATGCAGACCTGGCCGGCATTCCGGAACTTGGCGGCGCCGGCGGCTTTCACGGCCAGGGCGACGTCGGCATCCTCGGCGATGATCACCGGCGCGTGGCCGCCCAGTTCCATGGTGGCGCGCTTCATGTGGGCGCCGGCCAGGGCGGCCAGTTGCTTGCCGACCGGGGTCGAGCCGGTGAAGGTGACCTTGCGGATGACCGGGTGCGGGATCAGGTAGCCCGAGATTTCGGCCGGGTCGCCGAACACCAGGCCAACCACGCCCGGCGGCACGCCGGCGTCGACGAAGCACTGCAGCAGCGCGGCCGGCGAGGCCGGGGTTTCTTCCGGCGCCTTGCACAGGAAGGAGCAGCCGGTGGCCAGCGCGGCCGACAGCTTGCGCACGATCTGGTTGATCGGGAAGTTCCATGGGGTGAAGGCGGCGACCGGGCCGACCGGTTCCTTCAGCACCAGTTGCTGGGCCTTCGGGTTGCGCGACGGGACGATGCGGCCATACACGCGCATGCCTTCGGCGGCGAACCAGTCGATGATCTCGGCGCCGGCCAGGGCCTCGCCCTTGGCTTCGGCCAGGGGCTTGCCCTGCTCCTGGGTCAGCAGGCGGGCGATGTCGCCGGCGCGTTCGCGCAGCAAATTGGCGGCGCGGCGCATGGTGGCGGCGCGCTCTGCGGCCGGCACGTCGCGCCAGGTTTCAAAACCCTTCTGAGCGGCGGCCAGGGCGCGGTCCAGGTCGGCGATCGCTGCATGTGCCACGGTGCCGATTTCCTGCCCGGTAGCCGGGTTGAGCACCGGGATGGTCTTGCCGCCAGTGGCGTCGACCCATTCGTTGGCGATGAGGAGGCGGGTATCGGGATAGCTGGACGTGGTCATGGCATGTCAATCCTGTGGTGGTTGAGACAAACATGATAACCGCTCCGCGCGCGGCTTGCAGAGGCCTGTGCTAGCGGCCCGGCCGGTCTTCCTTCTCCAGGCGTGGCTGCGCGCGGCCCGCATCGTCTTCGGGGCGCGCATCCTGCCCGTCTTCGGCCCGCCCCTGGCCGTCGCCCTGGAACACGACGGTCTGGCTCGGATGGGCCAGCCGGATGCCCGCCGCCTCCAGCCGCTGGTAGATCGTGAACAGCAGGTTCTCGCGCACCGCCACCTGGACGTCGAACTCGGCGGTGTCGATGTACGAGAACACGTCGATGTTGAAGGCGCGGTCGGTAATCCCGCCCAGGCGCGCGCGCCAGCCTTCGGCGATCTTTTCTTCGTCCGCCAGCACCCCGCGCACGATGGCCAGCGCTTCCTGCAACTGGGTGGACGAGGTGGCATACGTCACGGCGATGGTCGGATTGAAGAGGAAGCGGTCGCGCGCGGCGAAGTTCTCGATCTGGCGTGCGGACAAATCGCCGTTCGGGATGGTGACGATGGTTCGTTCCAGGGTGCGGATGCGGGTCGAGCGGATGCCGACGTCTTCCACGGTGCCGACCACATCGCCCACCTTGATGAAGTCGCCCACCTGCAGCGGACGGTCGGCGATCACGGTCACGCTGCCGACCAGGTTTTCCACGGTCTTCTGGGCGCCCAGCGCCAGCGCGATACCGCCGATACCGAGGGCCGCGATGCCGGTGGTGACGTCGATGCCGAAGGTGTCGAGGATGCCGATACCGGAAAACACCAGCAGCAGGATCTTTACGGTACGGCGCAGCAGCGTGACCACCGAGACGATCTGGCGCCGCTGGCGCCGCTGCATGCGCGCGATCACCAGTTCCGATATGGCGTCGACCAGGCGCAGCCCGAACCAGACCAGGGCGATCACGGTGACGATGCCGGTATAGCGCAGCAGGGTCTGGCGTGCGACGATGGCCACCGGCAGGCGCTCGGCCCAGGTGTAGAAGATGGCCACCGCCAGCAGCAGGCTGGCCGGCGGCAGCGCCGCCTCGAAGAAGCGGTAGATGCCGCTGGCCGCGGAATCGGTCACCAGGCGGCGCATGGCGGCCACCACCAGCGCCGACACCAGCCACAGCCCACCGAAGATCATGACGCCCAGGCCAAGCAGCATGCCCCAGTCCTTCACCGGCGCGCCGGCCACCAAATATTCGTCCTGCGGCGCTGTTTCGCCCGTTGCGCCGGCCGGCGCGCGGCGCGTGGCGGCGGCGATCTGGCCGAGCGTGGCCGACGAGATGCGCCAGACCTGCTGGCCGTCGACCTCGGAGCGGGTGATCAGGACCGGCGTCTTCTTGTCCTGCACCGTGACTTCGCCGATGTTTTCCTGGTCCAGGGGCAGGTCGTCGTCGACCCGCCCGCTGGCCTGGTTCGACAGCGTGGCGAAGGCTTTCAGGGAGCCGCCATTATCGAGCAGCGCATGGAAGGCGCGCGCCTGGCTGACCGCGTTCATGCGCTGGCGGTTGCTGGTAGCGGCCGGCATCTCGAAGTACTGGGCGGCGCGGTCGTAGTCGAGTTCGGCCAGGGCCTCGATCAGGCCCGACACCATCGAGCGCGGCGTTTCGCGGCGCAGCGGGTCGGGGTGGGCTGTTTCGGCTGCGGGCGCCTCGGTGTCGGGCGCGGCAGGCAGGGCATGTACCGGGCCCGCCAGGGCAAGAATGAACAGGAAGAGGAAAGAGAAGGAAAGACGAAAGCGCAAAACGGCTCCTTGGATGCGAGTGAGCTGAACGCGAAGTCTAGCATCCGATCACACAGCCCCCCGCACCGTTGCCGGACTGCGCCGGCTTGCGACCCAGGTCCCGGGCCTCGTACACCACCTTGCCGCCGACGACGGTCTGCAAGACCTTGACCCTGGCGATGTCCTCATCAAGGATGGTCAGGACGTTGCGGTCGAGGACGATCAGGTCGGCCAGCTTGCCTGGTTCCAGCGACCCGGTCAGCGCTTCCTGGCGCAGCGTCCAGGCGGCGTCGATCGTGGCGGCGCGCAGCACGGCGGCGCGCGTCATGCCCGGCTGGGCCGTCAGGCGCCCGGCGTAGTCCTTGCCGGCATCCGGCGCGGCAGTGCGGGTCACTGCCACCTTCAGCGCGAACCAGGCGTCGAGCGGATCGACCGGCCAGTCGCTGCCGTAGGCAACACGCGCCCCTGCCTGCTGCAGCACGGCCTGCGGTTCGACGGTGGCGTAACGCGCCGGGCCGAGATAGTCGCGCAGCGCGCCGAGCGTGTCCGGCGCCGGCTTGGCCCACTGGAAGGAGAGTACCGGCGCAACGCCGAGCTGGGCGAAGCGCGGGTAGTCGGCAGGGTCGACGATCTCGGCATGCGCCAGCGCCGGCCGCAGGTCCCTCCCTTCCGGGCGCGCGCGCAGGGCCGCGATGGCGTCGAGCGACTCCCGTACCGCGCGGTCGCCATCGGCGTGGATGTGCGGATCGATGCGCGCTCGCGCGAGTTCGGCCAGCGTGCTGCGCAGGGCCGGCGCCGAAAAGTAGCTCGGCGGCCCCTTGCTCGGACCGGGCTGCCAGTCCGGCCGCGCCGTGCTGCCCCGGTTTTCGAGGTAGGGTTCGAGCATGGCGCCGGTGAACGCGGGCGCGGCGATCACGCCATCCATGAACAGCTTGGCGTGGCGCACCTGCATCGACGGCGCCGCCCGCGTGGGGCCCTGATCGAACTGCCCTTGCTGGCGCAGCAGGTCGGCGACGGCGCCCTGCTGCGTGGCGCCTTGGTCGAGGTCGACCAGTACCGCGAAGTGGGCGCGCGCGGTCAGCTTGCCCTGGCGCTGCAGCGCTGCAAAGGCGGTCATGGTTTCCGGGTCGGTCCAGGCGTCGAGGAAGCTGGTGATGCCCTGGCGCCGCATTGCCTTCAGGGCGGCGTTTGAAGCGGCCAGGTTTTCCTGTGCATTCAGCGGCGGCACGAAGCGCATCGCCAGGTCCTGGGCCGCGTCTTCCAGCAGGCCGGTGGCCTCGCCTCCGGCATCGCGCACGATCTTGCCGCCCACCGGGTCGGGGGTAGCGCGGCCGATGCCGGCCAGGGCGATGGCGCGCGAATTGAGTTGCACCGAATGGCCGAACGAGGAGCGCACGATGAGCGGGCGGTCCGTTTCCAGCGCGTCGAGCGTAGCCGCCGTGGTGCCGGCGCCGGCTGGTTCCATCCCCTGCTGGAACCAGTTGACCACCAATAGCGGCCGGCCTGGCGGCTGGCCCTTGTCGCGGTCGATGCAGGCCTGGATGCGCGCGTGGAACTGCGGCACGGTCAGGCGCTGGTAGTCCAGGCTGCAGTTGAGCAGGCGGCTGCCGCCGGATTGCGGATGCATGTGGGCGTCGACCAGGCCCGGCATCAGCATGCGGCCATGCAGGTCGATGACGCGGGTGCGCTTGCCGGCCAGGGCCATGGCGCCGGCATCGCTGCCGACATAGGCGATGCGCCCGGCGCGCACGGCCAGCGCCCGGTGCACGCTGTCCTTGCCGTCGACGGTGTAGACGACGCCGTTGCGGTAGACCAGGTCGGCGGCGGGGCCGGACGCCTGCGCACCGGCAGCAGCCAACAGGAGTGCTGCGGCGAGGAGGCGGCGCATCATGCGCGCCGCCGGCGCAGGTCGCGCAGCACTTCGCGCGCCGCGTTGTGCCCGGGCGCCCCGGTCACACCGCCGCCCGGGTGGGTGCCGGCGCCGCAGGTGTACAGGCCGGCCACCGGCCCGCGGTAATCGGCATGCCCGAGCATCGGCCGCGCTGCGAACAGCTGGTCCAGGCCCAGGGCGCCGTGGAAGATGTCGCCGCCGACCAGGCCGAAGCTGCGTTCCAGGTCGAGCGGGCTCATGATCTGGCGGCCCAGCACCGCGCGCTTGAAATTCGGCGCCCAGCGGTCGACGGTGGCGATCATCAGGTCGGCCACGCGCTCGCGGTGATCGTCCCAGTTTGAACCGTCGGGCAGCGTGGGGGCCACGTGCTGGCAGAACAGGCTGGCCACGTGCTGGCCGGGCGGCGCCAGGCCGGGATCGAGCGTGGACGGGATCAGCATCTCGACGATCGGCTCGCGCGACCAGCCATCGCGGCGGGCATCCATGTAGGCGCGTTCCATGTAGTGCAGGCTGGGGGCGATGATGATGCCGCTGCCGTGGTGCTCGGCGGCGGCCGTCCCCGGCAGGCATGTGAAGCTGGGCAGTTCCGACAGCGCCACGTTCATGCGGAAGGTGCCCGAGCCGCAGCGCCAGGCCTGCATGCGGCGCAGGAAGTCGCCGGGCAGCGCACCGGGGTCGACCAGCTTCGTGTACAGCAGGCGCGGGTTCAGGTTCGAGACCACCACGCGCGCATCGAGGCGCTCGCCCCTGGCGGTGACGACGCCGTTGGCCCGACCCTTCTCCATCAGCACCTCGCGCACGCCGTCATTCAGCCGGATCTCGACGCCGTGCGCCTGCGCCGCGCTGGCCATGGCCTGCGTGATCGCGCCCATGCCTCCGATGGCGTGGCCCCAGGCGCCCTTCTTGCCGTTGACTTCGCCGAAGACGTGGTGCAGCAGCACGTAGGCCGAGCCGGGCGTGTAGGGACTCGCGTAATTGCCGACCACGCTGTCGAAGCCATAGGCCGCCTTGATCGGCGCGCTCTCGAACCAGCCGTCCAGGTAGTCGCCGGCGGACTTGGTGAACAGATCGAGCAGTTCGCGCTGGGCGTCGAGCGACAGCGCGCGCATGCGGTTGCCGAGCTTGCCCGCCTTGATCAGTTCCGGCAGCGCGGCCAGCCAGCTGCCCTGCACGCGGTTTGGCGGCGTTTGCAGGACCAGTTCGCGCAGCACATCGGCGGCGGTATCGAGCTGCCTGGCGTAGTCGTCGAGACGGTCGGCGTCGCGCTGCGAGAACTTCGCGACTTCAGCCGCGGTCTTGCCGGCGCCGAGCTTCAGGTAGTTGTGGTCGTCGAGCGGGAGGAAGTTGGATAGGGGACGCTCGACGACGCGCAGGCCGTGCCGGGCCAGGTCCATGTCGGCGATGACCTTGGGGTTGAGCAGGGAGACGGTGTAGGCGGCTACCGAGTTGCGAAAGCCCGGGTGGAATTCCTCGGTCACGGCGGCGCCGCCAACGACCTGGCGCTGTTCGAGTACCGTGACCTTCAACCCGGCGCGGGCCAGGTAGAAGGCGCAGACCAGGCCATTGTGGCCGGCTCCGATGATGATGGCGTCGCGCATCCATGTCCTCCCGAGAGAATCAGGACATTATGCGCCAGCGGCCGGCAGGATTCACCTCACAGATTCATGAGGTAATGCGTGATGAGGTGATGCGGCCGACACCAACGGCCGCTTGCACGACAGCCGAGGCCGTGTCTGAATGTCAGACCTGACCCTGGCTGTTGCTTCAGTCCCCGGTTTCGAGGAAGAAGATGGCGTAGGCTTTCGCCGGTGCATGTTCGGTCGGCTTCTCGATCTGCAGCTGGGCGCAGTCTTCGGCGACCAGGCTGCGCCAGTTGCGGATGCCGGCGTTGGCGAACAGGGGGTTGGCCTTGGCGCCGAGGCTGATGTCGAGGGCCAGGCGGGCGTTGCGTGGTTCGGCCTTGCCGTAGCTGACGCCACGCAGTTCGATGCCGAAGGCGGCCAGCCAGGACTCCCACAAGCCGGACTCGGTGCCCATCACGATGCGCTCGAACATGTCGTTCAGCGACACGCCTTTCTTGACCACGCCACGCAGCAGTTCCAGCGACGGCGCGAAACGGGCATCGGTGCTTTCCTTGCCGGCGCCGCGGTCGGCGATGGCCTTGATTTCCTTCGAAAAGGTGGCGTCGCGCTCGGTGTAGTCGCGCACGCGGTCGTAGAACGCGCCGTCGATGAAGGGGTTCTCTGGCCGGCCGCCCTGCGCGCCCGCCGATTGCTGTTTTTTGTTCGTCATGGTGTGGAGCCTCGTGATAAGGGCGGGAGTGTAGCATCACTGCCCGCGGCGCGGACATGACGTTTGTCCGCGCCGCCCGCGCTTCTCCTTTGCCGGCGTTCTCAGGCGTCAGCTTGCCGGGGCTGCGTCGGCAACGGCCAGCGCCTCGGCCGCGGCATGGCGCGGCCGGGCCGGGTTGCGGTGGCCCCAGCGCTCGAGGTAGCGGCGCTGCATCACCGCCTGGCGCAGGGTGTGGGCGGCACGCTTGACGGCGCGGTCGATGGCGCTGTACAGGTCGGCGTGGACGTCGCGCACCACCAGCGCCGGCTGCCCCGGCACCGCGATCAGGATGTGGCATTGCTTGTCGTTCCCGCCGCGCGGCCCGTTGATGTCGCCGAGGCGCACCACGACGTCGCCGATCCGGTCGCGGGCAAACGCCAGGCCGGTGCGCAGGCGCCGTTCGGCATAGCCGCGCAGGGCCGGCGTGAGGGCGAACTGTTTTGCAAGCAGATGGACTTTCATGGCAGGCTCCTGTCGTCGTTGAGATGGCGGGACCACATCCGTGGCCCGGCTCCAGTCTCGCCCATCCGGCCGCGCTTGACCATTCGCCCATTCCCCTAAGGGTTTCCCTTATGGAGGTTTTCATGATACGGCGCGAGTTCCCGTCGATGCGGCGATAATGCCCGCTCCACCCTCGACGAAAGGCCTTATGCACGGCATTTCCCCTGCCCGTCCGATCTGGCGCGGCTGCGTCTTCGTGGCGGCGTATGTCGCCTGCGACGTGCTGAGCGGCCCGGAAGCGCGCTACCAGGCCATTGCGCCGGTCTGGCATCCCGCGGCCGGGCTGGCGGTGTACGCGGCGATCCGGCATGGCCGGCGCGCCCTGCTGCCATTGGTGCTGGCGGCCCTGCTGGCGGCCAGCATCACGCCCGCATTGCCGGCGCAGCCGCTGCTGTCGCTGCTGGCCGGGCTGTTGCCGGTGCCGCTGTACCTGGCGCTGGCGCTATTCACGCGCCGCCGCCTGCCCGGCGGCGCCTTCTTCGCCAGCCACCGCGGCATGCTGCTCTGGGCTGGCCTGGCGGCGCTGGCCAGCCTGCTCGGCGCCCTGCTGTATGCCTTTGTCGTGCGCGGTCCTGGCACCGCGGCCGGCCTGTCCTGGGTCGATGTCCTGAGCCGCTACGCCATCGCCGAGACCGCGGGCATGCTGGCCATCGTGCCGGCCGCCTGCTGCCTGTTCGACCCGGCCCTGCGCGCCGATTGCCTGGCGCGGATCCGCAACGGCGACACCGCCGCCTACACCGCGGCGATCGCGCTGCTGCTGGCCTTTGCGCTGCAAAGTCCCGCGCCGGCCTCGCTGGCCTATTACTTGCTGATGCTGCCGCTGGCCTGGGCGGCCTCGCGCCAGGGCATGGCGGGCGCGATCACCGCCGCCATCGTGCTCGAAGCCGGGGTGACGGTGGCCGCGCTGTGGCCGGTGCTCCACCTCGAACGCATGCCGAATTTGCAGATGCTGGTCCTGAGCCTGATCCTGTCCGGCTTCCTGATCGGCATCGCGGTGGATATCGCGCGCCGCGCCAGCGACGACCTGCGCCAGTCGCTGCGCCTGGCCGCCGCCGGGGAAATGGCGGCCGCGGTGGCGCACGAGCTGAACCAGCCGCTGACGGCGCTCTCGGCCTACGGGAGCGCCTGCCAGCGCCTGGTGTTGCGTGACGGCGGCGATCCGCTGCTGACCAAGACCGTCGACGCCATGGCGGCCGAGGCGCAGCGCGCATCGAACGTGCTCAGGCGTCTGCGCGAATTCTTCCGCAGCGGCGCCATTGCCCTCGACACGCTGACGCTGGCCGAGCTGGTGCAGGACAGCGTGGCGGCGTTCGCCGAGCAGGCCGCCGCCGCGCAGGTGACACTCCAGGTGCACCCGGTGCCCGCCGCCACGCTGCTGGGCGACCGCATCCAGCTCGACATCGTGCTGCGCAACCTGCTGGCGAATGCGGTGCAGGCGCTGGCCGAGGGGCCGGGCAGCACGCCGTCCGCCACGCCGCGCCGCATCACGGTCGACGCCGGCGTGGAGGGGCTGTCGGTCTGGGTCAGGATCGCCGACAATGGACCCGGCATCGCCGACACGATCCGCAGCCGGCTGTTCCAGCCCTTCGTGTCGCTGAAGTCGAGCGGCCTGGGGCTCGGCCTGGCCATCAGCCACGCCATCGTCGAGGCCCACGGCGGCACGCTCACGGCCGCGCCGGGGCGGCATGCGGTCTTCACCATGACATTGCCCGCACAAGGCGCGCGCGGCGAAAGGAAAAAACGGGATGAGCACTGACAACACCGTCTACATCGTCGACGACGATGCGGCCGTGCGCGACGCGCTGGGTTTGCTATTGAGCCTGAACGGATACAGGACGGCGTTCTTCGCCGATGCCGAAGCCTTCCTGCAAGGCTGGAGTCCGGCGCTGCGCGGCTGCATGCTGCTCGACATCCGCATGCCGGGCATGGATGGCCTGACCCTGCAGAAAATCTTGCGCGACCGTGGCTGCCGCCTGCCGGTCCTGGTGATCACCGGCCATGGCGACGTCGATTCGGCGCGCGAGGCGTTTCGCGCCCAGGCCGTCGATTTCCTCGAAAAGCCGCTGCAGGAAGCGCAACTGGTGCGCGCCATCGAAGAAGCCCTCAAGCGCCAGGCCAGCGACGTGCGCGCCAGCCCGGCCCAGGCCGACTATGCCCGGCGCCACGCCAGCCTGACCCCGCGCGAAGGCGAAGTCATGACGCTGGTGGTGGCCGGGCGCCATAACCGCGAGATCGCACGCGACCTGGGGATCAGCGTGCGCACGGTGGAAGTCCACAAGGCGCGCATGATGGAAAAGCTGCAGGCCGCCAGCGTGGCCGACCTGGTGCGCCAGCACCTGCAATACGGCAGCGGCTAGCGGGCCTTGCCTTCGATGCCGGCGCCCTGCGCTACCAGAGCGCGGCTTCGAACAGGGTGGCGACGGTAGCGGCGGCCGCAATCGCGCCGCCTGACAGCACGACGCCGGCCAGGCTGCGACGCTGGCGCTGGCCGCGCGCAACGATGTCCTTGGCGATACGGCGCTTGCCGCGCCGCTCCATGCGCAATTTGGCATGGACGGCGGCGTCGGGTGGGTGGTTCGTTGGTTTCACTGCGATTCCCTCCTGTGTGGACGGCCTGCTGGCCGACAGGAGGGAGTATGGACGAGGGCGGCGCCGGTGGCATCCGGGTCGCGCGTAAGGGTTTCCCTCACGGCCGGCGCCGCCCTGCCCGCTTACGGCATGGCGGCCGTCGTGCCCGCGGTTGCAGTTGCAGCTGCCCCCGCCGGCGCATCCTTCACGTACTTGTCGAACCAGCGCAGCATCTCGTAGATCAGCTGTTCGTTCGACTCGCGCGCCGCGTACCAGTGCGGCTCGTACGGCAGCATCACCAGGCGCGTGGTGCCGCCGTTGCCGCGGATCGCCTCGTACAGCTTGGTCGACTGCAGCGGCGTGGTGCCCGGATTCGCATCGTCGCCGCCGTGCACGATCAGGAGCGGCGTCTTGAGCTTGTCGGCGTAGAAGAAGGTCGAGGCCTTGGTGTAGACGTCCGGCGCTTCCCATACCGAGCGGCGCTCGTTCTGGAAGCCGAAAGGCGTGAGCGACTTGTTGTACGAGCCGCTGGTTGCCGCGCCGGCCTTGAACAGGGTCGAGTGCGCCAGCAGGTTGGCCGTCATCAGCGCGCCATGGCTATGGCCGGTCACGCCCACGCGGGCCGGGTCGGTCACGCCCAGGCGCACGGCTTCGTCCACCGCCGCCTTGGCGTTCGCCACCAGCTGCTCGGTATAGGTGTCGTAGGCCTTGCGCGGGTCGCCCACGATCGGGAAGGCGGCGCTGTCGATGATGGCGTAGCCCGACAGCAGCAGCAGGCGGTACTGGCGCAGGCGCGTGAAGGTGGCTTGCGAGCCGGTGGTCTGGCCGGCCTTGGATGCATCCGCGTAGTCGAGCGGATAGGCGTTCAGGATGGTCGGCAGGCGCGTGCCTTCCTTGTAGCCGGGCGGCGTGTACAGCGTGAACGAGAGGTCGACGCCGTCGGCGCGCTTGTACTTCACCAGGCGCTTCTTGATCTCGCGCACCTGCGGCACCGGATCGACCAGGCGGGTCAGCGCCACGCTGGTGGACGCATACGACGGCTCGCCGGCGGCAGCGGCAGTGCCCTGGC
>Ga0308160_10003523_pt1 | contig 17547 bp, 9 predicted proteins | sample PhyFR1_FD_201036 | JGI IMG/M metagenome (GOLD analysis project Ga0308160, IMG submission 201036) | Phyllosphere microbial communities from UC Gill Tract Community Farm, Albany, California, United States - DLSLF.R1 | ecosystem: Host-associated > Plants > Phyllosphere > Unclassified | place: USA...
CGCTTGACCATGCGGCAGAAGCGCTCGGTATTGGCGTCGTCGAGCGGCGCGTCGACTTCGTCGAGCAGGCAGAACGGCGCCGGATTCAGGCGGAACATCGAGAACACCAGCGCCGTGGCGGTCAGCGCCTTCTCGCCGCCGGACAGCAGGTGGATGGTGGCGTTCTTCTTGCCCGGCGGCTGGGCCATCACCTGCACGCCGGCGTCGAGGATCTCGTCGCCGGTCATCACCAGCTTGGCGGTGCCGCCGCCGAACAGGATCGGGAACAGTTCCGAGAAATGGCCGTTGACGCGATCGAAGGTGTCCTGCAGCAGGTCGCGCGATTCGCGGTCGATGCGGTGGATCGCCCCTTCCAGCGTGGCGATGGCTTCCTGCAGGTCGTTGTTCTGCGCATCCAGGAAGCGCTTGCGCTCGGTGGCCTGCGCCAGCTCCTCCACGGCCGCCAGGTTCACCGCGCCGAGCGCGTTGATGGCATTCGTCAGGCGCGTCACCTCGCCCTGCAGGTAGGACGGTTTCATCTCCGGATCGAGCTTTTGCGCGAGTTCCGATTCGACCGCGCCGGTGGCGCGCAGGGCTTCGTCGAACTGCTCCTGGTTGAGGCGCGCGGCCTGCTCCTTCAACTGCATCTCGGTGATGCGCTCGCGCTGCGGCTGCAGGCTGCGCTCGGCCCCCATGCGCGCCTCTTCCAGCTGCCGCAGCTGCTGGGTCAGCTGGTCCAGTTCGTGGCGCGCATCGGCCAGGCTTTGTTCCTGTTCGGTGCGGCGCGCCAGCAGCGCCTGCAGGCCTTCGGCGGCGGCGCCGGACTCCAGCGATGCCAGTTCCAGCTTCGCGGCGCCGATAGTCTCGCCGACGGTGGCGGCCTGCTGCGCCGCTGTCGCGATGGTGCGGCGCAGCTCGTCGATGCGGGCGCGCCCGGTCTTTTCGGCGAAGCCCGCTTCCTGCGCCGCGCGTTCCAGCTCGCGCAGGCGTTCGCGCGCATCGTTCAGCGCACGCTCCCGGTCCTGGAACTCGGTCTGGCCATCCTCGTGCGCGCCCTGCAGCTCGGCCAGTTCCATGTCGAGCATCTCGAATTCGGCTTCGGCTTCCGCGCGTGCCTGGCGCTGCTCGGCTTCCTGGGCCGCGATCTCGTCGAGGTCGGCCGCGATCTGGCCGCTCCTCTGGTTCAGGCGCGCTTCGGCCTCGCCCTGCCTGACCACCTCGATCTGCAGCGCATGGGTTTCGCGCTGCAGCGTGGCCACGCGCTGGCGGCCGTCCTGCAGGCGGCGCTGCAGCTCGCTGACCGCGGCATCGGCACGGGTGCTGCGGGTGCGCACCTCGTCCAGCAGCAGCGCCTGGGCGCGCAGCTGTTTGCCGATGTTGTCGATCTCGTGCTGGCGCGCCAGCACCCCGTCCTGCTCGGCGTCGGCGGCATAGAAGCGCACGCTGGAGCGGCTGACGATGTGGCCGTTCGGCGTGACGAACAGGCCGCCCTCGGGCAGGCGCGTGCGCTGGGCCAGCGCCGTGCCCGGATCGTCGGCGGCGTACACGCCCCACAGCCAGTCGTCGAGCAGGCCGCGCAGGCCCGGGTCGTTCAGCTTGAGCAGCGACGCGAACGGCTTCAGGCCGTGGTGGTCCGGCTGCGCCGGCGCCCCCGGCGCCGGCGTGTAGACCGCCATCCGCGCCGGCGGGGCGTCGCCGAAGAAGCCGCGCGCCCAGTCCAGGTTCGAGATTTCCAGCGCCCCGGTGCGCTCGCGCAGGATGGACTCGAGCGCGGTTTCCCAGCCGGTTTCGATGTCGAGCTTTTCCCACAGGCGCGGCAGCTTATCCAGTTCGTGCTTCTGCAGCCAGGGCTGGACCTTGCCCTGGGTCTGCACCCGTTCCTGCAGCTGGCGCAGCGCCGCCAGGCGCGCTTCCAGCTTGGCGTTGGCGCCCGATTCCTGTGTTACCTGCGCATGCGCTTCGCGCCGCTCTTCCTCGACCGCCTGCTGGCGCGCCGCGGCTTCCTCCAGCATCAGGGTCTGCTCTTCCAGCTGCAGCTGCTTTTCCTCCAGCTGCATGCGCAGGTTGTCGAGGTGGCCGGGGTCCGGCAGGTCGATGCCGGCGCGCTCCTGCTGCAGGCGCTCGCGCCGCGTGGTCAGCGTCGCCAGGATGCTCGCAGCATTGCGCTGGTGCGCCGACGACAGTTCGATGCGCTGCTGGACCTGCATGATGCGCGCGCGCGATTCGGTCGAACGGTTCTGCGCCGCGCGCCAGGCGGCATCGAGTTCCGGCAAGCGCTCGTTCTGGGCTTCCACCGCGATTTGCGCGCCTTCCACGCGCGCCGCCAGCTCTTCCAGGCGGTATTCCGCTTCCTCGATCTGTTCCTGCAGTTCGGCGGCCTGGTTCTGCCACTGCTCGCGCTGGGCGGTCAGCGTCCCGATCTGGTTCTGCAGCCGCGTGCGCGACTCGACCACGAACTTGATCTGCGCCTCCAGGCTGCCGATCTCGGAATTGGTCTGGTACAGCGCGCCCTGGGCCGTGTGCAGGCGGTCGCCCGTGGCGAAGTGCGCCTGGCGCAGCCGTTCCAGCTCCAGCTCGTGATTGCGCAGCTGCGCGGTCTGCGCTTCCAGCCCGGTCTGGGCCTGCTCCATCTCGAGGAACCAGCGCGCCTGCTCGGCCTTCGCTTCGTTCTTGCGCAGCAGCCAGAGCAGCTTCTGCTTTTCTTCCTGGTCCGACTGCAGCTGCTTGAAGCGGTTGGCCACCGCCGCCTGCGCTTCCAGCTTTTCCAGGTTGGCGTTCAGCTCGCGCAGGATGTCTTCCACGCGCACCAGGTTTTCGCGGGTGTCGGCCAGGCGGTTCTCGGTCTCGCGGCGCCGCTCCTTGTACTTGGAGACGCCGGCGGCTTCCTCCAGGAACACGCGCAGCTCTTCCGGGCGCGATTCGATGATGCGCGCGATCATGCCCTGGCCGATGATGGCATAGGCACGCGGCCCGAGGCCGGTGCCGAGGAAGATGTCCTGGATGTCGCGCCGGCGCACCGGCTGGCCGTTGATGTAATAGGTCGAGGTGCCGTCGCGCGTGAGGGTGCGCTTGACCGCGATCTCGGCGTACTGCCCCCACTGCCCGGCCGCCTTGCCGGCGCTGTTGTCGAACACCAGTTCCACGGACGCGCGCCCGGCCGGCTTGCGGTGGGTCGAGCCGTTGAAGATCACGTCCTGCATCGATTCGCCGCGCAGCTCGGACGCCTTGGACTCGCCCAGCACCCAGCGCACTGCGTCGATGATGTTCGACTTGCCGCAGCCGTTGGGGCCGACGACGCCCACCAGCTGTCCCGGCACCTGGAAATTGGTAGGATCGACGAAAGACTTAAATCCCGACAATTTAATGGAGGAGAGACGCACGTTTGCTTAGGCTGATTGGGAGTTCGATGAAGCGGGCATCATATCATTTGTTGCTTGCTGTCAGGGCAACGTTGGACTTGCCCGGGGCGCCGAGCGCTCACTGCGCCGGCAGCGATGCGTCATTCCCGGCGCCGCCCGCCAGGGCCGCCATCAGCACCTGGCCAACCACGCCTTCCATCGCCAGCACCCGCGCGGCGCCGGCGTGCAGCGCTTCGGCCAGCTTCTCGGCCGTCATCGAAAACGCTTCGCGGCGGCCGCTGCCGGAAAAGATGAACAGGGTGCGCAGCGGGCTGACCCAGGCCAGGCGCACCTTGCGGGCGTTGGTGCGGGCGCCGTCGTCGCTGCGGAATTCGCACCACATGCCGCGTTCCAGGCCGTCCAGCGGAGAGATGGTGTCCTGGCGTGCCGCTTCCTGCGCCGCGGCGGCGTTTTCCAGTTCGACCCGGCGCATGGCGTCGCGCTGGGCCGCCTCCACCGCCAGCTCCAGCTGGCGCTCGGGCGACAGCTCGATCGGGGCGCGCACGATGGCGGCGTGGTATTCGGCCAGGCGCGCGAAGAACTGCAGGCGCTCGGCATCCTGCCAGCGGATCGCGTCCAGCCATTTGTTGAGCGTGGCGAGCAGGCGCGGCAAGCGCGCGATCAGCGTCTTGCGCTGCTCCTGGGTCGCCTTCGGCTTGATGCTCCAGATCAGGTCATCCATGGCGCGGGTGGCGTTGCCGACGGCGCCCGGCTTGTCGTCCTCGATGGTGTAGGCAAAGGTGAGCACCGTGGTCCAGCGCTGTTCGAGGAAGCCGCTGACGACCTCCGTGATCCCGGCGTCGTCGGCGCCGTGATCCTTGCCGGCGCCGATGCGCAGCGCCACCGCGTCGCGTGCGGCGCGCGTGGCCAGCGCGAGCTTTTCCTGTTTCAGCGCGGTCGCCACCGGGGCCGCCAGCGACTGTTCCTCGGCGCGCTCTTCCTGGGCGATGCTGGCCTCGAGGCCGGCCACCGCTTCCTCGAAGCCGGCGCCTTCGCTGCCGCCGGGCTGGGCCACGCGGTCGACGCTGCGCTGCATGGCCTGGAACACCGGGTCGTCGCCATCCTTGTGCTGCTCCCAGCCCATGCGCGACAGCAGGTCGACCATGCGCCGCGCCGGGTGCGCTTCCTCGAAGAAGAAGCTTTTATCCAGCAGCGCCGCCTTCAGCACTGGCACCTGCAGCAGTTGCAGCAGTTCGCGCGTCCGCGGCGGGATGCTGTCGTCCAGCAGCACGGTCTCGAACACGCGCGACAGCAGGTCGAGCGTGTTGGCGTCGCCGCGCGACAGGCTGCCCTGCGGCAGGCTTTGCTTGAGGCGCGGCAGGTAGAACAGCTGGTGCGGGGCCGCCGGGCCGCCCTGCCCTGCGCCATGTTCGCCACCGCCCGCACGGGCCGCAGCCAGCACCGGCTCGATGCCGGCCACCAGCTCCAGCAGCGGCGCGCTGGCGGCCATCATGGCGCCGGGCACAGGCTGCGGGATCGGCGCGCCGCCGCTGGCCGCGGCGACCAGGCCCTGCACCGGGATACCGGCCCATTGCACTACCTGGCCGGGCGGCGGCAATGGCATACCGCTCGCCGGCACCATGCCCGGCGACGGCTGGAACGGTGCGCTCCCGGCGGCCGCCACGACACCCGCGGACGGCGGGAACGGTACGCCGCCGGCGGGCCCAGCGAAGCCGGCGGCCGGCTGTGCCGGCGCCACGCCGGCACCCGTGGGCGGGGCGGCGTCCGCAACCGCAGGCGCAGCGGAAGCGGAAGCGGAAGCGGAAGCGGCAGCAGCCGGAGCGGCAGCCGCCCCGCCCTGGAACCCGGCCGCGGCACTCGGGCGCCAGCCGCCGTCGCCGGCGGGCATCGCCGGCAGGTCCGGAATCAGCGGCACGCCATCCTCGCCGCCATCGTCGCCGAACAGGGCGCGCAACTGCTTCGCCAGCGCCGCACGGCTGCCTGCACGCGCCGCCCTGGCGGCGGCAGTGTCGTCGGTTTTCTGGATGCGCAGCGCATCGACCGAACCGGGCTGGCCTTCCTTGCGCTTCAGGACCTCGACCAGGCGCTCCAGCAGCGGCCCCAGGTCGAACACGATGTCGGGGCGCAGCAGCGGCTGGATCAGGCCGTGCGCGTCGGCGTCCGGCTCGAATTCGCACCAGGCCTGGTCGAGCGCCTTCAGGAACACGGCCGGACGGAAGGGATTGGCATCGGCGCGCAGCAGGCCGCGCTCGAGCAGCAGGCCGAGGCGGACCGACAGCGTTGCCAGCAGGTCGGCATGCTGGATGTCGAACGGGCGCGCGAGCGCGGTAAAGGCCAGCCTGTCGTCGATTTCCTCGAGCGGGACCAGGCTCAGCGCCGTCGCGGTAGGGGCCGGACGCCGGCTGGCATCCGGACCGAGCGCCGCCAGTTCGGCGCGCACGGCCTGCCCGATCGCCGCCTCGGCCAGGTGCACGAAGACATAGCCATTGTCCTTGAGCAGGCGCGCCGACTTGACGCGCCGGTAGACCTCGCGCGCGTCCAGGCCCGGCTCGTCGACCTCGGCCAGCGCCGCCGACATGCGCGCGGCCATGCCGCCCAGCGCGTCCTTGGCGTGGGTCGAGACGGCGCCGGCGAGCGCATCCAGCGTCGCCTGCAAGGACGCGGCCTTGCGGGCAGCCGGGGTCTGGACTTGGCTTGCGGTCATGGGTTTGGAGAATGACGTGGAGTGCTGTGCTTATTGTGGCACATAATTTCCATGTAGCAATCAGATTAGTTGGGACGCCGTGGCTTCGCTCAGCCACGCGGCATTGTCCAACACCATCACGAAAAGAACAAACATTCTACTGATGAGCTATCTCATCCACGAATTTACCAGTTATTCGTATCTGACCGAGTAAATACAAAATAAGCATATTTGTTTTTCGGCGATTTCAGCAAAAATATTCTTTGATGCTCAGTGCTAGTCCTACACGACCTCAGGTGAAGGTCCGATACCGGTGCCACGGCCGGGCTCGCATCATTGCACTACCGAAAACGCTGCTGAACAAACAAAGTTCAGACAACGTTTTGGCGAGCAAGACATTTCCCATTTTATCGAAAGGAATGAGCATGACTACGAACAAAAATTCGCGTCCGGGCAATCAAGGCGGCACCCACGAACAACACGTGAAGGCCGGCCAGCAGAGCCACAAGAACAGCGGCAGCCAGCAATCCGGCTCGGCCGGTTCGAGCTCGAACTCGAACTCGCGTTCGGGCGGCGTCCAGGGCGGCACGCCGGAGCAGCACGCCGCGGCCGGCCGCCAGAGCCACAAGAACGACGGCAACAAGCAGTCGGGCTCGGCCGGTTCCAGCTCGCGCTCGCGTTCCGGCGGCGTCCAGGGCGGTTCGCCTGAGCAGCATGCCGAAGCCGGCCGCCAAAGCCGCAAGAATTCGGGCAACCGCTGATCGGCTGACCAGGCTGATCGACTGAGCAGCCACCGATACGACAGCAGGGCCTGATGCGCCGCAATCGCATCAGGCCCTGCTCTTTTGCTGCCCAGGGCGCCGGCATGAAGCGTCTCCAATCTCCCTAGAGACGCTTCATGCCGGCGCCTATCTTTAAATGTTGCGCAGCGGCGCCCCACGCGGCGGCGCAAAATCGAACACCTCGGTGATCAGCCCCGCCGCCTTGGCTTCGCGCGCGGTCAGGTGCAGGTCGCCGTACTGGTGGATGCCCCATTGCTCCGAGTTGAGTTCGACGTGCTTGCGCAGGATCGACTCGGTGCGCGCATCGTCGGCGCGCAAGCCTTCGACGATGATGTTCAGCGCATCCGGACGCGAGCCGGGCGATGCCGTCGCATGCGACTTGTGGATCATGAAGCGCGCGGTCTCGCTGGCGTAGCGCTGCTTGCCTGCCAAGAACAGGATCACCGCGATCGACGCCACCGCGCCGCCGTTGTAGGTGATGAAGTTCACCGGGGAATTGGCCATGAAGTTATACAGGCACAGGCCGTCGCTGACGTAGCCGCCGTTCGACTGGACCAGCACGTGCGCCGTCTCGATGCCATCTTCGGTCATGTGGGAGGTGGCTTCGAAGACGCGATGCACCATGTCGCTGTTCACGTCGCCGGACAGCGTGAACCACGCCTCCTTTTGCTGATTTGCTTGATCTTCGCTCATAGTCCCTCTCTTCTGTCACAAGGTTCGTGGGACAAGTGTAACAAAACACGGTTTTGCGCCGCGTGGCCTGCCAGCAAGAGTGTGCGCCCCAGTCTCCTTTCGCAAGCTGCCAGGCTTCCAGATTGACTTCCCTGGGCCACTGACATATCCTTCGCAGTCTTGACCGGGAGAGCGCAGCGCAGGCTGCCGCCGAAGGGGCATCACCCGAAAACTCTCAGGCAACCGGACCGGTCAGGGGAACGCGAAGCGCAGTCGATCGGCTGCGCCGCGGACCAACTCTGGAGAGCGGCCCGAGGGGCCCACCGAAGGGGCAGGCGGCACCGCCGCTATCTCTCAGGTACCGAGGACAGAGGGGTGCGAACGGCATGCGGGCCAGGTCCGCGTGCTCGAACCCCATTTCACGTGCCCGAGGACTCCATGACGCTCAAAGCGACCCCGCTCAACTCCGTACACCGCGCCGCTGGTGCCAAGATGGTCGACTTCGGCGGCTGGGACATGCCGGTCAACTACGGCTCGCAGATCGAAGAACACCATGCCGTCCGCGGCGACGCCGGCATGTTCGACGTCTCGCACATGTGCGTGGTCGACCTGCAGGGCCAGAACGTGCGTGCGTTCCTGCGCGGCCTGCTGGCCAACAACGTCGACAAGCTGCAGGCGCCGGGCAAGGCCCTGTACTCGTGCATGCTCAATCCGCAGGGCGGCGTCATCGACGACCTGATCGTCTACTTCTTCGACGAGACCTGGTTCCGCCTGGTGGTCAACGCCGGCACCGCCGAAAAGGACATCGCCTGGATCCGCGAGCGCAACGAGACCTCGGGCTCGGGCCTGTCGATCACCCCGCGCCGCAGCGACATCAACGAACACGTCACCGACGACGGCATCGCGCTGGTCGCCGTGCAGGGTCCGAACGCCCGCGTCAAGTTCTGGGAGACCGTCCCGGCCGCGCGCGAAGCGTCCGAAGGCCTGAAGCCGTTCAACGCCGTCATCGTCAAGGACACCCCGTTCGGCGAACTGATGGTCGCCCGCACCGGCTACACCGGCGAAGACGGCTTCGAGATCGGCGTCGCCGCCGGCCAGGTCGAAGCGCTGTGGAATGCGCTGGCGGCAAACGGCGTCAAGCCGGCCGGCCTCGGCGCGCGCGACACGCTGCGCCTGGAAGCCGGCATGAACCTGTACGGCCAGGACATGGACGACACCGTCTCGCCGCTGGACGCCGGCCTGGCCTGGACCGTCGACCTGGTCTCGGAGCGCGACTTCGTCGGCAAGAACGCGCTGCAGCGCGGCCAGCACCAGCAGTTCGTCGGCCTGATCCTGCGCGAAAAAGGCGGCATCCTGCGCGCCCACCAGAAAGTCGTCGCCGCCTCCGGCAATGCCGGCGAGATCACCAGCGGCACCTTCAGCCCGTCGATGCAGCAGGCGATCGCGCTGGCGCGCGTGCCGATGGACGTGCAGGTGGGCGACACCGTGCACGTCGAAATCCGCGACAAGAAACTGGCCGCCTCGGTGGTCAAGCTGCCGTTCGTGCGTAACGGCAAAGTGCTGGCAGCGTAAGCGCGCCGGCCGCACCTGAACAAACTATACTGATCGAACCCATCCCCTACTAGGAGCCACGCATGAACATCCCAGCCGACCTGAAGTACACCGAGTCCCACGAGTGGGTCCGTCAAGAAACCGACGGCACCCTGACCGTCGGCATCACCGAATACGCGCAGGACGCGCTGGGCGACATCGTGTTCGTCGAGCTGCCGCAAGTCGGCAAGACCTTCACCGCCGGCGACGACGCCGCCGTGGTCGAATCCGTGAAAGCCGCCAGCGACATCTACGCGCCGGTGTCGGGCACCGTCACCGCCGTCAACCAGGCGACCGCCGATGCGCCGGACTCGATCAACACCGATGCCTACAGCGCCTGGCTGTTCAAGCTGCAGCCGGCCGATCCGGCCGCCATCAACGGCCTGCTGGACGCGGCTGCCTACGGCAAGGCGACCGAGGAGTAATGTTGTAGACGAGCGCGCCCCGCCTTTCGTCACCCGGCGCGCTTGTTGTTTGATCGTTCGACCGCATATCGTTGCAATTGCAGCCGACCCGCTGCCCGAAACCGTCGTCCCTGCGAAGGCAGGGACCCAAGCTGGTTCTGTAGCCCGCACAAACATTGGGCCCCTGCCTTCGCAGGGGCGACGCCGTAACTATTACGCCGCTCTCTCTTCTCTGCTCACACCATGACCCGCACCAGCCTGACCCAACTGGAAGCCCGCGACGGCTTCATCCCGCGCCACATCGGTCCGTCCGACGCCGAACAGGCAGCCATGCTGTCCGTCCTCGGCTACGCATCGCGCGCCGCGCTGATCGATGCCGTCGTTCCCGCCAACATCCGCCGCAAGGACAAGCTGGACCTGGGCGAGTTCTTCGAGCCGCTGCCGGAAACGGCCGCGCTGGCCAAGCTGAAGGCCATCGCCTCGCAGAACAAGGTCATGAAGTCGATGATCGGCCAGGGCTACTACGGCACCACGACGCCTCCCGTCATCCTGCGCAACATCTTCGAAAACCCGGCCTGGTACACCGCCTACACCCCGTACCAGCCGGAGATCTCGCAGGGCCGCCTGGAAGCGATCCTGAACTTCCAGCAGGTCATCATCGACCTGACCGGCATGGGCATCGCCAACGCCTCGATGCTGGACGAAGGCACCGCCGCCGCCGAAGCCATGACGCTGATCCAGCGCGTCGGCAAATCGGCCAGCAAAGTCTTCTACGTCGCCGACGACGTACTGCCGCAGACCCTGGAAGTGGTGCAGACGCGCGCGAAGCCGATCGGCGTCGAAGTGCGCACCATCGCCGCCGCCGACATCGACAACCTGTCCGAAACCTGCTTCGGCGTGCTGCTGCAATACCCGGGCGTGAACGGCGACGTGCGCGACTACCGCAACGCGGTCGAGAAGCTGCATGCGGCCGGCGCCATGGTCATCGTCGCCGCCGACCTGCTGGCCCTGACCGTGCTGACCCCGCCGGGCGAATGGGGCGCCGACGTCGTGGTCGGCAACAGCCAGCGCTTCGGCGTGCCGCTCGGTTTCGGCGGCCCGCACGCCGGCTACCTCGCCACCCGCGACGAATACAAGCGCAGCATGGCGGGCCGCCTGGCCGGCGTCACCATCGACGCCCAGGGCAACAAGGCGTTCCGCTTGGCCTTGCAAACGCGCGAACAGCACATCCGCCGCGAAAAAGCGACCTCGAACATCTGCACCGCGCAGGTGCTGCTGGCCGTGATGGCGTCGATGTACGCGATCTACCACGGCCCGAAAGGCCTGGAGCAGATCGCCCGCCGCGTGCACCGCTACGCCGGCATCCTGGCTGCTTCGCTGCAGCAGGGCGGCTTCCAGCTCGCCAACGAGACCTACTTCGACACCCTGACCGTCATTGCCGACAATGCCGACGAGCTGCACCGCATCGCCAACGAACACGGCGTCAACCTGCGCCGCATCGATGCGCGCCACGTCGGCCTGTCGCTGGACGAGACCACCACGCGTGAAGACATCGCGCTGCTGGTGCAAATCTTCGGTGCCGCCGCCGGCAAGGACATCGCCATCGATTTCGATTCGCTGGACAACGATGCGCAGGACGCCTTCCCTGCCGCCCTGGCCCGTACCAGCGCCTACCTGACCCATCCGACCTTCCACCGCTACCACGCCGAGCACGAGATGCTGCGCTACCTGCGCTCGCTGGCCGACAAGGACCTGGCGCTGGACCGCACCATGATCCCGCTGGGTTCGTGCACCATGAAGCTGAACTCGACCTCGGAAATGATCCCGGTCACCTGGCCCGAGTTCTCGAATATCCACCCGTTCGCACCGGATGACCAGACCGTCGGCTACCGCGAGATGATCACCCAGCTGGAAGCGATGCTGTGCGCCGTCACCGGCTACGCCGGCGTGTCGCTGCAGCCGAACGCCGGTTCGCAGGGCGAGTACGCGGGCCTCCTGATCATCAAGAAGTACCACGAGTCGCGCGGCGAAGGCCACCGCAACATCTGCCTGATCCCGTCCTCGGCGCACGGCACCAACCCGGCATCGGCCAATATGGTCGGCATGCAGGTGGTGGTCACCGCCTGCGACGAGAACGGCAACGTCGACCTGGCCGACCTGAAGAAGAAGGCCGAGCAGCACAGCGCCAACCTGGCCTGCGTGATGGTCACCTACCCGTCGACCCACGGCGTGTTCGAAGAGGGCATCAAGGAACTGTGCGAGATCGTGCATGCGCACGGCGGCCAGGTGTACGTGGACGGTGCCAACATGAACGCGCTGGTGGGCGTGGCCGGCCCGGGCCTGTTCGGCGGCGACGTCAGCCACCTGAACCTGCACAAGACCTTCTGCATCCCGCACGGCGGCGGCGGACCGGGCGTCGGCCCTGTCGCAGTGGCGGCGCACCTGGTGCCCTTCCTGCCGAACCAGGCCTCGACCGGCTACTCGCGCGACGAGCAGGGTATCGGCGCGGTCAGCGCTGCGCCTTACGGCTCGGCGTCGATCCTGCCGATTTCGTGGATGTACATCGCGATGATGGGCGCCGACGGCCTGACCGCCGCCACCGAGACGGCGATCCTGAATGCCAACTACATCGCCCGCCGCCTGGCGCCGCACTACCCGGTGCTGTATACCGGCGAAGGCGGCCTGGTGGCGCACGAGTGCATCATCGACCTGCGCCCCCTGCAGGATGCCACCGGCATCAGCAACGAGGACGTGGCCAAGCGCCTGATGGACTTCGGCTTCCACGCGCCGACCATGAGCTTCCCGGTGCCGGGCACCCTGATGATCGAGCCGACCGAGTCGGAAGCCAAGGTGGAGCTGGACCGTTTCATCGAAGCGATGATCACCATCCACGCCGAGATCGTGAAGGTCGAGCGCGGCGAGTACGACCGCATGGACAACCCGCTGAAGGGCGCCCCGCATACCGCGGAAGTGGTCACTGCCGACGACTGGCAGCACACCTACACCCGCGAGGTGGCTGCCTTCCCGGTGCCGTCGCTGCGCAAGAAGAAGTACTGGCCGCCGGTTGGCCGTGCGGACAATGCGTATGGCGACCGTAACCTGTTCTGTGGTTGTGCGCCGATCAGCGACTATGAATAATTAGTACCCACCCTACATAGTCACGAACTGATCGACCTGCTTTGTCCACGGCTGGCAGCCAGCCGCAGATAAGGATGCCCGGCCCCGCCGGGGCGCCGGTCCGGCGTCCCCGCGGGGCCGGCGTCATGCTGTTCGGCGCGGTTCCTCAGGTCGTGCGTGTTCACCGGCGCATCCGGCCCATGCACCGCCTCGTCCAGGCGGAACGCCGCCACCGCGCGCGACAACGTCAAGGCCTGCTGCTGCAGGCTGCGCGCCGCCAGCGCCGCCTCCTCCACCATGCGCGACCCCTGCTGGGTCATCTCGTCCATGCGCACGATCGCCTGGTTGACGCCGGCCAGTTCCTGCACCCGTTCGGCGCTGGCGCAGCCGATGCGGTTGACGATATCCCCCACTTCCTGCACCGAACTGGCCAGGTCGGCCATGCTGGTGCCGGCGTCAAGCGCCCAGGCGTGACCGCTTTCGATCGTCGCCACCGACTGCTGCGCCAGTTCGCGCGCCTCGTGCGCGGCCAGCGCGGCGCGCTGGGCCAGGGCGCGGATGTCGCAGGCGGCCTGCGCGAAGCTCTGGCCGCCCTCACCGGTCTGCGCCGCTTCCACCGCCGCGTTCAGCGCCAGCATGCCGGCGCGGTCCAGCGTGGTTTCGATGGTGCCACCCAGTTCTTCCAGGCGGCTGGCGCTGCGGCGCACGTTCTCCAGCGTCGTCACCAGGCGGTGCACCACGCTGTTGCCCTGCTGGGCGGCTTCGGAAGCGCTCTCGGTCAGGCGGTTGGCCTGCTCGGCGCTGTCGGCGGTGCGGCTGATCGCGGCTGCCAGTTCCTGCATCGAGCTGGCGGTCTGTTCGAGCGAGGCGCGCACCCCGGCACGCGGCGGCAGGCCGGCGCGGCCCAGCGCGATCTCGCGCGAGGACGAGCCGATCGAGCGTGCCGAATCCAGGATCGTGCGCAGCAGCACGTTCAGGCTGCGGATGCTCGCATCCAGGGCGCGCGAGGTGTCCGCGATCTCGTCATTGCCGTAGACGCGCGGCTTGACGGTCAGGTCGCCGCTGGCCAGGCCGTTCAGCGCGGATTCGATGGCATTCACCTCGAGCAGCAGCGAGCGCCGCACCGCCATCGTGATCGCCAGTGCGGCGACGATCGACAGCGCGATCACGATCGGCATCAGGGTCGATACGGTCTTGAAATCGTCTTCGGCGCCGTTCGAGGCCTGCTCCGACAGTTCCTGCTCGCGCTGCGACAGTTCGGCCAGGCGCTGCGACACGGTGGCAAACGCACGCTCGGCCTTGGACATGGCGTTGGCGCTGATCGACTCGTCCATCTGGGCGATCTCGATCACGTCCTGCACCGCCGCCACGTAGATGGCCCATGCTCGGCGGGCCTGGTCGACGTAGCGCCGCTCGCCGGGGCTGTCGCCGGTCAGGCGTGCCAGGCTGGCGAAGCCGCGTTCGACGGCGGCATGCTGGATCTGGACGTCGCGCGCCAGCGGCTCGACCCGGCTGCGCGGAAAGCTGCCGCTGATCCAGGTCAGCACCTGGTAGGCTTGCGCATGGGCACGCTGGCTCGATGCTGCCAGCTCGGCGGCGGCGCGCATGTGCACCGCGCGCTGCTGGACAATCACGTCAAGCGAGTTGTTCTGGCGTACCATCGCATAATAGGCGCTGCAGGACAGCAGGATCAGCAGCACCAGCGCGACGGCCGGCGCCAGCAGCAGTTTCGGCCCGATCCGCAGGCGTGAGAGCATACCGGCGCGCATCTCAGCCGACGCTCCGGGCAGGTTGGTCGGCGCCGCCGTCACGGCAGCGGTGGTGATAACCGAAATGGGATGCAAGCGTCATGGTTTCCTCCCCTGTCAACAATGTCGCTGAACCAAATTTCCGAAGCGCATTTAATAAATCTACGCTGTAGCACATGGCCGCATTTGTGTTGGGTCAATGCATGAAGAAGGAGCAGGAATGAAGTCGAAGTTTGTGGCGGCGCTGTTGTCGGCCCTGGTGTTTCCCGGTGTCGGCCAGTACTACATGGGGCGGCGCCGGCGTGCGCTGCTGTTCGCCGTGGTGGCGGCGGTAGGCGGTGTGCTGTATTTGAACCATGCACTGGACCAGGCCAATGCGCTGGCCGACCAGGTGCTGTCGGGACGGGTGGCGCTGGATCCGGCGGCGATCGAAGCGCAGATTGCGAACGCGCCGACGCCGCTGTCGGTGACGATCAGCGGCGTGGTGTTCGTGGTGTGCTGGGTGGGGAGCGTATTGGAAGCGTGGTTTGGAAGGACATAGGGTGGGCACAGAGTGCCCACCCTATGATGCTTGAGCTGCAGCCTTAATCCAGCTTCGCCGCGTGCTCGCGCGTCGCGTGGAACTGCAGCTTCGGCCAGCGCTCCTGGGTCAGGCGCAGGTTGACGCCCGACGTGGCCAGGTAGGCCAGGTTGCCGGCGGCGTCGTAGGCGACGTTCGGCGCCAGCGCGGTCTCGAAATCGGCCAGCGCTTTTTTATCGTCGCTCGACACCCAGCGCGCGCTGCTGATGCTGGATCCCTCGAACACGGCATCGACGCCGTACTCGTTCAACAGGCGGCTCGCCACCACCTCGAACTGCAGCACGCCGACTGCGCCCAGGATCAGCTCGCTGCCCAGCACCGGCTTGAACACCTGTACAGCGCCCTCTTCGCCCAGCTGCTGCAAGCCCTTGTGGAGCTGTTTCATCTTCAACGGGTTGCGGATGCGCACGTTGCGGAACAGGTCAGGCGCAAAGTACGGGATGCCGGTAAAGGTGAGGACTTCGCCTTCCGAGAAGCTGTCGCCGATCTGCATGTTGCCGTGGTTCGGCAAGCCGATGATGTCGCCGGCATAGGCTTCCTCGACCTGCTCGCGCGAGGAGGCCATGAAGGTCACCACCGACGACAGTTTCACTTCGCGGCCAAGCCGCAGGTGCTTGACCTTCATGCCCTTTTCGAAGCGCCCCGAGCACACGCGCAGGAAGGCGATGCGGTCGCGGTGCGCCGGGTCCATGTTGGCCTGGATCTTGAAGACGAAGCCGGAGAACGGCTGTTCTTCCGGTTTCACGGCACGCACGGTGGCGTCGCGCTCGCGCGGCGCCGGCGCCCACTCCACCAGTGCCGACAGGATCTCGCGCACGCCGAAGTTGTTGATGGCGGAACCGAAGAACACCGGGGTCTGCACGCCGGCCAGGAAACGCTCCAGGTCGAACGGGTGCGAGGCGCCGTGCACCAGCTCGACTTCCATCTTGAGCTGGTCCATTTCGAGTGGGAACATCTCGGTGAGCTTGGGATTGTCGATGCCCTTGATGACCTCGTAGGCGCCGTCCGCCTTTTCCTCGCCGGCCTTGAACAACATGACTTCGTCGTTCAGCAGGTGGTACACGCCGCGGAAGTTCTTGCCCATGCCGATCGGCCAGGTAACCGGCGCGCATTCGATCTTCAGCACCGATTCCACTTCATCCAGCAGCTCCAGCGGATCGCGGGTTTCGCGGTCCATCTTGTTCATGAAGGTGACGATCGGGGTGTCGCGCATGCGGCAAACATCCAATAACTTGATCGTCTGTTCTTCCACACCCTTGGCGGCGTCGATCACCATCAGCGCCGAGTCGACCGCGGTCAGCACACGGTAGGTGTCTTCCGAGAAGTCCTGGTGGCCCGGGGTGTCCAGCAGGTTGATCACGTGGTCGCGGAATTCGAACTGCATCACCGACGATGCCACCGAAATGCCGCGCTGCTTCTCGATGTCCATCCAGTCGGACGTGGCATGGCGGCCGCTCTTGCGGCCCTTGACGGTGCCCGCCAGCTGGATCGCACCCGAGAACAGAAGCAACTTTTCAGTCAGCGTGGTCTTACCCGCGTCCGGGTGGGAAATGATGCCGAAGGTGCGGCGGCGCGCGACTTCGCGGGCGATCAGCGCGGCGGGTTTCGCTTCCGCGGCGCTGGCGCCGGCGTCGATATTGTCTGGAGTGATGGCTGCGGTTTCGTTGGACATGGTCTCGCCTTCGCGGCGCTTGCAAAACTCTCGATTTTACCGATTCCGGGGCGGCTTGTGTGAACTGATTAGGGCGCCGGCGGGATCGCCAGGAAAACGTTTTACCAGAGGGAGGATGCGATTGCCGGGTCACCCCGTCCGGCGGCGCCGGCATTGAGCGAGCTCAACAATTCAACTTCGTGTAGGAGCCGGTCGATTTCGTGGCGCTTGCGATGCCCGGAATAAGAAATTCAATGCGCGAAAACCCTGTCCGCACCCTCAAAAAACGCCATTTTCGGCGTTTCCTCCCAGTAGGACTGGACTGACAAAACATCATGCATAGGACCTACAGGGGGGCGACAGCCAGTCTTATGTTCGCCAACATACGTAACCGTTAATCTTCTCACATCGCGATGAGGAAACCCATCCAAGCAATCGCCCCCGATGTAAGACAGAGATAAAGAGGATAAAAAATGAACAACGCTCAACTTGGTGCCGCCGCGCAAAAGAAGTCGCTGACCCAGATCCCGACCACGTCGGAAGAACTGAAAACCGCGTCCCGCCCGGTTGTGAGCTATAGCGGAACCCAGCAGAACGAACTGCTGGCAGCCCTGCCGCGCCAGGACCTGGAAACCCTGTTCGAACACCTGGAACTGGTTCCGCTGCCATTCGGCAAAGAACTGTTTGAATACGGCAGCAAACTCGAATACGTCTACTTCCCGACCACCGCCATCGTCTCGCTGCTGTACGTGATGGAAGACGGTGCCACCACCGAAATCGCCGTGGTCGGCCACGAAGGCGCCGTCGGCGTGTCGCTGTTCATGGGCGAGCGCGCCACCTGCGGCGCCGTGGTCCAGAGCGCCGGCTACGGCTACCGCCTGAAAACCCAATACCTGCGCGACGCCTTCAACAAGGGCGGCGCCCTGCCCCAGCTCTTGATGCGCTACACCAACGCGCTGTTCGCCCAGATGGCCCAGAACGC
>Ga0308160_10003526_pt1 | contig 17539 bp, 12 predicted proteins | sample PhyFR1_FD_201036 | JGI IMG/M metagenome (GOLD analysis project Ga0308160, IMG submission 201036) | Phyllosphere microbial communities from UC Gill Tract Community Farm, Albany, California, United States - DLSLF.R1 | ecosystem: Host-associated > Plants > Phyllosphere > Unclassified | place: USA...
CAGGCGGCGCTCCAGCTTGTCCATCACTTCCGGCTTGGAGTCGATCTCGATCTTGATCTTGGAAGCCGCCTCGTCGATCAGGTCGATCGCCTTGTCCGGCAGGAAGCGGTCGCTGATGTAGCGGTGCGAGAGCTCGGCCGCGGCGATGATCGCGGGGTCGGTGATCTCGACCTTGTGGTGCAGCTCGTACTTCTCCTGCAGGCCGCGCAGGATGGCGATGGTCGCCTCCACGCTCGGCTCGTCGACGATGATCTTCTGGAAGCGGCGCTCGAGCGCGGCATCCTTCTCGACGTACTTGCGGTACTCGTCGAGCGTGGTCGCGCCGACGCAGTGCAGCTCGCCGCGCGCCAGCGCAGGTTTCAGCATATTCCCCGCATCCATCGCGCCTTCGGCCTTGCCGGCGCCGACCATGGTGTGGATCTCGTCGATGAAGACGATGGTCTGGCCTTCGTCCTGGGCCAGCTCCTTCAGCACGGATTTCAGGCGTTCCTCGAACTCGCCGCGGAACTTGGCACCGGCCAGCAGCGCCGCCATGTCGAGCGACAGGACACGCTTGCCCTTCAGCGAATCGGGCACTTCGCCGTTCACGATGCGCTGGGCCAGGCCTTCGACGATCGCCGTCTTGCCCACGCCCGGCTCGCCGATCAGCACCGGGTTGTTCTTGGTACGGCGCTGCAGCACCTGGATCGCGCGGCGGATCTCGTCATCGCGGCCGATCACCGGATCGAGCTTGCCCAGTCGGGCGCGCTCGGTCAGGTCGAGCGTGTATTTTTTCAGCGCTTCGCGCTGCCCTTCGGCGTCCTGCGAATTCACGGTCTCGCCGCCGCGCACGGCCGCGATCGCCGACTCCAGCGATTTACGCGCCAGGCCGTGCTCGCGCGCCAGGCGCCCTGCTTCCGACTTGTCTTCGGTAAGTCCGAGCAGCACCATCTCGGACGAGAGGAACTGGTCGCCGCGCTTTTGCGATTCGCGGTCGGCGAGGTTCAGCAGCGATACCAGCTCGCGCCCGACCTGCGTTTCGCCGCCGGTGCCCGAGACTTTCGGCAGGCGCTCGAAGGCGTTTTTCAGGGCGTTGGTGAGGCCGCCGACATTCACGCCGGCGCGCTGCAGCAGCGAACGGGCGCCGCCGTCGTCCTGGTTCAGCAGGGCGACGAGCAGGTGCACCGGTTCGATGTACTGGTTATCGTTGCCGACCGCCAGGCTCTGGGCATCCGCCAGCGCTTCCTGGAGCTTGGTCGTCAATTTGTCTTGCCGCATGTTTTTGCTCCTAGTGAGTGTTCTTAACTAGGAAACAAAATTGGGATGGCCGGTCACATTTCAAGATCTGCCCGCGCGACGGTCAGTCGAATCCTACGGAGGCGTCAACCCTGCTCGGCAGGCAGCATGCCGGCCCCCTTGCCCAGGTCGCGCACGTTCTTCTGCACCGCCACCACGGCAAACAGGCTCAGTACGAAGGACATCGCATAGAAGCCCTTCTCGCTCGGCTGCAGCGCGGCATTCCACAGGCCGACCGTCAGCAGCAGGATGACGGCGCACAGCGAGATCCAGCACAGCATGAAGTACATCCCGGTGACGGCGATGCCCTCGCTGCGGTCGCGCACCGACTTTTGCAGCGAGACGGCGGCGAATAGGCCGTAGAGCAGCAGGGTCAGGTAGTAGCCCTTCTCGTTGAGCGCCATCTGGGCGTTCCACAAGCCGATCAGGAAAGCGATTGCGCCGATGAACAGCGCGCTCCAGGATGCGCCGACGAAGGCGGCGGTTGGTCGTTGAACGGTGGTCATGGCAGGCTCCGGGTAATTGTCCGGTGGCAAGCCTAGCACCGCGTCGTGCGGGTTCGTTGAGAAACCGCAGGAGTATCGGCTGGCGGTACGCGGTAGGTCGTAGGGTGGGCATTCATGCCCACGCGGAATGCGGCTCGTGCGGTTCGAGACAGCTTTACGGCCAAACAGGCGATGTACCGCGTGGGCATGAATGCCCACCCTACAAAACCGGCCGAAGCACTTAGCCGCGCAGCGCGCGCCAGGTGGCGAACCCGGCCACGCACAGCAGGATCGACCCCACCAGGTGCAATGCCGTATGCGCCAGCGCCCAGCCGAATTCGCCGCGCTGCAACAGCGCCACCGATTCGCCCGAGAAGCTGGAAAAGGTCGTCAGGCCGCCCAGGAAACCGGTGACGATGAATAGCCGCCACTCAGGACTCAGCTGAGGATGGGCCATGAAGAAGCCGAGCGCGATGCCGATCAGGTAGCCGCCGGCCAGGTTGGCGGCCAGCGTGCCGGCCTGCACGTGCGCGTGCACGTTGGTCAGCCACATGCCGAGTCCCCAGCGCAGCCAGGCGCCGATCGCGGCGCCGGCGCCGACGGCGAGCCAGCTCAAGCCGGCACTCCGGCCGGGCTCCACTTGGCCTTGGCGCTGTCGTCGCTGATGCGGGCGTCGACCCAGCGTGCGCCCTTGGGCGTCTGTTCCTTCTTCCAGAACGGGGCGTCCGTCTTGAGGTAGTCGATGATGAATTCGCAGGCGGCAAAGGCTTCCCCGCGGTGGGCGGCGCTGACCGCCACCAGCACGATCTGCTCCAGGGGCGCCAGCGGGCCGACGCGGTGGATCACCAGCGCGTTGTAGAGCGGCCAGCGCGCCTCGGCCTGGGCCACGATGTCTTCCAGCGCGCGCTCGGTCATGCCCGGGTAGTGTTCCAGCTCCATTTCGGAGACCTGGGAGCCGTCGTTCATGTCGCGCACCGTGCCGATGAAACTGACGACGGCGCCGACGCGGGCGTCGCCTGCGCGCAGGCGCGCCAGTTCCTGGCCGAGGTCGAAGTCCCCGGCCTGCACTCTGACTTCGCTCATTTTCCCTCCCGCGCCGTACGCATCAAGAGCTGCTCGATGCGCATGGCCGTGCGTTCGTCGACCAGGGCCGGCAAGGCGCACAATGCATGCAGGGCGGTGTGGCGACCGGAAGGCTTGTTGCCGGCTTTCAGAGTCGACTGCAAGGCCTCGACCTGCAGTTTGAGGCGGTCGCGCGCAAACTCCGCGCCGCTGTCGATGCCCGCCGCTACTTCCTGGCGCAGCAGTTCGGCGAGCAGGGTCGGACGGTTGGCTTCCAAGAGGCGCGCATAGGCGTCGCGGTCGGTGTCGAGTGCACTCAGGGCCGCCTCGAAACGGGCATCGAGCACCGGATCGTATTCGGGACCGGCCGCCAGCAGGGCCGCCCAGCGCGCGCGCCAGTCGCCGCTGGACACCTGCTGCCCCGGCTGGGCCAGCGAATCCTCGAGTTCCTGCACGGCGCGCAGCTTGTCGCGCAGGGCGCTGGCCAGCGCCAGCCCGGCCGCGCGGCGCGACAGGTCGGCATGGTGCTGCACTTTCGCCACGGCCTCGTGGTAACGCTTGTCGACCCGCGCCTCGTGCGCGCGCGGCACCGGGCCGATCGCATGCCATTCGGCGGCAGCCTCGCGCAGCAGCTTCGATGCGGTGGCGGCCGTGGCGTCGGGCGCGGCCGCTTCCAGGCGTGCGCTGATCGCTTCCTTGGCCGCCTCGTGGGCGCGCCGCTCGGCATCAAGCGCGTGCGCGCTTTCCTTGCGCTGGGCGAACAAGGCGTCGCAGGCGGCGCGAAAACGCTGCCACAGCGCCTGCTCGGCCTTGCGTTCCAGCGGCAGCGCGCGCGCATGCTCCTGCCAGCGCGCCTGGATGTCGCGCAGGCGGTCGACCGCGTGGCGGTCGTGCGGATCGATGGCCAGTACTTCGTCGATCAGCTCTTCGCGCCCCTCCACTTCCATCTTGCGCTGCTCTTCCAGGGGACCTTGCAGCGTGGTGAGCGCGGCGCCGAACAGCTGGTCCAGGCGCTTCTTGTCCTTGCGGTCGATCGCGCCCAGGTGGCTCCAGGCCAGGCGCAGGCGCTGCACCGTGCCGGCGACGTGCTTCCAGTCGGCCTCTCCCGATTCCAGCTTCGCGATCTCGGCCTGGGCTTCCTGCACGATGGCTTCGCCTTTCGCCGCGTTCGCATGGCGCTCGTCGGCCAGGTGGCGGAAGTGCGCCGCGGCCGGGGCGTAGGCGACCGTGCAGGCATGGTCGAAACGTTCCCACAGGCTTTTCGGGGCGGCGCCCGACAGGCTGTCGAGCGCCTTCCAGCGCTCGCGCATGCTGCCGACCTTCTTCGCCAGCTCGGCCATCGCCAGGTTCTGGGTGGGCAAGCCTTCGACGGTCTTGATGAGTTCCTCGCGCGAGACGTTGCCGCCCCAGCGCGCCCAGTCCGACAGGCGCTTCAGTTCGGCACGCAGGTGGGCCAGTCGGTCGGCCTGCGCGCTGGTCAGGCGCATGCCCTTGCCCTTGCTTTCCTTCAGCGCTTTGTCGAGTTCGGCGGCATGGGCGAGCGAGCCCTGCTGCAGAGCGGCTTCCAGCGCGTCGAGCTTGTCGAGGAAGGCCTGGTCGGCGCCTTTTACCGCTTTCTGGGCGCGCGCGGCGCCCTCGCCTGCGCTCTCGGCGCCAGTGGCTGCCTGCTGCCTGGCAGGGGCTTCCTTGCGTACGGGTTGGGGCAGCGTCGCCAGCAGCGCGTCGAAACGCGCCTGCAGGGCCTGGCCGGCCGCGCCTTCGGGCAGTGCCGGCAGCTTGCGCCAGGCCTGGCGCAGGGTCTCGGCCTGCAGTTCGGCAACCGGCTGGGCCTGCCATTCGGTGAGCGCCGCTTCGCGCGCGGCCAGGGCCGCCTGCGATTGTTCCAGCGTGGTCAGCGCAGCCGTCAGGCGCGCATGCTCGGCGGCGAATTCCGCGACCAGCGCACGCGGCAGCGAAGGGTGTTCGGGCGCGGCCAGGGCCTCGGTCTGCTCGGCCAACATCTTGTCCAGGCTGGCGGCCATACCGGCGGAATCCAGGCCGGCCGTTTCCAGCTGACGCAAGGCAGCCAGGCGGTCGATCATGGCGCGCTGGAGTCGCACCTGCGCTTCCAGGCGCGCACCGAGCTGGGCGCGCACGGGAGCAAAGCTGTCATTCAGTTCGGGCGCGGCGATCACGGCCCATTTGTGGTCGAGGTCGGCGACCTGGTTCGGGGTCAGGCGGTCGTCGGCCAGCAGCGCGCGCGCCGCGTCCAGCGTGGCCTGGCCGCGCGCCAGTTCGGCGTCGTGGTGGCGGATCGCATCCAGGCGCGACTGCATCAGCTTGGCGACGCGGCGGTCCAGGTTGCGCATGGCCGCATGTACGCGCTCGAGCCCGGCGCGGCTGTGCACCAGCTCGGCGGCCAACAGGCGCAGTTCGGAAAATTCGCACTGGAGGATGAAGTCCACTGCGCGCGATTCATCGCCGTCGAGCAACTTCAGTTGCTCGGCCTGCTGCTCGCGCAGCGCCGTGCCGGTACGGGCGTTAGCTGCGCTGGCCGTGGCGGCAACAGCCTTAGCGCCGCCTTTCGGGTTGGCCTTGTCCGATGCGCCGCCCGCCTTGGCAGACGCGTCGGCGGGCTGTGCGGGCGCGTCGGCTTGCGCACCGCGTCCGTTGCCGTTCTTGTCGCCCTGACGCTTGAATAGGAATTCGAACATGATGAAATCGCACTTCCAAAACCCCCATCATAACAAAGAACGATGCGAGATTTTCCTGGCGTCCCCGGCCGCAATGGGCCAACAGCGAGCAGCTAGTGCAGATACGAGACCGGCAGCCCCTGCCGGTGCGCCGCCTCGCCGCGGCCCGCGCGGCTGGCCGGCGGCGGCACGCGTCCGCGATGCTCCTCGCGGTAGGCGTCGTAGGCCAGCATCTGGTTGGCGACGGCGAACCAGGCGTCGCCGGCAATGACGCCGCGCGCGATCGGGAACAGCTCGCGCTCCTCGCGGTCGAAACGCAGCTCGAGCGCCACGCAGAAACGCTCGACGGCCAGGCAGAACGCATCGACGTCGTCTTCGGAGGCGATGCTGCCGGCGGCCAGGCGGCAGGCCGTACCCAGCGCCTCGGCGGCGCTGCGGCTGAGCATGTCGAGCTCGCAGAGCAGCGGCTCGGCTGGCGCGTTCGCGACGGCACCGGCGCGGCGCAGGGCCGGCAGCAGGAAGCGGTCGAGCTTGCGGCCCTGGCAGCTTTCGTAAAGCCGGCGCAAGGTATCGCAGACGTAGTCGGCCTGTCCCTCGGTCAGCGCGCTCTGGCGCGCATAGCTTTTCTGGACCAGTTGTTGCACGGCATGCAGGCTCACCCGCAGATTGGTTTGTTCGACGGAAAGCGCAACGAGGGTATAGGTCGCGGTCAGCATTCGGTCTCCTCTCGGTGTCTTCAACGCGAGCGCATTCCCCGCAGGGGAACGCGGCCTGGCTGGACACATTGGTTTTTGGACAGGCTGGGCGGATGTTTTTTCTTCTCTTCAGCCTGAAGGAAGCTGATAGTGTAAGGATCACCACAGTCGCGGGTTTGATCTCGATCAAACTCGGCCAAGGCTGCGCTGAGCTGTCGGTCAAGCCGCGGGACCCCGCCGCGTTGCGCCGCTATTGCCTGTCTACCAGCGTGCGCGGTAGTCCTCGGCCAGCCCCGCCAGCCCCGTGACCGCACGCCGCGGCGCGTCCGGCGCCGACCTCACCCAGCCGTCGAAGCGGCCCACGTGCTGGCGCATGCGCGAATTGGCCACGAGCAACTGCTTGTCGTCGCAGCGCGTGCCTTCGGGCGTGAATCGCAGGTCGAGCAGGCCATCATCCGTCACCAGGGTCCAGACGCCGCCGGCTCCGATATTCACCTCGAGCGCGCCCAGCGGAACCAGCACGCGGTCTACCCAGAGCGCATTTTCGGCGTCGCCAAAGTAGCCGGCCTGCAGGTTGAAACCGATGTCCAGCCCGTGCGCCGAAATCCAACGCCAGGCCGTCCGCCTCCCCAGCAAGCCGTTCGAAAAATCGTAGCTGGCCACGCCGCCATCGAGGCGAAAGCGGCGCCCGCCCGCCTCCAGCCAGCCTTGCAACGCCAGGCCCGGCGACTTCTGGGTACTGTGCACGCTGCCGCCGTCGCACACGGGGCCGACTGCCAGCAGGCGCGGCCCGGTGCCGGCGTAGGCCGCATCGATGCGAAAGCCTCCCGCATGAAGCTGCAGCCGGTGGCCGTGCGCACCGTCCGCCTCGATCGCGATGCGCCGTCCCGGCAGCGTAAAGCGGGCACCTTGCGCCACCGTTGCTCCCACCACCGCCGTCAAGCCCGCCACACCCAGCGGCGACAGGGCGGCCACGACGCGGCGCCGGCCACGGTCGAACACATAGGCGAAGGCGGTATTGCTCCAGCCGATATCGACGATGGCCACGCCGCAGAACAGCTCCTCGGTGACGAGGGCGACGAAATGCCAGCGCTTGTGGTGCAGGCGCCGCCACAGCGCACCGCGCGCATGGGGCGGCGCCAGCCTGTCCCAGCCGGGCGCGCCGGCCAGGCCCTGGTAGCGCCCGAAAAGCGGCTGCCCGTCGGGGCCGACGGCCGCAAGGGGCGCCGGCGGCAGGATCATGCGGCGGCCAGGTCCACGCCCGTGCCCAGCAGGACGCCGAGGCGTTCACCGGGTTCCGCCGGCTCGCTGCGCAGAAGGCGAAGCTGCGGACAGCCATGCCAGCGCGCGCAGCGCTGCAGGGCACCGGCGACGTCGCGTACGAGCGCATCGCTGGCGCGCATGCCCGGCTCGAAGAACAGCGCTTTTATTTCGAACACGCCCTCGCGCCGGTGCGCCTTGGCGTCGATGCGCCCCACCAGGACGCCGCGGCGCAGCAGCGGCAGCGTGAAGTAACCGTAGCGCCGCTTGGCGGCCGGCGTGTAGCACTCGAGCCGGTAGTCGAAATCGAACAATTCCAGCGCGCGGCGCCGGTCCCAGACCACGGGGTCGAAGGGAGACAGGATCGTGCTCAGGGTCGGATTCAGCGTGCCGCTTGCCGCCTGCTGCGCGAGCCCGGCATTGTCGGGATGGATGTAGACCGGGTCGTCCCAGCCGGTGACGCGGGCGCGCAACAGCAGCCCCTCCTCGGCCAGCTTGCCCAGGTCGACATGCGGGCGGCGGGTGCGGTGGTAGTCGGGCACCCAGGCGGCGCGCGCCAGACCCAGGGCTTTTACCGCACGCAGGGCGAAGCTGCGGCGCACCTCGGGCAGCGCCGGCATGTGCGCATCGTCCCATTCCGGATGCACGCGCTCGGCCAGGTCGTAGACGCGCTGGAAGTTGTGGCGGCGCGCGATCATCAGGGCGCCCGAAGTGAACAGGACTTCCAGCGAGCGCTTTTCCGGCTTCCACTCCCACCAGCCGCCGGCCTTGCCGTCGCTGCGTTCGAAGTCGGACGAGCGCACCGGGCCCGTGCTGCGGATGTGGGCCAGCAGGGCCGCGACTTCGCCGGCACGCTCGCGCATCCAGGTAGCCGAATACTTCCAGCCCATCGCGCCCGGGTCCAGCATGCGGTGGCGGTACAGGCCGTAATCCTCGCGCGGGATGAAACAGGCTTCGTGGGCCCAATATTCGAAAAGCTTGCCTTCGGCCAGCAGCTCTTCGAGCCATTCCAACGGGTAGTCGCCCAGCCGGCTCCACAGCACCAGGTAAGGGCTGCGGGCGACGACGTTGATGGTGTCGATTTGCAACACGCCCATGCGGCGGATCGTGTCGAGGACGTCGGCCTTGGTGGCCTTGCGCCGGCGCGCTTGCAGCAGGCCCTGGGCCGCCAGGTGCAGGGCGCGAGCGCCGCTTATCGAGAGGACAATTTCGCTCATGTAAATATTCTAATGAGGTTTTACCAAGCAGCGCAGGGGCGTGCGGGATTTTTTTGAAGACGCGGCCCGGCTGCGCTATAGTGCAGCCGACCTTCACCATCCTTTTCCCGATTCTCCATGCGGCTGTTGCACACCTCCGACTGGCACCTCGGCCAGACCCTGCACAATTACGACCGGACCTACGAACACCAGTGCTTCCTCGACTGGCTGCTCGACACGATCGTCAGTGAAGAGGCCGACGCGCTCCTGATCGCGGGCGACATTTTCGACAACGCCAATCCTTCGTCCGCCGCCCAGCGCCAGCTCTACGGCTTCCTGCAGCGGGCCAAGCTGCGCGCGCCGCACCTGCAGATCGTCGTCATCGCCGGCAACCACGATTCGCCCGGCCGCCTGGAAGCGCCGGGGCCGCTGCTGGAAGCCCACGGCACGATCGTGATCGGCAACGTGGTGCGCGGCCGCGACGGCGAGATCGACCTGGAACGCCTGCTGGTGCCTCTGAAGGACAAGGCGGGCGAAGTGAAAGCCTGGTGTCTGGGCGTGCCCTTCCTGCGTCCGGGCGACGTGCCCAAGGCCGAGGTCGAAGGCGACGCCTACCTGAACGGCATCGCCCTGCTCTACAGCCAGGCTTTCGAACTGGCCCGGTCGCGCCGCCAGCCGGATCAGGCGATCCTGGCCATGGGCCACTGCCACATGGTCGACGGCCAGTCCTCGATCGACTCGGAGCGCCGCATCGTCATCGGCGGCACCGAAGCGCTGCCGGCTTCGATGTTCGATCCGGAGATCGCCTATGCGGCGCTGGGCCACCTGCACCTCGCCCAGCGCGTCGGCAAGAAGGAGCACCTGCGCTATTCCGGCAGCCCGCTGCCGCTGTCGTTCGCCGAGGTCGGCTACCAGCACCAGGTGCTGCGCATCGACCTCGACGGCCCGACCGCGAAGGAAGTCACGCCACTCCTCGTGCCGCGCGCGGTCGAGCTGCTGCGCGTGCCGCCCAAGCCGGCGCCGCTGCCGGAAGTACTGGCCGCGCTCGAAGCGCTCGAGCTCGACGCCGACCTGCCGCCGCAGTGCCGCCCCTACCTGGAGGTACGGGTGCTGCTCGACGGTCCGGAACCGGGCCTGCGCGCGCAAGTGGAGGCGGCGATCGCCGGCAAGCCGGTGCGCCTGGCGAAGATCGAGCCGACCCGCAAAGTCGTCACAAGCGAAGACGGCGGCGACGCGCTGACGCTCGACCAGTTGGCGCAGCTGCAACCGGACGACATCTTCCGCCGCCTGTGGCAGCAGCGCTTCGGCGAAGAGGCGCCGAATGAGCAGTTGACGGCCTTTGCCGAACTGGTGCTCCCCGGCGACGCGGAGCGCGCATGAAGATCCTGCGTATCTCGGGACGCAACCTGGCGTCCCTGGCGGGAGAATTTTGCGTCGATTTCGAGAGCGAACCGCTGGCCTCCTCCGGCCTGTTCGCGATCTGCGGGCCGACCGGCGCCGGCAAAAGCACCCTGCTCGACGCGCTCTGCCTGGCCCTGTACGGCAACACGCCGCGCCTGCAGCAGCGCAGCAGCCGCGGCGCGCTGCCCGACGCCGGCGGCGAATCCGTCTCGACCACCGACGCGCGCAACCTGCTGCGCCGCGGTTCGGCCGAAGGCTATGCGGAAGTCGACTTCGTCGGCAACGACGGCGTCCACTACCGCGCGCGCTGGAGCGTGCGCCGCTCGCGCAACAAGGTCAGCGGCCTGCTGCAGGCCTCGAACATGACCCTGCACCGCCTGCCCGAGTTGCATGCGCTGGGCGGCACCAAGACCGAGGCCCAGGCGGAGATCGCGGCGCGCATCGGCCTCTCGTTCGAGCAGTTCACCCGTTCCGTGCTGCTGGCCCAGAACGAGTTCTCGGCCTTTTTGAAAACCGACGAGAACGAGCGCGGCGAGCTGCTCGAAACGCTCACCGGCAGCGCCGTCTACAGCGAGATCTCGAAGCGCGCCTACGAGCGCTATAAACAGGAACAGGATGCGGTACGGCGCCTGACTTCGCGCCTGGCCGACCACGCGCCGCTCGCCCAGGAAGCCCGTGCCGAGCTGGATGCCGAACGCGCCGCCGCGGAGGTCGCCCTGCAGGCGGTCGACGTCCGCCGTGCCCTGCTGGAAGCCCAGCTGCGCTGGCACCAGGAGAGCGAGCGCCTGCGCCAGAACGAAGCGCAGGCGGAAAGCCTGCTGGCCGAGGCCCGCCTGCACGCGGAAGCGGCGCAGGATCGGCGCCTGCGCCTGGCCACCCTGGACGAAGTGCAGGCCGCGCGTCCGCTGATGGCGGAACTGGCGCGCCTGGATGCCGAGCGCGCGCAGGTCGAAGCCCTGCTTGCCAACGGCCAGGGCGAACTCGAACGCGCGGCGCAAGGCGTGCACCAGGCCCTGCAGGAAGTGCAAGGCGCGACCCTGGCGCTCGAGACGGCGGAGGCGGCGCAACTGGCCGCCGCCGCGCAGCTCGACGCGGCGAAAGCGCTCGATGCGACCATCGCCACGCTGGCCGGCGCCCATGCCCAGCTGGCCGCGCGGCGCGACGAATCGGCGGCCGAGCTGGCGCGCACCCGCGCACTGCTTGGCGAGGCCGAAACCCGACTGGCGCAGACGCGCGAGGCCGAGACGCGCAGCGCCGCCTGGCTGGCCGACCATCGCCGCCACGAAGCCCTGGCCGCGCAGTGGCCGCGCTGGGACAAGCTGTTCGCGCAGGCCGCGCAGGCTGCCGCGAGCGAGGAAACCAGCATTGCCTCCCTGGCCCGGGCCGAGCGCGCCCGCGTGAATGCGGCCGCCACCGCGCAGGCGGCGCAGGAAGCCTTTGACGCGGCGACCGGCCGCATCGCCGAACTTGAAGCCGCGCGCCAGGCTGCGTCCGCTGCGCTGGCCGGCTTCGATCCGGATGCCTTGAATGAAGAACGCCAGCGTCTCGACGCCCGGCGCGAACAGCTGGGCGCCGCCGTGCGCCTGGCGAAAGGCCTGCACACGGCGCGCGAACACCTGGCCCGGATCGATGCCGAACTCGAACGCACCCGCTCCGCGCGCAGCACCGCCGACACCGCGCTGACGGCCGCGCTTGCCGCCGAGCCCGCGCTGACTGGCGCGGCAAGCCAGGCCGAGCAGGCCCTGAGCGCGGCCGAACTGGCCTGCGCCGGCGACGTCGCCACCCTGCGCGCGGCGCTGGTCGAGGGCGACCCCTGCCCGGTCTGCGGCAGCGAAGCCCATCCCTACGCGCACCAGGACGCGCGCCTGCACGCGGTCTTCGAACTGCTGCGCACCCAGGTCGCCGAGCGCCGCGCCGAGGTACAGCGCAACCTGTCGGAACAGGCGACGCGGCGCGCCCAGCTCGCATCGAGCGGCGAGCGCCTGGCCACGCTCGCGCAGGAGCGCATTGCCCTGGCGGCCGACCTGGCCGAACTCGATGCCGCCTGGAGCGCCAACCCGGTGTCCGGCGAGGCGCCGCCCGCCGGCGAACGCCAGCCCTGGTTCGAAGCCCAGATGTCGGCCGTGCGCGAGGCGCTGGAGGCCATCGACGCGCGCCAGCAGGCCGCGCGGCGCGCCATGCAGGCGCGCGAGACGGCGCAAGCCAGCTTCGACGCCGCGACCGCCGAACAGACGCGCCTGCGCGAGGCCGCCCACAAGGCGCAGGCTGCCCTGGGCACCCTGGAAAGCGAACACAAAACGATCGGCGCCCAGCTCGAACGCGAGCGCGCCGCGCTGGCGGCCGTGCTGGCCGACCTCGATCCTGTGCTGCTCGACGCATCCGGCGAAGGCTGGCAAGCGCTGTGGCGCCGCAATCCCGTCCAGTGGCAGGCGGCGCGTGCGGCCGAGGCGAAAGCCTGGACGACGCAGTCCACCCAACTGTTCGAACAGCGCGCGGCCCTGGCGGCTTTGGTGGCGGCGCAGCGCGAAGCGGCCGTGCGTGCCGAACACGCGGCCGCCGCCGCTGCCACCGCGCTCGATGCCTGTGCCCGCAGCGAAACCGAACTGGGAGAACGGCGCGCCGCCCGCGCCGCCCTGTTCGCAGGCCGCGCGGTCGAGCAGGAGCTGCGCCGCGCCGTCACGTCAAGCCGCGAGACCCTGGCCGCGCGCCAGGCGGCGGCCGGCGAGGCGGCGCAGCGCGAAACCCGCGTGCGCAGTGCGCTGGTGCAGGCGCAAGAACGGATTGGCACGCTGCAGGACGACGCGCGCGACGCCGCCGCACGACTGGCCGACTGGCTCGAGGACTATGCCGCCCACCATGCCGACCTGGCACCGGTGGAGAGCCAGGCGCAGCTGGCCGGCCTGCTCGCCGTCGGCGAGGCTGCGCGGGCCCAGGAACGCGCCGCCCTGGCCGAACTCGACGCCGCGCTGTCGAAGGCAGACACCGTGCTGGCCGAGCGCAAGGCCCAGCGCGCGCTGCACGAAGCCAGCGCATCGCCCGACGGCGCCATGCAGGACGGCGCCGCCGTCGCCGACGCCTTGCAGGCGGTGCTGGAAGAACGCAGCGCCGTGCACGAACGCGCGACCAGCCTGCGCCTGCAGGCGGCCCAGGACGACGAGCGCCGCGTGCGGGCGCAATCGATGCTGGCCGAGATCGAACGCCAGCAGGCGATCGAGGCGCGCTGGGGTCGGCTGTCGGAACTGATCGGTTCCGCCGACGGCAAGAAGTTCCGCAACTACGCCCAGCAATTCACGCTCGACGTCCTGCTCGGCTACGCCAACAGCCACCTGAACCAGCTGGCGCGGCGCTACCGCCTGGAACGCGTCGACAACGCCGGCGCCCCTTCGCTGGCGCTGATGGTGCGCGACCAGGACATGGGCGGCGAGATCCGCTCGGTCAATTCGCTCTCGGGCGGCGAATCCTTCCTCGTCTCGCTGGCCCTGGCGCTGGGCCTGGCTTCCCTGTCCTCGAACCGGGTAAGGGTCGAGTCGCTGTTCATCGACGAGGGTTTCGGTTCGCTCGACAGCGACACCCTCGGCATCGCCATGGACGCGCTCGACGCGCTGCAGGCCATGGGCAGGAAGGTCGGCGTGATCTCGCACGTGCAGGAGATGACGGAGCGGATCGCGGCCAAGATCCAGGTGCGGCCGACCGGGGGAGGCAGCAGCGCGGTGAGTGTCGGCACATAAAGCGGCGCGACCTGCCGGGAGCATAAAAAAAACGGATTCACGCTGCACGTGAATCCGTTCTAACTCAACACAAGCTCACTTCTTCAGGTGCTTGTCGAGGAAGGCCAGGATCTTCGCGCTGGCCTCGATCTGGTTCTTCTTCTTGGAGAAGCCGTGCCCCTCGTCCGGGAACACGATGTACTCCACCTCCACCCCGTTCTTGCGCACGCCTTCGACAATCTCGTCGCTCTCCGGCTTGATCACGCGCGGGTCGTTCGCCCCCTGGATGACCATCAGCGGCTTGCGGATGTTCGCCGCGTGGAACAGCGGCGAGGTCGCGACCAGGAAGTCCTTGTCCTTCACCGGGTCGCCGATCTCGTCGTACAGCGCCTTGCGCTGGGCTTCCCAGTAGGGCGGAATGCTCTCCAGGGTGCGTACCCAGTTGCTCACGCCGAAGATGTCGATGCCGACCTTGAAGGCTTCCGGCCGGAAGGCCATCGCCGCCAGGGTCATGTAGCCGCCATAGCTGCCTCCCATGATCGCCACGCGTTCCGGATCGATGTAGCCGAGGCTGGCGAGCCAGGTCTTGGCCTCGACGCAGTCCCACAGCGGCTCGCGGCCATGCTTGCGGTCGTCGGCGGTGAAGAAGGTCTTGCCGTAGCCCGAGCTGCCGCGGTTGTTGATGCCCAGCACCGCATAACCGTGGTTGACCAGGTACTGGATCTGGGCGTTGTAGCCGCGCATGGTCTGGCCGCCCGGGCCGCCGTGCACGTAGACGATGGCGGGCACCTTGTTCGTGGCGGACGCGCCCTTCGGCTTGTAGTAGATCGACGGAATCACCATGCCGTCGAATGACCGGAAGCGCACCACCTCGGCCTCGACCAGGTCGTTCGGATCGATTTCCTTGTTCAGGCTTTGGGTCAGCTGAGTGGTCTTCTTGCTGCCAAAGTCGTGCACGTACAGATTGCTCGGCGAGCGGTCGCCGTTGAGATAGAACGCGACCAGGCGGCCGCTCGGCGAGAAGGTGGTCTGGCGGATCTCGCCGCCCGGCAGCTTGGGCATGGCCACCGGCTTGCCTCCCGCTTCGCTGACGCGCACGTCGATGCTGCCGTCACGGTTGACCACGCTCACCCGGTGCTGTCCGTTGCGCGAATAGCTGGTGCCGAGCAGGTCCCAGTCGGCCTTCTCGACGTCGCTGACCTGGCCGCTGGCGAGGTCGTAGCTGGCGATGCGGGCGAATTCGCCGCCGTCGTTGGTGGTGAACAGCAGGCGCTTCGAGTCCGGGTCGAAGGTCGACGCCGAATGGCTGGCGGTGCCCTTGTGCGGCGTGATGTGCTTCATTTCGCGCGCGGCCACGTTGTAGAGGTAGACATCGCTGTCGGCCGTGGTGTTGGGCTTGTCGAAGGCCAGCCACTTGCCGTCGCGGCTGATGGAGGACACGTTCATGCCGCTGTCGTTCTGGTACACGACGCTACGCTTGTAGTCCTTCGCGTCATACAGGTAGAGATCGAAGAACTTCGGATCGCGCTCGTTGGTCAGGACATAGAAGCCGCTGCCGTCGGGACGCCAGCCGGCGAACATCGCGCGGTGCTTGTCGCCCGGGGTCAGGTCGGTTTCCTTGCCGTCGAGTTCGCGCACGAACACGTGGTTGCGCTCGTTGCCGCCGCTGTCGCGCGTGAACAGGACGCGGTCGTCGTTGTAGAAGTAGCCGATGGCGTAGGTGCTGTCGGTTGTCGAGCGGGTCAGCGGCACCGGCTTGCCGCCGCCGACGGGGATCGTGTAGACGTTGAAGATGCCGGAGGCGTTGCTGCTGAAGAGGATGTTCTTCTCGTCCTTGCTGAAGGAGGCGCCGGTCACCGAGGTCGTCGCCATGAACTGCTCGATGGTGTAGCGCTTGGGCGTCTTCTGGGCCTGCTGGACTTTGGCGGCAGGTGCGGTGGCCGCGGCATGGGCTGGGGCAAAGGCGGCGTGCACGCACAGGGCGAGCGCGGACAGGTGGACAACGGAACGGACCAGACGCATGGGCTTCTCCATATTGTTATCAAGAAATACAACGGATCGAGTGTTGCAAAACCGGCTATCCATGTCAACATGCATACGCCCACCGCGGTATATGCAGCGTTGTACAATGGCGCCCTTTGCATCCAGCACCCACTGAACAACATGAAACCCGCCCGCACCCTCACCTTCAAATGCGCCAAGTGCGCGAAAAACGTCACCGTCTTCCTGCAGAAGGTCTCGGCCTGCTCGCACATCCAGCCTTACCAGGGCATCTGCGGCTGCGGCGAAGTGCGCCGCCATGCGACCGGCAATCCGGACGCCGTGAAGTCCTTCATGGAATCGGGCGACGGCCACTGGCATCACCACCACTGATATGACGCGTATCGAATGGGTGGAGAACGGCCAGGCACGCTCCGCGCTGTGGCGTTCGGAGAGCGGCTGGCCGGCGCCGAAGAAGGTCGTCATTGCCGACGACACAATGGCGGCCGATACGGCCTACCGGCTGGCCCTGGACGGCACCGCCCTGCTCTGGCGCGGCGACTTCCAGAATGCGCGCCAGCTGCTGCAGGCGCTGGCGCGCCGGATCGACCAGAAGCCGGCCCGTGCCAAGCGGGCCAAACCGGGGACGGTCGCGCCGACGATTACCGAGCAGTTCCACCGCCACCGCCTGGCCCAGCTGCAGCGTGCCCGCACGCTGGCCATGTTGCTGATCCCGTTCGAAGCTGACTACACGATCCCGCTGCGGCGCGCGCCCGACGTGCGCCAGGCCTGCAACGAGGCCTACGGCGCGTTCAGCGAACCCTTCGTCGTCTCGCTGCGCGAACTGCTGGGCCTCATCGGCGCACACGAATGGCGCAGCAAGGGCGTGCCGATCGCGGCGCTCGACGATCGCATCCATCCCTGGTACGGCGTGTTCTCGCCCGTGCGCGGCGAATACGTCGAGCTGGTGGCGCAGGCGCCGCTGCCGCACAAAGCGCAGACCGCTTTCGACATCGGCGCCGGCACCGGCGTCCTGTCCGCCGTGCTGGCGCGGCGCGGGCTGCGCCGCGTGGTCGCCACCGACATGGATGCGCGCGCTCTCGGCTGCGCGCGCGAGAACATCGCGCGCCTTGGCCTGGACGCGCAGGTCGAGATCATCCAGGCCGACCTGTTCCCCGAAGGCCAGGCCGAACTGGTCGTCTGCAATCCGCCCTGGCTGCCGGGCAAGCCGAGTTCGGCGATCGAATACGCGATCTACGACCCGGACAGCCGCATGCTGCGCGGCTTCCTGAGCGGTTTGAACGCGCACCTGGCGCCCGGCGGCGAAGGCTGGCTAATCCTGTCGGACTTCGCGGAGCACCTGGGCCTGCGCTCGCGCGAGCAGCTGCTGGGCTGGATCGAGGGCGCCGGCCTGGAAGTCGCCGGCCGCCACGACGTGCGCCCCGTGCATCCGAAGGCACAGGACAAGGACGATCCGCTGCATGCGGCCCGTGCGCAGGAAGTGACTTCGCTGTGGCGTTTGCGGAGTGCAAAGGGATAACTTCTTCCCTGCATTTGCATCCCGGAGCGTGAAGCAGTACAATAGCGCTGCGGGGTGGAGCAGTCTGGCAGCTCGTCGGGCTCATAACCCGAAGGTCACAGGTTCAAATCCTGTCCCCGCAACCAAACACGAGTTTTACAACGAGCCCGACTCTTGCAGCCGGGCTTTTGTTTTCTGGGCCCAGTACGCCGGATGAGAGACAAGAAAGACAACGCCACGATCGACCTGCCGGGTTTCGAACCGGCCGCCCCGCTCGAAGCCGGCGC